>Ga0114972_10003883_pt1 | contig 11154 bp, 8 predicted proteins | sample M_140807_EF_Meta_FD_87354 | JGI IMG/M metagenome (GOLD analysis project Ga0114972, IMG submission 87354) | Freshwater microbial communities from Lake Montjoie, Canada to study carbon cycling - M_140807_EF_MetaG | ecosystem: Environmental > Aquatic > Freshwater > Lake | place: Lake Montjoie... | reverse complement strand
TGCCGGCCATCCGGTGGCTTCGGCGGTCGCGGTCGAAGCGCTCAAGATCTATGAAGAGCGCGACATCGTCGGTCACGTCAAGCGTGTCTCACCCAAATTCCAGGCACGGCTGGCCGCGCTCTCGGCCCATCCGCTGGTCTCATCCACCCGCGGTGTCGGCCTGATCGGCGCACTTGAAATCGTGCAGGACAAAGCGACCCGCAAAACCTTCGATGCCACGTCGGGCGTGATCGCACGGCTTGGCAACGCAGTGCTCGAAAACGGCCTGATCACGCGGCCGCTGCGCGACACGATGGCAGTCTGCCCGCCGCTCATCATCACCGAGACCCAGATTGACGAGCTCTTCGACAAGCTCACCCGCGCGCTCGACACCACGCTCGAATTTGCGCGCGGGCTGAAGCTGGTGGCCTGAGCCTCGCGCTGCCGCACGCAAGGAGCCGATCGATGCAGATCTTCCACAGCCGGCTGCATGCCGGCCACGTACCCGACCGCTATGCCATCGGCCGGGACGTGATGCCGGCGCGTGAAACCCCCGACCGGGTTGACGCGCTGCTCGGCGCCCTGCGCGATCGCGGCCACGATCTGCGCGAACCGATCAACCATGGACTGGCGCCACTGCGCACGGTGCACACCGATGACTACCTGAGCTTTCTGCAAACCGCCCACACCCGCTGGCAGGCACTGTTTGCCGGCACGCCGCGCGGCGAATGGGTGCAGCCCTATGCCTTTCCCAACCGGCACATGAACGCACGCCCCGACAGCGTGCTCGGCCAGGCAGGGCACTACCTGAGCAGCACCACCTCGCCGATCGGAGCCGGCACCTGGGCGGCGGTGCTGAGTGCTGCGCACTGCGCGGTGGACGGCGCCGATGCGGTGCTGGCAGGCGCATCGCTTGCCTATGCCCTGTGCCGGCCACCGGGTCATCATGCCTACGCCGATCTGGGCGCAGGGTTTTGCTACGTCAACAATGCGGCGGTGGCGGCGCATCGCCTTGCCGCAGCACGCGGTCGCGTGGCCATCCTCGATATCGACGTGCATCACGGCAACGGCACGCAGGGCATCTTCTGGTCTCGCGGCGACGTCTTTTTCGTGTCGGTTCATGCCGACCCCGACTGGGGCTATCCCTTCTTTGCCGGTCGCGCCGACGAAACCGGCGAAGGCGCGGGCGCAGGCAAAACACTCAACCTGCCCCTGCCGCCGCGAACCGGCGATGCCCCGTGGCTGGCGACAATCGATCGGGCGATTGCCGCCATCCGCGCCTTCGAGCCGGCGGCGATGGTCGTCTCGCTGGGCTTTGATGCTTACGAGAAAGACCCGTCCGCGCTGCTGTCAGTCAGCACCGCAGGCTTTCGCGGCGCCGGGCAGCGCATTGGCGCGCTCGGCATGCCGACCCTCCTGGTGCAGGAAGGCGGCTATGCGGTCGCAGACCTCGGCATCAATCTGGCCGCGTTTCTCGAAGGCCTGGGGGTCTGAATCAGCGCTGGCCTCAGGCAGCGCCTGGTCTGAATCAGCCCTGTCGGCTGACATCCCAGCGCCGCCCCGGCGCTGCCGACAGCAGTGCCTGGGTATAGGGATGCCTGGGTTGTCCCAGCACCTCGCTTGCGCTGCCGTATTCCACCAGCTTGCCCTGGCTCATCACGCCGACCCGATCGCAGATCTGCGCGGCCACCCTCAGGTCGTGGGTGATGAAGAGCACCGCAAGATTCAGTCGGTCGCGAATGTCGTCGAGCAGCTCGAGCACCTGCTTTTGCACCGAGACATCGAGCGCCGACACCGCCTCGTCGGCGACCAGCACCTGCGGCGCCATCGCCAGCGCCCGCGCAATGCACAGCCGCTGACGCTGACCGCCCGAAAATTCATGCGGATAGCGCTCGAGTGCAATCGGGTCGAGGCGCACCAGACTCATCAGCTCGCGCGCCCGCGCAATCGCCTCGGCGCGGCTGGTGCCGAAATACATCGGTCCTTCGATGATCGACTCGCCGGCGGTGCGTCGCGGGTTGAGCGAGCGATAGGGGTCCTGAAAGATGATCTGGATGCGCCGGCGCATCTCGCGCATCTCGCCACGCGAGCGATGGCCGATCTCGTCGGCTCCCAGGAAGACCTTGCCGCCGCTCAGATCGATCAGGCGCACCACGCAGCGCGCCAGCGTCGACTTGCCTGAGCCCGATTCACCGACGATGCCCACGGTCTGTCCCGGCGAAATTTCCAGACTGACATCGTCGACCGCCCGCACCTCGCGTCGGCGCTGAAACAGCCCGCCGCTGACATAGGTCTTGATCAGATGCTCGATGCGCAGCACCGGCTTGCGTAGCAGTTCGGTCTGGCCAGCAGACGGATCATCCGGGGGCACGATCGAGGGCACCGATGCGATCAGCATGCGCGTGTAGTCGTGCGAAGGGTCGCGCAGCACCTGCTGGGTCGGGCCGGCTTCGACCAGCTCGCCATGGCGCAGCACCGCCACCCGATCCGAGATCTCGGCCACGACGCCGAAATCATGGGTGATAAAGAGCACGCCGGTGCCGTGCGTGGTCTGCAGTTCGCGAATCAGCTTGAGGATCTGCGCCTGCGTGGTCACATCAAGCGCGGTGGTGGGCTCATCGGCGATCAGCAGCGCCGGATCAAGCACCAGCGCCATCGCAATCATGATGCGCTGACGCTGGCCGCCCGAGAGCTGATGCGGATAGGACTCGTAGATGCGGGGCGGATCGGGCAGTCGCACATGCAGCAGGATGTCGAGCACCTTCTCGCGCCGCGCGCGCGCCGACAGCGCGGTGTGCTTGCGCAGTACTTCGTCGATCTGATCGCCGCAGCTCATCACCGGATTGAGCGCGGTCATCGGCTCCTGGAAGATCATCGACATGCGCACGCAACGCGCCTCGCGCAGCCACTGCGCGCTCGCCGTGAGCACATCGGTGCCGGCCAGCAGAATCTGCCCGCCGCTCGGTGCAAGCCCGCGGGGCAGCAGACCCATCACCGCCTGCGCGATCACCGACTTGCCCGAGCCCGATTCGCCCACCAGACAGACCACCTCGCCACGCTGCACGGTGAGACTGACGCGCTCGACCGCATGGGTGCGATCCGCGCCGGGCGGCAGACTGATCGACAGGTTACGAAGCTCGAGCGCCGGCGGCGACGGGGCCGGTGACGTTTCTGGTTGGGTGTGGTGGAGGTTCACAGGCGTCGGCTCATCTTGGGGTCGAGCGTGTCGCGCAGGCCATCACCGAGCACATTGACCGCCAGCACGGTGAGCGCCAGAAAAAGGCCCGGATAGAAGATGTTGTGCGGATGGATGCGAAAGAGCGAACGGCCCTCGGCGATGATGTTGCCCCAGCTCGGAATCTCGGGTGGTATGCCCATCCCGAGAAACGAGAGGGCAGCCTCGGAGAGCATCGCCGAGGCACACAGAAACGTGCCCTGCACGATCAGCGGCGCCAGCGTGTTGGGCAGCACATGGCGCATCAGCAGCATGATCGTGGGTGCGCCCACCGAAATGGCCGCCTCGACATAAGGCTCCTCGCGAACGCTGAGGACGACCGAGCGCACCAGCCGCACCACGCGCGGCACATCGGGCACGACAATCGCCAGGATCACAGTCGTGAGTCCGCCTCCCCAGACCGCCACCAGCGCGATCGCCAGCAGGATGCCGGGGATAGCCATCAGCCCGTCCATCAGACGCATCACCGGGCCATCGAGGCGCCTTGCAAAGCCTGCCACCAGTCCGATCACCAGACCGATCGAGATTGCGATCACCGACACCGTGAACCCGACCGTCAGCGACACGCGCGTGCCATAGAGCACCCGGCTGTAGAGGTCGCGTCCGAGGTTGTCGGTGCCGAACCAGGCGGTGTGCTCGCGGCTCTCGCCGTCGGCACCGGTGAGGGTGATCTCGGCACCGGGCTTGCGATTGCGCGAGGCGGCATCGATCTCGGTCGGGTCGACCGTGCCGAGCCAGGGCGCGAGCAGCGCGATCAGCAGCATCACCATGAGAATCAGGCCGCCCACCATGACCGCGCGATTGCGCAGCACGCGACGCCAAATCGAGACCGGCGCCGCGTGCGTTCCAGGCGGTGAAGGCAGGCCCGGCACTCGGTCGAGCGGCTCAGTAGCGGATTCGGGGGTCGAGGAAGGCATAGCCGATATCGATCAGCAGATTGACCAGCAGATAGCCGCAGGAAAACAGCAGAATCAGCGCCTGAATCACCGGGAAATCACGCGACAGGACCGCCTCGACGGTGAGCCGCCCGAGGCCGGGAATCGCAAACACGCTCTCGGTCACCACCGCCCCGCCGATCAGCACCGCCAGACCGATGCCGATGATGGTCAGGATCGGCACCGCCGCGTTGCGCAGCGCATGCCTGACCAGCACCTCACGGTCGGTCAGGCCCTTGGCCCGCGCGGTGCGAATGTAATCTTCGTTGAGTACCTCAAGCACGCTCGTGCGGGTGATGCGTGCAATCAGCGCGATATAGCCCACCGACAGCGCAACACTCGGCAGGATGAGCCGCTCGATAAAGGGCCAGAAACCCTCGGCGATTCGGGCATAGCCCTGCACCGGCAGCCATTCAAGCTCGACCGCAAAGATATAGACCAGCAGATAGCCGAGCACGAAGAGCGGCAGCGAAAAACCCATCACCGACAGGCCCATCACCAGCCGATCGACCCAACTGCCCTGCCTGAACGCGGCCAGCACGCCAAGCGGTACCGCCACCGACACCGCCAGCACCAGAGCACACACACCGAGCGCAAGGGTTGGCTCGAAACGCTGGGCGATGAGGTCGGCCACCGGCTTCTTGAAGAAGAAACTCTGTCCGAGATCGCCCTGCACCAGTCTGCCGAGCCAGATCGCGAACTGCACCGGAATCGGCTTTTCAAGCCCGAGCCGTTCGCGGATGTCGCGGACCTGCTCATTGGTGGCGGCGTCGCCGGCGATCACCGCCGCCGGATCGCCAGGCACCATCCGCAGCAGACCGAAGACCAGCATTGCCACGATCAGCAGCACCGGGATCACCGCCAGCACACGGCGGAGGATGAAGCTCAGCATCGAAGATCAGGCCCTAGCTCTTCTTCAGCCCCCAGAACACCGTGATCGGCGCCTTGAAGGTGTACTCGAGCTTGCGGTTCATGGCGCCCACAAAGCGCGCCTCACCCAGCGGCACGAACACACCGACCTCGGTATTGCGCTCCTGCACCTGCCGGGCGATGTCGCGCTTGGCCTCTGGCGTGTCAGCGCGGGTATAGGCATCGCGCAAAAACTCGAACTTGTCGTCGCAGGGCCAGCCAAGGAAGGAGGTCTTGCAGTTGGTATTGAGCACCGTGCGGCCGATCGGATCGAGCGCATCGCGCGCATCGTAGAAGGACATGAAAAAGCTCCAGCCGCCATCGGCCGCTTTTTCTTTCTTGCGCAGACGGGGGCCCATCGACTGCCAGTCCATCGGGGCGAGCTGCACTTTGAAGCCGGCGCGCTCAAGCTGCTGCTTGGCCAAGGGCCCAAGCGGCGCAAGCGTCGGCAGGTCGGTCGGATAAGGAATCACCACTGGGGTGCCGTCATAGCCGGCGTCCTTGAGCATCTGCTGGGCACGCTTGGCATCACCCTGGTAGAAACCGGCAGAACCGGCGTCGGTCGCCAGTTGCGAGCCGCAGAAATACATCGACTTGCAGACCTTGTAGTAGCGCGGATCGCCAATCACGCCCTTGAGGATCTGCTCCTGGTTGAGCGCGACCATCGCCGCCTGACGGACCTTGACATTGTCGAAGGGCGGAAAGGCCCAGTTCATGCGGCCGAAATACTGGCCACTGCTGAAGGGCAGGACGGTGATCGCCTTATCCTTTTCGACCAGCGGCAACAGGTCGGTCGGAACGATCTCGACCATATCGACTTCGCCTCGGGTGAGTGCGCTGACCGCGGTCTGGGCATCGGGGATCGCCAGCCACTCGATACGCTCGACCATCGCGACCTTGCCACCGGCAAACCCGGACGGCGGCTCGCTGCGCGGCTTGTATTTCGGATTGCGCACATAGACCACCTTCTCGCCCGGCTTCCACTCGTCGGCCTTGAAGATGAAGGGCCCGGAGCCGATGACTTTCTCGGGCCCGATCGGCTCGGAGGCCGGCGATTCGGCCACCCGCTTTGGCATGATCAGCATCGGCGACAGGCTCGGCTTGGCCAGCGTCTCGAGGACCAGTGCATAGGGCTCCTTGAGCTTGAGCCGGAAGGTCTTGGCATCGACCGCATCGAACCCGGCGATTGAGGGCGCAAGCCGCAGCCCCGACGGGTCACGCTGCACGAAGCGCTTGATCGAGGCGATGCAGTCCTCGCTGGTGACCGGCGTGCCATCGTGCCACTCGAGGCCGTCGCGCAGCACGAAGGTATAGACGAGCTTGTCAGGGCTCACCGTCCACCTGGACGCCATTTGCGGGCGCACCTCGTTCTTTTCGTCGAAGGCGACCAGCTGGTCCCAGACCATATGGCCGTGGTTGCGCACGATGTATTGCGAGCTCACCAGAGGATCGAGCACCTTGATGTCGGAGTGCATCACCACTTTGAGGGTCTGCGCCTGCACGAGGCCCGAAAGGCCAGCCAGCGCGAGGGCTGCGATGAAGCGAGTGAAGCGGGCTTGCATGGTGTCTCCTGCGTCCTTTCAGCGGTTGAGGTATCAAGGAAAGCCGCCGGCAGCGACAAGCCGGCAGGCAGTCTTGACGATCCACCGGAAGGCGTCAAGCCGAAGGACATCGAAATCCGTGGCCGATTTCAGATTCAAAAAAAATTGTGTTTTCTCAGAGCAGGCTTTCGGGCATCAACAGGCCGGCAAAAGCCTCGCAGGCGATGGGCACGCGCTTGCGAGTCGGTTAGCATCCGGGGTTGCGCGAGATATGCCCCGCGGAGATCGTCATGCCCCCAAATTCCCTGTCTACCCTGTCCTATGACCACGGCACGTCTGACGCAAAGCTGATCGGCGAAACCATCGGCTCGGCCTTTGACCGGACGGTGGCACGCTTTGCTGATCGGGACGCGCTGATCGTGCGTCATCAGGACGTGCGATGGACCTGGGCCGAACTCGGCACACGGGTCAATGCCCTGGCGGCGGGTCTGCTGGCGATCGGTCTGGTGCCCGGTGACCGGATCGGCATCTGGGCGCCCAACTGCTCGGAATGGACGCTGATGCAGTTCGCGACCGCCAAGGCCGGCCTGATCCTGGTCAACATCAATCCGGCCTATCGTCGGGCCGAACTCGAGTACGCGCTCAACAAGGTCGAATGCAAGGCGCTGGTGCTCGCACCGGCGCTCAAGACCAGCGACTACCTGGCGATCGTGCAGGACCTCGCCCCGGAGCTGGCGAGCGCCGCACCTCATGACCTGCACGCGGCAGCACTACCGCACCTGCGCAGCGTGATCCGGCTGGGAACGCAATCGACCCCGGGCATGCTCAACTTTTATCAGATCATGCAGGCAGGCGGCGAGGCGCAACGCGCCCAACTGGCCGAGCTGGCAGGCAGCCTTCAGTTCGACGACCCGATCAACATTCAGTTCACCTCGGGCACCACCGGCTTTCCGAAGGGCGCAACGCTCACCCATCGCAACATCCTGAACAATGGCTTTTTCGTGGGCGAGGCCATCCGGCTGACCCATGAAGACCGGCTGTGCGCGCCGGTGCCGCTTTATCACTGCTTCGGCATGGTGATGGCCAACCTCGGCTGCATGACCCATGGCGCAGCGATGGTCTATCCGTCTGATGCTTTCGATCCGCTGGCGGTGCTCGAGACCGTGCAGGCCGAACGCTGCACCGCGCTCTATGGCGTGCCGACGATGTTCATTGCCGAGCTCGACCATCCGCGCTTTGCCGAGTTCGATCTGTCGTCGCTGCGCACCGGCATCATGGCCGGCTCGCCTTGCCCGATCGAGATCATGAAGCGCGTGCAGTCGCAGATGCATCTGCGCGAAATGACCATCGCCTACGGCATGACCGAGACCTCACCGGTGTCCACGCAAAGCTCGGTCGACGACCCGCTGGAGCGACGGGTCTCGACCGTGGGGCGTGTGCAGCCGCATATCGAGGTCAAGATCGTCGATCCGCAGGGCCGCATCGTGCCGCGCGGCGTGACCGGCGAGTTTTGTACCCGGGGCTATTCGGTGATGCGGGGCTACTGGAATGATGCTGATAAGACCCGCGAGGCGGTCGATGTTGCCGGCTGGATGCACACCGGCGATCTAGCCACCATGGACGAGGAGGGCTACGTCAATATCGTGGGGCGCCTGAAGGATATGGTCATTCGGGGGGGTGAAAATGTCTATCCTCGCGAGATCGAAGAGTTTCTCTACCGGCACCCGAAAGTGCAGGACGTCCAGGTGGTTGGCGTTCCCGATCCGAAGTACGGCGAAGAACTCTGTGCATGGATCTTGCTGCGCAGTGGACAGACAGCAACCGCTGACGAAATCAGGGAATTTTGCCGCGGGCAGATCGCTCACTATAAAATCCCCAGACACGTCTGTTTCGTCGACAGCTTCCCGATGACGATCACCGGCAAGGTTCAGAAGTATCTGATGCGCCAGCAAAGCATCGACACGCTGGGCTTGAGCGAACAGAAAACTGCGTAAAAGAATTAATTCTTTAGAATTAAGCTATATTCCGCTATGACAAAAGAAAGAAAAAAGACCATCGCGGCTGCCAAGCCTGTCAGCGCCACAAAACGCAGCGCGCCTGCCAATCGTGGCAGCAAAACCGCCAGACCCGCGGCTGCACCGCCCCCTTCAGGACCCAGGCCTCTGTCGCCGGTCCTGAGCGCGGCGGCGGAGCTGCTCGACGAAAAGGGCTTTGAAGGTCTGAGCACCACCGCGGTGGCTCACCGGGCGAAAGTGAGCACGGCCACCGTCTACCGTGATTACCCGGACAAGCTCGCGATCCTGAGGGCGCTGATCGTGCAAGTCACCATCTCGCGACAGGATTTCCTCGTCGCGTCCTTTTCCAGGATCGTCGAGGCGCCCGACTGGCGAGAGCCGCTGGCCGAAACGCTCCGAAAGGCCTATCACCTCAGGATGAAGGCACCCGGGGGTGGCTCGACACGACGCGCACTGCAACACTCACCCGAGCTCTGGCTGTGGGACGAGAAGCAAACCGAGGAGATCGCCGAGGTCTGTGCCAAGTTTGTCCGCAAGCGCAAGCCGGCGACGACGCCAGCAACCGCTAAACGCATCATGCTGGCAGGCATCACCGCCGCAACGGCCCTTCTCGACATCGCCTGTCTGATGCCGGTTCGCAGCGGCCAACTCGTCGTCGAAGAATGCATCGCGATGTCGCAAGCCTATCTCGCGCCCCATCTCGACTGAGACCGGTGCCGCCCGCCTGAGGCGGGCGCAGGCCGCTCAGAACGAGCGCGGCAGGCCGAGCACATGCTCGGCCACATACGACAGGATGAGGTTGGTCGAGATCGGCGCAACCTGATAGAGGCGGGTTTCGCGGAACTTTCGCTCGACGTCGTATTCGCAGGCAAAGCCAAAGCCGCCATGGAATTGCAGGCAGGCGTTGGCCGCCTCCCATGAGGCCTTGGCCGCCAGGTATTTCGCCATATTGGCCTCGGCACCGCAGGGCTTGCGGGCATCGAAAAGCTCGCACGCCTTCCAGCGCATCAGGTTGGCCGCCTCGACCTCGATATAGGCCTCGGCGATCGGAAACTGCACACCCTGGTTCTGGCCGATCGGGCGACCAAACACCACGCGATCCTTGGTATAGGCCGTGACGCGGTCGATGAACCAATAGCCGTCGCCGATGCATTCGGCGGCGATCAGGGCGCGCTCGGCGTTTAGCCCATCGAGGATGTACTTGAAGCCCTGCCCTTCTTCGCCGATCAGGTTTTCGGCCGGAATCTCGAGGTTTTCGAAGAACAGCTCATTGGTCTCATGATTGACCAGATTGGGGATCGGGCGCACGGTCAGGCCATGGCCGATGGCATCGCGCAGGTCGACCACGAAGATCGACATGCCTTCGGATTTGCGGGCGACCTGATCGAGCGGCGTGGTGCGCGCCAGCAGGATCATCAGGTCGGAGTGCTGCACCCGCGAGATCCAGACCTTCTGGCCGTTGATGACATAGCGGTCACCCTGGCGCACCGCAGTGGTCTTGATGCGGGTGGTGTCGGTGCCGGTGGTGGGCTCGGTCACGCCCATCGACTGCAGGCGCAAGTCGCCGCTCGCGATCTTGGGCAGCCAGCGCTGCTTTTGCTCGGCCGAGCCGTGGCGCAGCAAGGTGCCCATGTTGTACATCTGGCCGTGGCAGGCACCCGAGTTGCCGCCGCAGCGGTTGATCTCTTCCATGATCACCGAGGCCTCGACCAGCCCCAGGCCCGAGCCGCCATATTCCTGCGGAATGAGCGCAGCCATCCAGCCGGCACGGGTCAGCGCATCGACGAAGGCTTCCGGGTAGGCGCGGGCGGCATCGACCTTGCGGAAGTATTCGTCGGGATATTGGGCGCACAGGGCGCGCACGGCGTCGCGGATATCGAGATGGTCGGTGGCAGCAGGCATGGTCGGATAACTCAGGCAAACGGGATTGAAAGGGATTGAACAGGAGCGACTCAGGTGGAACGCGCCATTGTCGGGTTGAATAGTGAAGCGATCAAAGGTCGGCGATCACAGCACGGCGATCAAAGGGCAGTTGCCGCGGGGTCGGCTGCGGCGGCCCGCACCGGGCGCGGCGGCGGGCTGGCAAAGTAGAACAGCAATGAACCGAGACCCACCAGCACCGCCAGCACGGTAAAACCGGCACGATAGTTGCCGGTGATGTCGGCCAGGCCGCCCGCGATCATCGGGCCGCCGATCTGGCCAATTGCCACGATCAGCGTCGACAGCCCCATGATCATGCCGATCGAGCGGCGTCCGAAGTAGTCGGCCCGGATCGCCTGCATCAGCGGCCCGCGCAAGCCCCAGGCCGCGCCATGCAGCAACGCGAATCCGACCAGCATCGCCAGACCCTGCGCCCAGGCCAGCAGCATCAGCCCGGCACCATGCATGAGCATGCAGAAGGCCGCCAGCAGCCGCTTGTTGAGCCGGTCACCGAAGGCCATGCCGGCCAGCACGCCGACAATCTGGGAGGCGGACATGAGCGTGATGACCAGCGAGGCCTGTGCCACGGTGTAGCCAAGCGACTCCTTGATGAGCGTGAT
>Ga0114972_10003882_pt1 | contig 11154 bp, 8 predicted proteins | sample M_140807_EF_Meta_FD_87354 | JGI IMG/M metagenome (GOLD analysis project Ga0114972, IMG submission 87354) | Freshwater microbial communities from Lake Montjoie, Canada to study carbon cycling - M_140807_EF_MetaG | ecosystem: Environmental > Aquatic > Freshwater > Lake | place: Lake Montjoie... | reverse complement strand
GGCACCACGCTCCAGATCGCCAGCGGCGCGGCCCTGGCTGCCCCCAAGGATCTGCTGCCCTATCTCACCAACGCCGCTGAGAGCTCGGTGCTGTTCATCGACGAGATCCACCGACTGCCGATTGCGGTGGAGGAGTTTCTCTACCCGGCGATGGAGGATTTCCGGATCGACATCACGCTCGGCGACGGCGTGGCCGCCCGCACGATCAATATGCCGCTGCGGCCGTTCACCCTCGTGGGGGCGACCACGCGAGCCGGCCTGATCTCGGCTCCGCTTCGAGACCGCTTCGTCATTCGGGAACACCTCGACTACTACTCGCCCGCCGAACTCGCGGCGATCGTGCATCGGTCGGCCGGCAAGCTCGCGATGCCGATGGACGACGAGACGGCCGACGAGATCGCCCACCGCAGCCGCGGCACACCCCGCCTGGCCAACAACCGGCTGCGCTGGATTCGCGACTTCTCCACGAGCCGGGCCGACGACCAGATGAGCGTGGGGATCGCCCGCACCGCCCTGGAGATGCAGGGGATCGACGAACTCGGCCTCGACGGCTTCGACCGCAAGTATCTGGAGACGATCCAGCGGGTGTTTGCCGGCGGACCGGTGGGGATCGAGGCGATCGCCCACACGATGAGCACCGCCTCCGACACGCTCGAGGACGACGTCGAGCCCTACCTGCTCCGCTGCGAACTGATTGTCCGCACCCCGCGGGGCCGGCGGCTCACGGCCAAGGGCGACGAGCACCTCGGCGCCCCGCCGAAGGCTGGGCAGAGCAAGCTTTTTTGATGGATTTTTCCGCGGCGGATTGACCGTTCCCCCATCTCGCGGCTACTCTTTGGGGCTCCCCCGACCACAGTTCAGGTGATTCTATGGCCGTCCCGAAGCGACGTCAGTCGAACCAGAAAACCCGCTCCCGCCGGGCCCACGATTTCCTCACTCCCCGGCAGTTGACGTTCTGCTCGACCTGCGGGAAGGCCGTGCCGACGCACCGCGTCTGCGGCACCTGCGGCTCCTACATGGGCAAGACGGTCATCAAGACCGGCGACGAAGCCTGACCAGCGAGGTGAGCTGCGTGGGCAACGCGACCGTTCCTGGCGAGACTGCCACGCCCGCGATTGTCTTCCCCGGCCAGGGCGCCCAGTCGGTCGGCATGGCTGGCGATTGGGTCGAAGCCTGCCCAAAGGCGGCCGAACTCTTTGCCCGCGCCTCGGCGATCCTCGGCTACGACCTGCTCGCCGTCTGCCGCAGCGGTCCGGCCGAACGGCTCAATACGACCGCCGTCAGCCAGCCGGCGATCCTGGTGACGAGCCTGGCGGCGCTCGAGGTGCTCCGCGGTCGCGACGGGCATCCGCTCGACTCTGCTCGGATCACCGCTGGCCTCTCGCTCGGCGAGTACACGGCACTGGTGTTTGCCGGGGCGATCGGCTTCGACGACGCCGTCCGGCTCGTCGACGTCCGCGGCCGGGCCATGCAGGAATGTGCCGAGCAGCGGCCCGGCACCATGCTCGCAGTGCTCGGCGTCGACCGCGACAAGCTTGTGGCCTTGTGCGACGAGTGCCGCGGAGGCGATGTCCTGGAGGTGGCCAATGTGCTCTGCCCTGGCAACATCGTCGCCTCCGGCTCGAAAGACGCCTGCGGGCGGCTCGAGGCCGCCGCCATGGCCGCCGGGGCCATGAAATGCGTGCCGCTCGAAGTGGCCGGCGCCTTCCATACCGCGCTCATGCAGCCCGCCGTCGAGCGGCTCACGGCCGCCCTCGCGGCGGCGGAGTTCCGGCCCCCGCGGATTCCGGTCGTCAGCAACGTCGATGCCAAGCCGCACACTGATCCGGCCGAAATCAAGGCTCTGCTGGCGCGGCAGGTGGTCGGTGTTGTCGAGTGGAACGCCTCCATGGCATACATCCTCTCGACTGGAGTGCGTTCGATCTGGGAAGTCGGTCCCGGACGCGTGCTTCGTGGACTGATGAAGCGGATCGACCGGAGCGTCGCCTGTTCGGGCGTCTTCGACTGACCGATCCCGGGTACGGCTCACTGGCTGACCGACTTCACTGGCTGACCGACTTCACTGGCTGACCGACTTCACTGGCTGACCGACTTCACTGGCTGACCGACTTCACTGGCTGACCGACTTCACCGGCTGACCGACTTCACCGGCTGACAAGGAGAAATGGACCATGGCTGACGAGTCTGCGCAGACGGGCCCCAAGCGGTTGAACGTTGACCTCAGCGGCCAGGTGGCCCTCATCACGGGTGCCTCCCAAGGCCTCGGCCGCGCCATCGCCGAGACGCTGGCCGCGGCTGGCGCGACCGTCGCCCTCGCCGCCCGCTCGGCCGACAAACTCGCCCAGGTGGCCGCCGGCATCCGCGCAGCGGGTGGCAAGGCCGAAGAGGTTCCCTGCGATGTTTCCAAGGCCGAGGAGGCCCAGCGGGTCGTCGAAGCCGTGGTCGAAAAATGCGGCCGGCTCGACATCCTCGTCAACAACGCGGGCGTGACCCGCGACACGCTCCTGCCGCGGATGAGCGACGAGGAGTGGGACACCGTGCTGGACACGAATCTCCGCGGGCCGTTCCTGTTCATGCGGGCGGCCAGCCGGCCGATGATGCAGCAGCGATATGGCCGGATCGTGAACGTTGCCAGCGTGTCGGGACTGATCGGCAACCCGGGGCAGGCCAACTACTCGGCCTCGAAGGCCGGGCTCGTGGGCCTCACCAAGACCGTCGCCAAGGAACTCGCCGGCCGGAAGATCACCGTCAACGCCGTGGCCCCGGGCTTCATCGCCAGCGATATGACCGCTGCACTCGGGCCGGTGCTGCTCGACGAGGTGAAGAAGCGGGTGCCGGCCAAGCGGCTCGGCGAGGCGTGGGAAATCGCCGAAGCAGTGCTGTTTCTCGCCGCCCCTTCGAGCGGCTACATCACGGCCCAGACCCTCGTCGTCGACGGCGGCATGATCGGCTGAGCCAGCGATCTCGAGGCTGGTCTTGCAGTCCGCTCCAGCCTCGCATCGCCTTCGAATGCCCCCATCGCTCACGCGATTGGGCTTCCTGAAGCCCTCAATGCGGAGAGCTCAGGGCTGCCCGTGCCCCGGGAGCCGGCGTTGCTGACAAGCGCAGCCAGGATGGCGGAGCGACGTCAGCATCGAGCGAGCGGAGGCAGGATGCCGCAGCGAGCGTCCGGCGACGGGGCATGGGCAGCCCTGAGCGGCGCAGCGAGACCGGCCCCCCATCGCTGACGCGATTGGGCTTCCTGAGGCACGACCGGCCCCCAATCGCCACGATCGCCCAGGTTTTCCCGGGCTGGACACTGGCGGTCGGGAACGGGTATATCTTCCCCGACAACCCAGGTAAGGTGCGCAGCCTCGGAGGGCTGCCGCCGGTTACGTTAGAACGCCCTACCCCGCTCGCCGCCCACATGCGGTCGGCAGCCGGGCCCCAGGAGGATTCACAAGGTGGCTTCAGTTCAAGAGCGAGTGATCGACATCGTGGCGTCACAACTCGGCGTGAGCAAGGAACAGATCACGCCCGAAACGTCATTCATCAAGGATCTGGGTGCCGACTCGCTCGATACCGTCGAGTTGGTGATGGAACTCGAGGAAGAGTTCGAGATCAACATTCCGGACGATGCGGCCGAAAAGATTCAGACGGTCGGCCAGGCGGTCGAGTTCATCGAAAAGAACCAGTCGTGATCGTCTGATCGCGAAGCACGGACGGCGGAGCGACGGAATGAAGCGAAGGGCGGTTGTCACCGGCGTGGGAGTAGTGACCTCCCTGGGCCGGAAGGTCGACGTGTTCTGGGATCGGATTGTGCGCGGCGACAGCGGCGTCGGCCCGATCACGCTGTTTGACGTCTCAGGCTACCGGGTGCAGTTCGGCGGCCAGGTGCACTGGGAGCCTGAGAACGAGGACATCTGCACTGCGAAGGACCTCAAGCGGCTCGATCGCTTCACGCAGTTTGCGATCGGTGCCGCCAAGGACGCGGCCGCGGATTCGGGCATCGACTTCTCGAAGGAGGAGCCGTACCGCTGCGGCGTGGTGATCGGCTCCGGCATCGGTGGCCTCTGGGAGTTCGAGACCCAGGAGGAGCGAATGCTCCACAAGGGCATCGACAAGGTCTCGCCGTTCACGATTCCGAAGCTGATGGTCAACTCGGCCAGCGGCCACGTGTCTGCCCTCTACGGGGCCAAGGGCCCCAACTTCGCGGTTGCCACGGCCTGCGCCAGCGCCGCCAACTCGATCGGCAGCGCCCTGCGGGCGATCCAGTACGGTGATGCTGACGTGATGATCACCGGGGCGAGCGAGGCTGCGCTCACACCGATCGGCCTCGCGGGCTTTCAGAACATGCGGGCCCTGTCGTTCCGCGGCGACGCGCCGCAGCAGGCAAGCCGGCCGTTCGACGTCGACCGCGATGGCTTCGTGCTCGCCGAGGGGGCCGGCGTGATCGTCATCGAGGAACTCGAGCACGCCCGCCGACGCGGTGCCCGCATCTACGCAGAACTCAAGGGCTACGGGGCCAGCGGCGACGCCGGCCACATCACGCAACCCGACGAGGAGGGCCGCGGCGGAGCCCATGCGATGACCATGGCCCTTCAGGATGCCGGCATCGGCCCCGAGGTCGTGGACTACATCAATGCCCACGGCACCAGCACCCCGCTCGGCGACGTGGCCGAGACCAAGGCCGTGAAGCGGGTGTTCGGCGGACACGCGAAGCGGTTGGCGATCTCCAGCACGAAGAGCCATCTCGGCCACACGCTGGGCGCCAGCGGCGGCATCGAGGCGGTCGTCTGCTCTCTGACGATCAGCCGCGGCGTGATCACCCCCACGATCAACCTCGACACGCCCGACCCCGAGTGCGACCTCGACTACGTGCCGAAGGTCGCTCGGGATGCGAAGGTCGATGTCGCGATGAGCAACTCGTTTGGGTTTGGCGGCCACAACGGGAGCCTGGTGTTCGCCCGCATCTGACCAACGCGGCGGGCACCGTCATTTCCTCACGCGGGAGGCATCGGCCATGGATCGATCCCCGCCTGACCTGCTCCTCTCGCGAAGGATCCTCCTCGCGGTCGCGCTCGTGCTGCCGGCCGCGGCGGCCGTGGGCCAGATTCCAGCCACGTCAGGCCAGGTCTGGAAGACCTACGACATCGCGGCCTATGTGAAGCAGGCCGGCGAGGGTAGCCAGCGGCACGTGGTCGACTGGATTCTTCAGGAGACCGGCTACCCCGCCTGGCACGGCGACTCGCCCGCGTCGCTCTCGGCCGACAGCCAGACGCTCTCCTGCTTCCACGGCCCCGCCATGCAGGCGAAGGTGGAAGACATCGTGGCGAGGTTCGTCGACGACGCCGCCACGCCGCACCGCTTCAGCGTTCGGGTGATCGGGCTCGACGGCCCCGGCTGGCGGGCCGACGCCCGGCCCGCACTCGTCGCCATCCCGGCTGCCACTCCGGGCGTGCAGGCCTGGATCGCGCCCCGCGAGACCGCCGCCGCCGTGCTCGCCCGGCTCCGGTCGCGGTCAGACTGTCACGAACTGCCCACCGGCCCGGTGCTGGCCGCCAACGGTCTGCCCGCCACGCTCTCCGGCGGCCGCAAGCAACCGTACGTGCAGGACATTGCCCCGCGGCCCGACGTCTGGCCGGGGTGGCAGATGCAATCGTCGACCTGCGATGAAGGACTCGCGATCGACATTCAGCCTCTGCTCACCCGCGACCGAACCGCCGTGGAGGCGGTCGTCCGCTGCCGGATCGACCAACTCGAACGGATGGCGCAGGTGTCGCTCGCCTCGCCGGTCAACCAGCAGCGGGTGCAGGTGGAGGTGCCGCAGGTGGCAGCCGTGAGGGTGGGCGAGCGGTTCCGTTGGCCGGCCAACCAGACCCTGCTCATCGGGCTCGGGTTGGTGCCGTGGCCCGTGCCCGCACAGAATGTGGCGGCTGTGTCGCTGCTGACCGACGATAAGCGGTGCGACGTGGTGATCGTGATCGAACCGAGGCTCGGCGGCGGCCCTTGAACGTCGCGACGAATAGACCGAGGCCCGACCGGGCCGGAACATGACAGAGGATGCGCGCATGAGTGGAGCGGCTGACCGTAGGGTGGTGATCACGGGCCTGGGCATCGTCTGCCCGCTCGGCCTCGGACTCGACGAGTTCTGGACGGGGCTCATCGAGGGCCGCAGTGCGATCGGCCCGCTCGACGCGTTCGACAGCCGAGGCATTCCGCTGCACCACGCCGCCCAAGCACGGGCATTCACGGGTGAGATCGACAACTTCGGCCCGCTTGAAGGCGAGAAGAAGAAGGCGATCCGCAAGGGGTGCAAGGTGATGTGCCGCGAGAGCCAGATGGCCGTGGCCGCGGCCCAACGGGCCCTCCACAACTGCGGCGATGCGGCCGCCCATCATCCGCCTGAGCGATTCGGCTGCGCGTTCGGGTCGGACTACATGCTCACGATGCCGGAGGATTTCACCTCGGCAGTCGCCAAGTGCCGTGGCGCCGACGGGCAGTTCGACTTCGGGCTCTGGGGCACCGACGGAATGCCCCAGATCACGCCGCTGTGGCTGCTGAAGTACCTCCCCAACATGCCGGCAAGCCACATCGCCATCTACAACGACCTGCGGGGCCCCAGCAACTCGCTGACGCTCCGCGAGGCCAGCGGTCATCTCGCCGTGGGAGAGGCCACGGTCACGATCAAGCGTGGCGCCGCCGACATCATGGTGGCCGGCGCGACCGGCACCCGTGTGCACCCGATGAAGACCGTTCACGCGATCCAGAGCGAGCAGGTGGCGATGGGTGACGACGACCCCGCCACCTGGAGCCGCCCCTTCGACAAGCACCGCCGCGGCATGGTGCTCGGTGAGGGGGCCGCTGTGGTCGTGCTCGAGGAGTTGTCGCACGCCCTTGCCCGGGGCGCCACGATCCTCGGCGAGATCGTCGGCCATGCCGCGCGGTGTTCGACCGATCGGGCCGCCGTCGGCCGCCGCCGGCAGTCCGTCGCACTCGCGATGGGACGCGCCCTTGAGATGGCGGGCGTGCGCCCGGCCGACCTTGGACACATCCACGCGCATGGGGCCAGCACGGTGACCGGCGATCGGGAGGAGGCCGAGGGGATTCGCGACGTGCTCGGCGACGCGGCCCGCACGGTCCCCACCGTGGCGGCCAAAAGTCACTTCGGCAACCTCGGCGGCGGCAGCGGCCTTGCTGAGTGCGTGGCCAGCATCCTGGCGCTTCGGCATGGCGAACTCTTTCCCCTCCTCAACCACGAGGCCGATGACGAGGCCTGCGGCATCCGGGCGGCCCGGCGGGGCGACCCGGCAGGCGACGTGTTCATCTCCACCTCGGTCACGCCCCAGGGCCAGTCGGGGGCAGTGGTCATCCGCTCCTGGCGGGCCTCCGCGTGATGCGGGCCAGACGGCCGCTCCTTGACAGTCCCCCGCAAACGGCTTAGTTTTCATGGGTTGCTCCTCGTGAGGATGGCTGCTGGTTCGCGGATACGCTTCCAAATACCCCAACGCATGAACGCATGCGGGGGTGTTTCGGCGCCCATGTCGTGATATGGCGTCGGCCGTGCCGGCTCCGCCATTTCACGGTTGGCATCCGAGAACCCCATGAAGCCCGAAGAAATCCTCCGCATCGTCGACGCGATCCATCGCGACAAGAACATCGACAAGGAGATCGTGTTCCAGGCGATCGAAGCTGCGCTGGTCACGGCGCTGACGAGGCAGTACGGCGAGACCTCCGTCGTCACGGTCGACATCGATCGCGAGAGCGGTGCCGTGACGGGCACGCACGACGGCCAGCCGCTCGACACGGCGGAACTCTCCGGCCGGATCGGCGCCCAGACGGCCAAGCAGGTGATCATCCAGAAGATCCGCGAAGCCGAGCGCGACGCCATCCACGATGAGTTCGAGGAGCAGGTCGGCCAGATGGTGTCGGGCGTGGTGACCCGGTTCGAGGGTGCTACGGCCACCGTGCAGGTGAGCAGCCAGGAAGCAATCCTGCCGCGGAGCGAGCAGATCCCGGGCGAGTCGTACCATCCCAACGAGCGGGTCCGTGCCACGATCTTCGAGGTCCGGAAGGTCGGCAGCCGCGTGAAGATCATCCTGTCCCGGATCCGTCCGCAGCTCGTGCAGCGGCTCTTCGAACAGGAGATTCCGGAGATCGCCGACGGCGTGATCGAGATCCGGGCCATCGCCCGCGAGCCTGGCTACCGAAGCAAGGTGGCTGTGATCAGCTCCGACAACCGGATCGACTGCGTGGGCGCCTGTGTCGGCGTCCGCGGAAACCGCATCAAGAACATCGTCGAGGAACTCGGTGGCGAGCGGATCGACATCGTCCGCTGGAACGACGACCTCCAAGTGCTCGTTCCCAACGCCCTGCAGCCGGCCGAGGTGGACGAGGTGATCCTCTGCCAGATGCTTGGCCGCGGAATCGTGCTGGTCCGAGAGGATCAGCTCTCGCTCGCCATCGGCCGCCGTGGCCAGAACGTACGGCTGGCCAGCAAGCTCTGCGGCTGGGACATTGAAATCATGACCCGTGAGGAGCTCGATCAGCAGATCGAGCGGGCAATCGCCGGCTTCTCGTCGATCGAGGGCCTCGACGATTCGGTGGCGGAGCGGCTCGTTGGCGAGGGCTTCCTGTCCTACGATGATCTCTCGGTGATCGAGCCCGATGATCTCATGGAAATGGGCGGCTTGACCGCGGAGCAGGTCGACGCGATCGTTGCAGAGGCCGAGCAGCGGGCCAGTCAGGTCGAGGCTGCCGCCGCCGACGAACGGCGGAAGCAGCGCGAAGCCGATCGGATTGCCAAGGCCACGGCCGACGCCGACGCGGCCGATGCAGTGGCGGCGGAGCAGGTGGCGGAGTCGGGGGCGGTACCCGCCCCGGAATCCGTGCCCGAGTCGTGATGGTCGGGATCGAGCGTATGAAGGTGTTCGGCGTAAGGCGTTGCGAGAGAGGGTCGAGTGGCTGTCCGAATCTACACGCTGTCGAAAGAACTGAAGATCGACAGCAAAGAGCTTGTCGAGCTGTGCACGCGCGCCGGCATTCAGGACAAGGGCTCGGCGCTCGCCAGCATGAGCGACGAGGAGGTGGCGAAGCTCAAGGAGTTCATCGCCGCCAAGTCGCGGCCGCCTGAGCGGCCCGCCCCCGCGCCGGTGAAACCCGGCGCCCCTGCCGCAGCCAAACCCACCGCGCCCGTCACCACCACGCTCAAGCGTGAGGACTACATCGCCCCGGCTGGTGTGGCCAAGGGCAAGCCCCCTGAGGTGGCGCCGCCGAAGCCGGTGTCCACCGAGCCCAAGCCGCGGCCGACCGTCCGCCCAGGTGGCGACGGCCCCAAGCCCGTGCCGCGGCCGGCCTTCAAACTCGCTCCCGTTCCAGCGGCTGGCCGTGCCCCGATCATGCCGCGGCCGGGCGCGCTCGAACCGGCGGCCCAGAAGCCCGACGTGAAACTTCCGCTCGACGCGATCCGCAGCGCCAAAGCAGGTGGCGCCAAGCCGCTCGCCGACCACATGCGGAAGCACGAGCAGCAGCGAGCCGCCGACGCGACCCGGCAGCGGACCAGCGGCCTGCTCCGCGGCACCGGTGCGCCAACCGCCGTGCCGCCACCGATGGCGCCCGGCGTGCGGCCACGGCGGACGCCGACCAAGGGGGGCGACGGAAAAGACGACGCGCTCGGAGGCCGCGAGCAACGGCAGATCGGCCGCCGGAGGATCAGCGACGGGCGTGGCATGGGCGATGACGAGTTTGGATCTCGTCGCCGCCGTGGCTCCCGGCCCAGGAAGAGCGGCGCTTCGACTGCCGCCCCGCGAAAGACCAATGCCTCGATCCAGGTGCCCTGCAATGTGAGAGCCTTCTCGGAGGCCATCGGCCTGTCGGCGAGCGAGGTGCTCAAGAAGCTGCTCTCCTTCGGCCTCGACCAGATGCCCAGCATGTCGACGGTGCTCGACCGTGACACGGTGGAACTCCTCGCGGCTGAACTGGGCGTGCAACTCGATCTCAAGACGGCGGAGGATCTGGAGAAGGAACTGCTCGCCGGCTTCGACGCCGTCGACGAGGATCCGGCCCTGCGGTCGCCGCGGGCTCCCGTCGTCACGTTCCTCGGCCACGTTGACCACGGCAAGACGTCGCTCCTCGACAAGATCCTCGGGATCGACGTGGCCGCCCGCGAGAGCGGCGGCATCACGCAGCACATCCGGGCTTACACGGTCGACCGCAACGACAAGTCGATCACGTTCGTCGACACTCCGGGCCACGAAGCCTTCACGCAGATGCGTGCCCGCGGTGCCAACGTCACCGACTGCGCGGTGATCGTGGTGGCCGCCGACGACGGTGTCATGCCGCAGACGGAGGAGGCGATCAGCCACGCCAAGGCCGCGGGCGTGCCGATCGTGGCCTGCATCAACAAGATCGACCTGCCGGGCGCCGACGTCCAGCGGGTCTACCAGCAACTCGCGGCCGCCGAACTCCTGCCCACTGAGTGGGGCGGCGAAACGGAAGTGGTGAAGACGAGTGCTTTGACGGGCGAGGGGGTCGACTCCCTGCTCGACACGCTGCTGACGATCGCCGAACTCCACGACCTGCGGGCCAATCCTGACCGGATGGCCGCGGGCGTCTGCCTCGATGCCTCGATTCACGAGGGCCGAGGCGTGGTGGCCTGCCTGCTGATCCAGAAGGGCACGCTCAACATTGGTGATCCGCTGGTCTGTGGCGAGGCCACCGGCCACGTGAAGTCGATGTTCGACACCCTCACTCGGCGCAAAGTCACCGAGGCGGGCCCCGCCCGCCCCGTGTTCGTCACCGGCCTCGACGTGCCCCCGGGTGCCGGCGACCGGTTCCAGGAGGTCGAGTCGATCGCCCTGGCCCGTGAGGTGGCCCTCGAGCGGGCCGACATCCGCCGCCATTCGCACCTCTCGAGCGCCCCGGTCCATGTCACGCTCGAGAACCTCGCCGACCGGCTCGGTGCCGACAAGGCGCCCACGCTCAACCTCATCCTCCGGGCCGACGTCCGCGGGTCGATCGAGGCGATCCTCAAGGAACTCACGAAGCTCGATCATCCCGAGGTGAAGATCCGGGTGCTGCAGGCCACGGTCGGCGGCATCACCGAGGCCGACGTCCAGTTGGCGGATGCGTCGGATGCCGTGATCATCGGGTTCAACGTCGTTCCCGACGAGCGGG
>Ga0114972_10003880_pt1 | contig 11158 bp, 6 predicted proteins | sample M_140807_EF_Meta_FD_87354 | JGI IMG/M metagenome (GOLD analysis project Ga0114972, IMG submission 87354) | Freshwater microbial communities from Lake Montjoie, Canada to study carbon cycling - M_140807_EF_MetaG | ecosystem: Environmental > Aquatic > Freshwater > Lake | place: Lake Montjoie... | reverse complement strand
TTTGCCCCTCGCGTGACCTGCCCAACGCTGATCATCGCAGCGTCTCATGATGAACTCGTACCTTTGGGCGATACCGAGGCGTTGCTACGGGCCTTTCGGCCAGGTGTGGCAACGCTGCGAGTGATGGACGACACAGACCACAACTCGGTGTCTGACAAGGCGGAGTTCTGGGAGGCGCTGGCGGGCACGCCGTAACGCGCCGAAGCCCCACGGTGATGCCGGGGTGGTCACGCGGCGGTAAACCGCGCGCTTGACCGTAAACTGCGAGTAGTGTCTCCGTCCGGGCCACGGCCATCACCGGGCCGCTTCGGTCGCGTACCGGCGGCAGTGCTCGAGGTAGGCCTTTTCATGCGTCGCCAGCAGGTCGACCACGCTCGCCCAGAGCCACGACGGGGCGTCGAGTGTCTTACACCGATGTCCGCTGAGCTCATCCTGCCACTGCTTCCGCGTGGCTTCATCCATCTGCCGGGCGTGCGCCTTTCCCACGACCATCGCCAGATACCGCGAGAGCCGCATCGCCTCGTCGCAGGTAAGATCAGCCACGTCGAACTTCAAATCCTGCGGTAACAACTCCCGCACGAACACCGGACGGTCGAGCACCTTCGCCGCCATCATCCGATCGCCGAGGGCGGGGGAGAGGTGCCAGGCACCAGCTACCACCCGCTCACCGTGGTCCATCGGCATCTCGACCTCGGGACTATGGGGCGCGAGCGCGGGTACGGCTTCCTTGACGTCAACCAGACAGAGTTCGCCCTTCTTGCCACCGACCGAAACGAGCACCGCGGAGCGAAGCAGGCCGAGCGAACTGCAACCCTTCACCCAGTACGCGGCGTCCACCACCTCGATCTCGGCATCGTCGGCCCGCGACTTCAACGCCGTCACGAGTCGACGGCCGGCATCCGTGGCGAACAGGGCCACGACCGCTTCGCGTTCCTCGTCGGACAGCGGCCAAAATGTGCGGCCCAGTGGAATGGCGGGGGTGGTGTCTTCGATCCGCTCGCGGGCCAGATCCTTCCACTTCCGCTTCGACGCGGCCTTCATCGCCACCTGGACCACCTCGGGCCATTCCTCATCGACGTCGGCGGCGCCACCAAAACTCTGCTCGTAGCCCTCGATGAGCTGCTCCATCATCCGGGCCGTCGTCACGCCCGGCAGGTCGGAGCCTCGCGCGGCACTGGCCATCGATAAGCCGAGCCGGATCAGGTCGTGCGCCGGGTTGCCGATCACGGTCTGATCGAGATCGCGGATCTGAATGGCGACCGTGCCCTTGGCGCTCGCGATCGGCCCGATGTTGCCGGCGTGGCAGTCGCCGCAGATCCAGATCGGCGGGCCGGCGGGCACCGCCTGGCCGGTGCTTCCTTCGAGCCAGTCGTAGAAGTTCTTCGTGTTGCCCCGCACGTAGGCGTGCGCGGAGCGAGCCATCTTCAGTTGCCGCCGCTCCTTGAGGGCTGCGGCCCTTTCCGCCGGCGTGGGCAGCGTGATGTTCTTGGTTGCCATGGCGTCGCGCTCTGGGGCTAGAGTCAGGTTGGTCGACGGGGACTCGGCGACGCTGGTCTCGAGAATGCATCTTGGCCGCGGGACATCCCCACCGCAAGCCGCCGGGGGATCCGATCACACCCGCAGCGTCGACATGCCTCCGTCCACCCCGAGCACCTGGCCGGTCATCCAGCCGCTCTCATCCGAGAGCAGGAACCTCGCAACGGCCGCAGCGTCGGCAGGCGTACCGATCCGCTTGAGCGGATGCCGCGAGGCAAGAGCCTCTCGCTTCTCCGGAGACGAGAGCAGCCGGGCGGCGAGCGGCGTATCAGTGAGCGCCGGCGCGATCGCGTTGACGCGGATCTTCGGCGCCCACTCGGCCGCCAGCGACCGCACGAGACCTTCGACTGCCCCCTTCGCGGCCGCCACGGACGCATGCATCGGCATGCCCTGCCCAACCGCGACCGTGCTGAAGAGCACCACGCTCGCGGGGCTGCCGCCCTGTCCGCGCAGCCGCGACTGGCAGGCCTGCAGAAACCGCACCGCACCGATGAGGTTGACCTCGAGATCATGACGAAAGTCGGCAGTGGCAAGGCTGCGAAACGATCGGAGCGTGATCGTGCCAGGGCAGTAGACCGCGCCACAGATCTCCTCCGGAGGCTCCGGCAGCGGACTGTCGGGAATCCCGAAGTCGCAGACCGCGTGCCGCACGACGCCGCTGGTATCGAGCTGATGGGTTTCTCGAGACCAGACGTCGATCCGCGCGGCTGTAGGGGCGAGCATCTTCACAAGTTCGAGGCCAATGCCGCTCGAGCCGCCCGCGATCACATACGTGCCAGAATCCATGTCGTTCACTCCTTTTTCACCACAGCCCCGCGTCGCCGGCACCGGTCGCTACAGTAGATCACGCGGTCCCAATCGCGTTCCCACTTCTTCCGCCAGGAAAATGGCCGGCCGCAGGAGCGACAGATCTTTGTAGGCAGTTCGCGCCTTTGAGCCATAGTACGACTCCGCCGGCTCACTCCGCGCCGAAGATGGCGAAGGCCGCCTCGGAGGCCGTCAGGTAACTGCCCTGGTCAAACAAGCCCGTGCTGAGAAAGTCAAAAATATCGAGCGCGTCGACCAGGCCGTCGTAGTTGTAGTCACCGGAATACCAGGCGGCGCCCAATGGCTCAATCGGGTCGAGGCCTGCGGACATACCGCCCACGTCCAGAAGATCGACGATACCGTCGAGGTTGCCGTCTCCCTCAGCGGCATACGCGATCGTGATCGCGTTGGGGGTGACGACATAGCCCAGCGCCCGGCCGCGACCCGGCCCCGCCGCCCGCGAAGTGAAACCCGCCATGCCGTCCCAGGCGCCGTCGTTCCGACCGAGGATCAGCATCTGCCGGACCGCCACCTCGGCGATCCCCGCCGCGGCAATCGACAGCCGACCCGTACCAAACTCGATGCGGCCGAGCGGATCCATGCTGAGAGCCGAAAGGACGACCTCGCCGAAGCCCACATCGAGCGTCACGCAGGCTCCCGGCCACACTTCGAGCCGCCCACTGCCAAGCGCCGCAACGTCGCGGATCACGAGTTCGCCTGCTTCCACGATCGTGCCGCCGGAATGCGTGTTGCCGCCGTTCAGCACCAGCACGCCGTCACCCCGCTTGATGACCGCCCTGGATCCCGTTCGCCCCCCCGCATCGGTCGTCGTCTGGCCCGCCGCCACGCCAACCACCTCATCCACCATGGTGGTGACGACAGCACTGCCGGTGATTGGCGATGCCGCGGTCCCAGGAGTGGAGGTTCCAGGAGTCGACACCGATACGGTCGACGTCGCCCCGGAAGCCGGCGATGTGAAGAGACCTCCCGACGTGATGGTGCCACCACCGGTGGCCGACCACGTGAATGGCGGCTGGATGGCGAGCGGGTTGGCGAACTGGTCGATCGCCGTCGCCACAAACTGCTGGCTGGCACCGGCGATGACGGTCGCCACCGCAGGCGACACGACCACGCTTGTGAGCGTCTGGGCCACCGTCACGTTGACGGCCGACGAGACCGTCAGGCCACCCGCATCGGTGATCGTGGCCGTCAACGTATACGCACCGGCTTTGGCGAACGTCGCCACACTGCTCTTGGCCGCGTTCGTGCCGGTCGCGGAAAACGCCACCGCTGCCGGCCCCGTCGCCGACCAGCTGTAGGCGAGGCTCGACTCGCCGTGGTCGTCGGCGCCCAATACCGAAAGCGTGGTCGCGGTACCCGTCACGCTCGTTGGCGATGCCGCCGCCGCGATGGCCACCGTCGGCGCTGTGTTGCTCACAGTCACGTTCGTGTACGTCGCCTTATTGAGCAGAAGGCTGCTGTTGCTGTTGGCCGAAAGCCCCACGAGCACACTCGACGCCATCGAGATCGTGACGCGGCCCACCTGCGTCCACGTGATGCCGTCCGCCGACACCGAACCCGTGAGGACGCTCCCGGCCCTGGCAAGTTTGACCCAGTAGGGTGCCGCGAGGCCTGTGGGCCCGGCGATGCTCGTGCTCGAGCCGCCCGTGCTCGACCGGTACTGCATCGCCACACTGTTCGTCGGCGACACCACCACCATCGCCTGACGGGAGTTGGCCGCGACCGACTCGCGGATCATGACGCCGATCTTCGCCCAGCCCCCGGTGTTTTCCAGCGACGCCACCCGAGCCACGATCGAGCCGTCGCCAACGAGCGGCTGGTACGTGTAGCGGAAGGCGTCGGCGGTGCCCCAGATGTCGGCGCCACAGGAGACGACGGTGAACGTGCCGGAGGAGAAACCGGCCGCCCCCGTGCCCGGCACGTTGCCGATGTCGGCCGACGTCCACGGCGTGGGCAGGGCCGTCGCCGCCGGGACGCCGGCGTAAATCGGCAGGAGGGGGTTCGTGCCTTCGGCCGTCGCGTTGGTCGCAATCACGCGGTAGTAGTATTCGCCAAGTGGCGACACGCTTGTGTCAGCGTAGGTCGTCACGTTGCCGACTCTGGCGAGGGTCGAATAGGCGGTGCCGTCTGTGGACCGTTCGATCCGATAGCCGGTCGCGCTGCTCAATGCCGTCCACTGAATCGTGAGAGCCGACGAGGTCTTTGAGGCGAACGCCAGCCCGCCCACCGCCTGGAGCCGCGTGCTGCCAGAGATCACGGTGGATACCGAGTCGCTGTAGGGGCTCAGCGGCGTGATCCGAAACCAGTAGTTCGTTCCCACGGCGAGTCCGCTGGCCGCATAGCTCGGCACGTTGGTGCCCACCGTGGCGAGCTGCGTGAAAGTGAGGCCGTCGGTCGACCGTTCGATGCGGTAGCCGCTGTCGCCGCTCGTGTCGCGCCAGTTGAGCACGAGTTGCGACGTCGTCAGGGAGGTGACGGCGGCATTCGTCACCGCGCTCGGACGGCTGATGGCGTTGACGATTCCGGAGGCTGCCGACCGGCCCGAATCGTCGGTCGCACGCACCCTGTAGAAATAGCGCATCGAGACCGGCAGGCTCGCATCGGTCCAGCTCGTGACCGACGACGCGACGGTGCCGACGTCGGCGAATCCAACTCCGTCGGCCGATCGCTCGATCACATAGCCGGACGCCCCGGCGACCGGCTGCCACGAGACGGCAAGGGCCGTGCCGATGCCCCGCGCAACGGCCAAGCCAGAAGGAGCCTCGAGCAAGTTGGTCGCAGCCGGCGCGTTGATCGTGCCCGTGAGGGCCACGTCCGTGAACCTTGCGACGTTCACCTTCACCGAGTCGTGGGCGCACGAGAGCAGGCCGATGGAGACGGTCGATGCCATCGAGACCGATACCGAGCCGACCGTGGTCCACGACACACCGTCGGCCGACCGTGAGGCTGCAATCACGTTGCCGGTGCGGACAAGCCGCACCCAAGTGGCCGTGAACGTGGCCGCAGTGCCGTTGACGCTCGTCGAACTACCGCCTGTGGCCGTGCGGTAGACGAGCTGTGGCCCGTTGGTGGCCGTCGTCACCATCGCCACGTGCTTCGAGCCGGCCGTGAGCGTCTCGCGAATCTCGACGCCTACTTTGGACCACGCATTGGTGTTTTGGTTCTGCACCACGCGGGCCACGATCGACCCGTCGCCCGTGAGGGTCTGATAGGCGAAGCGAAAGCCGTCGGCCGTGCCGTAGACGTCGCCCCCCGAACCGGCGACGGTGAACGTGTCCGTCGCGGCGTCATAGCCGGCAGTGCCAGGGCTGCCGACACTCCCCACGTCGACCGATCCCCAGCCGGCAGGCAGGTCGTTCACCGACAGGTCGTACATCCCGACATCGCCGTAGTCGCCGTGGCTCGAGACCATCACGTACCAGGTGCCTGTGCCAACCGGGAGGACAATCTGCTGGTCGTTGGTGCTGCCATCGCGTGCGGCGACGAGCACCCCCGAGCCGTCGTAGACCTCGAGTTTGATGTCGACACCCGACGGCTTGGTGGGCACCGCCGAGATCACCGCCCCGCCCGCCGTCGCCACGAACGAGAAGGCGTCGACGTCAGCCATCCGCTCGATGATGCCGCTGGCGGTGCGGCTGCCGGCCGTGGCCGTTAGAGCCTGGGCCGTGGCGATCGTGCCGCCGTAGTCATCGGTCTTGAAGCCGTCGCCTCCCGCGGACTCACGGGCCTTGATCTTGCCGGCGATGACCGCGATGTCGTCCTGCAGACTGCTCGCCGAGTTGCTGGGGTGGCCGATAAACCACTTGTGGACGCTCTGGGCGTAGTCGACGCCCATGATCGGACCGTGGAGCGCGTCGAAGCCCGAGGAGTATTCCGCCGTCTTGGTGCCAAGCAGGTCGTAGTCGGACTGGTGGTTGAGGCCGAAGTTGTGGCCAAGTTCGTGGGCGATGCCAGAGACCCTCGTCCGAGCGTGGCTGTCGTTGTTGAACGATTGAGCCGACGTGTTGGGAAACACGCCTACGTAGCTGTAGCCACCCGAAATGCTGGGGCTCGACACGTGCCAGGCGAACGGCACCGTCGGCATCTCTGTGCTGACATCGACGTTGAAGATCGCGAAGTAGACGGAGATCTGCCGCCACGCCTCGGTGATCGTCGCCGCCTCGGTGGCGTTGAACGTGAAGGGGTCACCGTCTACGTCGTAGGCGGCGTTGGATCCTTCGCCGTCGAAGTCGAGGTAGATCGCGGTTGGGGCCCCCGGCAGGCTGTGCAGAATCGGCAGCCCGTTGGAGGCGGTGGCCGTGGCGACGAAGTCGCCGCCGAGCGTCGACAGGGTGCCGGTCGACGTGGCAAGGCTCACCGCAAACGACTCGGCCGGATTCGCCGCCGGCACACCCATGCCCGCAAGCGTCTGCACGCCGTAGCCGTCGATCACGAGCGCCGGATCGATCAGGTCATCGAGCAAGTGGTTGGCGCAAAGGGCCAGACGCGTCTCAAGCCGCTCCAGCCCGAGGCCGTGACGGCCCCGCCGCAACCGGCGGTTCGACGCGCCGCCTGCAGGACGGTCGTCCGCAGTTTCGCTCCGGGCGTTGTTCCGCATGCCGTTTCTCGCAATGCCGGGCCCCGACTTTGTCCAGAATACGCCTCAGCGCATGGCGTCACCAGAGCCAACGCCCGCCGTTGGAAACCGGGCTCATAGCAGCTATTCTGCCGGCAGCCCGCGGGTTTCGCCCGTTTTCGTTCCCTCGATACGAGATTCAGCCACGATGGCCACTGCCCCGAGCCCCGTCGATGCCACAGACCCCTGGTTCCAGGATCGATTCGCCCAGCGGATCGGTGGGGCGAAGTTCGGCAAGGGCACCGAGATCTACAAGTTCGAACTCATCAAGCGGGCCAAGCGGAAGGCCATCGCCGACCATCCCGAACGACGGATGCTCGACTTTGGCATCGGCGAGAACGACGAGATGGCCCCGGCGAACGTGCGGGCCGTGATGAAGAAGGAGGTCGACCGCCCCGAGAACCGCGGCTACGCCGACAACGGCATCGCCGCCTTCAAGGAGGCCGCTGCTGCCTTCATGCTGCGGGAGTTTGGCGTGGCCCTCGACCCCGTCACCGAGGTCAACCACTGCATCGGGTCGAAGACCGCCTATGCCATGCTCCCCGCGGCGTTCATCGATCCGGGTGACGTCACCCTGATGACGGTGCCCGGCTATCCGGTCGCCGGCACCGCCACCCGCTGGTACGGCGGCGTCGTCCACCGGTTGCCGCTCGTCGCGGAGAACGACTTCTTCCCCGATCTCGACGGCATCCCCGCCGATGTGCTCGCGAAGACGAAGATGCTCGTCCTTTGCTATCCCAACAGCCCCACCGGCAAGACCGCCACCCGCGAGTTCTACAAGCGCGTGGTCGACTTCGCCCACCGGCACCGCGTGGTGGTCGTGCAGGACGCCGCCCACATCATGCTTTCCTACGACGAGTCGCCGCTCTCGTTTCTGTCGATCGACGGGGCGAAGGAAGTGGGCGTCGAGGTGCACTCGATGTCGAAGGGCTTCCACATGATCGGCTGGAGGATGGGCTGGGTTTGCGGGCATGAGCGGATCGTACGGGCCTTCGCCGACATCAAAGACAACAGCGACTCGGGGCAGTTCATGGCGATCCAGAAGGCTGCGGCCGCGGCCCTCGCCGACCCCGAGATCCCGCGGCAGGTGCGGGAGAAGTACCGCCGCCGGCTGGAGAAACTCGTCGGTGTGCTCCGCGCCTCGGGTTTCGAGTGTGAGATGCCCGGTGGCACCTACTTCCTCTACACGAAGAGTCCGAACGGAGCTGGCGACCGCGTGTTCAACACCGCTCAGGACGCCAGCCAGTTCCTGATCCACGACCTCTCGATTTCGACCGTGCCCTGGGACGACTGCGGTGCCTACCTGCGGTTTTCGGTCACCTACGAGGCCGACGACGACACCGCCGAAGACGACCTGATGGCCGAACTGCACGCCCGGCTGCAGCGAGCCCGGCTCAAGTTCTGACCCGGCCCCGCGATTCGTTTCACACCAACTCCGGAAACAGCCTCGCCATGCCCCGCTCCAAGGCACTCGCCACCTGTCTCCTTGCCGTGCTCTGCAGCCTCGTACTCGTGGCCCCACTCGCTGGCTGCAGCGGTGCCAAGAAGAAGAGCCCCTTGACGATCGCCGAGCGGATCAAGAAAGCCCGGGCTGACAAGGCGCCAGGTGGCCCGGCCAGGGAACTCGCCAAGGTGGCCCGCCTCCAGGCCAAATCCGGCGACAAGGCGGGCGCCATCAGGACGCTGTCCGAGGCCCGCGGGACGATCGCCGATGATGCCGATGCAGCCATCTATGCCCCGCGACTGATCGATATCGCCGCCGCGTATGCGACGATCGCCGAGAAGAACTCGGCCCGTGAGGCGATCGACACGGCGACCGCGATGGCTGAGCGTCTCGACGACCAAGTGGCCCGCGTCAACGTGCTGGCGAAGATCGGCGAGGTGTACGGGGGCCGGGAAGCCGGTCTCGGAGACGCGGCCAAGGCCCAGAAGGTTCTCGCCCAGGCCGCTGAACTCGCCGCAGGAGAAGACATCAGCGACCGCTTCCGACCGCAGGCCCTCGCGGCAGTCGCCCTGGGGTATGCCAATGCCAACCTGGCCGGCGATGCCAATGCCGTGACCGAGAAGCTCGAGTCGCTCGCCGCCAGCCTTCAGGATTTGCGGCCCAAGGCCGAAGCCCTCGCCGCCGCTGCCAACGTGCGAGCAAAGAGCGGCGCGAAGGAGAAGGCGACGGCATTGCTCGCAGAGGCCGCCAAAGCGGCCAAGGCGATCGACGGATCGGCCAACAAGACCTTCGCCCTCCTCGCCGTGGCCCGGGCGATGAAGGCGGCCGGCGACACGGCCGGGGCGACGGCGCTGGCCGCCGAGGCTGAAAAGACCTCGGCGAAAATCGGCGACCCGGAGCAGCAGAAGGAGGCGCTGCAGGAAGTTCGCGCCGTGCAAGCCGAAGGCCGTAAGGCCTCGGGCGAACAGCGCTAGATGCCGCGTCTATCTTGACCTCCCCCACGCCTCACGGCGTTGGGCTTGTACGGAGGCAAGGAACCCGCATGGAGCACCCGCATCACGCCTTGCCCGACACCACCTTCAGCGCTTCGAGCGCCAGCTTTCGCGCCTCGGCGTGGTCGACGATCGGCTCGGGGTAGTTGCGGTCGCCACCGACCCACTGCTTCACATAGTCCCCGTGGGGATCGAACTTCTCCTGCTGGCTCGTGGGGTTGAAGATCCGAAAATACGGCGCCGCATCGGCCCCGCAGCCGGCCGCCCACTGCCAGCCGAGCGTGTTGGCCGCCAGGTCGGCGTCAACGAGCGTGTCCCAGAACCACTTCGCTCCCTCCAGCCACGTGATGCGGAGGTCTTTCACGAGAAAGCTCGCCACGATCATCCGCACGCGGTTGTGCATCCAGCCGGTCGCCCAGAGCTGCCGCATGCCGGCATCGACGATCGGAAAGCCCGTGCGTCCCTTCTGCCAGGCGCGAAGCCCGATGGGATCTTTCGCCCAGGGAAACCTCGCGTAGTCGGCCCGTAGCGGGGCGTTTGGCGTATGCGGGAAGTGATAGAGCAGATGGTTGGCAAACTCCCGCCAGCCGAGCTCGCGAAGATAGGCCTCGGGGCCGCCGGCCGTGATCTTCGCCGCGGGCTTCCCGCCCACGGCCTCGCGGACGCCGTGCCAGACCCGCCGTGGCGAAATCTCACCGAAGTGGAGGTGGGCCGAAAGACTGCTCGTGCCATCGTGATCGGGGCGGTCGCGGCCGGTCGAATAGCCATCGAGGGCCTTCTCGAGGAAGCGATCGAGACGCTTTTCGGCCCCGGCCTCGCCGGGCGTCCACGTCTTCCGCATCGTGTCGGCCCAGTCGATCGTGGGGAGAAGATCGAGCGACTCGATCGCGAGGCTTTTCAGCGATTGCTCGACGCCTCGCAGTCGCCGCGGGGCGGCCACCGGCTCCGCCGGCTCTTCCTTCGTGAGCAGCGCCCGCCAGAAGGGCGTGAACACCTGATACGGCTTCCCCTCCTTCGTGGCCACCCGCATCGGCTCGAAGAGCAGCGAGCCGTTAAAACTCTCGGCCACGAGACCGTCGTCCGTGAGCGCCTTCTTGATCGCGGTGTCGCGGGCGATCACGGCCGGCTCATAGCGACGATTCCAGGCGACGTGGGTCGCGCCGGCCTCCTTCGCAACCGCCCGCAACGCGGCGAGCGACGCACCCTTGCGGATCACGAGCGGCGCACCCGCCTTGGCCAGGGCCGCCGCCAGCCGCTCGAGCGACTGATGCAGCCACCACCGTGACGCGGCGCCAGGCTCCCAGGGATGCTCCTCGTCTGGAGCCCAGATGAACACCGGCACGACAGCCCCGCGTTCCGCCGCCGCCAGCAGTGCCGGGTTGTCATCAAGCCGCAGGTCGCTTCGAAACCAGACGATGGATGGACCGTTCATGACCCGATTGTAGGCCGAGCGAGCGCCGCGTGGAGAATCTCCACGGGGTGCAGCGCCCGCCGGCCCGTGCCGTCGGCGATCTGGTGGCGACAGCTCGTTCCGGGGGCGGCGATCAGCGTCAGCCGCTCCGTCGACCGCACGAACGGAAACAGCACCAGTTCGCCGATCTTCATCGAGATCGGAAAGTGCTCGCGGCCGTAGCCGAACGACCCCGCCATCCCGCAGCAGCCGCTGGGGATCGTCTCCACCGAGTAGTTCCGCGGCAGGGCGAGGATCGCAGCCGAATCGGCAACACTCGACAGCGCCTTCTG
>Ga0114972_10003878_pt1 | contig 11160 bp, 11 predicted proteins | sample M_140807_EF_Meta_FD_87354 | JGI IMG/M metagenome (GOLD analysis project Ga0114972, IMG submission 87354) | Freshwater microbial communities from Lake Montjoie, Canada to study carbon cycling - M_140807_EF_MetaG | ecosystem: Environmental > Aquatic > Freshwater > Lake | place: Lake Montjoie... | reverse complement strand
CCGACGCCGCTCCGCTAAGTAAGGGCGCTTACTGATCTACTACAGCGTTCGCCCGGTTATCCGGGTGAACGCTTCTTCGTATTTGGCCCGAGTCTTGGCGACGACGCTGTCGGGCAGGGTTGGCCCCGGAGGATTCTTATCCCAACCGGATGTTTCCAGATAGTCCCGCACAAACTGTTTGTCGTAGCTGGGTTGCACCTGACCAGGGGAATAGGTATCGGCAGGCCAGTAGCGACTGGAATCCGGCGTCAGCGCCTCGTCAATCCAAAGAATGCCATCGGCATGCTCGCCAAATTCTAATTTGGTGTCGGCGAGGATAATGCCGCGCGCCTCGGCTTGCCGAGCCGCTCGCGCGTAGATCTCCAGAGTCTTGTCCCGCAGGAAAGTCGCTGTTTCCTTCCCGAGCTGATTAACCACTGACGTGAAGCTGATGTTTTCGTCGTGGCCTTCGGCGGCTTTGGTGGCAGGCGTAAAAATTGTTTCGGGCAGGCGATCGCCGTCACGAAGGCCGTCGGGAAGGTCTAGCCCCAAAACTTTGCCGCCTTCCTTTCGGTACTGCTTATAGAGGCTGCCCGTGATGTAGCCACGAGCCACGCACTCCACCGGGATCGTTTCTGCCTTCTTGGCCACGGTCGTTCGCCCGAAAATCTCGGGCTGAGGCTGAGCACATCGAGCCTGAACGTCTTCGTCACGAACGGAAATCACATGATGGGGGCAGATGTCGCCGAGCTCATTAAACCAAAACGCGCTCATTTGGGTGAGGATCACGCCCTTATCGGGAATGCCATTTGCCATCACCGCGTCAAACGCCGAGATTCGATCCGTCGCCACGATCAGCACCTCGTCGCCGAGGTCGTACACCTCGCGCACCTTGCCGATTCTGGCAGGGGGTAGCCCAAAGATGGAAGTGTGAAGAAGCTCCGGCACGGCTTCAGTATTCCACTGTCCAATCAAGAAAAATTTCTAGTCCTTTCGATATTCGGCTAGCCGCTACGTTTCATCGGCGCGCATGCGCAAACTGGGCCGTTGCCGGCACGATTTTGATTTCTAAATTGCGGTCGGACATCGGCTGTGAATAACTGCTCGGCTCGCATCGAATACAATTTCCGTGTGGCCGACCGCATCCTCATTCGCTTCAACACAAAATTTGCCGACGACCCGCAGGGCCGTTGCTGGAGAGTTTTGGTGAATGGTGAGGAGGCGCTGGCCCATCGCGTCCAGATCTTGGTTCCGTGCGAAACCCTTACGGAGCCGTTGGCGACGGGAGAGATTAAGCATCACTTTCTTTGCGACGGGCGGGTTGAATGGCAGCCAGGCTGTGTGGCCAGCGTTGTCGCTCACTGATTGAATCCTCACAACCACCACCCTTCACTGATATTCCAATCCTTCACTTCCGGATCATCCCGGGCGAGACTGGGGATTATCATGAAACTTCGCCAAGCATTTGGCATCAGATTGGTGGCGATAACGGCTACGTCCGAGGAGTTTTATTCGTTCAGTCCAAGCGGATCCGGGCATCCCGAAATTTTCATTTCGGCGAAGGTTAGATTCGTCAAGGATTTGGCGACCAACGGCTCCCTGGGGCGGTCCACCACCCGCCCAAAGAAGAAGCGTACGGTTCCACCTAGAAAATTAGGTACGTTTCAGGGGTCTTTCCGATGATCACCGAACCCGAGACTCTGGCCCGCGTCCTTAATCAAGCCCTTCCCTACATCCAAGAATTTCGCGGACAGACCTTTGTAGTGAAGTATGGCGGCAGCGCAATGAAGGACCCGGAGGTGGTGGAGGGTGTCCTTCGAAATGTCTTGTTGCTCGGACTAGTGGGATTTCGCTGTATTTTGGTGCACGGAGGCGGGCCGGAAATTGACTACTGGCTGGGCCGGCTAGACATCCCCAAAAAGGTCACCGAAGGGCTTCGGGTAACCGACGACGAGACAATGGAAGTGGTGGAAATGGCACTGCTGAAGGCGAACAAAAACCTTGTGGGAGAGATTCAACGGCTGGGCGGGAGCGCCATCGGCCTAAGCGGGCGGGACGACGATCTTTTGGTGGGAGCGCCGATCTCGATGGAATTGGGACGAACCGGCCACGTGGAGCGAGTGCAACCGCGCATCTTGGAACAGATTATTTCGGCCGGGGTGATCCCCGTGATTTGTAGCGTCGCCAACGATCACCAGCATCATCCGCTAAACGTAAATGCCGATAGTGCAGCGGCGGCCATTGCGGTGGCACTCAGTGCATCAAAGCTGATTCTGATGACGGACACCGACGGAGTGATGGAAAATCCCAAGGATGCGGCAAGCCGAATTTCGGAACTTTCGCGCGCCGACGCGCGGGCAATGACGCTTGACGGTCGGGCATCGGCGGGCATGATTCCCAAACTGATGGCCGCGATCGACGCAATCAACGGCGGCGTTACTGCGGTGCACCTGATCAATGGCGCCACGCCCAACTCGCTGCTGACCGAAATCTTCACCGACCACGGCATCGGCACGATGATGAAAGAGTAGCGCTTCCGGTTTGGGCGCATACTGGATTCATGGTTTGTCTGCTCGCCGCGGTGGCTCTCTCGGTCCGACCGACGATGGATGAGCTGATCGGAACGAACGGATTTATCGACGATCCGATCGATAAGTTGAGTGCAGTCGCGGGCACGCTGCGGGAGTACCATCCGTGGGCGTGGGATGCGGGCGACGGGGCGGCGGACTTCGTTCCCTTTCCGCGCAACCGCATTCGATGGGAGCCCAGCTATGCTGCTGGTGGCAACGGCTGGTTTTTTGATCAGTATTTCGGCACGCTGGCTAAGCGAGGCGTAACGGTGGTGCCGTGCGTCATGGAATCGCCGAAATGGGTGGCAGCCAATGGGGATGATCGTCCCGCGGCGCCAACCGCCGATAAATCTTTTCCCGCCTCGTACGCCGCGCACGCCGATCACTTGTTTCAATATGCCGCCCGCCATGGTCGTCGCGTGGTACCGACGGCACAGTTGAAGCTGGCCGACGACCAACCCAAAAAGTCTGGGCTGGGGCTGATTCGCTACCTGGAAAATTGGAACGAACCCAACAAGAATTGGCGCGGCAAGTTGGCGGAATTTTCTCCCGAGCAGTTCGCGGCCATGTGCAGCGCCGATTACGACGGGGATCAGGGTCGCATGGGGGCTGGATTTGGAGTGAAAAGTGCCGATCCTTCGATGAAACTAGTGATGGGCGGCTTGGTAGGCATTAACGTTCCTTTTCTGGAAGGGATGCGGCAGTGGAGCCTCGCGCATCGAGGCGGTTCTCTACCGTTTGATGTGATTAACGTTCACACCTACAGCAACGACGCCCACGACGCTGTGGGCCAGGGCGGCGAGGGCCTGGGCACCACCGGCGTGTCTCCCGAAGAAAGCAACCTTTACGGTCGGCTTCGCACTCTCACCAAATGGCGAGACCAGTACGCACCCAAGTGCGAAGTTTGGCTCTCCGAATTTGGCTACGACGTACATCCGCAGTCGGTGCAGCGAGCCCCCGCGATAGGCAATCGCTCGCCAGAATGGACCCAGGCCGCCTGGATTGGTCGGTCGTACCTGGTGGCCTCTGCAGCGGGAATAGATCGCGCGATGCAGTACATGTTTCGCGACGTGAACCTCACCGACCGCACCCAGTTTTCGTCCAGCGGATTGGTGACCACCAAAGGCGAATGGCAACCGCGACGCTCCTATTCGGTCGCGGTCAACCTGAGGAAACTCCTCAAGGGCTTTTACCCGGTCGGCGTCATTCTACATCCTGCCGCCGAGATTTCCGTGCTTCAGTTTCAAAATGCGGAGGCAAAATCGCCTTCGGTAGCGGTGGTTTGGGCTAATTCAAGCCGCAATGCATCCGTTCGGATCGCCCGAAAATCGCTTCCCAAATTCGCAACCGCCACCCAAGTTGACGGCGCACCGGTGTCCCTTACTGACCGAGAAGTAGTGGTTAAGGAAATGCCCGTGGTGCTTACGCCAGGGAAATCAATCCGCCAGTGAGCAAACCATCCCACTCGTAAACCCCGGCGAATCGGCCATGGCTCCCGCCCTGGCAAAGAAAAGTGGAGCCGTGTTTTTCGGGCGTGTGGATGAGAGTGTGACTGTGCCCACCGAAAATGATATCGATGCCGGGATTGTCTTGCGCCAGTTCCACGTCGGCTCGGTGGCCAATGTGGGTAAGCGCGATCAGTAGGTCAACTTGTTTCCGGAGCTTCGCGGCATCTTCTCGAAGGGTTTCCAGCGGCGGACGCCATAGGTAGGCGCTCGCGGCCTGAGTTTTCATGCGCGGCGTCACCATCGGCACCATCGCGGCGATGACGCCGATTTTCACGCCGTTGACTATGGTGTGGAAGGTCGGTGCGAATACCAGAGTGCCTGCCCGATCGGTCCAGTTCCCGCAGATGATCGGGTGGTCGGCCCCCAGTAGCTTGGCGCGCAAGCCGTACTCCAACACGTGCGACTCTCGGTTTCCCAGGCTGCTGGCGGTGCAATGAAGGTCTCGGAAATGGCCCCAAACCGTCTCCGGACGCAAAGGAATGCCCAGGTTGCCGGTCTTGATCGCGTCACCAGAATCGAAGAAAACGTCGGATCCTTGCCGCAATTCCTGAAGTTTTGCGAGTTTTTCTCCCGTTAATTGCCCGTGAAGGTCGTTTGTATGCAAAATCTGAATCAAACGTTAACCCTCCCGACGTTGATATAATCGCACGTAATAGATCGACATTAAGTTTGATTTATTAGGAGAAACCATGAAAAAAACTTTATCCCTGTTGATGGCGAGCGCAATGCTCGCTTCATTCGCCGGTGCCCAAGGCACTCCGCCGAAGCCGACCGCCGCTCCTAAGGAACTCGCCTGCGCCGTGATGCCGAGCCACAAGGTTAACATTGCTGCCGCAACCAAAACCAAAATGTTTGCCGACTACAAGGGTCGCCGCTATTTCTTCTGCTGCGGCGGTTGCCCGGCGGAGTTCAAAGCCAATCCGACCAAGTACGCCAAGGCACCCAGCATCCCGACTCCGAAAAAGCCTTGACGCAGAAAAGTCTCTCCCAAAAATGATTGGGAGAGACTTTAATATTTTTACTTAATCGCGTACCGGCTGAGAACGTCGATGGCGACCATCAAAACCATGAATCCAACGCCTAGGATAAACGTGGCGCGTGACATTTGATCGTCGAAGCTGGCCTTACCCTTAAATGTGGTGCGAACGCTTCCGCCGCCCGACATGGCATCGCCTTTTCCAGTCAATAGCACCAGCAACGTAAACAGTACAGCCGCCAACAATCCTAGGCCCAAAAAGATGTTGTACAAGACGAGCATTTCCCCTGATGGTACCTTCTCGCGGCCCAGACGGTGGTCCGGAGTCCCGCTCGCCTAAAGTGGAATGTTCCAATGCGTGAGCTTCGCGATGCTCCAGATGACTAAGTAGGTAAGCGAACTTCCGGCAATGACCTGGAGTAGACCAGAGTTCCAAATCCGGCCAAAGATCGTTGGCGTCACTTCGGTGGCGCGGGCGAATTTCTCAAGCAGGTCCTTTCCGCTGCGGATGCCAGCCTCCACTTGTTTCGGATTTGCCGGTCGGGTGGTAACAAATCGTTGCAATGCGCTCCCCAGGGGCTTCCAAAACGCAAACGTTATGACGGCGGCCACAAGGAAGCGAACCTCAAAGTCAGGAATCCATTCTGATCCGGCGATCCCCAAGAACAACATGGAGGCCGCCGCCAAGTTCGTGCCGCATCTCGGATGAACCCGTGGCATACGGCTCACGATATCGGGCCGCAGATCTTCCCCACGCTCGATGGCGTGGACCACCTGGTGCTCGGCGGCATGGGTACCCGCAAGCGGTATCACCCGCAGCCCCAGTAGGAAGATGCTCAGCGAAACTGCCGAAACAATGGTTTCTGCCAGTCCGACCGGGATTCGCGTCAGATTCCCTCCCACCCAATCTCCCACCAAGCTGCCAAGGAACAGCAGCGCAAACATAACGGAACCGGTGGACATAAGTGCCCATTTGGATACACCGCCCGAAACGGCACCAGTGGTGAGATACACCCCAAATGGCGTGGCCATACCTCCCACGCTAGGCGGCCGGATGGGCTCGCGACCGTCGTAGGCAAGTTGGGCGGGAGTAACAATTCCACACAAAGTATCGGCGGCATCAACAACGATCAAGACCGGGCTGGTGTACGCCTCAAACATTCGCAAAGCCTGGATCGTCGTGTCGTAACGACGAATCATGGGCGCGGAGACCATATATTCAGCCACCGGCAAAGCCATATCGATTCCGTCGCCCAGCACTTTCGCCAGTTCGCCGCTACCAAAAACGCCGAGCAATCGGCCATCTTTCACCACCGGCACCACCGGGATGTCTTGCTCTCGCATTAGACGGGCGGCTCGGGCCACGGAGTCCTCGAGGGAAATCGCCGCCACGGGCAGGGCAATTTCTCCTACCGGGCGATTCCGTATCATAGGTTCATTATGCGATCAAGATCGCATTGGAAACGATCTCGGGCCAGGGAATGCCGTACGCCATAATGGAGCGTTGAATCGGATAGGTGTGATTACGAGTGGTGGCGACGCGCCGGGCATGAACGCGGCCCTGCGCGCGGTCGTACGTGCCTCGATCAAGCGGGGCGCGGAGGTCATTGGGTTTGACCATGGCTACGAAGGCATCATCAATAACGAGGGGCGTCCTCTTAATTCGACGTCGGTGGGCGGCATTATCGACCGGGGTGGCACGATTTTACGCACGGCTCGGTCCAAGCGATTCATGACCAATGAGGGTCGAGAAACCGCGATAAAGAATCTGCATGCGAACGGTTGCGAGGGACTGGTTGTTATTGGCGGCGATGGCTCACTTACCGGGGCCCTGAAACTGCACGAAGAATTCGACTATCCCGTGACCGGCGTGCCGGGCTCGATCGACAACGACATCGCGGGGACGGATTTCTCGATCGGCTTCGACACGGCCGTTAACACCGCCGTGGAAGCGATTGATCGCGTGCGCGATACGGCCTACTCGCACGAGCGCGTGTTTGTGATTGAAGTGATGGGACGCCGAAACGGTTTCATCGCCCTTGAAGCCGGCATTGCGGGTGGTGCCGAAGCGGTCATCATCCCCGAGGAGGAACACAGCATGATGCTGATCTGCGAGTCGCTTAAGGAAGCCTCGCAAAAGGGCAAGCGGAGCTCCATCATCATCGTGGCCGAGGGTGCGGGCAAAGCCCAGGAGATTAGCGATGACATCCACGAGCGAACCGGATTTGAGACCCGCGCGGTTGTGCTTGGGCATATGCAACGGGGCGGTTCTCCGACTCAGGCCGACCGGGTTTTGGCATTGCGTCTGGGTGCGATGGCGGCGAACCGACTGTTGAGCGGCTACCGAGGAGAAATGGCGGGCGTGGAAGGCACAAAGGTGGTCAATCACCCGATCTCGTATGTACTGAGTACGGAACGGGAGATTGACCGGGAACGCCTTTGGCTGGTGTCCGCGATGAGCTAGTTTGAGGTTTTCGCAGACTTAAGCTTTGCCGTCACCACCATGCGGTCAAACGACTTAACCAAGTCCTTCTCGGCCTTCTGATTGGGGACTTTCACGCTCAGCGCCAGAATGTCGTCGTCGGCCGCCTTCAAGATCATGTACCGAGATTGCGCGAAGCCAGCCTTATCCACCACACTAAAGCTCATCGCGTCGTAGCCCTGCTTCGTTTTCACAATTTTGTACGGAGTAGCGGTGTTACCTGCATTCTCTCTTGAGCGCATCACAAAGTACAGCGAGGTTCGGTACAGTTGGTCCCAACCTTGCTTTCCCGCGCCCTTGCCGGTCATGGCCGAAAACGCTCCTGGTTCGCCCTTGATTTCGCGCGATCCCCACGGCGTCTCCCGCTGAACTTCCCAACCTTTAGGGATCTCGATCACGTAAGCGGCGGTTTCGATTCTCTGAAAACCGTCTTTAAGATCGGTCACGGTGAAGTCACGGCCCTGAAAGGCGAGCAGGGTGAAGCATAAGGCGATCGTCATTGGCACCATATTCGCATATACGAGACTTCCGGGCAAAAACGCTTCCATACTTTCTGTTGTGACGGGGAATCGGCTGGACAACCTCCGAACTTTGCGAACGGCAAACATAGACGCCGCGATTGCCGTTTCCTTTGTCACCCTCACCACCGGCGCATTCTTGGTCGGATTTGTTCAGCTTTTGGGTGGTGGCGACCTGTGGATAGGCGTGCTGAGCGCGATTCCCAGCCTCGCGGGAATTCTGCAAATTCCAGGTGCCATTTGGGGCCGCGGTTTCAATAGCTACAAGCGATTTATTACCCCCGGTGGCATCATCTGGCGGGCGTGTTACGTGCCGCTGGTGATGCTGCCATTGCTGGCATGGCCGAACGATTTCCGCCTGGCGGTGATGGCGGTGCTCATCTTCGTGGCTGCGGCCGCAATTTCTATCGTCCAGCCGATATATAACGACTGGATGGCGGAGATCATCCCGGAGAACTCTCGCGGTTGGTATTTTTCTCGCCGTAACGCGATCGGGGCCATCACGGGAGCCGTGGTCGGCATTATCGGCGGGGCTGTTCTGGACGCCTTCCGCGGTCAGAAGCTGGATTCCCAAGGTTTCGCCGTGGTATTTGCCATAGGCGTGGCGTGCGCGGGAATCAGTATGTTTTTCTACTTGCGCATGGGAGATATTCCCCGGGAGAATCCCATTCGCGCCCCGTTGCGTGAGGGTCTTCAATCCATCCGCGTTCCATTTGCCGATCGCGGATTTCGCCGGGTTCTGATCTTCCTCTCCTTCGCCATCATCGCGCAGGCGGGTCCAGGCAACCTCTTTACCGCGTTCGGTCGTGAATCGCTAGATCTGAACTTCAAGGTGTTGCAGGGCTTGGCGGTCTCGATGGCCGTGGGGAATGTGGTTTCGGCCCCGCTGTGGGGATTTCTGAGCGACAAATACGGAAACAAACCCGTGCTCACGCTGGCGTTGCTATTGGTGGCGACCAACCCGATTGCCTGGTTGGTTTGCGTGCCGGGCCGGGAACTGCCGAATACGGTCCTGCTCCTGGTTACCCACGTGCTAATGGGTGTGGGATGGGCGGGCGTCGCCCTTTGTCAATTCAATCTGGTTCTGGCGACAGCGCCGAATGCCGACCGCGCAAACTATCTCGGCGCAGGGTTGACCGTGATGGCCGTGATGGGTGGCGTGGCTCCGCTGTTAGGTGCCGTCTCCATGGCAATTCTCCGCCCCCACTTTCCGGTGGAGGTGACCTACAAAATCGTCTTCGCCACGAGCTTGGTGCTGCGTTTTGCCAGCGTTGGGCTGTTAGCGGGAGTTAGCGAGATCGGAGCGGAGCGATTTCGCACAACCTTTCGCGATATTCGACGAATCTCTCCCCGCGGGATGCGGTCGCTTCGCGGTATGGAAGGCGACGCTGAATCGCGGGAATCGGCCCTCCAGCAGCTTGGGCACCGCAAGCTGAATATTGCGGCCGACGCCGTAATTCAGGCTCTCCAAGACCCGTCGCCCCGCGTTCGGCGACAAGCGGCGGCCACGTTAGGCAAGCTGTCCGATCCCCGGGCCGCCGATGCCCTCGCGCTACTGCTCGAAGAGCACCCGGATCTGGCCGAAGAAGAATCGGTTCAGGCCCTGGGCTTCATCGGGCGAGAGGGTGCGATCCCGGTGCTGATGACTCTACTAGGATCTCCACGCTCCAATTTACGCCGAGCGGCCGCCCGCGCAATCGGCAGGGTCTCATTGCGCACAGGTAACCCGGCTTCGGCCGTAAATGCTCTGGAAAGGGCGGTTGAATCCGATGACATCGATCTTCGTCGGGCCGCCTTGCAGGCGCTTCGGAATGCGGAAGCCCGCTCGGCCGCGGATGTCATTGTGCGAGCGATTGACGATCCGCACCCCAGTGTCCGCATCGCGGCGGCAGAGGCGATCAGCGAACTGGAGCTTCCCGCCGCCGACGCCATTCGCCGACGGCTTTCGGAAGCAGTTGATGAATCGGCCCCCGAGTTGGCCTATGCGCTAAGTACCAGTGGCAACCCATCGGACATTCCGCTAATTCTTGGCTGTGCCGCAAACGCTGTCAACGAAGTAGGTCGGAAACGTGCTCTCCTGGGCGCCGCCCGCATCTTGGGCGTGGAAAAATTGACGTACCAACTGATGCTTAAGCCCGCTGTGGTCCGCGACACGGCACTGATTGAGATGGGAAACGCCGCTAACGATGGCAGGTTTAACGAAGCCCTACGGCACTACGGAAATGGGCACTTTTCGGAGGGTATCCGCGTGCTGGCCCAGTTGAATCCCGAGCTTGAGAAATTGGCCGAGCTGAATTATCCGGATGCGTTTTTGATGGCCGCCGCCGCAGCAACAGCCATCTAGAATGGATTATTCGTCGCCAGGGCAAATCTTCTTGGCGATTTCCACCAGGGAAGACGGATCCCGCTCGGCGGTGAGTAGAAGGGCCGAACCATCCTTAACCCAGGGCAGGGTGGTGGCCTGCCCCATATTGCCCGACTTGTACCGCGGATCGGCTCCATGAACCGTCATGCCCTCAATACTGCGAACGCCTTCAACAACGTCTAGTACCAACCTTCCGCCCCCATCCCGCAGGAAGTAGCGTCTCATGCGACGACCATCGTCATTACTACCCACGTAGAACCGCTCCACAGTTATCGAATTGACCGACTTGTCCGCCTGGTTAAAAAGCCCCTGCACGTACTTGCGCTCGTCGGAAGTGAATGACGTGGAACTACGTTCGGGCGTGAACGAAGACATCATCCGCGCCACTTCATTGCCCGATACGTTGGATGCGCTGTTTCGTTGCATTACACCGCCGACCACCAGGCTGGCGAAGATGACTCCGCAGAGTCCCCACGCGTTCCGAGTCACAAAACTATCAACCCGTCGCGTTCGGTCAATTTCGGCCAGACGTGCCACCGACACCCGCCAGGTTTCCTCGGACGAGTACGTCTCGGCGTGAACGCTGACGAACTGCTTTAACCGAAGGATTCGCTGGTACTCCAAGGTCAGGGCGGCACTCTCACTCAGTTCCCGAATCAATTCCTGAGATTCGGCCGCCGTCAGTTCGCCGTCGGCAAGAGAGTGCAGATCTTCAGGGGTTGGTTTCATGGACGATTCATCCGGCGTCGAGGTCCGTTGCTT
>Ga0114972_10003877_pt1 | contig 11161 bp, 7 predicted proteins | sample M_140807_EF_Meta_FD_87354 | JGI IMG/M metagenome (GOLD analysis project Ga0114972, IMG submission 87354) | Freshwater microbial communities from Lake Montjoie, Canada to study carbon cycling - M_140807_EF_MetaG | ecosystem: Environmental > Aquatic > Freshwater > Lake | place: Lake Montjoie... | reverse complement strand
CTCGACGGCGCGGCCGGCCACGACCGACGTGGACTCCGCGACGAGCTGCTCGAGGGTGTAGGCGAGCGAGACGGAGGCCTCCGCCGAGCGGGTTGCGAAGTCCGGGGTATCGGGCGAACCGACGAGAGCGGCAGCGGCAACAAGGCAGGCGAGGAGCGCGCGCATGGCCGGCAGCGTACCACGCAATGTGCTCGGCGGCCTGCCCTGCACCCGTGCCGTGCCTCCTGGGGGCCCGTTTCAGCTCGGGAAGTGGAACGACCGAAGCGTGTTTCGTCCGCAGATCGGGCACTGCCACACGACATCGACGCGCTCCCCACGACCGACGTTGTTTGCGGGCGCGCGTTCCTTCGTGCCGCCCGGGCGTCGTGCCCAGCCTTGGAGGACGAGCTTCTGCTCGTCGAGTTCCGCCTCGAGGAGCGCCTGACACTCGCAGACCGACTGAATCCGATGAGCTGCCGACATGAGCCCAGGCTTTTAGCAGGGGCGGGGCCTCTCGTCATCGGCGGAGCGGGATCATCTTGCAAGGCGGGCGAGGGAGGACTAGTTTCACCGAGCTATTCGCGGGAATAGCTCAGTTGGTAGAGCATCAGCTTCCCAAGCTGAGGGTCGCGGGTTCGAATCCCGTTTCCCGCTCCGAGTTGGTGGTTCGCCACCGCCGGGTTGGCCGGGGCGTCACGAGAGGGTGACGCTACCGGCCTTTCGTTTTTCTAGTTTTTCGCCATGCGGGTCAGGCGCTGGTGTAGGGATCGGCTCATGACGCGCCTTACGTTGCTCGGTCCGGTCGTCGCGTTGTTCGCGCTCGGCTGTACGAGCGCCGTGGGGTCGGAGGAGCTCGACGTCAAGGCGCTCGCACCCAGCGTCAACTGGGCCAGGGATGTTGTCTCGACTTCCCTCGACGTCGACCTCGCGACGAATCAGGCGACGGCCATCCTCTCGCTCGCGCCCTCCACTCGAACCGGTGCGTCTTTTCGAGTGGGCGACCTTCACATCGATGGTGTGCAAGGCCCCAACGGTCCACTGCGCTTTCGCGTCGAAAAAGGGCAACTCGACGTCGGGCTCGCAGCGCAGAAGCCCGCCGAGATTCGAGTCGCCTATCGCTTCGAGCGGCACGCGAAGCTCGAGGGCGTGCTGACGAGCGGAACCACGTTCACGTGGCCGTATTTTTGCGGAAACGTGTTTCCCTGCAAGACCGAGCCGGCCGATGGTCTCGCGTTCACGCTCGACGTTCATGGCGCACCCGCCGGAAAGAAGGTGGTGTTCCCGGCGTCCATTGCGGCCGACGCTCCGTCCTACATGCTCGCGTGGGCCGTCGGCGATTACACCAAGCTCGACCTTGGCGTGACCAAGGCGGGACGGAAGGTGAGCGTTCACTACTTGCCGGGCGAGAAGAGTGTCGCCGAGAAGGGGACGGCGCATCTCGTGAAGGTCTTCGAGTGGCTCGAGACGACCTACGGGGAGTACCTCTTCGGCGACGAGGTCGGCTCGGTGTCGGCGAATTGGGGGGCAGGTGCCTTCGGCGGCATGGAGCATCATCCGCTTTGGCACGTATCGAGCGACTCGATGGGCGATGCCGAGACGCACGCGCACGAGGCTGCGCACGGGTGGTTCGGCGACGGCGTGCGCCTTCAGTGTTGGGAGGACCTCACGCTTTCCGAGGGCACGGTCAGCTATCTCGCGGCGCGCGCGCTCGAAGCGACCGCTGGCAAGGCCGCTGGCACGGCGGTGTGGAAGCGCTACGACGCCGAGCTCGACGCCGTGCTCGAGGCGGAAGACAGGCGCGCACTTCCCGAAACGTGCAACACGATCGATGTTCTCCACGACTTGTGGAATTCGGTGCCCTACATGAAGGGTGCCTTCTTCTATCGCGCGGTCGAAGCGGAGGTTGGTCGTCCGAAGCTCGACGCGGCGATCGCGAAGTTTTACGGCGAGCGACGGGGCAAGGCTGCACGGATGCAGGACATGCTCGACACGCTCGACGAGGTCACCGGCTTCGATACCAAGCCGCTGGCCGATGCGTGGTTGCGCTCCCTTGGTCGGCCCGACAAGTGACGCCTGAGACGAAGCGATCGTCGCCGTTGGGCTTCAGCCGCTGACCATGCGCTCCCAGTAGGGGACGAGATCGAGCCGCAGATCGAGGCGCCGCAGCAGCTGAAGGAGGCCGCCGAGCTTTCGGTGGAGAAACAGCAGCCGACGCGGCGGCGGTGAGTACCGAAGCGAGCGGGCGAACGCGAAGCCGACATCGCGAGAGCGGACGGCATAGTCGGCGTCGCGGAAGTAAAAAGGCTGATGCCGCGCTTCGAAGGGTTCCATCGAGCTTTTCATCATGGCGGCGAAGAGCTCACGGGCTTCCGCGGGCTCGCGCGCGTCGAGGAGGTCGAAGGCGATGCCGGCGTCCACGATCTCGCTGGGTACCCCGCGCGCGACCGTTCGAAGCAGCTCGATGTAGCGCTGACGGAAGACGTCGTCGTATTCGACCGTGGCGCCAAAATCGAGAAGCACCATCGTGCGTCCGTCGGGGCGCACGAGGAAATTGCCGTAGTTGGGATCCGTCTGGACGACGCCCCACGTGAAGAACTCGAGGCAATAAAGGTCGAGCAGCGCGCGACCGAGCAGCTCGCGCGCGGCGTAAGTTTGTCCCTCCGCGATCCAGCCTCCGAGCGGCATGCCCTCTTCCCAGGACATCGTCAGCACCCGCTTGGTCGACAATTCCGCGTAAGCGCGCGGCAGCACGAAGCGCTCATCGTTGGCCAAGAGCGCCGAGAACCGCTCGAGGTAGTGACGCTCCCGAAGATAATCGGCTTCCAGGTGGAGGGTTGCTCGAAGCTCCTCGAAGACCTGCTCGAGCTCGATCTGGCGGCGCGAAATCGTCAGCCAACCCGACCCTAGTTTCGCAAGCGTTGCGATGTCCGAATCGATGCTCTCGGCGATCCCGGGATATTGCACTTTGATCGCCACCGGCCGCCCGTCGACGGTTGCCCGATGGACTTGTCCGATGCTCGCGGACGCCGCCGGACGCTCGTCGAGCTCGACGAGTGCGGCGAGTCCCGCGGGACCGAGCTCACGCTCGAGGACGCCGCGGACGACCGCGAAATCGACCGGCTCCGCCTGACCTTGCAGCTTCGACAGGATGGCGTTGGCTTCGGGCGGGAGGAACTCCGTCGCGTCGAGCGAGAGGAGCTGCCCCGCCTTCATGAAAGCTCCCTTGAGGCGCCCGAGGCTCTCGGCCATCAGCGTGGCTTGCTCGATGCGAGTCTTCAACTCGGAGGACGCGACACGCTCCGCTGTCGCGGACAAACCTGCGCGAAGCCGATGTTTCAGCTCCTTGGACGCAATGCCCGCAGCCATGGCGAGCACGGTCTTGGAGCGGCCCCAGCGGTCCGTCTCCACGCCCGACGCTCTTGCACCATCCTCTCCCACCGACAACTCGGTAGCACGGGAGGCGATGGTGTCCAGTCCGCTTCCGCACTTGGGTCGACCCAAACGCCTTTCATCTCTTCGGTGGGTGCACGCTCGCAGGACCGTCGAAGTCGAACCGATAAATCGGATCGATCTCCGCACCGGGCTTCATCTGCGCGAGCTCCTTCAAGTAGCCGGTTTTCAGGTCGTACATCCAGCCGTGAATGGTTGGCGCTTGCCGCTGGCTCCACGCTCCTTGAACGATCGACGTCTGCGCGAGGTTTTGGACTTGCTCGCACACGTTGAGCTCAACCAAGCGGTCGAACCGGTGCTGCGGCTCGCCGATCGTCTCGAGCTCGCGGCTGTAGAGACGATAGACGTCCTTGATGCTTCGGAGCCACTTGTTGATGAGGCCGAAGTCGCGGTTCGTCATCGCATTCTTTACGCCGCCGCACCCGTAGTGACCGCAGACGATGACGTGTTTCACCTGGAGTACCTGCACCGCATACTGAAGTACGCTGAGCATGTTGAAGTCGGTGTGAACGACCAGGTTTGCGACGTTGCGATGGACAAACAGCTCTCCGGGTTCGGTGCCGGTGATGTCCTCGGCCGGTACGCGGCTGTCCGCGCATCCGATCCACATGTACTGGGGCGTCTGCTCGTGCGCCGTGCGTTCGAAGTAGTCCGGGCGAACCTGGAGCTTCTCGGCAACCCAAGCTTTGTTCGCAAGTAACAGTGATTTCAAGCTGTCCATGGTCATCCTTTCGAGTCGAGACGCTTTCCCTGAAAGTTCTTGTGCTCGATGCGGATGTTTTTCAGTCGAGCGGTTTCCGCAAAGTCATCGAGCTGGTCGAAGATGTCTCGGTCGATGTAGAGGGACCGCGTCGCATCCACGATCAGGGTGCCGTCCATGGGAATTCGAGCGAGGTTCGACTTAAGTTCTGCCTTATTGATGAAGGTTAGATCTTTGTTGAATCGAAGGAGGTGGTCTTTGCCGTCGTTTACGAGCGTCATCGCCGTGTGATGGTTCGTTCGAATGACGAGGAAAACGCCGACCAGGATCCCGAGGACCACACCCTTCAAGAGGTCCGTTAGAACAATGCCGACCACCGTTAGGATGAACGGGAGAAAGCTCGTCCAACCTTCGCGCCACATCGCCTTAAAGAGCGACGGTGGGGAGAGCTTCACGCCGATCACGATGAGGATCGCCGCGAGTGCCGCCAGCGGAACTCTGACGAGCAGACTCGGAAGGAGAACGATCGCGAGCAGCAGGAGCACCGCGTGGATCACGGAGGACCATCGAGACCGACCGCCTGCGTAAACGTTGGCGGACGTTCGAACGATAACGGACGTGATGGGTAGGCCACCCAAGAGTCCCGAAACGATGTTGCCGACGCCCTGCGCGAACAGCTCGCGCGTAGGCGATGCGAAGCGCCGGTAGGGGTCGAGCTTTTGCGAGGCCTCGAGCGATAGCAGGGTCTCGAGGCTACCCACGATTGCGAGAGTGAGCCCCGTTACGTAGACGTGAGCGTTTGTGAATGCGCTACTCGGAGGCATCACGAACTGTGCGCGCAAGGACGACAATGACGTCGGGAGCGTGACGAGGTGTCCGTCCTCTGAGCGAAGTACGATTCCGGAAGCGACGAGTCGGAGGACCTCGTTGATCCCGACGCCGAGCAGTACGACGACGAGCGCGACGGGGATCACCTTCAAGGCGGGCGCGCGCTTCACGACGACTTTGTCCCATCCGAGCAGCACGCCGAGCGAAACGGCCGCGATCAGCACCGCCCCCGGGCTCGCGCTCAGTACGGCCTTCGCGATAGCGGAGAGGGTGTTTTCCTTTCCGCCCGGTTCGAGGAAGCTCAGGTCGCCTTCAAAGTCCGAGTCTCGTCCGAGTGCGTGGGGAATTTGTTTGAGAATGATCGCGAGGCCAATTGCCGAAAGCATTCCCTTGATGACGGTCGTGGGAATGTACTCCGCGATCGCGCCGAGCCTCATCGCGGCGAGCGCGAGCTGAATGACTCCCGAAACGACGACGGCTGCGACGAACGCCTCATAGGAGCCGAGGTCAGCGATCGCGGTGGCTACCACGACGGCAAGGCCCGCCGCAGGTCCGCTGACGCTCACCTCTGAACCGGAGAGCATGCCGACAACGATGCCGCCGATGACGCCCGCGACCAGACCACCCACGAGCGGCGCGCCTGAAGCGAGAGCAATTCCTAGGCAGAGGGGCAGGGCGACGAGGAAAACGACGAGGCCCGCGGTGATGTCCGACCGTAAGGGATTCGCGGTTGAGTTTTCTTTTTCGAGCACGGGTTGTTGAACGAGTGAGCAGATCCGGCGAGTTGAGAGCGTGGCTTCGCGGCGACGCGACGTTCCTTATGCCGGCCGAGTGACGAGCGGCCGCGTTCGCCAACGCGGGCCATGGAGGAGTCAACCTTCTCGCCGCGCACCGTCGTACGCGAGCCCGAGGCCAACCTTCGTCTTGCTGTCGGCGGCGGTGGCTCAGACGCGTGGTGGGCGTTCGCGTCCGCTCGGCCAGCCGTCTGCTTCGCCAAGGGCTTTCTGGCAAAGGCGTGGCAACCCCGGCGGGAGCGCGCGGCGGTCCCGTCGCAAGGCTGCCGCTTCGAGCGAGGGTTGCGGCGCGTGCAGGACGGCTTCGTCGAACTCCTCGCCGTCGCCGTCATCGCCGTCGCCGTCATCGCCGTCGCCGTCGTCCTGCTCCTCTTCTTCGCCGTCGCGTTCGGTGAGCACGGGCGCGTCGTCGCGCTCGGATTCGGTCGCGAGTGCTCGCGCGATGCTCGGGAAGGGAGTCACGCGCAACCAAGCGGAATTTCCCCGCGAAGCTGCGGGATAGGTCTTTTCCGCGCGTCCGGTCATGCTCCCGAGGAGCACGACAAAGAACATGGCGAGGCGGAAGAGCTTGCTCATGGGCGGTCGAGGTCGATCTTAAGCCCAGCGTACACGAATCGCGGCTGACCAGGGCGGGCTCCGAACGGTTGGTGCGAGACGAGGTAGCCGTTGTCGAAAAGGTTCTCACACTTCGCGTAGATCTGAAGCTCCGGGAGCATCCGGACGCTGGCGTTCGCGTCGACGACGGCGAACGCGTCGGTGCGGAATCCGGGCGCCGGCTCGCCGTGGCCCGCGACCTCGCGCATCGAGTCCATGTACGTCACCCCGACGTTCACGTTGACGCGTTGATTCCAAGCGATCCCGCCGTTCAGCGAGACTTGGTGCGCGGGAACGTACGGCAGCTCGTCCCCGGCCTCGACGTTCGCCCACTGTGGGTTCTCGGAAGCGAAGCTCGTCGCGAAGCGCGTCTTGGTGAACGTGTACGAACTCTTCAGCGGAAATTGCAGCCCGAACGGGCCTTTCAGCTCCGCGGCCGCGGACGCTTCGAGGCCGCCGATTTGCGCGCGTCCCGCGCTGAATTGCGTATCGATCATGGCCTCCGAGCAGCCGCTCGAGAACGTGCACTGCCCGGTGAGGTTCGAGTAGTCGCTGTAGAATCCGATGAGCTCGCCGCTGACGAGGTGGTGGGTGGCGCGCGCGCCGAGCTCGTAATTCACCGCGACTTCGGGCTTCACGTCCGCGCCCTGGCCCGGCGCCGCCGGACTGAAGCCCTCATGAACGCCACCGAGCAGCGTCAGGTGCTCGCTCGCGGCCCACGCGGCCCCGACGCCCGGCAAAAGCACGCGTTGTGTTCCCTTGGTGATGATGCCGGTCTGTCGGTCCACGAGCTGCGTTTGAATGAGCTCGGTTCGAACGCCTGGCGTAAGCACGACCCCATACGCTGCGATCTCGTCCACGAGGTGGGCGGCGATCGCGACCGCACTGCCCACGTTGTGGGTCGTGGTGAGACGCGGGCTGGCGTCACGCAGGAGGCGACCTCCACCTGCGGTGGCCTGCATCAGGAAGCCATCTTCGGTGTGCAGCCGCCTTATCGAATCGTAGTGAACGCGTGCGCCAAACTGGAGCTTCTGCTCGAAGCGCCCAAGCTTCGGGACCGTCCATTGGCCCGTGGTCTGAAGGCCTTGCGATACGAAGACACGGTCGTTCGTTCCGATCCGCAGCGTTTGATCGGGGCTCACCGAGTCTTCTTGTCCGGTCAGGATCGCGTAATAGAGCGCGTTCGCGCCAGCGCTCGGGTTCGCGAGAATGTCCGGTAGCTCCGCCCCTGCGAATCGGTTGAGCTTGAACCATGCGCGCGAGAGGTCATGCCGGTAGAGCGTCGTCGAGAGCTGAAACGTGTCCCGTACGACGAGCGCGTAGCTGAGCGACCCGAGCGTGCGGTGGTAGTTCATCTGGTCGAGCGCGCTCGCCGCATAGCGTCGCCGCGGGTTCGCGCGAAAGTCTTCGTCGGTAAGGCCCAAGTACGTCTCGTTCGAGCGTTCGTGGGAGAAGCCCGCCTTGGCGCGCAGCTCGTGGTAGACCCGCGCGTCCGGATCCGAGTTGAGGCGCCCCTTGGCCATCAGCTCGGTCTTCTGGAAGCCGGTGTTGGAGCGAGGCAGCGGTGCCGCGCCGTCTTGCTGCTTGAAACCGTCGGTGCGTAGGCGGATCCCCTCGATGACGAAGCCTGCGTGCCGCGTCCCGTACCCGTAATGGAGATGCTGCTTGGCGTAGCGTTGACTTCCAAACGCGAGGTCGGCACCAACGTGCTGGCCAATAGGTATCGCGCGTGTCACGAGGTTGATCGCTCCGCCGATGCTGTTCGGTCCGTAACGGAGCGCACTCGGGCCCTTGAAAACCTCGATTCCGGTGAGGCGCGTGCTCATCGGGAAGTAGTAGGCCGCGGGCGCCGAGTAGGGTGCGGGCGCAAGGAGGATCCCGTCTTCCATCAGCGTGACCTTCTTGCTCCGGTCGGAGCTCGCGCCGCGCATGCCGATGTTTGGCCTGAGGCCGTAGCCGTCCTCGTCGCGCACGTACACGCCGGGCACGCGCATCAACGTCCGGTGGACGTTGTCGTCCTCGTAACGCTCGAGCTCTTCTTTCCCGATGCGGTAGGCCGAGCCGGTGATGCGCTTCGCGCGGTCCCCTGAGAAGATGTTCACTTCAATGGGCGAGTGCTCACGCGCGAGCTCGTCGGCCGTGCGCGTGTCCGGGGGAGTGTCCGCGTAGGCGTCGGCCTCCGCGGCCGCGGGGTTCGTCGCCGCGTCGGTTACGGGTGGCGCGGGGGCTTGCGCGAAGGCGGCCGAGGAGCCTCCGACGAGCGTTGCGAGCAGTCCTGCGATGGCGACAACATCGGTGCGGCGTGCGGCGTTCATGGGACTCCTGCCGCGAGCGATCGCAGTCGAATCGGCGGTTCGGTGGGTGCAGCGGTGATCCAGCGTGCGACGCCGAGGCCATCTTCCACGCGGGCGAGGTCGACCGTTGGATCGATGAGCAGCTTGGGTCGGCGGCCGTTCAGCGACGCGCGAGCATCGGCGCGCACTTCGACGGGGCCTTCGCCCCGCGCGTTGAAGTCGTCGGCGATGCGGTGTGCGAGTTGAAGGATCAAGTCCGGCTGGCTGCTCATCTCGCGCGCTTGAGCCTCGGTGAGGTACGCGCGCGGCTCGACCAGCGTTCGACGTCCGTCCCCTTTGGTCACGACGTAGCTCACCGCGCCGTTTTTCTCGCGCACGAGCACCTTCCAAGCCCAGCGCATGCCCTGCTCGTTCCAGAGCACATCGCCGGGGTAGAGAAGGTGCCGAAGGGGCATCGCGGTCTGGATGGCGACGAAGAGCGCGAGCAACGCGAAGCCGAAGTGCCGCAAGCGGTGGGGGGCGACGGGCCGTTCGGGAGCACTGGGCGCAGCGGAACGTGTTCGTTGCACGCGCGCTGCGAATTCGCGGGGCCAGCTCGACGAGAAAAAGACAAGGGCGGCGGTCGACATGATGAATGGGAACATGCCGATGTTGAAGAGCAGGCCCACGGCGGTATGGAACGCCAGCAGCATGAGGTACGCCGGCACGCGCGTTCGTCGCAGCGACAGCCAAAGTGGGATCGTTAAATCATAGAGAAATCCGGCCCAACTCATCGCGATCGCGATCCAGGGTCGATCGAGATAGGGACCGACGAGCGGCAGGTCGGTGCGAGCCGAAAGCCATAGCTGCAGGGGCTGCCCGTGGAGCAACCAGTCGGACCCCAATTTGGTAAGGCCGGCGTAGACGTAGACCGCGCCGATTTGGAAGCGGAGCAGGTCCGTGCACCAGCCTGGGAACGCATCGACGCGAGTCTCTGGCTTTCGCCACGCGTCGATGGAACCAGCGCGACCGAGCGGCATGGTGGCCAAAAGCAGCGCGAGGAGGCTAACCAGATAGTAGTGGTTCAGGTAGACGGTGACGTCGATGAGCTCGAGGTAGGTGAAGAGGACAAAGAGCAGCGCCGAACTCGCTCGGTAAAGAAAACCGGCTGCGACGAACAGTCCGAGCAGCGCGACCACGCCAAAGTGAAGGTACATCCCCCAGGCGGGCCACGCTTTCACCCAGGAAAATCCCAAGTACTTGAAAGCGAAGTTCGGTTCGAGGTAGCAGCGCGCAACCCAACCCTCCGCGACGAATCGAACGGCACCTACGGTGACGACGAGGCCGAACGCGACACGGAATGCGACCAATGCCGCGACGTCGGTCGGGCGCGACAACCTCGCGAGGAGGCGCTCGGCGCGCGTGGGCTCAGTCATTGTCGGTCGGAGCGTCGCTCGGTGGGTGAAGATCGAGCACCGTGATGAGCTGCGACTTGACCAGATCCGTCGTCTTTTTTACCGCGAAGTAGAGGTCTTCGACGCTCTTGGGGTCGTTCTCGATGGCGAGCGCGAGGTCATCCTCCTCGATGGCATCGCACGCTGCGATGCACGCGGAAATGGATGCCGCCACTTCCGAGCGGAGCTCCGTCGCGCCGAGGGCCTCGAGCCAATCGTCGAAGCCGAGCGCGGTGTCGTCGAAGGGGGCGCCGCCGTGAAAGAGCTTTTGATAGGCGAGCAGATTCTCGCGGATCGCAAGTTTCGAGAGCTTGGCTTCGGCGAGCTCGAGCGCCTCGGGGCAGCTTTTTGACGCGCAGCTCGCGAGCCCTGCAGGGACCGCAAGCTTCAAGTCCTTCGTCTTGGTGTCGAGGTAGCCGAAGGCGTAGGCAACCGCATCGAGCGCTCTTGCGACGTCGCCGTCGAAGGTTGGGCTCGGCATCGTGAGGGCGGCTGCGAAGTTGCCTCCGTCCGGTGCCCACGCGTGCTCGAGGGCGTGGGCCGCGTCGGCGACGAGTTTCGCGGCGTGGTTTGCGTACTCCGCGCGTCGCTGGGGGAGCTCGTTTGCGATCGCGCTCCACGACCCGTCGACGTTGAGCGCGTTTGCCGCGGAGCAGGCGTTGGTCGCGTCGGCGTCGAAGAGCAGGTGCTCGATGGCCCCTAGACCGCGCACGTTGACGAGCGTCTTGGGGAAGGTCGCGGCATCCGCGTAGCCTCCCTTCGCGAGCAGTTGGTCCACCGCGCACCGGTTCACCGCGGGCCACGCGTAGATCTCGTCGCGGAGTCCTTGCCCACCGGGAAGTGAGGGGAGGGCGGCGGGTCCGAATTGCATGACCTCGAGGCGTTGCCACGCCTTTACCGCGCCGCGGAAGGCTTCCCGCGCCGTGTCGCGATGTTCGTTCGTGGGCGCGGTCGCGTTCGTTTCGGTGGCGAGAACGAGCGCGTCGGCCTGCGCGACGAAGGTACCGAGCTCCGCGGTGGTCAGGTTCGCCATGGATGCGAGCAGGGCGTGCTTGTCAAAGCCCACGGCTCCTGTCCCCGTGCTGCCTG
>Ga0114972_10003876_pt1 | contig 11162 bp, 12 predicted proteins | sample M_140807_EF_Meta_FD_87354 | JGI IMG/M metagenome (GOLD analysis project Ga0114972, IMG submission 87354) | Freshwater microbial communities from Lake Montjoie, Canada to study carbon cycling - M_140807_EF_MetaG | ecosystem: Environmental > Aquatic > Freshwater > Lake | place: Lake Montjoie... | reverse complement strand
GGTGTGTTTCAGCGCCACGCGGACTTATTGAACACCCTGAGTCAGAAAATTTTTCGCATCAGCGAACGCGTAGGCGACGGTGCCAAAACCAAATTGGTCAACAACCTGTTGGCTGCCATTAATTTATCGGGCGCCGCAGAGGTATTGGCGCTGGCCGATCGGCTGGGTCTGAACCTGGACACCACCTTGTCCGTCATGGCGCAGTCGAGCGGGCAAAGCTGGATTGCCTCAGACCGGTTGCCGCGGGCTTTCGTGGGCGATCTGGCCCCACGAGCCCATGTGACATTGTTGGAAAAAGACACCCGATTGGCCGTTGAAATGGCGCAAAGTGTCGGGTTTGACCCTGTTATCGGCCAATTGGCCCGACAGGCTTTTTCGCAAGCCAGCGCGGATGGCTGGGCCAATCAAGACGATGCGGCACTCTTTCAGTGGATGAAAGACCACCGCTGATCCCACAGGCTTAAAAGGCCGATCTTTATACTTTGGGCGTGCTTAAGGCACTTTCTCTACAATGGGGTCATGATTTCTCGCGAACCCACCCTTGAACGCCTGGCCACGGCCCGAACCTTGTTGCTTGAACCTTTTGGTTTGGACGAAACGCATTTGACGCAGGCCTTGTCTGCCATCAAAGCGCACAAAATCGATGATGCCGATTTGTACTTTCAATACACCCGCTCAGAAGGCTGGAGTTTGGAGGAGGGCATCGTTAAAACAGGCAGTTTCAGCATCGACCAAGGTGTGGGCGTCAGGGCTGTTGCAGGTGAAAAAACAGCATTTGCCTATTCCGATGACATCTCTATCGGCTCTTTGATGGACGCTGCAGTCACGGTGCGCAGCATTGCCAGTGCCGCGCAAAACCGCCGAGCCAAAGTGCCCACGCGCAAAGTAGCAACAAGTCGTTTGCTCTACCCTTCCATGGACCCGATGGGCAGCATGGACAGCGCAGCGAAAGTCAAATTGCTCGAGAAAGTAGAGCAACTGGCACGTGGCAAAGATGCCCGCATTGTGCAGGTCATGGCAGGTTTGGCCACTGAATACGACGTGGTGATGGTGGCGCGTGCAGATGGTACCTTGGCCGCAGATGTTCGCCCTCTAGTGCGTTTGTCGGTGTCGGTCATCGCCGAGCAAGGTAAGCGCCGCGAATCAGGTAGCGGCGGCGGCGGTGGACGGTTTGGATTGGCTTATTTTGATGAAGCCATGATCAACACCTATGTCAATGATGCCGTTCATGCTGCCGTCACCAATTTGGACGCACGTCCTGCGCCAGCAGGTGAAATGACGGTTGTATTAGGACCGGGTTGGCCGGGTGTCTTGTTGCACGAAGCGATCGGACATGGACTGGAAGGCGACTTCAACCGCAAAGGCTCCAGCGCGTTCAGCGGGCGCATTGGACAACGGGTGGCGGCAAAAGGTGTGACCGTCTTGGATGACGGCACCTTGGCGGACAGGCGTGGCTCGCTCAATGTCGATGATGAAGGCCATGTCAGCCAGCGCAATGTCCTCATCGAAGACGGTATTTTGATGGGCTACATCCAAGACACCATGAATGCCCGACTGATGGGCGTCAAACCGACAGGCAATGGCCGACGTGAAAGTTACGCCCATGTGCCCATGCCCCGCATGACCAACACATACATGTTGGGTGGCGACAAAGCGCCCGAAGAAATTGTGGCCAGCATCAAGAAGGGTTTGTATGCCCCCAATTTTGGTGGCGGACAGGTGGATATCACCAGCGGTAAATTCGTCTTTTCTGCCAGCGAAGCCTATTGGGTTGAAAACGGCAAAATTTTGTACCCCGTCAAGGGCGCCACCCTGGTTGGCAGTGGGCCTGAGTCACTCAAAAAAATCAGCATGATCGGCAACGACATGCGTTTGGACAGCGGGGTGGGCACTTGTGGCAAGGAAGGTCAAAGCGTCCCTGTGGGCGTGGGGCAACCTACTTTGCGCATTGACGGTTTAACCGTGGGCGGCACGGCTTGAGCTTCAGGGGTCTTGAGCCCTTGCAAGTCGTGGCAGAAACTTGTGATACATTCGCTCCATGAAATCGCGAACAGCTTGCTATTTTTACTTTTGGTTCTCAGTCCCCGGCGGACGAGAGGCGAGCGCGTAAACAGCACCCCACTCAGTCAAAACCGCCGGAGCCCCAAGCCCGGCGGTTTTTTTGTTTTCAGTTTTATTTTCAAGGAGTTTGATGATGCCCACGAAAGCCACTGCCACCAGCGAAGCCTGGTATGCGAACCAAGTCGACAAAACAGGACAAACCGACGACGAACGCATCAAGGGCATCACCGTGCTTCCCCCTCCAGAACATTTGATTCGCTTTTTTCCTATTGCCGGAACGCCGGTGGAAAAGCTGATTTCACAGACCCGCAAAGCCATTCAAAACATCGTGCACGGCAAGGATGATCGCTTGTTGGTCATCATGGGTCCTTGCTCCATCCACGACCCGGCTGCGGCCCTGGAATATGCACAGCGACTCAAGACTTTGCGTGACAAATACGCCGATACCTTGGAAGTAGTGATGCGCGTTTACTTTGAAAAACCGCGCACGACAGTGGGCTGGAAAGGGCTGATCAACGATCCCTATTTGAATGAAAGCTGCCGCATCGAAGAGGGTCTGCGCATTGCCCGCCAACTGCTGATCGAGATCAACCGCGCGGGCTTGCCAGCGGCCAGCGAGTTTTTGGATGTGATCTCACCGCAATACATTGGTGATTTGATCAGCTGGGGGGCCATTGGTGCACGGACCACCGAGAGTCAGGTGCATCGCGAACTGGCTTCTGGATTGTCTGCTCCGATTGGATTCAAAAATGGGACCGATGGCAACATTAAAATCGCAACCGATGCGATTCAGGCAGCCTCTCGAGGGCACCACTTTTTGTCAGTGCATAAAAATGGTCAAGTGGCGATTGTGCAAACACAGGGCAACAATGATTGCCATGTGATCTTGCGTGGCGGCAAGGCCCCCAACTACGACGCCGCCAGCGTGGCTGCAGCGTGTAAGGAGTTAGAGGCGGCCAAATTACCAGCCACCCTGATGGTCGATTGCAGCCATGCCAACAGCAGCAAATTGCACACCCGTCAAATCGAGGTGGCCAAGGACATTGCTGCGCAAATGGCGGGCGGTTCTCACCAAGTGTTTGGTGTGATGGTGGAAAGCCATTTGTTGGATGGCGCGCAGAAATTTACGCCGGGCAAAGACGATCCTTCTAAGTTGAAGTACGGTCAGAGTATCACCGACGCCTGCATCAGTTGGGACGACAGCCAACATGTAATGCAGGTTCTATCCGATGCGGTGAAGGCTCGCCGTTCGCGCTGAGGGCCTTTTTTGGGGCTGCCATCAGCGGCCCCAACTTTGATGCTGCTCAAGAATTTCGAAGTGCCGTCAGCAGCCGCTCGTGGATGCCGCCAAAACCACCGTTGCTCATGCACAGGACATGATCGCCAGGCCGCAGCTGTGCCAACACCTGCGCAATCACCTCATCCATGTTGGCACCCACTTTTGCCCTCGCCCCCATGGACTGGAGTGCCGCAGCTGCATCCCAGTCCAGCCCGCCTGCATGGCAAAAGGCCAGATCGGTTTCTTCCAGACTCCAAGGCAGCTGGGATTTCATGGCGCCCAATTTCATGGTGTTGCTGCGGGGCTCAAAGACAGCCAGAATTCGTGCCCGTGACCCGACCTGCCTGCGAAGGCCATTGACCGTGGTGCGGATGGCGGTAGGGTGGTGTGCGAAGTCGTCGTATACCGTGATGCCATTGACCGAGCCGCGCACCTCCATTCGCCGCTTGACGCTTTCAAAGCTGGACAAGGCCTGGACAGCCACGGTGGGGCTGACGCCCACATGCTCGGCGGCGGCGATGGCCGCTAATGCATTCAGCTGGTTGTGCACACCACCGATCGCCCATTGCACTTTGGCGACGAATTGGCCCGCGTAAAACACCTTGAAATCCGAGGGATCCCCTTCGGCCACAAAGTCACTGACTGCCGAACCAAATGTACGCAACTCGCTCCAGCAACCTTGCGCCAGCACACGGGCTAGGCTTTCTTCCAGTCCATTAACGACTAAACGGCCTTTGCTGGGAACAGTACGAACCAGGTGATGAAATTGCCTTTCGATGGCGGCCAAGTCGTCAAAGATGTCCGCATGATCAAACTCGAGGTTATTCAAAATCACTGTTCGGGGTCGGTAGTGGACGAACTTGCTGCGCTTGTCAAAAAAGGCAGTGTCGAACTCGTCTGCCTCAATGACAAAATACTTGCCACCACCCAAACGGGCCGAGACCCCAAAGTTCAGTGGCACCCCGCCTACCAAAAAACCGGGTTGAAGTCCGGCTTGATCGAGTATCCAGGACAACAAGGAGGTGGTGGTTGTTTTGCCATGGGTGCCTGCCACCGCCAATACATGACGGCCACGAAGTACGTGCTCTGCAAGCCATTGCGGTCCGCTGGTGAAGGGAGAGCCGTCATCCAGGATGGCCTCCATCAGTGGAAATTTGGCAGAGCCGTCTTTCAAGTGGGCACGGCTGATCACGTTACCGATCACATACATGTCGGGTTTGAGGCTCATTTGGTCGGCATCAAAGCCTTCAATCAAATCAATCCCCAAGGCCCTGAGCTGGTCACTCATCGGGGGATAAACGCCGGTATCGCAACCGGTGACTTGATGGCCCGCCTCTCGTGCCAACGCGGCCAATCCGCCCATGAAGCTGCCGCAAATACCTAAAATATGAATGTGCATGGAGATCGATTTTAGGCGCACTGTCTGCAGGGGGTGCACAATCCGTGTCATGGAAGAATTGACGCAGGAAATCGCCGCATGCGCCGCCCGTCTGGTGGTCGACGAGGGCTTGGAATATGGCGCTGCCAAGCGCAGAGCGGTCAAATCGATGCGCCTTCCACAGCGCGCTGCGTTGCCGAACAACGATTTGTTAGAGCAACACGTATTCGAATACATAGACATGTTTTGCGCCGAAACGCAACCCCAAGAGTTGTTGGCTTTGCGGCGCCATGCCTTGCAATGGATGGGGCGACTCCAAGCGTTTCGACCCTATCTCTCAGGTGCAGTATGGCGCGGTACGGCCACGCGACTGTCGGATATTTACTTGCAATTGTTCTGTGATGACCCGAAATCGACAGAAATTGCGCTGATTAATATGAACCTGTCTTATGACGTGACCACGGTAAAGGGCTTTCACGGTGAAGCGGTGGATGTCCTGAGTTTGCACAGTTTGTGCCCAGATTTGGAAGAGGATATTGGCATTCACCTCATGATTTATGATTTTGATGATGTTCGAGGGGCCTTGAAACCGGATGAAAAAGGCCGTTCTGTGCGGGGTGACTTGGCTGCGTTAAATAAACTGATTGAAGACGGATGTGCGCATGAAGACATTAGAAGATATGAAAATAAACGATAAAGTTGAATTCAGGAGGCGTATTCTTTTTGCTTCGGTGGCATTGGCTGCCGGCTTATCGGGTGCTGGTTGGGCGTGGTGGCGTTCTGTGCCTCAACCTGAGTTACAGCCGGATGCGCAAGCCTTTTGGGACATGCGCTTTGAAAAACCAGAAGGCGGTGAGCTTTCCCTACAGGCCTTCAAGGGTCGCCCTTTGTTGGTGAATTTTTGGGCTACCTGGTGCCCCCCTTGTATTGAAGAACTTCCATTATTAGAGTCTATTTGGATAAAAAATGGTCCTAAAACTCTTCAAGTTCTTGGGCTTGCTGTAGATCAACCAAGCGCTGTGCGGAAGTTTTTGGCGCGATATCCTTTGACTTTCCCGATGGGCTTGGCCGGGTTGAATGGGACTGAGTTAGGGCGCAGCTTGGGCAATAGCGTGAATGCTTTGCCATACAGCGTTTTTTTTAACGCGGAAGGCCGCATGATTGCTCAAAAAATGGGCAAACTCGAGGCTGCTGACTTGGCTGAATGGCTGAAAGTCCTGAAATAGTGAGTTTGTGAGTTTGTGCGTTCGGATTTTTTATGAGCAGCCAGATCGAAGCAATTAAATCAATATCCCGTCAAATGGGGGTTAATTGAGCTTAATTTGGTGTAAATTACAGCTTTTACGTTTGCACATGCGGGAGATCTTATGGATTTGCGAAAACTTAAAACCTTGATTGACTTGGTGTCTGATTCCAATGTGTCGGAACTGGAAATCACTGAAGCCGAAGGCAAAGTACGCATTGTTAAAAGCATGCCACACGCCACGCAGGCACCGCTGATTGCGAGTCAGTATACGGCAGCACCTGCCCTGGTTGCCGCAGCACCTGTTGTCGAGCTTGTTGCCGCGGCGCCCGAAGTTGCCTCTGGACATACCGTCAAATCCCCTATGGTGGGCACCTTTTACCGTTCAGCCAGCCCCGGGGCTGCTTCATTTGTAGAGATCGGGTCGGTTGTCAAAGAAGGCGACACACTGTGCATCATTGAAGCGATGAAGATTTTGAACGAAATTGAATCTGACAAGTCCGGCAGGGTTGCGAAGATTTTGTGTGAAAACGGGCAGGCTGTCGAATACGGTCAAGCTATGTTCATAATCGAATAACCCAGCACGGGAATTGCATGTTCAAGAAAATTTTGGTGGCCAACCGGGGTGAAATTGCTTTGCGTATCCAGCGTGCTTGCCGCGAATTGGGAATCAAAGCGGTCATGGTCTATTCAGAGGCTGATCGAGAAGCCAAATATGTGAAATTGGCTGAAGAAGCCGTGTGTATCGGTCCTGCCCCCTCAGGTTTGAGTTACCTCAATATGCCGGCCATCATTTCGGCCGCAGAGGTAACAGACGCAGAAGCCATTCACCCAGGGTATGGTTTTTTGAGTGAAAACGCGGACTTCGCCGAGCGTGTTGAAAAAAGTGGGTTCCAGTTCATTGGGCCCTCTCCCGAGTCGATTCGCATCATGGGTGACAAAGTCTCTGCTAAACAGGCCATGATTCGTGCCGGTGTACCTTGCGTGCCCGGCTCAGAAGGCGAGTTGCCCGATGACCCGGCACACATTAGGCGCATTGCGAAAAGTGTGGGTTATCCCGTCATCATCAAAGCCGCTGGCGGCGGTGGTGGCCGTGGCATGCGCGTGGTCCACACAGAGGCCGCCCTGATCAATGCGGTGCAAATGACCAAAGCTGAAGCGGGAGCCGCATTCAACAACCCGGCGGTGTACATGGAAAAGTACCTGCAGAATCCGCGTCACATTGAAATTCAAATTCTGGCCGATAAGCACCGCAATGCGGTGTACCTGGGCGAACGCGATTGCTCTATGCAGCGCCGCCACCAGAAAGTGATCGAGGAAGCGCCAGCGCCTGGTATCCCACGTAAATTGATTGAAAAAATTGGTGAGCGCTGCGTGGCCGCTTGTAAGAAGATCAATTACCGTGGTGCCGGAACGTTCGAGTTTTTGTACGAAAACGGCGAGTTCTATTTCATCGAAATGAACACGCGCGTGCAAGTTGAGCATCCAGTGACCGAATGGGTCACGGGCGTGGACATTGTGAAAACCCAAATCACGGTGGCGGCAGGAGAAAAGTTGCCATTCACGCAAAAGCAAATCCAAATTCGTGGCCACGCGGTTGAATGCCGAATCAACGCAGAAGATCCTTATAAATTTGTCCCCTCACCTGGGCGAATCACCTTATGGCATGCGCCAGGTGGTCCTGGGGTGCGGGTGGATTCCCACATTTATCACAACTATTTTGTGCCACCGAATTACGATTCCATGATTGGCAAAATCATTGTCCATGGTGACACCCGAGAACAAGCCATAGCGCGCATGCAAACGGCTTTGGCTGAAACCGTGGTCGAAGGCATCAACACCAATATTCCATTGCACCGTGAGTTGATGGTGGATGCCAAGTTCATGGCGGGGGGTACGAACATCCACTATTTAGAAGAGTGGCTCAGCCACCATAAGCGCTAAGCATGTTTGAGTTGTGCCTGTTGTGTCCGGAAGATCGCGTCGAGGTATTGAGTGATGCCTTGGAGGCCTTGGAGGCTCTGAGCGTATCCGTGGAAGATGCAGATGCTGAAACTGAAGCCGAGCAAGCCTTGTTTGGCGAGCCCGGCATGCCAGCGCCCAAAGAGGGCTGGCAAAGATCGCGCATGGTGGCGCTTTTCCAAGAAGAGTTGTCGGCACGAGAAGCCGCCCGTTTGCTGTCAGCGCAAGATTTTTTTGAGGGCTGCCAAGTTGTGACTGTTGTGGCGGTGGCCGATCAGGATTGGGTGCGTTTGACGCAATCGCAATTTACGCCTGTTGAAATATCCTCCGATTTCTGGATCGTCCCGACATGGCATGAGCCACCTTCCCAAGCAAAACAGATGATTCGATTGGATCCTGGATTGGCGTTTGGAACAGGCACACATCCCTCAACACGCATGTGCTTGCGATGGATTGCTTCGCACTCTGTTGCGGGCCAGCGCGTACTCGATTACGGTTGTGGCTCCGGCATTTTGGCTATCGGCGCAGCCAAGTATGGTGCAATCCATATTGATGCGGTGGATATTGACACTGCAGCCGTTGAGTCAACAGTACGCAATGCCCAGGCAAATCACGTCACCCTGAATGCAGGCTTGCCTGATGTGGCCAAGGGTCTTTACGGGACAGTTCTGGCCAACATTTTGGCAACACCGCTCAAGGTATTGGCGCCCTTGCTGTGCGCGCATGTGGAGGCTGGGGGCGCTTTGGTTTTGGCTGGGATTTTGGAGCGACAGGCGGATGAGCTCAAGCAAGCTTATGCGCCTTATTTGTCACTGCAAGTCAGTGATACGCAAGAAGGTTGGATTTTGATGACGGCGCTAGCCTGATATGTGACTGTTGTCAGCCGCCCCGGTGATTGACCCATTCTGAGACCAGAGCCCCACATGGATGCGCCGCGTTCTGAACCCCTTTAGACAAGCGCAGAAATCGCGCGCTATCGACATTGCATTTTTTATCTTTGATAGATTTTTTGAGCTCGGCATAAAAAAACCCGATGCGTTGCTGCATCGGGTTTTGCTTTGCACTTTTAAGGGTGCTGAACTTTAAGGCTTCGCGGCCGATGGAAACGGCCAAGCTGCTTGAGGGTTCAAAGTGGTCTGCGCCGCAGGGGCAGCGGGTGCTTTTGCAGCCTTTTTAGGGGCGGGCTTTTTAGCCGCTTTCTTAGCAGCTGGTTTCTTAGCAGCTGGTTTCTTGGCGGCTGCTTTTTTAGCAGCTGGTTTTTTAGCGGCTACAGCTTTTTTGGCTGGAGCAGCTTTTTTGGCTGGAGCAGCTTTTTTGGCTGGAGCAGCTTTTTTCGCGGCAGCTTTAGGCGCAGCTTGTTTAGCAGCAGGCTTTTTGGCAGCTACAGCTTTTTTGGCTGGAGCAGCTTTTTTAGCTGGAGCAGCTTTTTTAGCTGGAGCAGCTTTTTTAGCTGGAGCGGATTTCTTTGCGGGTGCAGCTTTTTTAGCTGCTACTTTTTTTGCAGTTGCCATGCTTTATTCTCCTTGATCAAGTAGAAAATTCAACAGAGGGAAACGCTGGATGCCTGTTGGAGGGCATAAAGCGATTCAAGGTGCTGGGGCAGGCCCCAACACCTTGAACTCGGGAAAGCAGCTCACGCCAAACCCTTGAGGGATTGCTCATGTGCTGCTTGTAAATGAAATGCATAAGTGTGAAAGGCTTTCAATCCCAATCTAAGGCGCCGCCTGATTGGTATTCGATCACGCGGGTCTCGAAGAAATTACGCTCTTTCTTCAAGTCAATCATTTCGCTCATCCAAGGGAATGGATTTTCTTCGTTCGGGAACAAGGTTTCCAAACCAATTTGGGTGGCGCGCCGGTTGGCAATGTAGCGCAGGTAGCCTTTGAACATGGAGGCATTCATGCCCAGCACGCCGCGAGGCATGGTGTCTTCGGCATATTTGTACTCCAGTTCGACGGCCTTCATAAACAAGCCTTTGATTTCTTCCTTGAACTCCGATGTCCACAGTTGGGGATTTTCCAGCTTGACGGTATTGATCAGGTCGATGCCGAAATTGCAATGCATAGACTCATCACGCAGAATGTACTGGTACTGCTCGGCAGCGCCCGTCATCTTGTTTTGGCGACCCAATGCCAAAATTTGTGTGAAGCCGACATAAAAGAATAAGCCTTCCATCAAGCAAGCGAAGACGATCAATGACTTGAGTAAAGTCTGATCGTTTTCAAGCGTACCCGTATGGAAGTTGGGGTCCATGATCGCATTGATGAATGGAATCAGAAACTCATCTTTGTCGCGAATGGATTGAACTTCGTTGTAAGCGTTGAAGATCTCGCTCTCGTCCAATCCCAGTGACTCCACGATGTATTGGTAGGCATGGGTATGGATGGCTTCTTCAAAAGCTTGCCGCAACAAGAACTGACGGCACTCGGGCGCAGTGATGTGCCGGTAAGTGCCCAAAACAATGTTGTTGGCTGCCAAGGAGTCAGCCGTCACAAAAAAACCGAGGTTGCGTTTGACAATGCGACGTTCGTCTTCAGTCAGACCATTGGGGTCTTTCCATAAAGCGATATCACGGGTCATGTTCACTTCCTGCGGCATCCAGTGGTTGGCGCAGGTGGCCAGGTATTTTTCCCAGGCCCATTTGTATTTGAAGGGGACCAACTGATTCACATCAGTCTGACCATTGATGATGCGTTTGTCTGCCGCATTCATTCGGCGGTAGGGTGTTGAATTAGGTGTTGGAGACACTGACTCTTCAGTGCTCATGATTGAACCACTGGCCGGGTAAGAAGGCACTGCACTGGGCACTGCTTGTGTAGATTGATCGTCCCAAGACAACATAAAAAATTCCAATTCTCAAATTATGAAAGCATGTCAAAGAAAAGAAAAGAAGTGATTGATATACACGCTTTTTTCAATGATTAAGTGTTGTGCAATTGCATCGTAATGACGTCGTAGACACATCGATACGATGCAACGCAGTGAGCGTTAAGAGATCACAATTTATTGGCAGGACTCGCAGCCCGGATCGTCAATTGCACAGAACTTAATGTCTGTTGCTGGCGTTGCATTCATTTGCGCCTGGGCTGCTGCTGCTGCTGAATCCAATGCACTCATGCCATTGGGCGTACCAGCGGAAGAAACCGCATTCATTTTGTTCGATTGGACTGTCGATTTTTCTGCATGTGTTGCGCTGGTGGTGCGCAAATAGTAGGTGGTCTTCAAACCACGCAACCATG
>Ga0114972_10003874_pt1 | contig 11164 bp, 11 predicted proteins | sample M_140807_EF_Meta_FD_87354 | JGI IMG/M metagenome (GOLD analysis project Ga0114972, IMG submission 87354) | Freshwater microbial communities from Lake Montjoie, Canada to study carbon cycling - M_140807_EF_MetaG | ecosystem: Environmental > Aquatic > Freshwater > Lake | place: Lake Montjoie... | reverse complement strand
TGTGATTTTACGGCGATGAGGCTTCTTCTGTTTAGCAACATTGAGGAAGTTTGCGCGCGCTTTGCCGCGATCATAACGTGGACGATGACCTCCAAGACCTGACCGTTTCTCTATTAGATCATCGATGATTCGCTCAGTCGATTCTCTTGCTTCATTCAATAACTTCAGATCTGTTGGGAAGGTGATGTCGGCTGGTGTACATGAGGCATCTATGGTGAGTGTTCCCCAATTCTTATCCTCCGGCCAATCAGCAGGCTTCACAAGGTCGTCGAGTGATAACTGGTTGTCAGCATTGGCGCCTGGATCGTCAGAGCTGTCCTCTTCTGCCGTTGATGCCACAGCCCCCATGACCATAGCTTTACCGCGTTCCACGATCAGTTCCGTGATTCGGTTGAGATCTTCTTCTGAGAATCGCTTGCGGAAATGAACCATCATTGATGGATCAAATGGTGTTTTGCTCGAATACCCGGCAAAGCCAAGAAAAAACTGCATATAAGCATTTTCACGGATCTGCTCAACGGTCTCCTCGTCGCTTAAGCCAAGTCGCTGTTTGATGAACAGTGCCCCAAAAGCCAAGCGTGCAGGCTTTGCAGGGGCCCCAGTCGTGGGGCTGAATTGATGGGCATATGCTTCTTCTATCTCTTCAGATGGCATCAGCGTGGCGAAAAGAACCCAGCGGTTCTCCGGGTCTAACGTGCCACCAAAAGGCACATGAAACTCATCGATTGAAAGCTGCCCGTTGTGGTTTTTGCGATACATATGCAGCGATCAGCAGTTACAGCAACCGTCAATTGCCTTGTACGTCGCCTGTTTGTCGGATTTCAAAGCCTGAAACAAGCTGCGCGGCAGTCGATTTGGCTTTCTCAGTAGTCCCTAGGTGGTGTTAAGCAACAGATTCAGGATATTGGTGTAGGTGCCTGAGCTGACTCCCGCAGGGAAGCCGGAGACCGTTCGGCCTTGCCATTGGTCCTGGGCGTGTAGGGCCTGGTGCGGATCGGCTTGAGATCCAAGGCGCCGCAGGCCTTTCGCCATTCGCCAGAGCGGTAGGAGGAACCGTTGTCTGAGAGGACACGGCGGCAGGTGATCCCGTTCTCGCTGAACCAGCCCACGGCACGAGCCAGGAACCCGACCGTGGTGGCTTTCTTCTCGTCGGGCAGGACCTTCACGTAGGCCAGGCGTGTGGCGTCGTCGATGGCGATATGCACCTTCTCGTAGCCGGCGCCTCTCGAACAGCCTTGACGACGATCGCCGGTGATGCGGTGCCCGACCCGCTCAAAGCGAGACAGCTGTTTGGTGTCGACATGGATCATGTCGCCCGGCTTCTCCCACTGGTACCGCCGCACCGGAACCTTGGGTTCGAAGTTCTGCAGCCGCCCGAGGCCCAGGGACTTCATCACCCGTCCGACCGGGGACAGGGGAGCTCCTACAGCCTTGGCGATCCGCCTGAGGGTGCAGCGCTGGTGCCGGAGGTCCACGGCGTGCTGCAGTTGCTGCGGATCGAGTGTTCGCCGCTGAGTGCGGCGAACACTCGATCCTCCAGAGAGGTGTGACCACCTGAGCGGTATCGAGCCAACCACTTGTAGGCGGTGCGGAGGCTGATCCCCGCCTGGGCGGCCAGGACTGCGAGGGGCTCCCCTTGATCAATGTGTCGACGCAGAAGCCGTTCCCGGCCGAGGGGTGTCAGCCGGGCGTTCGGGTGGGTATGCATGGGGTGTGAGGTCAGTGGCTCGGCGGTGACACCCGGACCATGACGACCTCACACCCCCTTGTCAGCTGAACAACCTGGTGGGACTACACAGCTAGGCGTGATCGAAGCCAGGCCCCAGCAGCTGCAAACGGGATTGCAGCTGCTGGGGCCTGCTCGGATGGGAGGATTAATGGGGACTATTTCGGGATGTCGCTTTCTGCCGCGAGGACTGCTTCATAGGCTTTTCTGATATCTTTTCCGGCATCTGCTGCGATGAAGTCTCTTAGCAGGTCCGTATCCTTTTTTAGTTCACTATTAACCCAGTCTTGATAGTCGTCCAATGCTGCCAATTGATTCTCTGCTTCCTTCTTGGCTTTTTCTTCTACTGCGCAATTGATTGATTGGATGATTTTATCTCTTTCAATTTCCCATTTATCACGGAAAAACTCTTGAATATTTGGACTTGAAAGCCCTAGCTTTTTGTAAAACTTTGTATAGACCTCGTTTTCGGGTGACAGCTCAAATTCCCTTAAGCGAAGGCGCCGCGCTTCTGCGTCAAGTTCGTTGGCCTCTAAATCCTTGATAAATTTATCTCTTTTTGCAAGGTAAGGTTCAATGGCTCTATTTAAAAAAGAATCCCCGAAGTTTGAAATTGTGGGTTCGAAAAACTTATCGATGTTTTCTTTGGCTGCTTGTCTCAAGCCGGCCTCACCCATCTCATTGATCAGGCTCCTAACAGAAGCATCGGAAAGGTCAAGGTTAATAAAAGAATTTTCTTCGTTTGCGCCAGCGCGAAGCTCCGATGCAAGGTTCTTCTTATTATTTTTTAAATCTTCCAATAATTTCCTTTGAGTTTCCAAGAGTTTGGTTTCGAATAGTCCGCGCGTTTTTGACAAGAAATGTTGTGCTCCAAAATCTCTCCAACGCGTATTCACTCCCTCCTTGATAAAAGCATCGTCGTCACCAGTATCTCTAGCCTTAATAAGTTTGAGGATGAATTCATTGGCGAAATTGGACGCCTCAAACTCACGTCGTAATTGAATGTCAAAGTCTGCAATTTTTTGAAATTCATGGATATCCCGATCAATCTTCTGTTCTATTTTGGCCCATTCTTTGATTTTGCCAAGATAGACTTTTGGCTGCATGCAAGCCATCATTCTTGTTTCAAGCTCCGAGGCGATACGTGAATGCTTGAAGGGGTCTAAACTGGGATTGGTGTGTGCGTGTTGAATGACCGTCGAGCAGCAAAATGCGTATGTTTTTATTTGCTCGGCTTCTTGCACGACGAGGGGCATGCGATATTCAAGTCGGTATATTTTCTCAGCAGAGTGTTTGATCTCGTGACATTTTTGGCAATCCTTAGCAATTTCGTTAAAATGTGCCGATGTTTCTTTGCCCATTCTATCGAGGGCTTCTTCTGCCATTCTGGCGTAAGCTTGTTGCTTAAAATAGGCACGGCCTGCGCCTATAGAACCGGTCGCGACAACCAGTCCGACATAGATCCCAGCTCCGATCTCAATCTTCGTTGATTTTTTCATGCCCCCCGCGGTCGCTAGCAGCCTCTCAAGCTCGCTCTGGCGGCGTTGTTCCAGCTCCAGAATCTCGTCTAACAGCTCTGGATGCTGCCCGCTGAGGTGTTCAATCGCCTCGGGCAGCCCCTGGGGGGCCTCAGCCCTGGCCCTGGCCTGGGTCAGCAGGCTCCGGCAGGCCTCGCTGCTCAGCCGTTGTTGGCAGAGATGCTGCAGCGCTGCGCAGAAGCCCGCCTGGTCGTATCCCTCGTTATCCAGCCAGGTGAGCCACTGGCTGAGGCTGCTGGCTTTTGCTTCGGGGCGCTCCTGCAGCTCCCGGGTGATCGCGAGCAGCCCATCGCCGAGCACCGTCATCTGGTCGCCGCTGAGACAGGGCGGAGCCGCGGCTGCGCTCCGGCTGGTGGACTCCTCAGCGTTGAGCAAGCTGTCACGGGTCATGGGGTCGCTCGCCATGGGGTTGATCGGTGCATTCCTGTCAAAGTAGCGTACAAATTTGGTCAGGTATGGTCTTTCTTCTGGGGCATGGGCTGGATGGAATGCCTGCCCCGGATGTCACATCTGACTCTTGTGGCGCAGCTGGCTGTGCCCGGCCTCTCGTCAACGCTTCAGAAGAGGGGACACCCCCCGCTGTCAGCAAAGAAGTCCGCTCGGTCTGACCCATCCACCTGGGGGCCCAACCGACGACCATGCAATCGCCTTATGACGCCGCTCTGCGGGAAGCCGTCCGCCCGCGGATGAGTCCTCCCAACCGTGAGAGCGTGGCTGAGATCGGCCGCGACACCGGGATCACGCCGCAGACCATCTACAACTGGCGCAGCCAGTGGCAGAAGCAGGGCCAGCTGGTGCCTGCGACGAACCGGCCGCCGGAGCAGTGGAGCACTGCCGACAAGCTGGCAGCCGTGATCCAGGCCGCAGGACTAAGCGGAACCGAGCTCGGTACGTTCTGCAGGGAGAGGGGGCTGTACCCCAAACAGGTTGCCCGTTGGCGACAGGCCGCCGAGGATGCCAATGGCCCCAGCGCGCCGAGGATGGCTGATCAGCGGGAACTGCAACGCAAGAATCAGGAACTGGTCCGGCGGAATCGCCAGCTGGAGCGTGAATTAGGGACTCCTGAAAAAGCCAGATCAACTGCAGCGCAACTGGTTTCAGCGACTCAGCCCCAGTAAACTGGCGCCATACGTGGCAGTCAAGGATTGCTGCAACTGCTGAACGCTGCAGATGTACCGGAAACACCATAACGGTCAGCTCTCAATCGAGGAGTTCCATGTGCCATTTGGTGGCACGTTGGATCCGGACAATCGCTGGGTGCTCTTCTCCTTGCTGATGCCGTGGGAAGAGCTTGAAGAAACATATGCGCCTCAGTTCAGCCCCACGACAGGGGCCCCCGCGAAGTCTGTAAGGCTTGCGTTTGGTGCGCTATTCATCAAGCAACGGCTTGGCCTGAGCGATGAGGAAACTGTTAAGCAGATCCGAGAGAACGCTTATATGCAGTTTTTTCTGGGTTTTGCAGGTTACTTCAGCAAGGCACCATTTGATCCATCAATGATGGTTCATTTCCGCAAGAGATTCTCTGAGGAGGATCTCAAGCGAATCAACGAACTGATTGCCGGACGTGGCAAGGCCATGGTGATCGAGGCCTTGTCGTCCCCACGAGATGACGAGGACTCTGACGACCCAGGCGCTCATGCTGGAACCCTGATCTCTCTCGACGATCTCGTGAAACCAGCTGATTGGCCAGAGGGCAACAACTGGGGAACACTCACCATCGACGCTTCCTGCACGCCAGCCGACATCACCTACCCAACAGATCTAAAGCTGCTGAATGAGGCGAGGGAGTCGACCGAACGAATCATTGATGTCCTTTGCGATCAGCACTCAGGTTTTCGCAAGCAAAAGCCTCGATATGATCGCGGCAAGGCACGTGCTGCTTTCCTCAATTTTGCCAAACAGAAGAAGCCGCGCCGTCGGAAGATAAAAGCCGCAATACGCCGCCAGCTGGACTATCTGCAGCGAAGTCTAGGTGCCATCGACGCCCTGATTGCTTCCGGGGCAAGGCTTTCTGGCTTGAAGCCCCAAAGGTGGGGGTGGTGGTCATGACTCCCGCAGTGCCAGTCAACGGACTGGCAGTTGGACCGTGGATGTGGGACACGGTTGTGGAGCCGCTGAGGCACTGGAAGTTCACATCGATATACATATTGTTGGTGACCTCATCGATCAAAAGCGTGGCGTTGCCGCTGCCCGTTGCACCCACAACCTCAGGACCAAGAGTTGTTTTGAACACCAAGGCATGGGCCGGCGCGCCAAGAAGAGCCGAGGTTCCTAGGGCTACAGCAAGACCGAGGGCGGTTCGGGTGGAAAGGCGAACCATTACGAAGAGTTGGCTAGTTTTACCAACTAAAGAAGTCGATGCGGCCGATATCAACCAGCACCACACACCTGACCTGTTCGGCGGCGGTAGGGACGGGGGAATTAGGGCTCATTCTTGCTGCTCTGATCGCGCAGGTCTTCGTAGAGGTTGGTGTGGTTGAGCAGGATGGTCTTGATGCCGTCGCGCACCTCCGCTGAGTTGAGCGCCTGGCTGCTCATCGCCTGGTGGGCATCGAGGGCACCCATAATCGCCTCCATCAACTCGGTGCCGAAATCCGGTGAGTTGGCGAACTGCTCCTTGCTGTTGGCCGCCGCCTGCTGACGCAGGGTGGTTGACTCCATGAGCTTGCCGCGGATCACGGCGCGAACGTAAGTGACCTTGTCGATATCACTCAGCTCGCCGCTGAACAGGTCATTAAGCTTGGCGATGATTTCGGCCAGCTCCACCTTCTCCTTGTCTTGAACCCCGCCACCACCTGGGGCCATGCCCGGGATGGCCATGCTTTTCCCCTGCTGCAGATCGAGCTTCTTGGTGCCGAGATCACGAATGTGGTGGTGGGTGAGCACCACCCTGGAGAGGTCAACGGTGTTGATCTCCCGCTCGAACTCCAGCAACGGATGCAGGGTTTTGTAGAACATCGCCCGCTTCTCCAAGCCGGTGTTGGCATAATCGAAAATCTGCGCCAGAAAGGTGTAGAAGCGCCCATAGGTGCCCATATCGCTGCGGAACAGCATGAGCGCATCCAGTTCATCTTTGGCACGCTTGCTGGCCTCGCCGTCATTGATCTCCTGCGCCTGGCGATGGGCGAGCCTGGCCTGCTTGTGCAGCGTCATCAATCGCTGGGCCACGGGCTCGATGGCGCCGAACAAGTGCTTTTGGCGCACCTTGTCACTGACGCCGGCCGCCAGCAGCACCTTCACCACCCGCTCGATCTCGAACTCGTCGTAGTGGCCCTGGGCATCGAGCTTGGTCTTGAGATCGAGGATCAGGTTGGGATCGGTGGCCTCGGCCAGCTCGGCGGTGGCGTAGTAGGTCTTGAAGGCCGCCAGGATGGCGTCCGGTTCGTTGATGAAATCGACCACAAAGGTGGTGTCCTTGCCGGGATGGCAACGGTTGAGCCGGGAGAGGGTTTGGACAGCCTGGATGCCATCGAGACGGCGGTCGACGTACATGCTGCAGAGCAGCGGCTGATCAAAGCCGGTCTGGAACTTGTTGGCCACCAGCAGGATCTGGTAGTCGTTGCCCTTGAAGGCCTCGCGGATGTCGCCCTTGAGGCCGGGGTTGAGGCTCTGGCTGTGCTCCGTGAAGCCATCGGGACCCATCTCGGGATCGTTCACCTCACCGCTGAAGGCCACCAGGGTGCCGAGGGGGTAGCCCTTTGCCTGGATGTACTTGTCGATGGCCAGCTTCCAGCGCACCGCCTCCTTGCGGGAGCCCACCACCACCATCGCCTTGGCCTGGCCCTCCAACAGCGGCCAAACAAACTGGCGGAAGTGCTCCACCACGATCTGCACCTTCTGGGCGATGTTGTGGGGGTGGAGCTTGACCCAGCCCATCAGCTTCTTGAGGGCGGCGCTGCGCTCCACCGCCTCGGTGGAAAGGCTGTGGCCGTCCTGGGCCAGCTGGAAGGCGACCTTGTAGGAGGTGTAGTTCTGGAGCACATCGAGGATGAAGCCCTCCTCGATCGCCTGGCGCATCGAATACACATGGAAGGGTGCCGGCAGGTTGCCCGGGCCGGCTGGTTCGCTGGGATTGGGACGCCGACCAAAGAGCTCCAGGGTCTTGGCTTTGGGGGTGGCGGTGAAGGCCACGTAGGTGATGCCAGCCTCCCGGGTGCGGGCGCCCATCTGGGCCGTCAGCAGGGTCTCGATGTCCAGTTCACCGCCATCGGCCAGATCGGCCGCCTCAGCGGCGGAGAGCACCTGCTTGAGCTTGTCGGCCGCCTGGCCGGTTTGGGAGCTGTGGGCCTCATCGGCGATCACCGCGAAGCGCTTGCCGCTGGTGGCGGTGAGCTCCTGCATTTTTTTGATCAGGGCCGGGAAGGTCTGGATCGTGCAGACCACGATCTTCTTGTCGCCGGAGAGGGCAGCGGCCAGCTGGTCGCTCTTGATGCCCTTCTCGCTGGTGATTGAGGCCACCACACCCTTGCGCCGCTCGAAGTTCTCCAAGGTTTCCTGCAGCTGGCTGTCGATGACGCTGCGGTCGCTCACCACCAGCACCGTGTCGAAGACCTTGCGGTCGTCGGCGTCGTGCAGGTCGGCGAGCAGGTGGGAGCACCAGCCGATCGAGGCGGTTTTGCCGGAGCCGGCCGAGTGCTGGATCAGGTAGCGCAGGACTGCGCCTTCCGCCAAGACGGCCTGCAGCAGCAGTCGGGTGACGGCCAGCTGGTGATAGCGGGGGAAGACGAGCCGGCGGATCTGCTTTTTCTTGTCGCGCTCGGCGATGCAATAGCGGCCGAGGATCTCCAGCCAACTGTGGCGCTCCCACACCTCCTCCCAGAGATAGGCGGTTGCATGGCCGGCGCTGAGGGGGTTGCCGGCGCCGCAGTTGGGACCACCCGGATCGGAGCCGCGGTTGAAGGGCAGGAACTGGGTGCGCGAACCCTCCAGCCGGGTGGCCATCTGCACCTCGCGGTTGCTGACGGCGAAGTGCACCAGGGCGCCGCTGGGGAAGGAGAGCAGCGGTTCGGGCGCCTGGCCGGCGGGCCTCGGGTCGCGGTCGCTTTTGTATTGCCACACCGCATCGGCAATCGACTGGGTGTTGTCGGTCTTGAGCTCCACGGTGGCCACCGGGATGCCGTTGAGAACCAACACCAGATCGAGGCAATTCTGGTTGCGGGTGGAGTAGCGCACCTGCCGCACCACCCGGAGCCGGTTGGCGTTGTAGCGGGCCAGAATCGTGGGGTTGAGCCCAAAGGCCGGCTTGAATTGGGCAAGCCTGAGGGCCTTGGGCAGGCCCAGCACCTCGACGCCGTGGCGCAGCAGATCGAGGGTGCCCACCTGGTCGAGCTGCTGCCGCACCCGTTGCAGCAGGGTGGCTTCCGCCTTGGAGCCATGGTTTTTCTGCAGCACCTCCCAGGCTTCCGGCTGGGCCTCCTGCACCCAGGCGATCAGATCGGGCGGGTAAAGGGCGAGCTGGCGGTCGTAGGCGTTGGCGCTGCCTGCCTCGTCGATCCAGCCATGGGCACCAAGGTGCTCGCAGATCTCGCGCTCGAAGGCGACTTCGTGGTGGAGGCTCATCGGCTCAACAGCTGGGGTAGGGCCACCTTTTGGGGTGCAGTTTAGGCCGCGGTGCTAAGCCAGATCCAGTAACTATGCAGTTATTGCATAGTTAGGAATCGAATATGCGCTGCCAAGCGCCATTGGCCTTCGCGCCCCATGGGTTGGCGATCGCAAGGCCTTTGCCAGGGCGGCCAAGCAGAGCTGGGGCCGAGCAAGGCCCGGCCGGTTTCTGTTGTGCTCAGGCACCGTTCTCGCCAGTCTCCGGCGGGAGCTCACCGCTGATCAGGGCGAGGAAGGCCCGCAATCGGGCTCGGTTGATGGCGGAGGGATCGAGCTGGAGTCGGGCGGAAAGCACAGCCGCTGTATGGAGGCGTTCAAGGCGTTCCACCTGGCGCTTTCGGCTTCGAGCTGCGCGATCTCGATCTCGGTCTGCCTCGTACGCTGCACGATCAGCTTTGTCTGCTGCTCGATCTCGCGCACGGGTCGCCAGTTGAGCGTCGCGCCCAAGTGGCGCGCCGTATGACACGAATCAGACAAGAACTGTCGCCACCGAGGCAAGGATGAAGGTGATGCCCCATTGCTGCTGGAGCGGGAGGTTGCGGCCGGCGATGTTGACGTGGTCATAGGAGGAGAACAGGGCGATCAGGCCGAGGAACAGGCCACCGATGGCCTGGATGAGGCCGAGCCGATCGAGGCCGTGCCAGGAACGCTGGGAATCCGTTGATTCTGGCGGAGCCGCAGGCTCCTGGCTGACAGGATCCTCGGGATCGGGCATGGGCTTGGAGGCTGCAGCAAAGGCGTGGGCGCGAACTGGGCAGGCGTTGCCCACCCCTTCTCCAGTGCCACCCTCGCGGCGGTCTGTCTCGAGCGGTTCGACATTGCTTGCTGGGAGCAGCATCTGAACCAGGACATTCAGGTCAGAACGCTGGATTGGTTGGTAGAGAAAGCCTTGGCGGATCCTGTGGCCGGCCGCTGCGGCGAGCGCTGAAGGACGGCTGGAGGCCTGGATCAGACGACTCTTGACCGCTAAAATGGAGTAAAATAAAGAACCTGACCATTGGGATACGTGCAATGTCACCTTTGCTGAAGAGCATTGAGGAGCAGGCACGTGCCCTTGCCCCGGAAGATCGCGCAAGGCTTGCGGAAAGCATGCTGGAATCACTCCAGCCGTTGAGCGCTGAAATTGAGGCCGCCTGGGCCGTTGAGATTGAAGAGCGCGTCAGCGCATTCGACCAGGGCGAGATGTCTTCACACACCGCTGACGACGTGTTTGCCGAAGCGCGCCAAAATCTGCGGTGAAACGCGCACGCTTTGCTGCTCCCGCAAGGCGTGAACTTCTTGCCGAAGTTGCCTACTACGAAGCCAAAGAACCCGGGCTTGGTGGACGATTTCTTGCTGCGGTTGAAGAGGCAACGGCTCGCGCCCTCGCCTATCCACTCACCGGGACGCCGGCATCAGAGCGCACGAGACGGATTGTCCTGAAGGGCTTTCCGTTTGCGCTTGTGTACCGAACCGATGACTTGGGTCTTGTGATCTTTGCCGTTGCGCATCACGCACGCCGCCCGGGCTACTGGCGTAACCGGATCGATGGTGGCTGACAAGGCGTATCGGTATCACTCTGAGGCTCGGTGATAGCGAGCGACCTGCGGCGATGCGATTGCCGGGGGTTCGCCGCTGGGCAGAAAGATCTGAATCGTCTTGGGGGTGCTGCTCAGGCAACCACGGCCTCGGGCACCAGGCCACGCACATCGATCTGGCCGGTGACGGCGGCGGAAATCAGAAGTGTCCCAGGGTCTTAGAAACAACCGACTATAATAGTGAAATGATCAACATCAGCTTGCAAGAACTAGCCAAAGATCCTGCTGCCCTGCTCGATCGAGTCGAGGCAGGGGAGCGTGTACTGGTTCTCCGCGAGGGCCGTGCAGTCGCTGAACTCCGACCAATCACGCATTCCCAGTCCCCCTCCCGCCCCTTCGGCCTGGCGGCTGGAGCGTTCAGCGTCCCCGATGACTTCGATGCTCCTCTTCCCGACAGCCTGCTGCAGGATTTTGAGGTGTGATGAGGCTACTGCTAGATACGCACGTCTTTCTTTGGTACATCACGGCCGACCCCAAGCTGCCCGAATCATTTCGGGCGGCCACCCAGGATGCATCGAACGATGTTTTTCTGAGTTCAATCTCTATCTGGGAAGCGGTGATTAAGCACGGCCTCGGCAAACTCTCTCTCCCTGCTCTACCGGCAACCTATCTTCCGCAACAGCGAACAGCCCATGGAATCGCGGCGCTGCCAGTTGACGAGGGGGCAATGGCTCATTTGGCTGAGCTTCCACCGATTCACCGTGATCCGTTTGATCGTCTGT
>Ga0114972_10003873_pt1 | contig 11164 bp, 5 predicted proteins | sample M_140807_EF_Meta_FD_87354 | JGI IMG/M metagenome (GOLD analysis project Ga0114972, IMG submission 87354) | Freshwater microbial communities from Lake Montjoie, Canada to study carbon cycling - M_140807_EF_MetaG | ecosystem: Environmental > Aquatic > Freshwater > Lake | place: Lake Montjoie... | reverse complement strand
GGAACCATTCCCTACTGGTCATCGATGAATGCCAATCGGCATTGCGCCTTGCTGGACTTTGCCTGGAATCTGGGGTCGGATTTCTATGGTGATGAAGTTAATTTTACCTCCATCACCCGGGACCTGCGAAATCACGACTGGAGCCAGGTGCCCCGTACTCTGCTGCTTTACTGCGATCCCGGCTCCTCGGTCGAGGCGGGCCTGCGGCGCCGGCGCCAGGCAGAAGCCAACCTCTGGACCACCCAGGCAGAGGTCCCAGCTCCTTACACGCCAGCACCTAACGCCGAGCATTCGGTCCGCTCTGCCGCCGTTCATTCCAGCACCCGCTTCAAAAACCCCTTAGAGGTGCCCTACTGCGATCAGCTGGATATGGCCGACGGGCAGGGTTGGCGGGAGTGTTTTTCTGCCAGCTCGGCCATGCTGGCAATGTATTGGGGCAAGGAGATCAACGAAAACGTCTACAACAAATTGCGCGGGCGCTATGGCGATAGCACCACTTCCGAAGCCCAGTTAGATGCGCTGCGCTCCTTGGGCCTCACGGCAGATTTCCAGACCAATGGCACGACGATTCAGCTCAAGCAGGAGCTTGAGGCAGGCCGACCCGTTGCCGTGGGTTGGCTCTGCGATGGTCCTGTATCCGCCCCCAGTGGCGGTGGGCACTGGTCCGTGATCATCGGCTACGACGACACGGGCTTCTACATCAATGATCCATATGGGAACTGCGACCTCGTGGATGGCGGCTACCAGAGCCACCACGATGGCGCCAAACTCCATTATTCTTATCATCATTGGGTACCGCGTTGGCGGGTGGAAGGAACAGGCGGCTGGATGCTGACTTGTCGTCCCTGAGCTGGCGCATTGTTTGCGCCAGTTGGACCATGAGCTGCCATTGATCTGCAACGACAGACAGTCGCACTGGCATCGCGGCGCTCCAGACCGCAATCAAGGCTCTTATGTCTTGGCCTGAAACCCACGCTGTTAGTGCGAGGACCTTCCGATCACCCCCCCTAAAATTGGGGGGGGTAGCTGGCTTTGGCCATTGACATTACAAAAAATCCAAGTTAATTTAAAAAAGCACCCAAAGTACTTGTTTTTTAATTATCAAATTCAACCATGATTGAAAACCAAGCGACTGAATCAGTACCAAATGATCTGAATGCATTTGGCGCCAAACCTCCACTTGTGGATGGAGACAAAGGTGGCAGCAGCAAAGTAGATTCAACAAGTAAATTTTGCAGCCATGTTTACCATGTATACTATATTAATAATGTTGAAAATATCCATCAAATACACCATGTCTATCCTCCTGACAATAGCCCAACACAGTTTAAGCCTGAGAGTTTGAAGGGGTCTTTCGCCAGAACAGTTCTAGAGGAAGCGGCTAGACCCTTAACGGTAGATGCAGCCTCGCTTAAGGATGTGGGCCTCTCGGCCGTGGAAGAGCTAAGTGCACTACTACCAGTTGTCAACAATTCCGTAACCATCACCTCGGGAAGCATCCCAGTCATCGGTGATTTGCTCGAAGCCTTTAACAAGGGCAATCCCATGAAGATTGTCAACGTGGCCAAGGAGGATCTCAAAAGCGTCAAGGCCAATGGCATCAGCCTTGCAGGCACCACTTCGTTGATGGGCGAAGCCAATGTCGCCATCTCGGCGGACATCGAACCCAATGGTGATTATCGATTCGAAGTCGATTTCCCATCGTCCAGCCTCAGGAATTTCCTGACGCTTTCATCATTAGATCTCCCCGCGAATTTTGATGTATCGCTGCCCGAGACTTGGGCAATCATCTCAAGCAAAGACAAGATTCTGAAAATCGTCGCTGCAGCCAAGGGCTCGCTCGGCGAAGTGTCCATTCAAGGCACCAAGGAGGACACGGGCTGGCAATTCACCGCCGGAATCGATCTAGCGGCGTCGAATTTCTCCAGCATTGCGGTACTTAAGCCCTTGGCGGCGTTCGACGACTTTGTCGGCCTCACTGACATAGTGATGATCCTTTCGTCACAAGCAGCGCCGGACTTTGATTTTCCCGACACCGATCAGTTCGGTGTTCCTGCTCTGTCATGGGGCAAAATCAAACTGCCCGACGGGGCCGGCGGCCTGGTGAAGGGCTTCAACCTCTACGCAACCCTGAGCACCGCCAAGAGCAAGGCATTTAGTCTGCTGGCGAATTTCCTGAAAATCAAGCTTGACGGTAGCGTGACGATTGAATTGTCCGTCAGCCTCCCGGATCCCGAGACAAGTTCGAAACTCTTCATCACCTTCAGCGAAAACAACATCATGAAGGGCCTGTCAATGAACGGTACTGTGGGCGGGGTGCTGCAAGATGGCCAGGTCGGTGCGGAGTTGACCGCCACCGCCAATGCTTCCATACAGAATCAGCCTGTGGTTTTTGAAGTCAACGCCGTTGCGGTGGAAACTGGCGCATTCATCACAGGTGACATGATCAGCACCGGAAATCCCCTCACGTTCACGATTGAGGGCATTCATTTTTCTATCGCTGAAATTGGACTACTGATCGGCATCGACGATGCAGGCATTCCAAGCCTGGGCTTTTCGGCCACGATCGACGTCGGTAATATCCAAGCATCGGCGTCGTTGTTCTTGGATAGCGTTCAACCCGAACAGAGCATGTTCGCCGCCTCCATCAGCCGCTTGAGCTATTATGACGTGGCATCAAGCATCGTTGGACAGAGAAACATCCCCAATGCACTAGCAAATGTACTGAAGAAAATCGGGCTAGAGCCACTAAATGCATTTAGCATAGACAATACTTCGGCTGCGCCATTAATCACGGCACTCGATAACCGGGACCTTCCGACAATCGCCAACTTCTTCAGTCAGAAAGGCATAAGTATTCCCAATACTAGCGATCAACTCTTGCTCGATATCAATGTCAAAGGCTTGCGCTGGTATCTAACTGATCTTAGCCAAATGATCCACTATGAGCTAGATGCTGGCTCAGACAGATCAGTCACCGTTTCATTGGAGCCGCAATTCTATTGCTGTCCCCAGCCCACGCAGATTGGAAGCTTTAACTATCCTCAAGGCTTCCACATTTACGCTAAAATTGATTATTATCTCATCGCGGCAAGCGTCAAGATTGAAGCGCAGGGCAATACAGGCATCAGTGCCGACGTCACCTTGGACAAGATCATCATTGGCCACGGGAATTTCTTGTCAATTACAAACGAGACCGGCGAAACCGGACCGCAGTTTACAATGAGCACTTATGCTCAAGGGTCGCAACCGCCGCACATCTCAATTTCCGGAGCCATCCAAGTTCTGGGTGTAAATCTACCCAGTATTTATCTCGACATTACCGAAGAGGGCGTCGATTTCGACATCAAAGAAGAAATAAGTTCAGACCTATATTTCGAGCTCACTGGGAGCGTCGGTGATCCGCACAACATGAACTTAGACGGTAAGACTAATGTTCAAATCGATACAACCCTCGAACTCGGCGAACTTGGCAGAGTCCCTTTCAAAGCTGGTGTGAATGGCAGCCTTGACCTAGAGGTTAAAAACGGTGATCCGAGTGCATCAGTGGAAGGCGAGTTTGAATTCATGAATGAGTCGTTGCGGACTGGAAAGATTGAACTTGATTTCAGGACAGCGTCGCTTAAGAATTTAGCCAAAACATTTGTCCCTTATATTGAAAAAACAGTGGCAAATGATCTTAAGGGAGATGCTGATAAATGGGCAGGTATGATTAAAGATGGGGCCATACAGGGTATCAAAGGGGCAGATCAAATTGCTGGTGTGCTGAATTCTGAGTTTAAGCTCAATGCTTCAACCGCCAGTAAGCTTCTTAGCAAGACTGGTTGCACGGTTGATGATATTTCGAATGCGCTAAAAGGTGCGTACAAACTTTCCCCCGAGCAGACCTTCACCACTCTGCAGAAGTCCTTGGGCTTGGGCGAAAAGGAGGTGAACGAATTGGCGGGTAAATTGGGTATCAACGATCATGCGGTCGCGGGAACCGAGAAAACTGTCGAGCGCAAGGTCGATCACACAGTTGACAAAATCGGAAAAACGTTTAAGCACATCAGGCTTGAAACCGAAATCGCACCCCTCGCAACGCAAGCTTTAGGCGAGCTCAAAACAGTTCCCGCCCTTGCCGCCGAGTCTTCGGCCCGACCCGCCGCCGCCCCCATCACCAGCACCACCAACCCCCTAAAGGTTCTCTACTGCGATCAGATGGGCTTGGCCGACGGGCAACGGTACTGGCGGGAAGGTTTCTCAGCCAGCTCGGCCATGCTGGCGATGTATTGGGGTAAGGAGCCCAACGAAATCGTCTACGAAAAATTGCGCCGGCGCTATGCTGACAGCAGTTCTGCCGAAACCCAGTTGGATGCTCTTCGCTCCCTGGGCCTCAAGGCAGATTTCCATACCGATGGCACCACAATGCTGGTCAAACAGGAGATTGATGCCGGCCGGCCCGTGGCCGTGGCTTGGCTCTGCGATGGTCCAGTCTCCGCCCCCAGTGGCGGCGGCCATTGGTCCGTGATTGTTGGCTACGACGAGACCGGCTTCGTCGTCAATGATCCCTATGGAATCTGCGACCTAGTTGATGGCGGCTACCTGAGCAACCGCGATGGCGTTCGGATCCATTACTCCTACCAATACTGGGTGCCACGCTGGCGCGTGGAGGGCACAGGCGGCTGGATGCTCACCTGTCGCCCTTGAGGCGAGCTGCCGCAGCGGGTCATGTTCTACTGCGGCCTCAACAAGGGTCTCTAACTACTGCTGAAGCCTCATAAAATAGTCGCTACAGCTAACATTGATATCAGAGAATGGTTAGAGCAACGCCACTTCCGTGGGTATTCTTTCTGTTCTATTTCTCGTCACAAAGCTGAGATCATGCATCAAGGCAATGATGAATTTGAGCCAATCAATAACCTCTCAAAGCAATGGCCAATGGGGCAATGTTGATTTAATTGATTATTACGTTCATTCGACAACATAAGCAACGATGTCCATCAAAAGCAATGGAAGCAAAACTTTTAATTGACGACAATCAAAAGAGAGAAAAAGCAATGTACCCATGTTAAAGTTGAAACCTAACTGCACCGATCAACCTCCGAGGCTCCACCACCCCTCCCCGGTCAGCAGCCCCCCATAGCTGATCAGAGAATCAACCATTTGCAAGTATTTCCATCACAGTCATCCTCATGAACCGCGCCAAATTCTATTCATTCATTAGGAACGCGCCTTTTAGCGGTGTATTAACCCAATCCCAGGTCAATGGAATAGAAGTGATCTTGGATTTCTGGGAAAACCCCCCGGTTCAGCCACAGGGTGACTTTGCCATCAATTGGAAAATCCGCAACGTTAACTGGCTTGCCTATATGCTAGCGACAGCTTTTCATGAAACTGCACGAACAATGCAGCCTATTGATGAATATGGCGACAATGCCTATTTCACCGAAATGTATGAAGGTCGGGCAGACCTCGGCAATACCCAACCCGGAGATGGTGCCAAGTTCCATGGCAGGGGACTCGTCCAACTAACCGGCAGGCTTAATTACAGCAAGATGACACCTATTGTTCAGGATTTTTATCCAGATTGCCCTGATTTAACGACTAGCCCAGATAGCGCCAAAAACGATAAATACGCTGTTGTTATTATGTTTTATGGGATGTTCGATGGCACATTCACGGGCTACGCGCTCAAGAATTTTCTGGGCAACCCGCTAAAGGGGCAGATCGAGGATTTCTATAATGCCAGAAAAATCATCAATGGCCTAGATAGAGCAGCAGATATTGAATCCTACGCTAAGTCATTCAATACCGCCCTTGATTACGCAGGCGAAAGTGCAACCATCGCCCCCTTGACCAGGCCAGAGTCCCTGATTGCCCCTAAGCACCCGTCCACCGCCGTCCATTCCCTGCCTAGCGAAGGCCTGCCCACCCTGCCGCCGCTCGCCCACCGCCAGATCGTGGCCAAACCCGAGCCAGCCACCGAGCAGGAATCCACCAGTTGGGATCAGAGTTACGCCCCTGCCTTGGATCTGATCCGCAACTTCGAAGGATTCGTCAAGCTTGCCTACCCCGATCCCGCCAGCGGCGGCGAACCATGGACCATCGGTTATGGCTTCACCACACTCAATGGCCAGGCCGTGCAACCGGGTCAAACAATCAGCCGGGAGGAGGCGAATACCGAACTGCAGCGGCAGGCCAAAGCCTGCACCAACCATCTGGCCGGAGCCATTCCCTACTGGTCATCGATGAATGCCAATCAGCGGTGTGCCTTGCTTGATTTCGCCTGGAATCTGGGGTCTGATTTCTATGGCGATGAGGCTAACTTCACATCCATCACCCGTGACCTGCAAAATCACGACTGGAACCAAGTACCCCAGACTTTGCTACTTTACTGCGATCCCGGCTCTTCGGTTGAGGCGGGCCTACGGCGTCGGCGCCAAGCGGAAGCCAACCTCTGGACCACCCCGGTGGAGGTTGCAAAAGCTGCCCCTCCGGCGCTGTCCGCTGAGGCTTCGATTCCCGCAGCCGCCAGTCCTACCCCGACCGGCTTCAGCAACCCCCTGAAGGTGCCCTACTGCGATCAGCTGGACATGGCCGATGGCCAAGGTTGGCGGGAATGTTTCTCAGCCAGCTCGGCCATGTTGGCGATGTATTGGGGCAAGGAACTCAACGAAAACAACTACGACAGCTTGCGCAGTCGCTTCGGCGACAGCACCACCTCCGAAGCCCAGTTAGCTGCCCTGCGCTCCCTGGGTCTCACGGCCGATTTCCAGACCGATGGCACCTCATTCCTGCTTAAGCAGGAGATTGACGCTGGCCGACCCGTTGCCGTGGGTTGGCTCTGCGATGGTCCTGTATCCGCCCCCAGTGGCGGTGGGCACTGGATCGTAATCATCGGCTACGACGACAACGGCTTCTTTGTCAATGATCCCTACGGAAACTGCGACTTGGTAGATGGCAGCTACCTTAGCCATCACGATGGTGCCGGACTCCATTACTCTTACCACAACTGGCTGCCGCGCTGGCGGGTGGATTGTACCGGAGGCTGGATGCTCACCTGTCGTCGTTAGCCGTCAAACAGTATGCATAAGCTCAAGCGGTCAATATACCAGCACCCCGCTTGTTCTTCAGACTGCTAACATCATTATCAGAACCCCACTTACTCAATGATTTCCCAGGAACCTACCATGACTCAATCCACAACAATCCCCATCACAAACTTCTTTGCTAGTGGCGACTATACGGCACGGATTGCAGTGGGAAGCCAGGGTACGATTTTAAACTTGATTCTCGATACAGGCAGCAGCACACTGGCTGTAAAATCTTCAAAATATAATCCCGCTGAAGATACTGCTCTGCAGACAACTTCCTTCGCCCAGGATGTGAGTTATGGAACCGGGGGTTGGGCTGGACCACTCATCCAGACGAGAATATCATTCGGTGACAATGAAAACTCCGTTACCCTAGAGGAAGGCTATCTAGCCATTACAGATGCTTCGCTGCCAAGAAATTTCGGCAATGCTGATGGCATTCTCGGTCTAGCCTACAAAGGACTTAATCAAGGTTACAATCTTTCAGCATTCTTCCAACAACATCAACTGCCATCAACTTCATTTCCCTGGCCATTTTCAGTCGTAAACTCAGCAACGGGATTAAGTCAGTTGATGGCACTTTTTCAAACTCTTCAGTTTGAAGACATACCGCCTTGCTTTGAACAATTGCAGCAGCAAGTAAATATCCCAAATAAATTCGCTTTCTATACACTACGATCTTATCCTAGTTTCGCCTCCTTAACTCCGGAGACCGACCCCTTGAACCAAGGATTTTTTATTCTTGGTGGGGGAGAAGACAAAGTAGACCTTTATACTGGCTCCTTTATCGATGTACCTGTGTTAGACGACCTCTATTACAACGTCGTCCTGAAGGCTGTACAAGTTGGACAGTCGGCTATCCAACCTGTTTCTCCGTTGCCTGCCGCACTCAAGCAGACCTTAATCTCCAATGCCATTGTTGATAGTGGAACAAATTCTCTTTGTCTTGCACCTGATGTGTGGAAATCTCTTCTCTCAGGCTTCGAAGCTGTCAACCAAGGCTTTGTCCAATTGATTCAGCAGGGTTCGGCATCTGGCATTGATCAAAGCCAAATCGATCTTTCTCAATGGCCGAACGTCGATTTGATTCTCTCTGGGTTGAATGGTGATGTGCGTTTGACTGTGGCACCTAAAACATATTGGCAGTTTGATGCTTTTAGTCCTGGGCAAGCCTTCTTTGTTATTGAGAGTGGCGGCACGCCACAGTCTATCCTTGGTCTTCCTCTCATGAATAACTACTACACCGTCTTCGACCGCTCCCTTAATGCCTACGGTACTGTCCGATTCGCATCAATCAATGGTCGTTGAGGCAACGGAGTGACGTGAAGATCCATACGAAACCCTGCGTTATTGAGTAGCGTTTATGACAAGCGTACGAGTTCAGCAATATTGATATCGTCTAGTTGGATTCAACTATTAGGCGCTTCGCTAAATCCCTAAGTTTGTCACGACCGCCACTGATCAGATAGCGATCTGCTGATTGCTTGATCAGGTAGATACTGCGGGGGTCAGCCTGAAAGACGCTGGCATCTTTGCCGATGATGGGCTGAAAACGGTAATAGTTGTCTTTGAGCAGGGCGTTGCAGATGAAGTCGAATAAATCGGCAGATCCGTCTGCGCAGACTTGATAAATTGGAATCCCTTTGATCAACGAGGACCAATCTAATGCACCCCAAAGGCTGCCTTGCTTTGGGGTAATGCGATCGTCGGTCTGACCTGTACCAAACGAAACCAAAAGTTGCTGCTCTAGTTTAATCTCTTCGTGTTGCTCCAACACCTCTGCAATGGCACATAGTGACGGGTTATTGGCCATCATGCCGCCATCAATCATTGGAATCATTTCGGGAGTCTGCGAGCGATCCAAATCACCCTCCAATTGAGGGCTGGAGCGATGATTCTGCAGGAAAACTCTGTTTTTCAGCAGGAAGGAAGGGAAGGCCACCGGCGCCGCTGATGAAGACCGGCATACTTGCCATAACGGTAGCTGGGACGACTTTTCAGCTGATGTGCCTGAACTTGTGAAAACCACTCCCTTTCGATTGTAACCATCGTAACTAATTACGAGCACTGGCTTCGGCAGATCGCTTAGCAGAAAATGATCGGGGAAGACGTCGTCTGCCCTAAGAACTGATTCCAGGCCTGAAGGCGAGAACAATGGCTGCGATAGACGAAAGTTAGATAGACTACGAAGCAGGGTCTGGAGGTAAAAGCGCAGTCCAAAAGTTTCGAAGATTTTGGTGCCCTGCTGCTCAAAAAGATTATGTAGTTTTTCTAGCGTTAGCCCCTTGGCTAAACCACATGCAATCAGGCTACCGGTGGATGTTCCTGCAAAGAGGTGAAACACGTCTCGAACCTTCGTGCCAGGTCTGAGTCGGTCGAGCTCCTGCTCAAGCGCCTCGAGTAAAATGATAGTAAGCAAGCCACGCATTCCACCGCCATCACAGCAGAGGATTCTGATCTTGGTCGACATAGTGGGCATCAATTTGAGATTTTTCCATTTTATAGCAGTCAAGTCATCACCAGCCTGCCCGGTACTTAAAATATTCCGACAATCCTGTTTCTGGTAACTGAGAGCAGCCAGGTGCCTGCCATTGATCCTCGCGCCCCCCGACGGCTGGATCAGCTGGGCGAGCTAGAAAGCAGCACAGCAAGTACCGAACCAGCGACATAGGCAACGTTCCCAACGACGCCGCAATCTCCCGATTGGTGGCCGCAGTGTGGGTGTAGCCATACGACTATTGGCAGCTTTCCGCAAAGGGTTTAGCCAGCTTGAAAGCTGATCAGGCGCCCCTGATTGTGGATCCAAGCGTTTTCGGGATCACCGCAAGTCATCAGACCACGGCACCAAACCAGTGACCCACCAGGGCCGTCAGCCCCATGGCCAGGGAGCCCCAAAAGAGCATGCGCAGGGCACTGCGGCGCCGGGATGATCCCCCCGCCTGGGCCGAAAGGGCCCCCAGGGCCGCCAAGGCCACCAGGGCTGCAGCGGTCGTGACTTCGGTGATGCGGTTGGCGGGGCTGAACAGGATGGTGAGCAAAGGGAGCAGGGCCCCGACCAGGAAGCTGGCGGCGGAGGCCCCGGCGGCTTGCAGCGGCCGGGCCCGCAACATTTCACTCAGGCCCAGTTCATCGCGGGCGTGGGCAGCCAGGGCGTCGTGCTGGCTCAGTTGTTCGGCGACTCGCTGGGCCAGCTCGGGATCCAGACCCCGGGAGATGTAGATGCTCGTCAGTTCGGCGAGTTCGCCGGCGGGATCGAGGTGCAATTCCAATCGTTCCTTGGCCAGGTCGGCCATTTCTGTATCGGCCTGGGATTGCACCGAGACGAATTCTCCCGCGGCCATCGAGGCGGCGCCGGCCACCGTAGCCGCCAGTCCGGAGAGCAGGATCTGGTCGCGGGAGGCTCCTGAAGCGGAGATTCCCACCACCAAGCTGGCGACGGAGATGGCCCCGTCATTGGCCCCCAGCACCACGGCCCTTAACCAACCAACCCGGCTGGCATTGTGCTTTTCACCATGGCCAGGCCGGGATCCAGGGGCGCTCATCAAGGTCAAGGCGAAGGAACCGTCCCAGCCTTGAATGCTGGACCGAGCCTGTTTCAGGAAGCAGCGGTCCAGACCGTCGCCATCGACAGCCAGGTCCGCCATGGCCCAGAAAATCAGGTGGGCTTGATCAGCCACCTGCCGAATTTAAGCCAGAAGAGCAAGCCAAAGATGCCTGGGTGTCTTAGTGGCCCTGCACCCCGAATCCAAAACCCAGGCAACCCATGATTCAGGCAAGTTTGTCGGATTCTCCTAGCCCCCATAGGCCGGTTGCCAAGCGGTCGCGATGACTTGGCAACGGGTGGCTCGGCATGGCCAGGATGGGTTCGGGAGCCCTGCCCTTGACGCCCCATCAGAATCACCGCTTGATGTTGCCTTCCCCCCCCCTGGTGCTGGTGCATGGCCTCTGGGACACACCAGACCTCTTCATTACCCTCAAGCGCACCCTGGACGGCCGCCGCGGCAGCCCCTTCACTCCCCACCTGCCCCATGGTTTGGGTGTGGTGCCCCTGGAAGAGTTGGCGGCCCAACTGAATCAAGCCATTGAGG
>Ga0114972_10003872_pt1 | contig 11164 bp, 7 predicted proteins | sample M_140807_EF_Meta_FD_87354 | JGI IMG/M metagenome (GOLD analysis project Ga0114972, IMG submission 87354) | Freshwater microbial communities from Lake Montjoie, Canada to study carbon cycling - M_140807_EF_MetaG | ecosystem: Environmental > Aquatic > Freshwater > Lake | place: Lake Montjoie... | reverse complement strand
CGTGGAAGAAGGTCCTGAGGGTCGCCAAAGACGCGATCGCACTGTCAGGCGCCATCATCGCCATCCTTGCGATGGCGGCCGCCCTCACCAACTACATCATTCAAGCCGGTATCCCGATTGCGGTGCTCGACTGGTGCGTGAAGAAGGGCATGCACGAGACCTGGCAGTTCCTCATCGTGATGAACGTCTTCTTGTTCATCATGGGGGCGCTGATGGACGCGTTCAGCGTGCTCCTCGTCGGGTTGCCTCTGCTCGTGCCCCTCGCGGCGAGCTTCGGATTGCACCCGTTTTACCTCGCGGCGATGTTTCTCTTGCACCTCGAGATCGCGTACGTGACGCCGCCTATCGGACTGAACCTCTTCATCGCGAGCTTCCGCTTCAAGCGGCCGGTGGTGGAGGTTTACCGAGTGGTCATGCCGTTCTTCGGGCTGCTCGTGCTCGGCTTCTTGATCATCTGTTTCATTCCGTCGCTCTCGACCTTCACCGTGAAGGACGAGGTCGCCGCGCTGCGGGCGAAGGCGGCAGCTGCTGGGCTTCCGCCAACCGACGCGTGGAAGATCGAGTGCATCCTCGAGGACTTCAACAACCCGAAGCCCTGCAGCGAGGCGGACATCGCGCGTTGGGGCAAAGACGGTACGGGGAACAAAGCGGCATCCGACGACGACAAGGAGGATGACAAGGACGACGACTTCGACGACGACGACGACGACGACGATACGAAGCCGAGCGTGGCCCCCGCGTCCTCTGCAGTCCCAGCCGGGAACGCAACGGACGATGACGATGACGATGACGACGACGACGACGACGATTGAGTTCGTTCGAGTTCGACGTCTGAAAATGGAAACGAGGCGCTCGCCTACTGGCCAGCGCCTCGTGCGTTTTGTCGGCTGGGCAAGGCCTCGACCGGCCCTAGCCCGAAGGGGTCACTCGTCGCCGTCGTCGTCGCCGTCGGCGTCTTTCGCGTCCGTTGGCGTCGCGGTGCCCGGCGTGTTGGTAGGCGCGGCGGGGGCTGTCGGTGCTGCCGCCAAGAACGCACACTCTTTCATGCGGCGCTCCGACAGGTAGCGGCGCGCTTTGCGCTTGGCGATGGTGCCGGGTAGGCGTTGTTCCGGTTGAACGTCGCCCGCCTCGACGACCTCCTTCAGGAGGCGCTCGAAGTTTCCGCGGTCCTGCATCGTGCAGTAGTACTTCGCTGCGAAGTTGAACTTCGCGAGCAGCGATTTTCCGCCCGTGAGCGCGAGGGCACGCTCGAAGTGCTCCTTCGACTTCGGGAGCTCGAGTTCCGCGGTCTTCGAACGCGCGTGGTACGAACCCAGAATCACGTGTGCGGTCGCGTTGTTGTACGTCTCGTCGAGTTCGGCGGAGCGGGTCGCAAGGGCGACGCCAACGTGGAGCGTGCCCGCGGCTTGGATATCGTCCGCGACGACGAGGTTCACGCGGCTGAGCCATGCTTGGGCGATCCACAAGAGCGGCTCGGCGTCCTCCTTGTGCTTGAAGTGCTCCAGGTATTCCGCCATCGCCGCCGCGGACTTCTGCGCCTCGGCAAAACCGTGATGCTTTGCCTCAAGCAGCATCGAGCCGTAGTGGATGGCGCGGGCGTATGCCGTGACAGCGCGGGCGCGGTGGTAGTTCGCGAGCTCGCTGTCTTCGCCGTAGAGGTCTTCGGCCTGCTCCATCTCGTCTTCGATGAACCCGAACGACGACGCGGCCCAGCTGCGCGTGAGGAGAAAGAGCGCGTCGTGATTTTCCGGTGCGAGGTAATGAAAACCCTCAAATTGCGCGAGGCCGGCGAAGGCGGCGCCTTTCGCGACTTCGTAATCACTGACGCTGTTCAGCGCGGCCGAGGCCGTCCGTGTCGACTTGACCTGACCTTCGAGGAGCACCTTCCTGATGCAGCCGGAGCTGCCGAAGGCGAGGGCGCCGGCGACGAGGAAGGAACCGAGCTTGCTGAAATTTCGCATGGGTCCGTTTTTTATCTGGCCCGCGTGCCGTTTTCAACCGCGGTCCCGTTGCAGCGCATGGAAAGAAAACGGCCGGCGCCCTCTTCGCGAGGAGGCCGGCCGTTGCACGGACGAGGAGCGTTCCGTGGAGGAGCCGCTCAGTACCGGTAATCGTCGCGCTTGAACGGACCTTGTGCGTCCACGCCGAGGTACTTCGCTTGCTTGTCGCTCAGCGTCGTGAGGCGCACGCCGAGCTTGTCGAGGTGAAGTCGGGCGACTTCCTCGTCGAGGTGCTTCGGGAGGCGATAGACCTGCTTGCCGAGCTCGTCCTTCTTTGCCCACAGCTCGAGCTGCGCAAGCACCTGGTTCGTGAACGAGGAGCTCATCACGAAGCTCGGGTGACCGGTGGCGCAACCGAGGTTGAGGAGGCGGCCTTCGGCGAGCACGAGCACCGAGTGGCCATCGGCGAAGCGCCACTCGTCAAATTGCGGCTTGACGGTGATGCGCTCGGCGCCGGCGAGCTTCTCGAGCTCGGCCATCTGGATCTCGTTGTCGAAGTGGCCGATGTTTCCGATGATGGCCTTGTCCTTCATCTTCGACATGTGCTCGACGGTGATGACGTCGCACGAGCCCGTTGCCGTGATGAAGATGTCGGCCTTGGTGAGGTAATCTTCGACCGTGGCGACTTCGTAGCCTTCCATCGCCGCCTGGAGTGCGCTGATGGGGTCGATCTCGGTGATGATGACGCGGCAGCCCTGGCCGCGCAGCGATTGCGCGCAGCCCTTGCCGACGTCGCCGAAGCCGCAGATGATCGCAATCTTTCCGCCGATCATCACGTCGCTCGCGCGGTTGAGCCCGTCGATGAGCGAGTGACGGCAGCCGTAGACGTTGTCGAACTTCGTCTTGGTGACGGAGTCGTTGACGTTGATTGCCGGGAAGAGAAGCTCGCCGCGCTTCTCCATCTCGTAGAGGCGATGCACGCCCGTCGTCGTTTCTTCGCTGACGCCGCGGATGTTCTTCGCGACGGTGGCCCAGCGGCCCGGCTGCTTGGTCGCGATGTCGCGCAGCGTCTGGAGGATGATGCCCCACTCGGCCGACTCGTTGGCGGCGTCGAACTCGGGGATCTTGCCGGACTTCTCGTACTCGAGGCCCTTGTGTACGAGCAGCGTGGCGTCGCCGCCGTCATCGACGATCATATCGGGACCGCTTCCGTCGGGCCAGGTGAGCGCCTCGTTGGTGCACCACCAGTACTCCTCGAGGGTCTCGCCCTTCCACGCGAAGACGGGGCAACCGGCTGGCTTTTCGACGGTGCCGTTCTTGCCGACGACCACTGCGGAGGCGGCCTGGTCTTGCGTGCTGAAGATGTTGCAGCTGCACCAGCGCACGTCGGCGCCGAGATCGGTGAGGGTCTCGATGAGCACCGCCGTCTGCACGGTCATGTGGAGCGACCCCATGATTTTGACGCCCGCGAGCGGCTTCGATTTGCCGTGACGGGCGCGGAGCGCCATGAGGCCGGGCATCTCGTGCTCGGCGAGGCGGATTTCCGTGCGACCCCAGTCAGCGAGCGAGAGGTCCTTCACCTTGTAGTTTTTGCGCATGGTGCTCATGGTCTGCGCGGGGTGTATTCCATGTTTGTGAGCCGTGCAAACACGTTCGGACGCACAGCGTTTGCTGGTAGAGTTCGGCGCTTGAGGGGCTCGCGCTGACGGGTGCGGGGCTGGAGGGGTCGGTCCGTGAGCGAGCAAAATTGGGATTCCGATGCGGAAGTGCGCTGTGAGCATGTGAGCGAATGCGGCGCGTGCCCGCTCATGCCGTTGGGTTACGAGCGGCAACGGCTCGCGAAGCTGCGGCGGTTGGCGGGCTCTCTCGGCCGCTACCGGCTCCCTTCGGACACCGCGATGGTGCCGCTTCGCCGTCCGAGCGCGCTGGCGGGGTACCGCCGCCGGGCCAAGCTTGTGGTGTCGCGTACCGGTCCAACCGCTGCGATTGGGCTTTTTCGCAGAAACGACAACCAGGTCGCGCTCGATCTTCCCGGCTGTCAGGTGCTCAGCCCCGGCTTGCTCGCACTCGTTGCGGCGCTGAGGCCGCTGGTGGTGGACACGCCCCCCGAACTGGCGCCGTTGCTCGAAGCGCGCGGTCAGGACGGCGCGGGCGTGCTGTCGGGCATCGACGCGCGCGAGCTGACGGGTCGTGGCCTTGCGGCGGAACCCTCGGTGCTGTTGACGCTCACGCTGGCTGCCGAGCACGCGGCCACCGGTGAGGAGCTCAAGGAAGCGGCACGCGCGCTTCGCCGCTTATTCCCGCGTATTTTAGGGGTGGCGGCGCAGCTCAAGGTGACGGGGCGGCCCTCCACGGGCGCGGGTGAACTCGTCTTGCTCTCGGGCGAGAGCGAGCTCGAGGACGCGCTCTCCGACGACCCGGACGACCGCCTTTACCAGCTCGTGTCGCACAACTCCTTTCTCCACGTTCATCGCGGACAGGCCGCGATGTTGCACCGCGTGGTGGCCGAGGTCGTGGCTCAGGCCCTACCGCAAGGCGGGGGTCGAATCCTTGATTTGTACGCTGGAACCGGAGCGCTCTCGCTGACGCTTGCACGTGCCGGACACTCGGTCACCGCGGTCGAGTCTTTTCCGGGTTCGGTGGCGCTCGCGACCCGTGCGGCAACGTCTCAGCGCCTCGCCGTCGAGGTCGTTGCCGGCGAGGTCGCCTCGGTGACCAAGGCGCTGCTCGCTGCCGGGGCGTCCTTTGACGTCGTGGTTGCGAACCCGCCACGGCGCGGCTTGTCGCCCGCGGCCCGTGAGGCGATTGCTTCGCTTCGAGCACGCCGCGTCGTGTACGTCGCCTGCGAGGTCGACAACCTAAGTCGCGATCTCGACCACTTCGGGCGACTCGGTATGCAGCCGCAGGCGCTTCATCCGCTGGACATGCTGCCACTCACCGACGAAGTCGAGGTCGTGGCGGTGCTCGAGCCAGCGCCCCTCGTGCCTCCGGTCGTGCTTTTCAGCGGCGAAGGTCTCATTGCCCTTGCGAAGCCGCCCCACGAACCTGTCGCCGCCCAGCCGGAGTACCCGTCGAGCTTGGTCGGTCGCGCGGCCCCAGCGATGGAGGGGGGTGCGTGGGAGCCGATCGTTTCCCTCGATCCCGGTGTCAGCGGCGTCTGCCTCTTCGCGAAGGATGCCGCCACGGCGGAGCGGTGGCGCGGCGCGTTGGCCCGCACGGGTCGGCTCATCTACCTCGCGGCTGCGCGTGGTGTTACGCCAACGAAAGGCGCGATTTTGCGCGAGCTTCGCGATGAGCACGACAACGCCATGCAGGCGCGGACGCGCTACCGTCGCCTCGCGCTTGGCGGCGGCCACTCGATTCTGCGCGTCGTGCCCGAGCGCCCCGTCCCCCACCAAATTCGGCGCCACTTCGCAGCGGTCGGCCATCCGGTCCTTGGGGACATGCGTTACGGGCATGCTCCGACGAATCGCTACTTCGAAGAGAAGCATGGGCTCGACCGCAGCTTTCTGCACCTCGTTCGGATTGAGGTCGAACACCCGGACACCGGCGAGCGCCTCTACGTCGAAGCGCCGCTCTCGGCCGACCTACGCGCGGCGTTGCAGCGCGCTTCCGACGACTCCGTCCTCCAGTTTCTCGAGCAAAAAGGCGCGCTCGGTACCGCGGGTGGTCGCTTCGAGCAGGCCGACGAAGAACCCAAGAGCGAGCTTGCTCGCCCAAGCCTGGCCGGGGGCGGCCCCGAGAGCCTGCCCTCTGCCGCCGGAGTGGGCCCGAGTTCACTCCCGGGCCGCCACCCGCTCGACTTCGACGAAGCGCCGCGCACCGTTCGCGGGGAGCTCGTCGGCCCGGGCGAATCCGACGACGGCTGATCCTGTCCGGCTCGTTGCGCGCGACGGCGCACACGCCCGGGCCCTTCTTCGTGTATGACGAAAGGACCCGGTACGAGTTTGCGCTCGTGCCGTCGGAGTTCAACGTGTTCACGGATTCGCCTCCCGACTCTCGCTCGGTTCTGCCGGCTTCGCGCGCGCGCGTGCTCGTGGTGGACGACGAGGCGACTTTGCGCGAGATGCTCGCGGATTTCCTCGAACTCGAGGGCTACGATGTCACGTCCGCCAGCGACGGGATGGCCGCGCTCGATGCGACCGGCAGCAAGGCGTTCGACGTCGTTCTCACCGACATGAAGATGCCGCGTCTGGGCGGGCTTGCGCTGCTCGAGCGACTGCGTCAGCAAGCGCCCACCACCATGGTGGTGATGATGACCGGCTTCGGGACGGTCGAGACCGCGATCGATGCCATGAAGCGTGGCGCGTACGACTACGTTCTCAAGCCATTCAAGGTCGAGGAGGTCATGCACGTCGTTGCTCGCGCGGTGGAGAAGCGTCGTGTCGAAGCGGACAACATCCGCCTCCGACAAGCCGTGTCCCTCTACAAGGTCAGCGAGGCCTTGAACGTCAGCCTCTCGCTCGATCAGGTGGTCGACACCGTGCTCACCACGTCGATCGTGGAACTCGGGGCCGAGTTCGTCACGGCCTGGCTCAAGGACCCCGAGCGCGGCTGGTTCGAGCGGCAGCGTCGCTCCGCGGAGACCCACGATGGGAGGGCGCTGCTGAGTGGCGTCGTTGATATCGACCGCCTCACGCATGCGCTTCGCGACGGGCAGCCCGTGCTCGTTCACGGCGAGGAGTGCCAGCGTTTTTTCACCTCGGAGTCCTCCGAACCCGCAACGTCGTTCGTCGCGGTGCCGCTCACGATGAAGGGCAACGCGCTCGGTCTTCTCGCGGCAGCGGTGCGGGGGCCCATTGCGCGGTTCGAGGAGGGGCAGCGCAAGATGCTGAGCATTCTCGCGTCGCGCGCGGCGGCTTCGATCGAGAACGCGCGACTCTACGGGGATTTGCAGGGTACGTTTCAGCAGACCATCGAAGGTCTCGCGAGCGCCATCGACAAGATGGACCGCTACACGGCCGGGCATTCGGCACGCGTCGCAAACTACGCGATGTTCCTCGCGCGGCGCCTCGGCCTCTCGGATGCGGACGTCGACATCGCCCGCCATAGCGCCCTCATGCACGACATCGGCAAGATTGGCTGCGCGCTCAACTTGAACAAGCCCGGAAAACTCACGGCGGACGAGTACGAGGCCTTCAAGCTGCATCCTGCCTACGGTCGCGACATCCTCTCGCCGATCAAATTCCTGAACCCGTTGATCCCTGGCGTTCATCTGCATCACGAGCGCTTCGATGGGCGCGGTTATCCCCTCGGACTCGAGGGACAAACCATCCCGATCATCGCGCGGATCATTTCGGTCGCGGACACTTACGACGCGATGACGAGCGACCGAAGCTATCGGCGTGCCTTGCCCAACGAGGTCGCCGTCGCGGAGATCGAGCGGTGCACCGGCTCGCAGTTCGATCCGGATGTTTCGGGAAATTTCCTCGAGGGACTCGACGAAATTCGCGAAGCGCTTCGAGCAACCGGCGAGAAGGTCCCCGATTGACGATGCGTTCCGCGCGCGCGCTCTGGCTTGGTCGCCGGCGCTACGAGCCCGTCCACGAGCTGCAAAAGGCGTTGCTCGAGGCTCGCGGCGAAGGGCGGGGGCGCGACGTGGTGCTGCTCGTTGAGCACGAGCCGGTGATCACGCTAGGGAAGGGGGCCGTTGCAGAGAACGTGCTCCTGGCCGCGGAAGTTTTGCGTGAGCGCGGCGTCGATCTCGTTCAAACCGGGCGTGGTGGCGACGTCACGTTTCACGGCCCGGGACAGCTCGTCGGTTACCCAATCCTCGATCTCAGACCGGACCGCTGTGACGTTCGACGTTACGTCCGCCAGTTGGCGGAGGTGATGATCCTCCTCGCTCGCGAGCACGGCGTCGAGGCGGGGACGGTCGACGGCATGATCGGTGTGTGGGCCGACGCGCGCGAGCCGCAGGTATGGGCGGGGCAGGCGTGGTCCGATCGCATCGAGAAGCTCGGAGCTATCGGTGTTCGGCTGTCCCGTTGGGTGACGATGCACGGCTTTGCCCTCAACGTGACGACCAACCTCGATGCGTTCTCGATGATCGTCCCCTGCGGAATTCGCGAGTACGGGGTTACCTCGGTCGCCGCCCTGACGCAGCGTGCACCGGTCCTCGCCGAAGTCGCTTTGGCCGCGGCTCCCCAGCTTTCGCGCGGGCTCGACTATGCGGTAGGGGATGTCGAGGACGCCTCGGACGTGCCGCTCGAAACGCTGCAGGCAGAGCTTCTGTCGTCGTTCGCGAAGTGAGGACGGGCTCTACGCAGGTGCTTCGTTGTGCTACGAAAAAACGATGCGCGGGCTGAGCGGAGCGGTGCTTGCAGGCGTTTGCCTGCACGCCGGGTTCGTGCGCGCGGGCGACTTCGCCACCTCGGGGGACTTCGCCTTCTCGAAGGGGGCCGCCGTCGTGCTCGATTTCGAGACCGAAGTGCTCCCGCCTCTTGCGGACCCTGCGGTGCCCCCACCCGAGCGGCGCGAGGCCGCCGACGCCTTGTCCGGTCGCTTTGTGCTCGCCCTCGGCGAGTACGAGGAGGTGGCCTTTCGCATCGAGCTCCCTCAAGAGCTCGCGACCTACCGCGCGAGTCTTTGGGTACGCGGCGGCGAGGCCGTGGGTTCGGTCCGAACGACGCACGGAGGTTCGCGAACCGACGAAGTTGCGACCCTCTATCCGACGGGGCGGATGACGAGCGACGGTTGGGTCGAACTCGCGAACGAACACATCGTCGTCGATGGCGCGCGAGGATTTGCGGAGTTTGCGGTGTTCGCGACGAGCGCGTGCGAGGTCGACGCGTTGGAGCTCGTGCGCGACGGAACCACGGTGACGCCGCCGGGGCGCGCGTGCTCTGGCATCGCCGATGCGGGCGCGTGCGATGCCGGCGAGGTGTGCACGTGGGGTGCTTGCCGTCGCGTCACGCAGTGGGTGCCGCCTCTTCCTCCCGACCGCGAGGCCGTCACGGAATACCTCGCCAATCGACTGCGTTTTCTGTTTGGTCCTTACGCCAATCGCACCCAAGACCTGCCCGCTGCGGACGTCGCAATCGAGGCCATGCGTGGGGCCACCGATCCGTGGACCTATTGGAACGGCTTTCTCCTTGCGCTGCGGCGATTGCATGACAGCCACACGAGCTCAGGCTGGTCGCCGGTCGAGTACGGCATGCAGAACCCGCGGCCGCTCGACGTGTGCTTCATCGAAGGGGATGCGGATTGGTCGCACGATGCGGCACCTCGCGATCCCGCGTATCGGGATGTTCTCGTGTCTCACGCGGGTGCCCTTCGGAACTTCGGACTGAAGTCCGGTGACCGCCTCGTGCGCGTGGATGGTCGCCACCCGATCGATTGGGCACGCTCGACGATCGACGTGAGTTGGAGCCTCCTCCCCGCGTCGAATCACTCGACGTTTGCGAGCCTTGCCGCGTCGCTCCGTGGACTCATCTCGCGCTACGCGCAGCGAATCGAGGTGGTTCGCTGTGATTCGGGCGGTTGTGGCGCGGTTGAGTCGCTCGACGTGTCTTCCCTCGCGATGCTCGATGCGGACGAGACCTACGAGTCCCAGCTTTGCGACAACCGTCCGTCGCGGCACGTGCCCGGCGCACCCAAAGACCATCGCGGGGAGGAGGACGTCTACGCAGGCTTTCTCGACGGCACGCTCGGTGCAGAACGCTTGTTCGGCATCGAGTGGGACTCGCTCTACACGACCACCGGGCAGGATGGCATCGGACCTGCCCTAAAGAAGGCGGTTCAGCGCGTCGGCATCGAGAGCGCGAAAGGGGTTGTCTTCGATCATCGACGGGGGACCGGCGGGACCCTCGCGGGCCCAAAGATCGTGTGGGACTACGCGGTGCCGAAGCGCGCGCTGACCTTCTTTCAGTCACGTGAACGAGCGGCGGACGAGCAACCGAGTCTCGCTTCGGGCAAGGCCCTCTTTTCGGCGGGCCTCGAGAACTTCGATGTCGACTTCGCGGGCACCGAGGGCGCGAATCCCGTCCCGACGGTGCTGCTCATCACCGACGACATGTCGGCGAGCGACTGGCTTCCGCTTGGAATGAAGGGCGCCCCGCATGTCCGTATTTTTGGGCCCTACGAAACGTCAGGAGCCTTTTCGACGAGGCTCTCGCTCGGTTACTGGGTAGGGCTCAACTACACGCTCGCGTCCGGTGACAGCTTCGTCGCGGATGGCCGCACGCTCAATGGCCATGGCGTGCCGCCGGACGAAGAGCTCCTGCCCAAGCAGTCCGATCTCGCTCAAGGAAAAGACACCGTCTATGAGGCGGCGCTCGCGTGGTTGCGGGCAGAGCTCGGAGGCGCACCGTGAGCCCGGCGCTCGTGTTGCGACTCGCGGTCGTGGGGGCGCTCTGCGCGGCCGCGGGTGTCGGCGCGTGCGCGACCGAGGTCGTGGCACCCGCCCCGAAAGAAGCGGGTGGAGCGGGTGGCGAAGCGCTCGGCACCGGCGGAGAAGGCGGAGCCGGCGGAGCCGTTGCCGCGAAGCGAACGGTGCTCACGCGCAATCCGTTCGGGAACGTCGCCGTGGTCGACAACCTTCTCTGGGATGGCGATTTCGAGTGGCTCTCGCCCTTCTCCGATCAGTACGCGTGGCTCACGGGGCCCAATTCCTTTTCTCTCGGCTACGACCTGCCCAAACAAGTTCTCGGCGCGGCCTGCAGGAGTGGTTTGAAGTGCATCGAGTTGAAGAAAAACGCCATCGCTGTAGGCACCGGCGTGGCGTCAGCCGGCAACGCGCTCGAAGCGAGTGTCTACGCCGTGGTCGACGGCGACTGCTCCGAGGTGGAGGTCGCGCTCATCGGGTTCGGGGACGACGAGCCGGACGTCGCCCTGGTGCCGGGTGCCCGAGTCGACGGTTGGTGTCGGTACGCCGGTGTCTCTGCGGAACGAAAGCATGCCCTCGCGCTCTACGTTCACAACGCCTCGGCCCACTCGATTCGTGTCGATGACGCCGTCGTTCGCCCGGTGGTGCTGATGGCTTCGAAGTTCGAGCGCGCGAAACGCTCACTTTCTGACTTTACCGAACTGAAACGCGAGCTGCGTCGACGCACCAAGCCCGCTCCGCGGCCGAGGACCGACCGAGAGCGGCGTCTCGTGCGCGAACTCGAACGGCGGAGGGCAGAGTGATGCGGAACGCGCTCGCGACGTGGGTGCTTGCGGTTGCGGGTCTCGCGGTCGTTTCGGAGCCTCAGGCGTTCGCGGGAGAGTTCGACGCGAGGGGT
>Ga0114972_10003870_pt1 | contig 11169 bp, 6 predicted proteins | sample M_140807_EF_Meta_FD_87354 | JGI IMG/M metagenome (GOLD analysis project Ga0114972, IMG submission 87354) | Freshwater microbial communities from Lake Montjoie, Canada to study carbon cycling - M_140807_EF_MetaG | ecosystem: Environmental > Aquatic > Freshwater > Lake | place: Lake Montjoie... | reverse complement strand
CCCACGCTATCGTTCGCCAACAAAGCGAGTGAAAAAGGCGGGGAACGATCTCCGAGCGTTCCTGTGGGGGACGGTCGCGGATCACCCTTACGTGATCTACCTTCACCCCACGCTATCGTTCGCCAACAAAGCGAGTGAGTAAGGAAGGATGGTTCCCCGTCAACCATCCTGCCCCCACCGGATCGCTAGGGACAGCGATCCCTGCCCTTTGAGCATCTCCCTGGCTTGATGGCCGGGGGAAAACTCTTCAACATTTGCACAGAGGAAGAATTTCAACCACGGATTGCACGGATCATCACGGATAAGAAACCAAAATGGGAGGGCTTGGGGGCATTTTCGTCAGCACCAATTTTGGAACGGCTGGATTTCCGGCTGATTCTTAGATCTTCCTTCGTGTAAATCCGGTAAATCGGGTGTTGAATTTCTTCGTTCTCCCGCATGTGCGGACCCTGCCGGGTGGTAGTATGGGAAGCGGGAGAGGGGAGCCGTGGGTTGTTGGCGCCGGGTGCTTAATCGGTTCGAATGCCTGCATTTCTCAAGGTCAGGCGGTTTTTTGGAAGATGTCTTGCATGAGCGTTCGGGATCGGCCAACTTGACGCGCGTAACATCATCCGCCATGTCGCCCATTTTAAGGAAAATTTTAGGAATGAACTGGGTGCTGGTGCTGACGATGTATGGATTGTTGATTTTCGGCATTTTCGCCATCGAAAGCGCGGCCCGGCATCTCGACGGCGGCGGGGCACTCTTCGCGGAAAAGCAGAAGAACTGGATTGTGATTGGGTCGGTGATCTATTTCGTCACCTCTTTGGTCGATTACCGGTGGATCCGCTGGTTGGCGCTGCCGATCTATTGCGTCAGTCTCGTCTGCATGGGCATGGTGATGGGGAGCGACGAGGAGGTCCACCAGTTGCGGTTGGGACCGATCATTTTTCAACCCGCCCAGTTGGGTGTGGCCTCGGGCGTGCTGATGTTGTCCTGGCTGTTGCAGGATCTGCCGCGATTGCACCGGATTTTCGGGATGCCGATTGTGCGCATCGGCATCATCGGTGTGCTTTCGGGGCTGCCGTTTCTGATGGTGATGAAAATGGGCGATATGGGGTCGGCGCTGGTTTGGATTCCCGTCGCAATCGTCGCTTTGCTCATCGGTGGCGTGCCGTTCCGCTACTTGTCGTTGATGTCGATCCTGTGTGTTGGCGTGGTGCCGGTCATCTATTTGGTGGTTTTGCCGTTGGTTTCGGAGCGTGGTCCGGAGAGGATCAAGTTGTATCTGGACATGCTTCAGGACAAGCAAGTCGACATCGCCGGGGCCGCCTACGCCCCGTATTATGTGTCCATGGCGGTCGGCAAGTCCGGATGGTCGGGAATAGGCTGGAATGCGCCGTCGGAGCGCGGGTCCCTGCATGCGAAGCGCTACATTCCCTGGAAAACGGCGCACAACGACTTCATCTTCAGCGTGCTTGCCGAAGAACAGGGTTTTCGCGGCAGTCTGCTGTTGCTGACCGCTTTTGCCTTGCTGTTGATCCAAAGTCTGTTCATTTCATTTTACAGCAGGGATATGACAGGTCGTTTGGTGGTGACCTGTGTGGTGGCATTTTTCTTCGCCCACATCTTTGAAAACATAGGCATGTGTGTCCTGATCATGCCGATCACCGGAATTCCGCTGCCGCTGATCAGTTATTCGGGCACGTTTGTGGTCATGTGCATGTTCATGCTCGGTCTGGTCCAGAGCGTTTGGATTCATCGCAATGCCATGGAAATCGTCAAATTGCCTCGAAATTCCTGATTGCAAGGGTTCACCGAACGATTGGTGAAATTTTTTGTGTGAATATTTTGTTGCATTCATGAATTGTTTTGTTACAACTTCCCTCGTTCCCCGTTTCGGAAAAGTATCGAGAGTGTCTGGGGGGAGACTCTTGGTTGCCGAGACGGGGTTCGTTTTTTTGCGGGTCGTCCGTTTCCACAAATGGCAAGAGCGGCAGGAGGTGGGGAAAAGTCGATTGAAGGCTTGCGCGAATCGCGGAGATGCGTATTTTTTCCGCGCAACAGCATAAGCAACATTCATGAGCAGCGAACACCAGTCATTTCAGGCCGAAGTCAGGCAACTATTGGACATTGTCATCCACTCGCTCTACACGGATCGGGAGATTTTCATCAGGGAGTTGGTTTCCAACGCCTCTGACGCCCTTGAGAAGTTGAAAGTGATCCAGCTCACGGAGAACAGCCTGTTCCAGGGTGAACGTGAATTGCAGATCGAGATCGCGACCGATGATCAGGCGCGGACACTGACGATCACCGATGCGGGCATCGGCATGAATCGCGAGGAACTGGTGCGGAATCTCGGCACCATCGCCCATTCCGGCACCAAGGCGTTCTTGCAGAACCTGAAGGAGAAAGGCACGCAGGGCGGCGGAATGATCGGACAGTTCGGGGTGGGGTTCTACAGTGTCTTCATGGTGGCCGACCGCGTGGACTGCTTCACCCGCTCCTGGCGTGACGATGAATCATCGTGGAAATGGAGCAGCGACGGGCGCGAGGGATATGAAATCGAGGAAGTGTCCGGCCTGGACAGAGGGGCGCGCCTCGTCATTCATCTCAAGGAAGAGTATGCCGAATATGCCAAGGAGAGCCGGATTCGGGAGTTGTTGGCCAAGTATTCGAATTTCGTCGCGTTTCCCATTTTGCTCAACGGAGAGCGCGTGAACAAGGTCGATGCCCTCTGGTTGAAGCCGAAGAACGAGGTCAGCGAAGCGGAGTATGAGGATTTTTACCGCTTCACGGCCAAGGCATGGGACAAACCGCGTTTCACCATGCATTTCACCGCCGACGTTCCTCTCGACATTCATGCCCTGTTGTTTCTTCCGGAGGAAAATCAGGAACGCTTTGGCTTTGGGGCGATCCAGCCCGGAGTGGCGTTGTATTGCAAACGTGTGCTGATCGATCCCCATCCCGAGGGATTGCTGCCCGAATGGTTGCGCTTCGTGCGCGGGGTGATCGACTCTGCCGACCTGCCCTTGAACATTTCCCGCGAATCGATGCAGGACAGTGCGCTCGTGAAGAAACTCGGGCAGGTGGTGACAAACCGGCTGCTGAAATTTCTTGAGAAAAAGGCGGTGGATGACGAAACGGGCTATCGTGATTTTTACAAGGGATTTTCGCGTTTTGTCAAAGAAGGCCTTGTCAGTTCCCATGAGCACAGGAACGCGCTGGTCGGGCTTCTCCGTTTTGAAAGCTCGATGACCGATGCAGGGGAGCTCACCTCCTTCGACAATTATCTCGCGCGGATGAAAGAGGGGCAAAAGGAAATCTATTATCTGGCCGGTAGCAGTCGGAGCGTGATGGAAGGCGGACCGTATGTGGAGGCCTTCAAGGCGAGAGGGTTGGAGGTCGCCTACTTCACTGAGTCAGTGGATGAGTTTGTTTTCGATAGCATCAGCGAATTCAAAGACAGAAAATTCGTGCGCGCCGATCAGGCGGACATTGAATTGGAAGATGCCGTCATGGAAGGTGAAGCATTGGGCGACGAGGAGATTGGTGCATTGCAAACTTGGTGGCGTGAGACCATGGGGGATGTCGTCACGGATGTGAAAACAGGTCGACGGCTGGTCGGCAGTCCCCTCGTGGCCCTGGTGCCCGAAGACTCGCCGAACACCCAGATGAGAGCCATGATGAAGGCGATGGGGCAGGAAGTGCCCGGAGTCAAACCGGTGCTCGAAATCAATCCTCGCCATGCGCTGGTGAAAAAATTGTCGCACCTGCGTGAAAGCAATCCGGAAGTCGCCGACCTCGTCGCCCGGCAGTTGGTCGACCAGGCAATGCTGGCTGCGGGACTTGTCGAACATCCCCAGCAGCTTGCGGCGGGGATGAACGAGTTATTGGAAAAGTTGCTGTGAAGCGCGCGTGGGGAATTGCCCGCTGGACAAAACTCGATATGGGGCGATATTGCTACGAGAGTTCGAACAATCATGAAGATGCAACAAGTTCCGGCGACAAGTCGATCCATCGCGTGTAAGGTATGAGATCCGCCTGCATTGTGATTGGATTGCTGTTGATGGCGCTTGCCCTGCGCTCGTCGCGCTCCGCATGGATCAGGAAGCTTGGAGCGCTTGTGTTTCTCGCTGCCAGTTTCGCCCTGCTGTTCTTTGCGACCGGCTGTTGGTATGGCGGTGTGGCGGGCGTGATGCTGTGGTTTTTTCTTCCCTGGGTGGAACTGCTCACCCGGGTCAGGAGAATGAAACTGCCGATGGACAACCGGCTCCAGCACCGTCCATCGCCGAATCCGGCGTTTTTTCCGAATGCCCGGGAAACAGTGATGAGGATGGAAACGGAGGGCTACCGGCACGTTTCCGATTGCTGCTGGGAGTGGGCGGGCATGAAGCAGCACTACCGGCTTTTCTATCACAACGACTCAAAAACCGTTGCCACGCTTTGCCTGTGCGAGCAGGCGGACGTGGTCTTCTCGTTTGTTTCGATTTCCTCCATGGGAAGGGATGGCGAGGTTTGGAAAACCACCAATTACCCCTTCGCACCCACGCTCATGTATCCGGAGAAATTCCACTGGAACCACGTGCCGTGCTCGCGCAACTGTTTCCTGCAAATCCTGGCCAACCATCGCGAACATTTGGCAAGATACGGGATCGAAAACGCATCCCTCGTTGCCGGCGACCCCGAGCATTTGGAGGAGATCATCGAGGAGGAGATGCAGGAAATGATCGAACACAATCTCGACTGCGGAATCATCGAGTTTTCCGGCGAAGGATATTTTTGCTACAGCACCAAGGGTTTGTTTTATCTCTGGGGGCAGTTCGTCAAGGACATGGTGCGACTTTGTTAGGCACGCTTCGCCCGTTCATTCCTCGATCACGGCTGCTCGCTGCGGCACGTTGCGAGGCAATGCGGCTTTCTCCTCCTCGGGAGGCGACGTGAAGATCACGTGTTCCCAATGGGGTTTGTTCATCGGCCCCTGGCCCTGGAACTGGAACAGGCCCTTGATGATCGGTTGCAGTGGCAGGGTGATGATCCCGAGCAGACCGCGTGCGTTCATTCGGATCGTCATGTCGATCGTCTTGTTTTTTAGGTCGAACTCACCGTTGCCGGTGAATTGCGTGTTGCTGGTTTTGGTTTCAAAATCATTGGTGCGGATCACCCCCTTTTCGACGGAGAAATTGCAAAACGCGTCCTTCGCGCGCTCGAAGCCGGCGCGCTTGTCTCCCAGCAAACCGGAAATGATGGGCGACAAAGGACCGAAGATCGGAACGGCGAAAAGCTCTCCTTTTTCGAGGGAACAAAGGCCGTTTCCGGTCAGCGTGGTGGTGTCATTGGTCGCCCCTTTCAGTTCAATGCGTCCGGTCACCCGGCCGTAGCCTTTGTCCTTGAATTCATAGGTGCTGGCGATCGCAGGTAGATCGAGCTTGCTCCAATGCAGGTCGGCGTTGAATTCCTTTGTGCCGGAGAAGTTGAATGCGACCTTGCCTCCGCATCTTCCCTCGAAGGCCTGGAAGCTCAGGTTGTCGAGTGTGGCATCCTCGGAGCGGATCATGATTTCCGAGGAGAGGTCGGACAAGGTCACCATTTTCCCGAGGAACTTCCAGTCCATGGCATCGGAATTGATCAGGGAAATGTGCAGGCGAGTGGCACCCTGGTTTTTCAGGTCGATGACTCCGCCGGCAAGGAGTTTTGGTGGCGAATGAAAGCGATAATCCTTGATGTTGTCCGCCGTCCGCGGATCGAACATCTGCAGCAAGGGCACGGGGTAGGCGCTGCCTTGGATCGAATCGAGCGTGACCGAGCCGGTCTGTTCGTTGTAGCTGATCATTTTCGCCTGCAGCATGCCGTGGTTGTCGCCATTGAATGTGTTGCGCGGCTCGTAGTTGCTGTAGTCGAAGTCGGTGATGTTGTTGGCGAAATTAAGCACGTCGTGGCGGAGGTCGATGGTGCTTGATGCAAGCAGCACGGGCACGCCGCGGTAGCTGATGTTTCTGGTGTCAACCTGTCCTGTGCAGGCCCAATTGTGAATGTCTTTCAGATCAAAGGACCCCGTGAGTTTTGCCCGGCAGTCGCTGTTTTTCTGGGTGGAAAAATCGGCCAGAATTTTCTCCAACGGCTCACCCTTGAAAAATGGTTCCCAGATCACCGGTGGCAATGTGCTTTCCAGTTGATAAGCAACAAGGCTTTCAACGAGCGTCATTTCCCCATTCAATTTGCCCAGCTTGTGTTTGAGGTCGATGTTGCGGATCATGATCGAATCCAGCTTGTAGGATTCGTCCTTTGTCAGGCTGATTTCCGCGTTGGCGGTCAATGAATCGATTCCTTTTTCCTGCAGTCGTTCTATTGCCGCTGCGAGTTTGTGTTCACGGTAAAAGGGGCGGGCGATCGCCAGAGGAATGTCGCCACCGACGAGGATCCGCAGGTTTCCCTCTTTTTGAAGTGCTTTGCCTGTCAGCAGGCCGCTGCCATGCCTGACGCGGATGTTTCTCAGGAAATAGTCGCCGTTGTCGTAGGAAAATTCGGTTTCGATGGAGTTAACCGGGCTGCCCCGGAACATGATATTCCGGCATGAGACACTGCCCTGGCAGGTAAGCAAGGCGGGTGCGTCTTGGGGAAGTTGGAAACGCCCGCTCGTAGCCAAGCGGGGAACCTCGGCCAGCGAAAAATCGGCGAGGATTTTTTTTCCGGTGAAGGCATGGCAGAGGGTGATGACATCGGCCGACGAATGGGCATCGTATTGTCCCGAGCGTGCATTCAGGTCGTACTCGACGCTGGCGGAAATTTTCCCGCGCAGGTCATTTGCCACCAACTGGTTGACCGAGATCAGCGAGTTCACGACGTTGCCTTCGGCGTGTATCATCGACAATGTCGCATCATTGCGGCTGATCGTCGGACAGTCGAAAACAAACCGGGCCTTCAATGCCGACAACTTCATGGCATCGGCATTCACATTGATGACAAGTTCCGGTGGTCGAAGCGGATCAAGTTGCCAATGATCGATTTCCTGAAGAAATTCTTTGATAAAGCGACGGTAGATGCTGTTGCTGTCGTCCTCTTCTTGCCCTGCCGGTGCGGAACGGTAACCCAGGATGACGCCGTCGATTTGCAGTCGGATGCCGCCAATCAATCCCCGGGCCCGGGTAATTTCAAATTTGCGCCCGCCGGACATGAGGATTTTCCCCTCGAGCCCGGAAACATAGAGTGTGCCCGCTGCGGCATTATCGGGATCTACCGGGATGGATAGGTCGGCATCGAGCAGTTCGATGTGGGTCAGGCTGATTTTCCCTCTCAGGGCCTTGGACTTTTCCAAGTCAAACACCAGGCACCCGAAATGGGCCAGTTTTTTGCTTCGGGATGGATCCGTGAAAATGTCCACCGAAGTGGCCTCGATACCGCGCAGCGGAACGTAGCGCAGTTTGCTGATCGAAGCTTCAATACCCTTTTTGGATAGCTCGGCTTCCATCGCGAGTCGCCACGATTGCGGCAGACCAGTGTAGTTCAGCCACAACAGCGTGGCGGCGGCGGCAAGGCAGAGCAATGGAGCCGCCACAAAAAACGATGTGCGCAGGTTGCGGGAAAATTTGAGATGCCAGAGGTTCACGGTGCTGTGGGCATTGTAGCGCATCGGGCGGTGCATTCAAAGCGGCGAATTGATCCAGACCATGCCGCTCCGGAAGTGTCACGGCGCGGGAGTCGGCGCGGGCTTGCGATAGCTGACAGCTTTTTGATAGAGCGTCACCGCGTCACTGATGCCACTGGCCACGGCGCTGAGGTATTTCGGGTTCTCGATCAGGCGCGCCTCGTAAGGGTGGCTCATGAAACCGCCCTCGACCAGGATGGCTGGATGTTTCACGCCAGTGAGCACGCTGTAGCGGGCCCTTTTGATGCCGCGGTCCAGAGTGTTGTTGCGGCCGATTTTCGCCATGACCTGACCATGCACCGCAGTGGCCAGCGCCACGTTGGCGGAGTCGTTCAGATTGCCGTTGCGCAGTTGGAAGTCGCTCGATTTCACATCAGAGCCGTAGTGAGCCACGCCCTGCGGTGAAAGGGTGAAGGTTTCAATACCTTTTGCGGAGCGGCCGCCCGAGTTGAAATGGATGCTGATGAAGATCGCGGGTTCTGTTAGTTCGTTCGCAATCTGCACCCGCTCCTCCAGTGTGAGATAGGTGTCATCCTTGCGGGTGAAAACGACTTTGAAGCCTTTCGCCGTCAGCAGGTCCTTCAATTCCAGTGCGACCTTCAAATTGTAGGCCTTCTCGGTGTTGTAGGCGTTCACTGCTCCGGAGTCCTTGCCGCCGTGACCGGCATCGATCACCACCGTGCGAAAATTTCCCGCGTTGGCGATATAGCTGGGGCGCAGCACGGGATCGATGAGTTTCGTTAGATCGATGCGGGAAATTCCCACCTTTGAACCCGATTCGATCACCGGATAGGTGCAGACGAACTTCACCCCGTTCAAGAGGGCCTCTTGATCGCCGATGCGAAGTTTGAAAATCAGGTTCTTTCCTTCCAGTACGATGTCGTTTCCGGTTCTCCGCAGCGTCGGGAAATTGTAGAACTTCTTCAGGCTGTCGAGCGAGACATACTCCCGACCGCCGAATTGAATGATGTCCCACGGGACCTTGGCCTGTGCTGGCGTCGGGGTCTGCGCATGCGTCGAGTCCAGCAACTCTGACGAAAGTAGCACACCAAGCAGGCAAAGAGCCGGTGACTTTTTCAGAAGGACAAGGACACGATTCATGAGCTGACGGGCGGGACACACTAGGAGACCCCTTGCGGATTGGCAATGCTAAATTGGCTTGCTTTTGTCTCTGCGATCATGGCAGAAACAAATTTCCCATCCGGTGATTGACACATCCCTGTGATTGTTGTTCATTTGCGCAGCTTTCATGTCGGAGCCATGAGTGTGCAAAATCGTAAAATCATCCAGTCACCCGCGGAAGCCTTGAAGCGCTATTTTGGCTTTGACGATTTTTTGGACGGGCAGGAAGAGGTTGTCGATCAGATTGTCTCCGGGCGCGATGGTCTGGTGGTGATGCCGACGGGTGGTGGCAAGTCCTTGTGCTATCAACTGCCCGCCCTTTGTTTTGAAGGTGTCAGCCTGGTTGTCAGTCCGCTGATCGCATTGATGAAAGACCAGGTCGATGCCTTGGTTGCCAGGGGGATTGCGGCCACGATGATCAATTCCACGCTGAGTTGGGAAGAGCAGAAAGAGCGTCTGCAAGGGATTCGCGAGGGTCGTTGGAAACTGGTCTATGTGGCCCCCGAGCGATTCCGCGCCGAGAGTTTTTTGAATGCCTTGCAGGGGATCAAGGTCGAGCTATTTGCCGTCGACGAGGCGCACTGTCTCAGCCAGTGGGGGCATGATTTCCGACCGGACTATTTGCGTCTCGGCAAGGCCTTGGAAAAAATCGGTCGTCCGCAGTGCGTCGCGCTGACCGCCACGGCCACGCCGATAGTGAGAGCGGACATCATTCAAGTGCTGCAGTTGCGCGAGGGTTTTGAACAGGTCAGCGGCTTTGCCCGGCCCAACCTGTCACTCAACATTTGCACCGCCGACAGCAACCAACAGAAGGAGGAACGCCTGAAGTCCGTGCTCAGTGCCCATCGCACCGGCATTGTCTATTGCGCCACCCGGAAAAAAGTCGAGGCGGTGTCCGAAACGATATCGAGCTGGGGCTTGAAGTGCGTCGCCTATCACGGCGGCATGAGCGACGAGGATCGCGAACGCGCCCAGAATGTTTTCATCAACAAGCAAGCCGATGTTGCCGTGGCGACCAATGCTTTCGGAATGGGGATTGATCGATCCGACGTCAGGTTCGTGGTTCATTACGAAATCCCTGGCAGCGTGGAAGCTTACTATCAGGAAGCCGGACGTGCCGGTCGCGACGGCGAAAGCGCCTACTGTGAGTTGCTTTACAATTACGCCGACACCAAAACGCAGGAGTTTTTCATCGATGGCGCCAATCCCGGCGTTGCGGTCATTCGCAATGTCTATCAATTTTTGCTCAGCAGTGCGGATGTCAATCACGAGATTCAGAAGACGCTGGATGAGATCGCCGAGGGAGCTGATGTCAGGAATTCCATGGCCGTCGGCAGCGCGATGGCCACACTGGGGCGCTCGGGGTACATCGAGCGGTTCGACCTTCCCGGCCGGCGCATGCGCGGCACCCGTCTGCTGCGGCCCGATGTTTTTGTCGCTGGTTTGCAGCTTGATGAAACAGCGATCGAGGAAAAGGACCGGCGCGACCGCGAAAAATTGCGGGCCATGGTGGAGCTCTGCTATGCGCGGGTTTGTCGTCAGCAGTGGATTCTGGAATACTTCGGCGAGCAGGATGCGGAAACCTGCGGGAACTGCGATTTTTGCCGTGACTCGTCCAGTGGCGATGCACGCAAGGCGACAGCGGAGGAGGATGTGATTGTGAAAAAAATCCTCAGCGGCGTCGCACGCATGTCGCGCAAGAACGGAACGCTATGGGAAGGCAAATTCGGAAGGGGGAAAATCGTGCAAATGCTCGTGGGCGGAAAATCGCAGGAAGTCCTCGGCGCGGGCCTCAACAAGTTGTCCACCTATGGCATTCTCAAAGAGCTGGGCAGCGGTCAGGTAAACGGAATGATGCGCTCGCTGGCGGATGCCGGATTGTTGCGCACCGAGGCCGGCGAATTTCCGGTCGTGACCCTCACCGACAGAGGCGAAAAAGTCATGCTCGGCAAGTCTTCCTACAGCCTGATCTGGCCGAAGGAAAAAGCGCTCGAAATCGCGGAGTTGAAGGATGCGGGATTTGATCCGGCGTTGTTCGGGGTTTTGCGCGATCTTCGCGCCCGGTTGGCCAAGGCGGAAAACGTGCCGGCCTATTGCGTTTTTGGCAACAAGACCATCGAAGCCCTGGCGCGTTACCGACCGCGCACGATCGATGAAATGCTGCTCGTTCCCGGTGTTGGTGCCGTCAAGGTCCAGCGCTATGCGCGACCGTTTCTCGATGCCCTCAAGGACTGGCCGGCTCCGCGGTAACAAGAAAAAGCAAATCAGCCATTTACCGACGGTCGATTCCGCGTTATGGATGCCCGCCATGTCCGACATCAACATCACCATTCACACCACGGCCGGAGACGTCCGCGCGACTTTGTTTGCCTCGAAAGTCCCCTTGACCTGCGCCAATTTCCTCAACCTCGCCCGACGGGGAT
>Ga0114972_10003869_pt1 | contig 11170 bp, 10 predicted proteins | sample M_140807_EF_Meta_FD_87354 | JGI IMG/M metagenome (GOLD analysis project Ga0114972, IMG submission 87354) | Freshwater microbial communities from Lake Montjoie, Canada to study carbon cycling - M_140807_EF_MetaG | ecosystem: Environmental > Aquatic > Freshwater > Lake | place: Lake Montjoie... | reverse complement strand
GATCGGAATTCATTCCGCAACTGGACGAGGGATCGCTGGTGATTCAGCCGGTGCGGGTGCGGACGGTGGATGCGGAGCAGACGGTGAAACTGGTGACCGCATTCGAGAATAAAGTTCTGGAGGTGCCGGAGGTGACGACCGTGTTTTCCCGAAGCGGAACGCCGGAAGTGGCGACAGACCCCATGCCGCTGAGCCTGACGGACTCGTTTATCATGCTGAAGCCAAGGCATGAGTGGCGGCCGGGCATGACCAAGGAGCGCCTAATTGAGGAATTGACCACGAAGGTCAACGAGGTTCCTGGTCAGGGCTATAACTTTTCGCAGCCGATCCAGATGCGGTTTGCGGAGCTGGTTTCGGGCGTGAAGGCGGACATCGGGATTAAGGTGTTCGGGGAGGATTTGGCCGAGCTGCGGGCGCGAGCAGACGAGATTGCGGCGGTGATCGGCAAGATCCCTGGTGCGCAGGATGTGGAGGTGGAACAGGTTGACGAGGTTCCGGTGCTGCAAATTGCCATTGACCGCGACGCCATCTCTCGCCTGGGGGTGAGCGTGGATGATATTCAGGAGCTCATTAAGGTGGGTCTGGGGGGCGAACCGGTGGGGCAGGTTATTGAAGGGGATAAGCGGTTTGCCCTCACCATCAACCTGCCGGAAGCGATTCGGAATGATATTGACGAGATCAAGTCAATTCCGGTCGAGACGCCGGACGGTGGTTCGGTGCCGCTTTCGTCGGTAGCCCAGATCGAGACGGTGATGGCGCCGGCTCAGATTTCGCGCGAGATGGGGAAGCGTCGCGTAGTAGTTCAGACTAATGTGCGCGGAAGTGACATCGGAACCTTTGTGCGTGCAGCGCAGACAGCGATTCGCGATACGGTAAAGCTGAAGGAGGGCTACTACATCACATGGGGAGGTCAGTTCGAGAATTTGCAGCGGGCATCTAACCGGTTACTACTCGTGGTGCCACTGGCTTTGGGACTGATTTTCGTGTTGCTGTTCACGACATTTGGCTCTCTGCGGCAGGCGGTGCTGATCTTTACGGGAGTGCCACTGGCGATTACGGGCGGGATCGTTGGGCTTTACTTGCGGGGGATGCCGTTTAGCATCACGGCGGGAATTGGGTTCATCGCGCTTTCCGGGGTAGCGGTTTTGAACGGGGTTGTGATGGTTTCGGCCATCAATCGCCAGCGGTCGGAAAGCGGATTATCGGTAGCGGCGGCAGTGCGCGAAGGGGCGTTGCAGCGCTTACGACCGGTGCTGATGACGGCGCTGGTGGCGGCACTCGGGTTCATTCCGATGGCGCTGAACACGGGAATCGGGGCGGAAGTCCAGCGTCCGCTGGCTACCGTTGTGATCGGTGGGATTGTTTCGGCAACCCTGCTGACGCTGGTATTGTTGCCCGCTTTGTACACTTGGTTTGAACGGGATTCCTCACCGGCTCCGTCGCAGTAAGTTCCGGGGGCCTTTGCCCCCGGGGACAATCGATTAGCCGCCGCGTTGGATGGAGTTCTTAACGATTTTGCCGTCTTTGACGATCACGCTGAGGTTCTTAGCCGAGTCCTTTAGGATTTCCAGGTTCTGGGTGGGATCGCCTTCTACCAACAGCAGATCGGCAAGAGCACCGGGTTCGATGACGCCGAGTTTGCCTGGGTACGGATTTCGGGGGCCGGACAGGGCTAGTAGCTCGGCGTTATCCCGGGTGACCATTCGTAGGACTTCGATGGGGGTGTACCACTTGGTCATTCGGGTGAGTCGGTCGGTTTGGGTGGAGGCGGCTTTGGGGCTGAACAGGAGATCAGTGCCCCAGGCGACCTTGACTTTATACTTCTTGGCAAGCTTATAGGCGCTATCAGTACCATTCGCTACTATTTGCTTCTTGATCTGATTGGGAGAGCCTTCTTCGAAGGTAGATGTACCGTCGTCGGCGAACGGTTGGAGACACCACCAGATCTTATTCTCGGCCATCAGCTTCACGGTGGCTTCATCTAAGAGCTGACCGTGCTCAATGCACTTGACGCCCGCTTCGATGGATTGGCGGACGGCACGGGGCGTGTAGGCATGGACGGTGACGTACGTGCCCCAGTTTTCGGCGGGTTCCACGGCGGCGCGAATTTCTTCGACGGTGTACTGGGTGACATCCAGGGGATCGTAGCTGGAGGAGGCGCCGCCACCGGCCATGAGTTTGATCTGGCTGGCACCCAGGGCTAGCAGTTCGCGGCTGCGCTTCCGGACGGTGCTGGCATCATCGGCGATGACGGTGGCGCCGACTCTTTCCGCGAAGGTGTACTGGTCGGGCGGGGCGGGGAGGTCGTTGGGGAGTCGGAAATCGCCATGGCCACCGCTCTGACTGATAAACGCTCCGCTGGGATAGATGCGGGGGCCGACGGCAAGGCCGGCATCGATGCCGCGCTTAAGGCCGAAGACGGGGCCGCCCATGTCGCGCAGGGTGGTGTAGCCGCGAAGGAGCGTTCGCTCGGCTTCTTTGGCAGCGGAAAGGGCGACAAAGGCCAGGTCGCCAGTGAGGAGGCCCACCTGACTGAGCGAACTGAACATGATGTGGACGTGGGCGTCGATGAGGCCCGGCATGAGAGTCTTGCCAGTCCCTTCGATGGTGACGGTTCCATCGGCGGCGGCAATGGGTTGGGCCGAAATCTGCGTGATTTTGTTGCCTTCGACCAGCACATTCTGGGTGCCCGCGAGGACGTTAGAGCCATCAAATACGCGTACGTTGGTGAATAGGAGGCCCGGCGACGAGGCGGCTTGCGCCGGCGGGGGCGATGCAAATAACACCAGCGAAAGAGTAGATGCGATCATGACCAAAGGCATTCTACATGACCATTGGACCATAACCAAGTTAACTTTTCTTCAACTTATTTGGCGCGGATACGGTTGTTTTTGGCTTCGTGAGTGAGTTCGACCAGGCCCAGGGCTTCTAGGAGGGGCGGGACGTAGACGCCGAAGCGGCCACGAAGACCTTTTTTGAGGCCGTACCAGCCGCCGACGGGATTCTCGGCGGAGCGGGCCCAGGCTTCCAAAGTGCCAGCCTTCGCTTCCTTCTGCTCGTCGGCTCCGCCCAGGTCTAGCCAATCGCCGTGGGATTTCAACATGGCTACCGCGTCCTCAACGCATCGCGCGTCGTACAGGAGAGTCGTGCTGCCGACCACGCATACGATGACATCCTGCCCGTCTTTGACGTCGAAGTACATCGAGTACTCCGCCGTACCCGGCGGGGTTTTAAGGGCATAGGGATTCTCTTTGCCGCGTCGTTCCATAGCCGCAATATACCAACTTGATCAGCTAGCTATACTCGGGCGATGAGTGTCATTGAAGCGACTCAGGCGGAGTTGTTCGGGTCTAAGAATCGGATGCTGCAGTTGATGCGGGAGACGCCGAATGATCGGTTGACGTGGAAACCGTCGCCTTCGGCGCGGTCAATTATTGAAAATGTCGCGCACGCGGGAAATTCGCTGGGAAATATTTTGCTCCAGATTCAGGGAGTTCCATTCTGGACGCCGACCAGTGCCGAAGCGAACGCGCAGTTTCTGGCGCACGACGCGGAGTTCAGAGATCGCGAGGAAACGGAGGCGTATTTGGAGCAGAAGTGTGCGGACTACGTGGCGTTTCTCTCGACCTTGAAGCCGGAGGATTTGGACGGGATGCGCACGTTGCCGTTCGGACTCGGACAGGCACCGCTGGGCTATTTTATGACGATGGGGAATCTGCACACCTTGGGCCACATCGCGCAGATTGAGTACATCCAGACGCTGTACGGCGATCACGATTGGCACGCGGGGTTCTAGCGCGCCTGACCCAAAGCAAACATCTCACGATCTGTCTGACAGTTCGTAGACAAGAAAGTGTGGACTATCCGACTCTTCATCCTTAGGTCAAGACTGGGGATCTAGCTGGGAAGGCTTTAGCCTCGCCGCTTTCTTGTAGGTGAATTTTATGATGAAGAATCCGCCTTTGTTCTCGGTCGCCAGTTTCGCCCTTATGGGTTTGTACGCTCCCGCTCGGGCATCGATTTTGGGGACAGCAGGATCGTTTGCCGTTCTGGGTGGGTCGACGGTTACGAACACCGGGTCGACCGTGTTATGGGGGGACTTAGGCGTTTCTCCCGGTTCGGCGATTACCGGGTTTGGACCGGTGGATAGCGGTCCCGGAATCGTAAACGGAGTGGTTCATGCAAGTGACGGGGCCGCGCTGCAAGCACAAGCAGATTTGACCAGCGCTTACAACGCGATCGCGGGGGAAACTCCGACCCAGGACTTGACGGGGCAGAATTTGGGGGGACTAACGCTGACGCAGGGGGTGTACCGATTTGCTAGCTCGGCGGGCTTAACCGGGGCGTTGACGCTAGACGCCCAAGGCGACCCGAATGCGAGGTTCGATTTCCTGATCGGCAGCACGTTGATTTCGGCGAGTAATTCTTCGGTGCATTTTATCAACGCTGGTGGCGGAGCAAACGTTTACTGGCAGGTCGGGAGTTCGGCGACGCTGGGGACGGGGACGGCGTTTGCCGGTCACGTGATGGCGAATGCCAGCATCACGCTGACCACGGGGGCTTCGATTCTGGATGGCAATGCCCTGGCGAGAAACGGAGCGGTGACGTTGGACAGCAACGCGATTACCGCCGCACCGGTCCCGGAGCCGGTTTCAGGCCTCATTGTCTTGGCGGGATTGGTTGCCGGGCGACGGCGTCGCGCGAAATGAACCATGACCTTAAGATCGGCAACGGCTATTTTGTATGAGTCTTTACGGACTTGCCGATGATATTTGAGGGCGGTAGGCTTGCTTAACCTCCCCTGAACGGTCGCGCTCCGGTAGCAGGTCTAAGAACGGCATGGCAACAAAGGAGCTATCTCCCCGGGAAGAGGAAATCATTGCGCTTTGCGTGGAAGGCCTAACGAACGAAGGCATCGCGCATCGCCTGGGTATCCGCGTGGGGACGGTCAACACGTACTGGCTCCGAATTAAGCTGAAAGTCGGCGGTTTGGGGCGGACCGATACCGTAGTGCGGGTGATAAAGGACCGCGCGGAGAAGGCACTGCGGGCGTCGGATGACAATCGGGAGGTACTGACGGAGATGCTGGCCGAGAAGCATCACGGTGAACTGGAGGCACGGGCCGCGCTGGCGCTGTTCCACTTTGCGATGAGTCAGATTACAGCCACGGTTTGGGCGACTGACCGGGAGCTCACGATCTATATTCTTGCGAACGGCGAGTTTCCATCGACTCATTGCGGCGTGAAGTGGGAAGTGGGGAAGACGGTGTATCAGATTTTCAAGACCACCGATCCGAACGATTTGGCGGTGGCGGCACACTTGAAAGCTTTGGAGGGGGAAGAATCTGAAATCAAGCTGACCGGCGAGTTCAAGAATATGTTGCTGCGGGTGAGTCCACTGTCGGACGAAACGGGAGACATTGTGGGTTGCATCAGCATCTTGAATGTCGCGGGGCCGTAGCAAACCGTTTGTCTTAAATCGTATGAGTCACCGACAGTCTTGTGCGCGACGACGAAATTCGCGGCAAAGGAAAAATGAGCTCATGACTGAAGCCCTGAACCATCACGTCACCGACGTTGAACTGAAGAACGACATCCGTATGGGGACGAAGTGAAGGTGTTGACGGCGGGAGATACGGTAACGCCGCGGGGGTGATGTCGATTTGCAGCTAACTCACCGCGAGTCGCGACTGGCTGGGCACCTAGTTCCTCTCAATCCCAACCCTCACCACTCGCAACGTAGTCGCTTAATTCCGCACCCTCTCAAGAGTAAATTCGGGATTTCACTTCTCAAGGCTTGGCATGGACGTTTGCGGTGCGTCCACCCACCCTCTGAACCGGACCGGTTCCACGATCATCATGTGGGGTGCCGTTAACGCGGCAAGGATGACGAAAATGATCTGAACTGCCTTCGCGTCGATGGAAATGGTGGATTGTAGGCTCCATGCAACACCACCGACAATGAGAACGCCCGCCATTGGCACGATGCATTCGAGAATGAAGGCACGGCGTGAAGTGTCGACGATCGTAACGGTTCTTATAATGTGCCGGGCACTGTGCATTAAGCAGAAGTAAACGGTAAATGCGAGCAGTGGGGGAGCGAAAGTCGCCAAGAGCATGACAACTAGTAGTTCAGAGGCGATCTTTGGCTTACGCTTTGCCATCTCGATCAGAACTGCGCCAACTCCAAATACCACCACTGCGTAGGCAACGGGAACGGAGATGGCGACTACGTGTTGGGCAGCCGACGGGTTAGTGAGCAAGCCGTAGAGGTGGATTAGCTCGGAGGCATGCAACAGCGATGGTAGAAGGATGACGGCCGAGCCGACGATGATGCGAGTGAGGACCGTCGCGCCTTCCTCTGGATCTCCGCTAAAGTGGAATCCGGATGCGAGCAGAAAGCCGAGGAGAAATAATAGCGGGTTGGCGATCCACAGCCACACGACCGCTACCGAAATGGCTACGTACGCAACCAGCGTGAGTCCGATCCGCCGTTTTGACCGGATGCCAAGCACCTTTCGGATGTACAAGGTGTCCAGCGCACCATGAGGAACCCCCAGGAAAACGATCAAGGCTCCCGTAACGAGTAATTCAACGTTCAAGGGGGCGCGGGGAAGGAAAATGCTTCCGACGATCGTTAGAATAGCGACCCCTAGGAAGATGCTTCTCTGGCGGTTCAGGGATAGCAAGCAGATTCCCTTGCCGATTTGGCGACCAACCCGGAGGGCAGTAGGCACTCCTTTAGGAAAGGCCATTTGGGAAGTGCAGAGACCAGGAAGGCTGCGTCTACGAGCGTCGGCGTATCGTTCAAGAACCGGAGCAACCGCGGCACGGGGACCTTCTGAAACATGGCTACAAACAACTCGGGACCGAGGGTTGGTTGATGGCGTAGCACGCGAAGGAGAATTTGATCCATGAAACGCACCATGGGGGTGTCGGGTAGCGATCGGATAGGAAGTCCGCCGGTTAGAAGTGCTTGCGAGCATGCGTCGGCCCAACGTTGGATACGGCAGAAGGCATAGCCAGAACTGGGTCGCGCCGAGCCGGCGGCAACCCCAACGCGGACGAATGTTGAGGGGGACTCACCAGTCGGAGTTGGTAAACCCATGGGGATCCGCCCTTGCTCGGTTCGGAGAATTCGGTATGGCTCACCACCGCAGATCTTTTCGATCTGATCCTTCACCTTGATTGTTATGGTGGCGGAGTGGGCGCATTCCGCGCTTAGGGTTGTAAATTCGACGAGAGCCTGGGTGCTAGTGGTGGGCAACACATACACAAAATCAATCCCGGTATCGGATGCGTTCTGGAAGTTCATTAGCTGGGCCACGTTGGGATTGAACACCGGCTGGCTGCATTCGATCTCGAACCCAACGAATGATTGCCAAAGGAGTGGGGCGATGGGCGTTTCGGTGGGGGGACGGGTGTCGATGACGAATTCTGACGTGATCGTCCCGCCAGTGGTCTCGGTTTCCCAGAGTCCCGTGCTCAACTGGCGGGTTCCGATTACCGAGGTTCCCAGTCGTAACTGCACACGAGATCCCGACTGAATTTCGCTAATCGCATCCTGATAGAATTCAATGGACCGAAGCATCTGGTAAGGACTCGCTTCTACCGCTCGTTCCACGTGCGCATTGGGCTGGCTAGCACTGATTCTGTTCCAGGAAACTAGGGGAAGGTGGTCTTGACCCGAACTCTGGCTACCCCAAAAGCACCAAGTTCGGTCATCGGTGTATTCAAGACGAGGTTCTATAACAATCGCCGTCATCGCTTCCGCACTCAGCGCCAGTGCGCCAGACGGTAGGGCAAGACGCCGTGCGAGACTAAGTCCGGCGCACCCTCCACCAATGATCAACAATCGAGTGTCTATCATAAATGTGGAGGGTTGAGCCAGAGTGCACTAGGCCGGAATTCGGGCAGAATCGGTGCCGGATTCTGCCTGAGTCTTTCTGACGGCAATGGCGTAAATCAGAAGGCCAAAGACCGCTTTGGCCACCACGTCCGAAATGGTGTATCCCACCTGGACCGCAGTGGTAGCGGCACCGCCGGTAAAGCCGATCATCGGGAGTAGGAACACGACCGGATAGAAACACCACGAGACCACAGTTAAGATTCGCGCTCCGTTCACGAGGCCCCTAACCGATGCGGGCTGACTCTCAATCGCTTTCTTAAGTCCGCTGAACAGTTCCAGCACGATGATGGTGAAGGGAATCATCGATAAAATCCAGAACGTCCATCGCGTTCCGGGGTCGGAACTGATTTCGCCCGGATATCCGAGGATAATCATTAGGGCGGCAAGCGAGCCCAAGCGAACGCTCTTTGAGATGGTCTCGGCGGAAGTAAGACGCATCACCAAGATCAACTCTATCAAGAGGAGGGGGACGGTGAGCAGCCAGTCCACGTAGCGGTAGGCATCATTAAACTTGACCCCCGTTGGGGTCACAGCATCGTTCGCTATCATGAACGAAGAGCCCCAACTGTTAAAGATCCGGAGGTAATGGTACAGCGCGATGGCAGTAACGAGTCCGGAGATGGTGATCGCGGTTTGGTATGGTCGCGAAACCATGTTTCGGCTGAGCCAGAGGAAAAGAGTTGTGGCCCCCATTGCCGCAATTCCAAAAGAAAGTGAGTTGTAAACCAACTCGTACTGAGAAATTGTTATCTCTTTCATTGAGAACCTGAGTGGTCGCTAAACTTGCCGGGTAGGCGCAGTTTCTAGAACACGGATTATCCTACGGTAACGCTTTGCTGGCGTCAGCCAATTTTCAATTTTTATTGAAATTCCTATATGTCTCTTATTTTGCTTCCGAAAGCTTGGAAGTTGAAGTTGTTGATTGGCCCGTCGACTCCCCATGCCCATCTTCGCCATCGCTATGGTGGGCGAGCCCCAGTGCATTAGCAATGAACTGGGGGACGCCTATTTAGTAGGTTCCGTAGACGCCGTCTGCGGGCTGCTTTGGAGAATTACGCGCCGGGGTCATTGCCTTGGAAGATGGACATCCATTGGTCGCCTTCGATGGCGCGGATTTCGGCGGATTTACCTTGTCGGGCCTTGTTCACCCAGTTGGCATCGACGATGAGGGATTTGGCGAGGGCGGCACCTTCGGCGTGGCCGTCGGTGAGGTATTCGGCGGTATCGGCGGGGGTAACGAGATTGCCGGCGACGATGCGGGGTTTGGTGGAGAACTGGCGGACCCAATCGGGCAGCAAGACGTCGCTGCCGAAATAGCCACGGCGACTATCCCGGAAGCAGGAGATATCCCAGGTGTCCACCCCGGCGGCTTCCAAAGTCACTAGGAAATGTTGCAGTTCATCGGGAGTTACGGGGTTATTGGTTCCATCGGGAACATCAGCGTGGACGGAGAAACGATAAAGGAGGGGGATAGAGTCGCCAATTACGGCGCGCACGGCGCGGGTGACGGCGGCAGGAAAGGCGACCGGATCACCCCATTCGTCGGTTCGGTGATTGATGTCGCGTCGCCAGAACTGATGGACGAGGTAGCCGTGGGCACCGTGAATTTCGACGAAATCGCAACCGGCCTCAACACTACGGCGAGCACCGTTGGCAAACTCCTCAATGATGGTTTCGATTTCGGTGGCGGAAAGGGCGCGGGCGGGCTCGCCGTCTTTGTCGGCCCATTCCGAGGCAGAGACGGCTTGGTGACCCAGGAGCGAACTGGGACTGGCGGCGCCGCCGTGGAACAGTTGAGTCCCGAACAAGCTGCCGTGCTCATGAGCGATTTGGACAATTTCTGCCCAACCAGGGGTGAAAGAATCGTCGGAGATTCCGAGGGCGTTCGGCCATCCGCGTCCGTTTTGGGAGACGAATGCGGCAGCCCCGATGATGGTGCCAACTCCGCCTTCGGCTCGTCGCCGATACCAATCCTTTACCCACGGGGTGATGTGACCGTCTTCGGTGGCTTGGTTGATGGTCATGGGGCCCATGAAAATACGATTCTTGGCGATTTTGTGACCGCGACCAAACGAAAACGGTTCGAAAAGAACATCCAGGTTGCTCATAAAGGGAAGTACGAGCAGCGAGTCACCGGCAGCGTCTTGGGTGGGGCAACTACCTCACCAAGTCCGTCGCGGGCGGAATTCTCTTGAAAGAAAGCAGCGGAGTAAGATTTGGCGATCAGCAACCGCAATTCAGGACGCTTTCGCGGCACTTTTTCAAAGAATCAGTTATGAAGTATCTCGTCTCAATTCACCGACCGAACGATTACAACCACGCTGAGCAACTGCGGGCAGACGCCCGCCGGGCGATTGATGCGGTCAACGATGAGATGGTCGCGGCCGGCGCTCGGATTTTTGTCGGTGGCCTTCGGTCTCCCAACTCGGCGACTTCAATTCGCTGGCAAACCAACGGCGAGGTTTTAATCACGGACGGGCCGTTTTTGGAATTCAAAGAGTACGTGGATGGCTTCTGGGTGCTGGAGTGCGGGGATCTGGATGAAGCCTTGGAATGGGGCCGCAAAGCCGCGGCAGCTTGCGAAGGATCGGTAGAGGTCCGCCCATTTGCCGGGGCGACCGTAGATTTAGGCAACTCCTAGCACGGCCAAATTGACAAAAAAAGTATGGAACCATTTGTGGAGGACGTCGTTTATAATTATAACCGAATGGTACATCCCTCATTGGAGGATGTGAATCGGAATTCGAAAGGATGAAGCCGAATGAATCTCACTCAAATCAATTCGCCGTCACTTAGGTTGCTGCTCGGATGTTGCGCTCTGTTGAGCGCGCACATTTCCTTTGCGCAGACCCCCGTTAACGTCGTCCAGGCGGTTGCCTCTAGCGCTCAGGCGGGATACCTAGGGCCACAAAATGTCATTTCAAATGATGGCTTGGTGCAAGATCCGCCAGGCAGCGGCAATTTTCGTCTGACTACGGACGCATTGCCATATAACTCGGGATACGGCAGCCCAAACGATGAGGCGCCGCTGATCCACTTCGATTTCGGTCGAACGCGAACCATTGACCGGTTCCGAATTTGGAATCCAAATGGCACCAGTTACACTTTTCGCGGCGCAAAAGACATTACGATCCAGTTCTCAAGCGATTCTGAGCGCTGGACTAGCGTTCCGGAGCGCGTGACGGTGGCTCGCGGTCCGGGAACGGATAGTTACTACGGAGAGCTAAAGGTGCTGGCCAGACCGATTATGGCCCGCTACATT
>Ga0114972_10003868_pt1 | contig 11170 bp, 9 predicted proteins | sample M_140807_EF_Meta_FD_87354 | JGI IMG/M metagenome (GOLD analysis project Ga0114972, IMG submission 87354) | Freshwater microbial communities from Lake Montjoie, Canada to study carbon cycling - M_140807_EF_MetaG | ecosystem: Environmental > Aquatic > Freshwater > Lake | place: Lake Montjoie... | reverse complement strand
GAGATCAGCGGCCTCGTGACCCTGGCCCAGACTGACTTCGTAGGCTGAGGCTCAGTCCCTCGGGGCCAGGGCGCGCCAGCCGATGTCGGTGCGGTGGAAGCTCTCGGGCCAGTCGATGCGCGCGATAGCCGCGTAGGCCCGGGCTCGGGCGGTCTCAAGGTCCGGACCCCGGGCGCAGATGTTCAGCACACGGCCCCCAGCGGCCCTGAGCACGCCGTCGGCGTCCCGGGTGGTCCCGGCGTGGAAGACCGCGACGTCCGGGCCGAAGTCCTGTTCGGCACCCAGGATGGCGGACCCCGTCCGAGGCGCATCCGGATAGCCTTCCGCCGCCATGACGACGCAGATCGCCACCTCGTCGCGCCAGGCCGGCTCCGGCAGGTCGGCCAGGGTCCCGTTGGCGCAGGCGGCGAGGTAGGGCACGAGATCGCTCTCCAGGCGCAGCATGAGGACCTGGCACTCGGGATCCCCGAACCGGGCGTTGAACTCCACCAGGCGCGGTCCGTCCGACGTAGCCATGAACTCGACAAAGAGGGCCCCTCGATAGGGCGCGCCCTCGGCCGCTATGCCCTCAAGGGCAGGGACGGCCAGCCGGGTCATGACCTGGTCGACGAGGGTCCCGGTGAAGACCGGTGCCGGGGAATAGGTCCCCATGCCCCCGGTATTCGGGCCCTTCTCGCCATCGAAGGCGCGCTTGTGGTCCTGGGCCGCGCCGAAATAGCGGACCGTCTGGCCGTCCGAGAGTACGAAGAGGGAGCCAATCTCGCCTTCCAGGAAGTCCTCGATCACCACCCGGGCGCCGGCGGCGCCGAACCGGCCGCCCAGGGCGTCGTCGATGGCCGCCTCCGCCGTCGCCCGGTCGGGGGCGACGGTCACGCCCTTGCCCGCCGCCAGTCCGTCGGCCTTGATCACATAGGGAGGTGAGAACCGGTCGAGCGCGGCCTTGGCAGAGGCCGCGTCCTCGCACACCACCCAGGCGGCGGTCGGCAGGCCATGACGGTCGCAGAAGGCCTTGGTGAAGGCCTTGGAGCTTTCCAGCCGGCCCGCAGCCGCGATGGGCCCGAAGCAGGGCGTACCCGCCGCCTGGAGGGCGTCGGCGAGGCCCGCCTCCACCGAGGCCTCAGGGCCGATCACCACCAGGTCGGCGGCGATCTCCCGGGCCAGGTCGACGAGTTCCTGGACTGCAGTCGGCTTGATGGGCCTCATTTCACCCAGTCGCGCCATGCCGGGGTTTCCCGGCGCCACGACCAGGCGGCGGGTCAGGGGCGAGGCGGCGATCTTCCAGGCCAGGGCGTGCTCACGGCCGCCGGATCCCACGAGAAGAATGTTCATCGCCCGCCTTTCGCGCGGTCAGGCCCCGCCGTCAATCAGCCCCGCCGTCAATCAGCCCCAGCGCTCCTGCGGTCCACCTCGAGGGCGTAGCCTGCCGAGCGGACGGTCCGGATCGGGTTGAAGCCCGCCCTGCCCTTGGCCAGTGCCTTACGGAGGCGACCGATGTGGACGTCTACCGTCCGGGCCTCGACATAGACGTCCGACCCCCAGACAGAGTCCAGAAGCTGCTCACGGCTAAAGACCCGACCAGGGTTTTGCATGAAGAAATCCAGCATGCGGAATTCCGTCGGTCCCAGGTGGATTTCCTCGCCGTCCCGGCTGACCCGGTGGGCCGACCGGTCCAGGCTCAGGGCACCCCGGACCACCACATCCTCGGCCAGGCCAGGTCGAAGGCGGCGCAGGACGGCGCGGATCCGCGCCGACAGCTCGGTCACCGCGAAGGGCTTGACCACATAGTCATCAGCGCCGGTGTCGAGCCCCCGGATCCGGTCGCTCTCCTCGCCTCGCGCGGTGAGCATGATGATGGGCACGTTCCGACTTTGGGGCTTTTGGCGAAGACGCCGGCAGACCTCGATCCCGGAGACCCTGGGCAGCATCCAGTCCAGGACGACCAGGTCCGGCAGCTGCTCCTCAGCCTGGATCAGCGCCTCCTCACCATCCGTGGCGAGAGATACTGCGTAGCCCTCCCGCTCGAGGTTGTACCGGAGCAGGGTGCCGAGGGCGTCGTCGTCCTCGACCACAAGGATGCGGGGGTTCATGGACAACTCCTAGGCTCTGAGATCATCTGAACGCGGCCGGTCGCCGGGACTCACCTGATCGCCAGAGATCTCATAATGCACGATCTCCGCGATATTGGTTGCATGGTCGCCGATCCGCTCGAGGTTCTTGGCCACGAACAGGAGATGGGCGCAGGGTGTGATCGTCCGGGCATCCCCCATCATGTAGGTCAGGAGCTCGCGGAAGAGGCTGTTGTAATGCTCGTCGACCTCATGGTCGCGCCGCCAAACCTCCATGGCCCCCTCAGCGTCGCTGGAAGCGTAGGCGTCCAGCACCGACCGGAGCCGCGACTGGACCAGCTGGCCCATGCGCTCGATGGAGCGGCTCAGGGCCGGCATGGGCTCGACATCCGTCAGCACCAGGGCCCGCTTGGCTATGCTCTTGGCCAGGTCGCCGCAGCGTTCCAGGTTCGAGGCAATCTTCAGGGCCGCCACCGTCTTGCGCAGATCGTTGGCCATGGGCTGGCGCAGGGCGATCAGACGGATGGACTTCTGCTCTATGTCGGCTTCGATCTCGTCCAGGCGGTCGTCCTGCTGGATGACCTCCGCCGCCAGGTCGGGCTCGCGCCGGATCACCGCCCGGATGGCGTCGGCGAGCTGGGCCTCGGCCAGACCGCCCAGCCGGGAGCACTCTGCCGCCAGGCTGTTCAGTTCGTCCTCGTAGGACTTGACGATGTGTTCGCTCATGGGCGCGTCCTTAGCCGAAGCGGCCGGTGATGTAGTCCTGGGTGCGGGGGTCCCCTGGACGTGTGAAGATCTTGCTGGTCAGACCGGTCTCGACCAGCTTTCCCATGTGGAAGAAAGCCGTGCGCTGCGACACCCGCGCCGCCTGGGCCATGGAGTGGGTCACGATGACGATGCAGTAGAGGGCCCGGAGTTCGTCGATCAGCTCCTCGATCCGCGCGGTGGCGATCGGGTCCAGGGCCGAGCAGGGCTCGTCCATGAGGATCACTTCAGGATTGATGGCGATGGCCCTCGCGATCACCAGCCTCTGCTGCTGACCACCGGACAGGCTTGTTCCGGGCTGGTCCAACCGGTCGGAGACCTCCTTCCAGAGCCCAGCCCGCTTCAGTGCCTGCTCGACCACGCCGTCAAGCTCGGACTTCGAGGTGGCGAGGCCGTGGATCCGCGGCCCGTAGGCCACATTCTCGAAGATGGTCTTGGGAAAGGGGTTGGGCTTCTGGAAGACCATGCCGACCCGGGCCCGGAGCAGCACGGGGTCGAGGTCCCGGTCGTTCACGTCCTCGCCGTCAAGCAGGATGGTGCCCTCGACCCGGGCCCCCGGGATGGTGTCGTTCATCCGGTTGATGCAGCGCAGGAAGGTGGACTTGCCGCAGCCGGAGGGACCGATCAGGGCCGTCACGGCACGGTCGGGAACGTCGAGGTCGACATCGAACAGGGCCTGTTTGTCGCCATAGAAGACCCTCACGCCCCGGGCGGAGATCCGTGTCGCCACCTCGGCGGGGGGTGGGCTGCTCTGGACGTCTGTCATCGGGTCACCAACGGCGTTCGAACCGCCGCCTCATGAGGACGGCGGCAAGGTTCATCAGGATCATGAAGGCCAGCAGCACCATGATGGCGGCGGCCGTACGCTCGTGGAAGGCCCGCTCCGAGGCGTTCTCCCAGATGAAGATCTGGACGGGCAGGACGGTGCTGGCGGAGGTCAGGGAGTCCGGGACGCCGGGAACGAACGACACCATGCCGACCATCAGGAGAGGCGCGGTCTCGCCCAGGGCGTGGGCTAGGGAGAGGATGGAGCCGGTCATAACCCCCGGCAGGGCCAGGGGCAGTACATGGTGGAAGACGGTCTGGGTCCGGGAGGCGCCGAGGGCCAAGGCCGCCTCGCGGATCGAGGGTGGGACGGCCTTGAGGGAAGAACGCGTGGCGATGATCACTGTCGGTAGGGCCATCAGGGCCAGCACCAGCCCCCCCACCAGGGGCGAGGAGCGTGGGACGTGCATCCAGTTGATGAACACCGCCAGGCCGAGGAGGCCGTAGACGATGGAGGGAACCGCAGCCAGATTGTTGATGTTCACCTCGACGATGTCGGTCCACCGGTTTTTGGGAGCGAACTCCTCGAGGAATGTGGCCGCCAGGACACCGATCGGAATTGCGAGGGCGGCTGTCAGGATCAGCATCAGGGTAGATCCGACAATGGCGCCCAGAACCCCGGCCTGCTCCGGCTCGGTGGAGTCCGACCGGGTGAAGAAGGTCGAGTTGAAGCCGGAGGCCACCAGCCCCCCGGCGCGCATTTGATCGAGCCAGTCGATCTGGGCGTCGCTCAGGGCCCGTTCCTCCTCGGAGGTGGATCGCTTGACCTGGCCCTTGAAGTACAGGCCTGCGTTCGCCTTCAGGGGGGCGGAGACCGTCAGCGTGCGGCCGATCAGGGTCGGATCGGCCTTCACCCGGTCGAGGACCTGGAAGCCCATGTCGCCGGACACCAGGTCCTTCATGGCATCGCTGCGGGTCCCGTTCTCGTCGTCGGCCACGCCAATCTGCTTCAGGAGCTGTTGGGCGATGAGCAGGTCGTAATTGGCACCCCCAGGATCCGTCCGGTCGATCCGTGAGGGATCCAGATAGACCTGGGCGGTGAGCCGGTAGTCGATGAAGGTTGACCAGCCCTGCTGAACGATACGGCCGAGCAGCAGGACCAGGAAACCGAGGGCGAGGGCGATGGCGACCTGGCCATAGAGCCGGAACCGGCGTTCGGCGGCATTGCGCGCCTTCAGCCGGCGGGCCACCGTGGTCTTGAGGTCTTCGCGGGAGGGGCCAGGTTCAGTCATACTGTTCCTGGTATTTCTGGACGATCCGCAGGGCGATCACGTTCAGGAGCAGGGTCACGACGAACAGGGTCAGGCCCAGGCCGAAGGCCGATAGGGTCCGCGGACTATCGAACTCCTGGTCCCCGGTCAGCAGGGTGACGATCTGGACGGTGACCGTGGTCACGGTCTCGAGGGGATTGAAGGTCATCCGGGCCTGGAGGCCAGCAGCCATGGTCACGATCATGGTCTCGCCCACGGCGCGGGAGACCGCCAGCAGCATGGCCGCCATGATACCCGGCAGGGCCGCGGGCAGGATCACCTTGCGGATGGTTTCCGACTGGGTGGCGCCCATGGCCAGGCTGCCGTCCCTCAGGGACTGGGGCACGGCGTTTATGATGTCATCCGACAGGGAGGAGACAAAGGGGATCAGCATGACCCCCATCACAACGCCCGCCACCAGGGCCATCTGGTTCTGGACCTCCCCTAGGTAGAGGCCGAGGTCGTTGAGGGGGCCGCCGACGAGCATGGCTCCAACGGCGTTGAAGCCAGTCCGGAACAGGGGCCCCACGGTCAGGGCAGCGAAGAAGCCATAAACGACTGTGGGCACCCCTGCGAGGATCTCCAGAAGGGGCTTGATGATGGCCCGGCTCGTCCCCGAAGCATATTCCGACAGGTAAATCGCGGCGAACAGTCCCACCGGGGCAGCCACCATCATGGCGATCAACATGATCAGGAAGGTGCCGGCAAAGAGCGGAATCGCCCCGAAAGCGCCCTCTGAGACCACCTGGTCCGCATACATGGCGCTCTGGGGGTCCCACTCCATTCCAAACAGGAAGGCCAGGGGTGGAACGGCCTGGAAGAAGCGCCAGCTTTCCCAGACGAGGGAGGCGACAATGCCCACGGTCGTGAAGACGGCGGTCACCGAGCAAAAGAGCAGCAGGGCCTGAATCCACTTCTCGACCCCCGCACGGGCCCTGAAGGGTGCGCGGATGCGGGACAGACCCCAGGCGGCCCCGGCCAGGGCCAGGACCCCTGCGGAACCCAGGCCGATCAGCCGGACCCGGACGTCGATGGCATGGGCATCCGAGGCCGCCGTCCTGAGGGCCGCCTCGAGATCCGGGGAATAGGGGGTCTCGCTGCGGGAGCCACCCCGGGCGATGGCCAGGGCGTCATCCAGGAAGACCTGACGGTCGGAGGCCTCAAGGGCCAAGACAGCCGCTGGCAGCTGGGCCTTGACCAGGGCCGTCTCCACTGGATCCCCGAACAGGGCCGCAACAAGCAGCACCAGGGCGGCCGGCACAGCCGTCCAGACGGCGGCGTAGGTTCCATGGTGGAAGGGCAGGGAATTGACCGGCGCGGCAGGCGACCGAGCCAGTCCCGCCGCACGCCGGCTAGCGGCCCAGAAGACCGCGCCGGAAAAGGCGGCGAGGACCAGGAGGGCGAGACCCGTCAGCATGGATTTGCGGCAGTTCCTTCAACGAGAGCAGCGTTCATGGCGGCGCTGCGGTGTTCACCTGGTCACCCGAAGCCACGCTCTAGGCCGTATGTCATGTTTGTGAAACTTCTGTGACAGTGAGGCTTGCGGGGAGCAGGACCGTGAAGACGGTGCCCCGTCCGGGCGCACTTTCCACTGAGAGCACGCCGTGATGCCGGTTGACGATGTGTTTGACAATGGAAAGGCCCAGTCCCGTCCCCGGCCGCTCTCCACTCTTCTGGCCCTCCACGCGATAGAACCGTTCGGCCAGCCGGGGCAGGTGTTCGCGGTCCATCCCCGGGCCCTCGTCCCGGACCTGGATCATCATGAAGGTGGGCGGGAGGGCATCTGGGCTCACCAGGGTCAGGCGGGCCGCATCCTCGAGGACGGGCACCTGGGAAGCCTCGCGGCTGACATTCGGGCGGACCTCCACCTTTGCCGCACTTCCCGGCGGCGCGTACTTCAACGCGTTGTCGGTGAGGTTCTGGATGACCTGGACGATCTGGTCGCGATCGCCGCAGATCACCGCTTCGCCAGCCGCCGGCAGGGTGGCCTCCAGACCCACGCCGCGTAGCTTGGCCTGGGGTCCGAGGGCATCCACCACGTCGGCGGCGGCCAGGGCAAGGTCCGTCTGTCCGCGCGGCGCCACGTGCTCGTTGAGCTCGATCCGGCTCAAGGAGAGGAGGTCGTCGATCAGGCGGCCCATCCGCTCGGCCTGGTTGCGCATGATCCCGAGGAAGCGATCCTGCGCCTCCCGGTCCTCCCGCGCGTGTCCGCTCAGGGTCTCGATGAAGCCGCTCAGCGAGGCCAGGGGCGTACGCAGCTCATGGCTGGCGTTGGCAAGGAAGTCGGCGCGGGTGCGCTCGGCCCGACGCAGGTCGGTCTCGTCCCGGAAGACCAGAACAGCCCGGCTCAAGGCGTCGTCCTGGGCCGCCATGGGCCGGGCCCGGACCTGGAAGCTGCGTTCCTGGGCGGCCCCCGAGGTGAAGGTACAGCGGGCCTCGACACCGCCGAAGAGCGCCTCGTCGACGGCGGAGAGGACCTCCGGGTCCCTCAGGACGGAAACCAGGAGGGCCGGTGGGCCCGAGATCCGGAAGAGGCTCCGGGCGGCGGCGTTGGCGCGCTCGATCCGAAGGGTACTGAGGTCATCGGGCTCTCGACCGGAGATCACCAGCAGGGGGTCCGGTCCGGCATCGAGCAGGACCGAGACCTGGGCCTCGGCGCGTTCGAGGGCCTGCTGGGTCTTGGGGTCCGGCCCGGGGTCACGCTGCAGCACCTTTGGAAAGCGGACCTGACGGGCAGCATAGGCCGCGCCCGCCGCGCCGGCGAACAGGAAGAGGGCAAGATCGGGGGCGTCCTTGCCGGCCAGCGCCCACACCCCGGCAAGTCCCATGAGGGCCGCCGCAACCAAGAGTGCGGTGACCGGGGGAGTGCCGGGATTGGTGCTTGGCGGGTTTTGCGGCACGGGGTCCACGATTACGACCTAAAATCTCATCACGCGCCACCGGTATGACGTTTGAGTGAAGGTATGCTGACGGTCAGGAGATATCCCTATCCGAGGCACCAAGGTTGAGCGATAGCCCGCCGGCGATTGTCGCAGGCGTCGGCCCAGCCTAGATTGGCTCCTCGCCCCAGCCCCCTGGGCTGACCCTTCCGGAGCCTCCATGTCCGCCAACCGATTCGCTGAAGCCGAAGCCGCCTTCCAGGCCGGGCGGGGCGACGAGGGCAAGCGGCTCACAGGCGACCAGCTCAACGCCGATCCCGACGCCCCGGCGGCGGTCTACCGGAACTTCGGTGCCATCCTGGTGCGCGACCGCGACTACGCCCAGGCTGAGTCTGTCGGGCGCAGGGCAGTGCAGCGGCACTCCCGGGACCCGGAGCTGTGGAACATCCTCGGCGTCGCCCTGCGCCGCCTGAAGCGGTATCCGGAGGCGATCGAGGCCCTGGAGAAGGCCGCCCGGCTCAGCCCCCGCAGCGACGCCATCCAGCAGAACCTGGGCAATGTCTTCAACGACGCCCGGGACGCCCGCGCCATCAAGGTCTTCTCGCAGCTGGTCCGCAGCGCCCCGTCCAACGCCGAGCACCAGCGCCAGCTGGGACGGGCCCACTGGTTCGCCAAGGACTTCGACAAGGCCATCCAGCGGCTGAACCTCGCCACCCGGATGAAGCCGGACATGGCGGATGCCTGGCTGGACCTGTCCGCTGCGGCCTCCGATGCCCGCGGTCCGGTGGAGGGGCTGGAGGCCCTGGACCGGGGTCTCAAGGCCTGCCCCGGCGACGCCCGCCTGCAGGAGGCCCGCCTGTCCATGCTCCGCCGGTCTGGCCGCATGCGCGAGGCCGAGCAGCTGATGCTGGACATGCTCAAGGTCACGCCGGACGCCGCCTGGCTGCACTTCCAGCTGGCCGGCGCCCTGACCGACTACGACCGCGCCCGGGCCAACGAACACTTCCGCCGGGCCATCGAACTGGCGCCCGACAATGTCGACTATCGGATCACCTATTCCGAGAGCCTGGGCCGGGACCGGACCGGTGACGAGGGCGGAAACCTCGAGGCCGCCTATCGCACCATGGTCGAGGTCCTCGACCAGGCCGAGCTGACCCCCGGCAACCTGAAGGTCATCTACGAGCTGCTCGTCCGCGTCGCCGACTATGACCGGCTCGAGGCCCTCGGCAGCTTCGCCAAGGTCGGGCGCACCTGGGCCGAAGCCGGACGACACACGGCCCTGATGGCCCACCTCGCCCGGGTCCGCACCGAGGAGGATCGGCTGGAGCTGGTCGAGCAGCACCGGGTCTGGGGCCGGCTGGCCGACGCCGCTGCCGTCCGGCGGCCCATCACCCACCCGGCGCCGCGGGCGCCCGGCGGGAAGATCCGGGTGGGCTACATGTCCTCGGACCTGCGCGGCCATCCGGTGGCCTATTTCGCCCTGCCCCTCTTCGAGCACTATGACCGTAGCCGGTTCGAGGTCTTCTGCTACTCCTGGTACCAGGGCGAGGAAGACCCCACCCAGAAGCAGATTACCCAGTGGGTCGACGGCTTCCGCTGGCACAAGGACATCACCGACCGCGAGGCGGCCCAGCTGATCGCCGACGACAATCTCGACATGCTGTTCGAGCTGGGCGCCACCACCCACATGAACAAGCTGTCGGTCATGTCCTACCGGCCGGCCCCCCGGCAGGCGAGCTGGGTGGGCTATCCCCATTCCGCCGGGCCCGAGACCATCGACTATTTGGTCCTCGACCCCTGGATGAACCCGCCCGACCCCAGGATGGTGATCGAGAAGCCCCTTCTGCTGGCCCACACCTGGTACGCCATGGGCGAGCGCGCCTTCCGCGGGCAGCCTGCGGTGGACCCTGTCGCCCCGGTGGAGCGCAATGGCTACGTCACCTTCGGGACGGCCAACAATCCCTACAAGTACACCCGCGAGAGCGTCGAGGCGTGGGCACAGGCCGTGGCCGGGACGCCGGGCTCGAAGTTCATGTTCGTCCGGCCCGAAGGAACCACCCCCACCTTCACCGCCAACATCCGGGCGGTGTTCGAGGGGCAGGGCGTGTCCGGCGACCGGGTCGTCTTCGAGACCGTTCGGGGCCGCCACCTGCCCTTCTACAACCAGATGGACATCTCCCTGGACACCTTCCCCCAGACCGGCGGTACCACCACCTGCGAGTCCCTCTGGATGGGGGTTCCGGTGGTGGCCCGGGTCGGCGAGGCGGTCTTCGAGCGGATGAGCTATTCCATCCTCAACAATGCAGGCCTTGGCGACCTTGTGGGCAGGACCACCGACGAGTACGTCGATATCGCCATGCGCCTGGCGGCCGACCCGGCCCGGATCGGCGACCTCCGCCGCACCCTGCGAGACCGGCTCGCCGCCAGCCCCCTGCGGGACGCCCGGGGCTTCTCCACCGACTGGCACGCCATGGTCGAGCGCGTCATGGCCGAGCCGGTGCGGAAATGACGGGCGACCGAGCGGGGTTGGCGGCATGAGCGGGCTCGACGTCACCCGGGCCTACGACCTGGACTTCCGGTTCCCGGCCTCCGACACGGTGGTCGGCGCCACCTTGCGGACCTTCGGTGAATTCTCCCGGGTCGAACTCGACGTCCTGCTGCACCTCGCCCCCCAGCCCTCGGGGGTGATGATCGACGCTGGCGCCAACATCGGCTCCCTGGCCCTGCCCTTCGCCAAGGCCCGGCCCGGCTGGCGGGTCATGGCCTACGAGGCCCAGAGGTGGATCAGCCACCTGCTGGCCGCCAACGCCATCGCCAACGACCTGCTCAATGTCGAGCCCATCCACGCTGCCCTCGGCCGCGAGGAGTCCCTCACCGATTTTCCCATGGCGGCCCTGGACGCCAGCCTGAACTTCGGCGGGCTCGGTTTCGGATTCCCGGGGGTGAGCAACGAGCGGGTCAGGGTCACTCGCCTGGACGATATCCCCCCCCGGTCCATAATTTGATCCGGGTCGTGAAGATGGACCTGCAGGGCTTCGAGCCCGAAGTCCTGCGCGGGGCGGGCGAGCTTCTCACCCGGGTGCGGCCAGCCTGGATCGCCGAGGCCGACCGCAAGCAGGAGGCGGTGGCGCGGAGCACGATCCGGGTCTTCTTCGAGGCCGGCTACACCCTCCACTGGCTGTTTGTGCCCTTCGCCACGCGGACCGCGCCCCGGAACGGCGACAAGGCGACCCTGACCGGCGACTTCAACATCGTCGCGCTTCCGGAAGGGATGAGGGTTCCCGACGACATTCCCCGGCTGGAGGGCCCGGACGCCCCCTTCCCGACCAGCCTCGATGGCCTGCCCTACCTCCGCCGCTACGGTTTCTGAGCCGACTTCACGCCG
>Ga0114972_10003867_pt1 | contig 11171 bp, 8 predicted proteins | sample M_140807_EF_Meta_FD_87354 | JGI IMG/M metagenome (GOLD analysis project Ga0114972, IMG submission 87354) | Freshwater microbial communities from Lake Montjoie, Canada to study carbon cycling - M_140807_EF_MetaG | ecosystem: Environmental > Aquatic > Freshwater > Lake | place: Lake Montjoie... | reverse complement strand
TCTTTCACCTTAACGCATATTTTTACTTTTTAGTGCCTAAGAAGAATATTTGTGGTTTTTTTTCTTAATGATCATTAATTTTGAAAAAATTGAATTAATTATTTTTTCACGTCATTTTATTTTCTATTATTGCATTGAATTGGAAACAATAAACAAATGAGCAAGAAAGTTTTATTTACACTCGAATACCCTATTAGATGTTCACCTAGCATTTTGTATGAGTTTTTATCCAACCCAGCAAGTATGCAAGAATGGTTTGCTGAGAAGGTGGATGAAAAAGACGGTATTTACTCTTTTTCATGGAATGGAAATGAAGAAAAAGCCCTTTTACTAGAAAAAGAACTTGATAAATTTATACGATTCAGATGGACGTACATGGCTAAAGATGAATACTTTGAATTCGCAATAAGTAAATCTGAAATAACCAACCAAACAATTTTAATCATTAAGGACTTTGCAGATAAAAAAGAAATTAAGGATCAAAGTCAACTTTGGGAGTATCAAGTTAAAGATTTATTTCACAGACTTGGGAGTTAACACCTTTTTTACTTTTCCTAACTAGCTTAGGCTTTCAATTTTATTTTTTCTTCTTTTTTACTTACGTAGTTAGTTCTCAGAAATAGTTATTTTTGTTACTGACATCATGAAGAAATTAGACACACTTATTTTCAAATCTTTTATTGGGCCGTTTATCATAACATTTTTCATTGCATTCTTTGTATTGATGATGCAAAATCTGTGGAAATATGTTGATGATTTAGTTGGAAAAGGACTTGATTTTTTTACTGTTGGGAAATTTTTATGGTATGCAAGTGCCTCAATGTTAATGCTTGCAATGCCTATTGCCATTCTGATTTCTTCCATCATGACTTTTGGAAATTTAGGCGAGCGATTCGAATTAGTTGCCATAAAATCTTCTGGCATTTCTTTACTTAGATTTATGAGGCCTTTAATTTGGGTTTCATTTTTTTTGTGTGGAATAACATTTGTACTTGCAAACTATGTAATACCGTACTCAAATCTAAAATTCGTAACCCTATATAGCGATATCTATTTTAAAAAACCAGCTTTCGATTTAAAAGAAGGTGTTTTTTTTAAACACATCCCCAATTACGCCATAAAAGTTGGAAAAAAAGACGCAGATGGAAAAACCATTCACAACGTTTTAATTTATGAGAAAAATGAATTTGGACAAGATAATTGCATAACTGCACAGAAAGGATTTATGCAAATTTCCAAAGATCAAAACTACTTGGAATTTAATTTAGAAAATGGTTGCAGATATGAATTAAAAGGAAACATTGCTGATAACAATACAGAATTTACAAGACTCTCCTTTACAAAATTTAAAAAGCTTTTTGATGTTAGTGTGTTAAAACAACAGGAAACAAGTGATAGTGTTTTTATGAAAAACAGTAGAATGTTGAGTTCAAGACAATTAGCAAATGGGATTGACTCATTGAAATTAATGCAATTGAATTTGAGAAAAAATATCACCGAGCAACTGAATGTCAATTTCAATATTAATAACATAAAAAATAATAAGTCTCAAAATCAGCAATCTGCAAAGATTACATATGCAACTCTTTTCCCTGATTCTTTAAAATCTCAAATCAATCAACTAGCTATTAGCAAATTGAACATGATAAAATTAAATCTACAGTCAAGTAATGAAGCCATCAATAATAACATTGCAGAATTAAGGTCTCATGAATTAGAATATCAACGCAAGTATTCACTGTCGTTAGCTTGTTTAGTATTATTTTTTATTGGTGCTCCACTAGGGTCGATAATTAGAAAAGGAGGATTAGGAATGCCTTTGGTTGTTGCTATTATTTTCTTTTTAATTTTTCATCTATTGATGATGTTTGGCGAGAAGTTTGTTAAGGAAGGAATCACCAGTCCATTTATAGGCATGTGGTTGCCAATTTTAGTGCTTACTCCTGTTGGTATATTCCTTACCTATAAATCTATGAATGATTCACAATTGTTTAATGCAGAATTATACTCCCGTTTTTTTAAAAAAATCAGTAGTATCATCATTAAAAAGAAAATATGAATCAAAAATCATACGAATTTAAAAGAAGACGATTTTTAAAATTAACAAGCTTAAGTTTAGCAGGCAGTCTAATTAACTTGATTGGCTTTGCGAAATTATTGCCTGTTTTTAAAAACAAGAACATATTCCCTGAGATAGGATTTACACAGCAAGAATTGCCCTATTCATATACAGCATTGGAAGACATCATTGATGCTCAAACAATGGAAATTCATTATTCCAAACATGCAGCAGGTTATGCAAAAAATTTGCATGATGCTTATAATGATGAGCATGTAAATACAAAAATTACAATTGAGCAATTACTTGGCGATATTGGAAAATTTTCGATAAAAATGAGAAATAACGCTGGAGGTCATTTCAACCACGAAATGTTTTGGAAATGTATGAGACCAAAAACTATCAATAACGTTCCTTCCGGAGAGCTTTTAAACTTAATCGAAAGAGACTTTTCCACATTTGAAAACTTTAAGTTGCAATTTTTGGATGCAGGAAAAAATAGATTTGGAAGTGGTTGGGTATGGTTATTGAAAAATGACAAAGGAAAATTACTAATAAGCTCAACAGCTAACCAAGATAATCCGTTCATGAAAATAGACACTGTTGAACAAAAAGGATATCCTTTGTTATGTTTAGATGTTTGGGAACATGCTTATTATTTAAAATACCAAAACAAGCGTCTGGACTATATTTCAGGTTGGTGGAATCTTGTTAATTGGGATTACGTATCATTCAGGTTAATTAGCAAAAATTAAAACTAAACTCCCTAAAATAGACTCAGCCTCTGCAAAAATTCAATTTAATATGAACTATGCAAAGGCTGATAAGTTGACAAGCAATCGGACGACAAATGTAGAGGTAGTTATTTAAATAAAACAAAAAATAATTAACTTTTTTTGCACAAAATCTATTTTATGAGGTCTCGTATCAAAATTATAATTTTGTTTCACATTTATTAATATTAATTACTTATGGAAAATTGGAAATCGTATCAGGAATCTAATAAACAAAGATTTTTAGATGAGTTGCTTGCATTATTAAGAATACCTAGTGTAAGTGCTAAAAAAGAACATGTTGGCGATATGATCGCTTGTGCAGAAGCATTTAAAAAACAATTGCTAGATGCTGGGGCGGACAAAGTTGAGATTTACCCAACTGAGGGTCATCCAATAGTATATGCAGAAAAAATATTTGATCCATCAAAACCAACTGTTTTGGTTTATGGTCATTACGATGTTCAGCCGGCAGAACCGCTTGAACTATGGAATCATGGACCATTTGATCCAACAATTGTAGATGGAAAAATTTTTGCAAGAGGCAGCTGCGATGATAAAGGGCAAGTATATATGCATGTGAAGGCTTTTGAAACAATGGTTCAAACCAATTCAATGTATTGCAATGTTAAGTTTTGTATTGAAGGAGAAGAAGAAGTAGGATCACCAAACTTAGGGAAATTCGTATCTGCAAATAAAGAATTATTAAAAGCAGATTGTGTATTAATAAGTGATAGTGCTATGATAAGTTTAGAAAATCCTAGCATAGATATTGGAGTAAGGGGACTAAGTTATATTGAATTGGAGGTAACAGGACCTAACAGAGATTTACATAGTGGCGTATATGGAGGAGCTGTAGCAAACCCAATAACAATTTTATCAAAGATGATTGCATCTTTACATGATGAAAATAATCACATTGCTATCCCTGGATTTTATGATGATGTATTAATTGCAACTGAAGAAGAAAGAGCCCTCATGTCTAAAGCTCCTTTTAATGAAAAAGAATATGCTGCAGATTTGGGTGTAAATGAATTGTGGGGTGAAAAGGGATATACAACAAATGAAAGAACGGGTATTAGACCAACTTTAGAATTAAATGGAATCTGGGGCGGTTATACAGGAGAGGGAGCCAAAACTGTATTGCCTTCAAAAGCATTTGCTAAAATATCTGCAAGGTTAGTTCCAAATCAACAATCTAATAAGATTACAGAAATTTTGATCAATCATTTGACCAAGATTGCACCTCCTTATGTAACTGTAAAAGCATCTTTGCATCATGGTGGTGAGCCCTATATTACACCAATTGATAGTAAAGCTTATCAAGCTGCAGCAAAAGCAATGGAAACAACTTTTGGAAAAGCTCCAATACCTGTTAGAGGCGGCGGAAGTATTCCGATTTGTGCATTATTTGAAAAAGAGTTGGGAATTAAAATTGTGTTCATGGGTTTTGGTTTAGATAGTGATAATCTACATAGTCCAAATGAAAAATACGATTTGGCTAATTATTACAAGGGCATTGAAACAATCCCTTATTTTTATAAGTATTTTGCTGAGATGTAAAACTGATTATCCATTATTAAAATTAAAAAATGAATAACAAAAAAATCATTTACTTATTGATTTTAATTACTTCAATAGGTGCTATTTCGCTAAGTTTTAAAGCTTCTCCCAAATTAATTTGCAATCAAATGTTTGTCAATTATCCCAATGGGCCTGTATCTAATTTGGGGGTTGGATATACAGGTGCATCATGGGATAATGGTGGGAGCACTTGCAGCGGTTGTCATTCCAACAACGGAGGTTATAATGCCACCTTATCAATATCTTTATTAAATGGATCATCAACCGCCGTAACACAGTATAATCCAGGTCAAACATATAATTTCCAAATCACTGTTACAGCAAATTCAGGCACGCCTTCAAAATTTGGATTTAATGCAATGGCCGTAAAATCAAACTTACATACCACTATTGGCACGTGGGGTACAGCTCCAACAGGAACACAAAAAACAACTGGAAATAATGGCATAGTTTATTTAGAGCATTCATCAGGAAGAAATGCAACAGGAAGCACTCCAAAACCTTATTACACTGTAACTTTCCCATGGACAGCGCCTACTACTGGAACTGGATCTGTTTCTTTTTATGCAGGAGGAATGGCTACGAATGGAGCCTCCACTAGCGGAGATGGTATAGCCACCCCTGTTAGTTTAACTGTTGCCGAATTTATTCCTTTACCATTAACCATTACAAACTTATATGCTGAGAAGTCTGCTTCAACGATTATATTAAAATGGGATACAGAAAGCGAACAAAACATTAAAAACTATCAGATTCAAAGAAGTGTTGATGGGATAAGTTTTTCAACAATTGGAAATGTTCAATCTAATTCAACAGCATTACAAAATAACTATCAATTCATTGATACAAAGCCTGAGTTGGGTAATAATTTTTATAGGTTAGTAATTAATGAAATGAATGGTAATTATACCTATTCAAAAATTGTAGAGTCTAATTTTATTTCTTCAGCTAATTTTAATATTAAATTCAATCCGGTGAAGGATTATATTCAATTAGATGGATATGAGGGTTATAATTACAAAATCATCAACTTTAACGGACAACAAATATTAAAGGGGATTATTCATTCTAACACTATAGATGTAAGTCTACTTAACAGAGGTAATTATTCATTAATGATAATGAATAAAAATGGATCAACTAAGAGCTGCAGATTCACGAAACTTTAAATTTACGCTCATCAAAAACCCCACCATTTAAATGGTGGGGTTTTTGATTCAGTATTTTAATGCCTATGATTCATCTTGCTCCGAACTGTCGCTATTTGCCTCATCTGTACTAATTGCATTTTCATCTTCTTTTACTTCTAAAACCTCCCCTTGCTCATGATTGATTACAGTAGCTTTCACTAACTCCTCCATCATCACTTCATTTATTTTTGGCAGTTCATCTGAACTATTAATTCCAAAATAATCCATAAATGACTTAGAAGTGGCATAAATCAAAGGCTTTCCTACAGCTTCCTCATTTCTTCCTGAAATAATAATCAAATCTTTCTCCAATAATTTTTGAACTGCATAATCGCAATTCACACCTCTTATAGATTCAATTTCGCTTTTTGTAATAGGCTGCTTATAAGCAATGATAGCAAGTGTTTCCAACGAAGCCAATGATAGTCTTTTTAAGAACTTATCGCCATTTAAAAGGGCTACAGTTTTGTGGTATTCTGCTTTTGTAAGAAATTGCCACCCGCCTCCACTTTGCTTCAATTCAAAAGCATAAAATTCTGTTTGATATTTTTCTTTGATGCCTTGAACTGCAGATTCAACCTGATCTAAACTAGCTCTGTCTTCTATGAAACCTAATGCATTATTAACTAGTTCATGCAATTCTTCAAAAGAAAGCGCTTTGTCACTTGCAAAAATCAGCGCTTCAATATGTGGTATTATTTGAGAAATTTCCATAAAAGAATTTTTTCTGTTCAACAAACAAAAATGTCTATCAGATTTTTAACCTTGTAATGCAGCTGCTCCACTTACAATTTCTGTTAATTCGGTGGTAATTGCAGCTTGACGAGCTCTGTTATAACTGATTTTCAGAGATTTCAATAACTCATTAGCATTATCACTTGCCTTATCCATAGCAGTCATTCTAGCGCCATGCTCACTTGCGTTTGCATCAAGAACCGCTTTGAATAATTGAGTATTCAAAATCTTGGGCATTAATTCAGCTATTAACACCTCTTGATTTGGCTCAAAAATAAAATCAGATTTTTTTGAATTTTTTTCAGTAGCCACTTTTTGTATCGGCAAAAAAGATTCTGCTATATATACCTGTGAAGAAGCATTTCTAAACTCACTGTAAATAATTTCAACAGCATCTACATCTTTGTTTGCAAATGCATCTGTTGCAAACTTTGCAGCTGATTGAACACTTTCGAACTTTAAATTGGTAAAAAGATCCCAATAGTTATTTATTACGTTATAACCGTTTTTTGTAAAATGCTCATATCCCTTCTTCCCGATGGTTAATATCTTAACATTACCCTTGCTAGCTTGGTTAGAATATTTTTCTTTAATTAATTGCTTGGTTAGTTTAATCAAATTACTATTGTATCCTCCGCACAAACCCCTATCACTTGTAATAGCGATGATTAGTACATTTTCAACGGGTCTTTCATTAGCTAAGTCCATTGACATATCCCCTTCACTACTGCTAACAATATTACTGAGCATCTCTTGTAATTTTTTGGCATAAGGACGCATTTGTGTAATGGCATCTTGAGCACGACGTAATTTGGCCGCACTTACCATTTTCATTGCCTTAGTGATTTGCTGAGTACTTTGAACACTTTTTATTCTATTTCTTACTTCTTTTAATGCACCACTCATTTTTATATCAATTTGAGAAATTAAACATATAAGCAAAAACCCTTGCTCGAGTTGCAAAAGTAGGGTAAATGGCAAACAAATCCATTGAAAAAAACGGATAATTTGACTAAATCTTTTCCGTCCAGATATCTTTATAACTTAAGCTGTAAGAAGTTGTAAAAAGGTAAGAATAGCTTAGCAGATAAATGCAAATTATTTACTTTTTTTAATAAATAACTCAGGATTTTGTTATGAATAACTCTATTGAAATGACTTAATCAGTAAAAACTTCCTTTACCTTTGCCCTCTGTCAATTTGACTTCAAAAATCGTAGCATTATTTTTGAATTAGAAGACAGAACAAAATAAAACAAGTTAATATTTAAGTTTTAAGACATGATAGGATTTATTTCAAAATTATTTGGCGGAAGTAAAAGTGAAAAGGACGTAAAAAAAATTACTCCACAGATTCAGCAAATCAACCAATATTTTTCCCAGTACAATTCCCTTTCAAATGATGATTTAAGAAGTAAGACTTTTGAATTCAAAAATCGAATTAAAGCACATTTAGAAGAAATAAACAAACAAATTGAAGAAAAAAATATTGAAGCTGAAGCATTGCCTTCTGAAGAAATTGACAACAAAGACAAGATTTACACTGAAATAGACTCATTAAAAAAAGAAAGAGACCAAAAAATTGAAGAAATATTGTTAGAGATTTTACCTGAAGCATTTGCTTTAGTTAAAGAAACAGGCAATCGATTTAAAGAAAATGAAACCATCATTTCTAAAGCTACCGACCTAGACAGAACTTTAGCTTCTAAGAAAGACTACATCAGTATCGAAGGCGATAAAACGATTTTTAAAAATACTTGGAATGCTGCTGGCAGTATTGTTAAATGGAACATGGTGCATTATGACGTTCAGTTAATTGGTGGAGCAGTATTGCATTCTGGCAAAATTGCAGAGATGGCTACCGGGGAAGGTAAAACTTTAGTAAGTACTTTACCTGCTTATTTAAATGCACTCGCAGGTGAAGGAGTTCACATTGTTACTGTAAATGATTACCTCGCAAAAAGAGATAGTGAATGGAATGGGCCTATTTTCGAATGGTTAGGATTAACAGTAGATTGTATTGATAAGCATCAACCTAATAGCGACGCTAGAAGAAATGCGTATAATGCTGATATTACTTATGGTACTAATAATGAATTTGGATTTGATTATTTAAGAGATAACATGGTGCATCGTCCTGATGAAATGGTACAACGTAAACATCATTTCGCAATGGTAGATGAGGTTGATAGTGTTTTGATTGATGATGCCAGAACTCCTTTAATTATAAGTGGCCCTGTTGGCCATAGCGATAATACGCAACAATTTTTTGATTTAAAACCAAGGATTGAAAAATTGGTGGAGGCTCAAAAAAAAGCAGTCAATCAATATTTAATTGAAGCCAAGAAAAAAATTGCTGAAGGAAATGACGACCCGAAAGACGGAGGATTAGCACTAATGAGAGCACACAGAGGACTCCCAAAAAACAGTGCTTTAATTAAGTTTTTGAGCGAACCCGGCATGAGAGTTAAACTTCAGAAAAGCGAAAACTATTATCTCGCTGATCAAAAGAAAGAAATGCCAAAAGTAGATGCCGAATTATTTTTTGTGATAGATGAAAAAAATAATCAGGTTGATTTAACTGAGCAAGGTTTAAACTTAATCACTAAAAACGGAGAAGACCCAACCTTTTTTGTGCTGCCAGATATTGCCATTAAGTTATCCTCTATTGAAAAGTCAGCCCTTAGCAGTGAAGAAAAAGCACAGCAGAAAGATGCGCTGATTAATGAATACTCTCAGAAAGCAGAAAGAATACACACTGTTCAACAACTTTTGAAAGCTTATACTTTATTTGATAAAGATGTTGATTATGTTGTTATGGAAGACGCTGTGAAAATCGTGGACGAACAAACAGGTCGTATTCTTGATGGCAGAAGATATTCCGACGGATTACACCAGGCTCTTGAAGCAAAAGAAAATGTGAAGATTGAAGCTTCTACACAAACATACGCAACTGTTACATTACAGAATTATTTCAGAATGTATCACAAGCTTGCCGGTATGACAGGTACTGCAGAAACAGAAGCGGCAGAGTTATGGAGTATTTATAAATTAGATGTGGTAACAATTCCTACTAACGTTACGGCTATTCGAAAAGATGAGCAGGATATGGTTTACAAAACCAAAAGGGAAAAATACAAAGCCGTTATTGATGAAATAGAAACTTTGCGCGCAGCTAAAAGGCCTACATTAGTTGGAACTACTTCAGTTGAAGTAAGTGAATTATTAAGTAGAATGCTTAAGCAAAAAGGAATTCCTCATAATGTTTTAAATGCTAAGCAACATTCAAAAGAAGCACAAGTAGTAGCAGAAGCAGGATTGGCAGGCGCGGTAACTATTGCAACAAATATGGCGGGTAGAGGTACAGATATCAAACTTGGACCTGGTGTTAAAGAAGAAGGTGGACTTGCCATTTTAGGCACAGAAAGACATGAAAGTCGTCGTGTAGACAGGCAGTTGCGCGGTCGTGCAGGTCGTCAGGGTGATCCGGGAACTACAAACTTTTTTGTGTCTTTAGAAGATGATTTAATGAGAATGTTTGGAAGTGAAAGAATTGCTGGATTAATGGATAGAATGGGGTATAAAGAAGGAGAAGTTATTCAGCACAGCATGATTACAAAAAGTATTGAAAGAGCTCAGAAGAAAGTAGAAGAAAATAATTTTGGTATTCGTAAGAGGTTGCTTGAATATGATGATGTGATGAATAAACAAAGAAATGTTGTGTACACAAAAAGAAGTCATGCTTTATTTGGGGATAGACTTGCTTTGGATTTAGACAACGCCTTCTATGCAGTTGTTGAATCGCTTGTGTATGGAGGAAAAGATTCAAGCAATTACGAAGGTTTTAAACTTAATGCAATTACTCAACTTGGCTTAGAAACAAACATCACTCAAGAAGAGTTTGAAAAAACTGAAGAAGCAACTTTAATTCAACAATTGTATGGAGAAGCAATTGCTCATTACAATGAAAGAAAAAAATCAATCATTGAGCAAACTTCACCTGCCATCAAAAATATCAGAAAAGAACAAGGAAATCAGATAGAAAACGTTTCGGTTCCTTTTACAGATGGCAAAAAAGGCATTCAATCTCTGATGAAGCTCGATAAATATTTTGAGACTGATGGCAAAGAAATAATGAATGCTTTGGAGAGAAATATTACATTGTCTATTATAGATAATGCATGGAAAGAGCATTTACGCGCTATGGATGATTTGAGACATAGCGTACAAACTGCAGGTTATGAACAAAAAGATCCACTTGTTATTTATAAAATAGAAGCCTTCAATGCTTTTAAACAAATGAATGATGAAGTAAATAAAGAGATTGTAAGTTTTCTATGTCATGCTGTAATTCCTTCCGAAAATAATAACAACAATAATATTAAAGAGGGTAAAGAGCGTAAGACTGATATGAGTAAAATGAATATCAATAAGGCAGAAATTGATGATGCTGGACAAGATTACGCTGCAAATGAAAGAGACTATTATGACCCCTCTACTCCCATTAAACAAGACCCTATAAGAGTTGAGCCAAAAATTGGCAGAAACGATGCATGTCCTTGTGGAAGTGGGAAAAAATTCAAAAATTGTCATGGCAAAGATGTTTGATAATTAAAATAATTTTTTCGTGAAAAAAATACTTTTGTTTTTTCTATTTATAAAAGGAATAGTTTCAAGTGTTGAAGCACAGGAAATTGTTTCCGATACACTTACGGGCTCAAATTCAGTAATTCATAAAGATGAAAGAATTGATTTGCTCAGTAATAAAATGATAGAATACAATCAATATCTTTCTGCAAAAACTAAAATGGTGAACGGTTGGCGGTTGATG
>Ga0114972_10003866_pt1 | contig 11172 bp, 13 predicted proteins | sample M_140807_EF_Meta_FD_87354 | JGI IMG/M metagenome (GOLD analysis project Ga0114972, IMG submission 87354) | Freshwater microbial communities from Lake Montjoie, Canada to study carbon cycling - M_140807_EF_MetaG | ecosystem: Environmental > Aquatic > Freshwater > Lake | place: Lake Montjoie... | reverse complement strand
TCCGCCTGCGGACATCAGCCTTGACGGCCTCGCTGTAAGGACGCATCGATCAATTCCATCAGGCCCCCTGGTGGTTGACATGGACGGGATGGAGAGGCGTCATCTTTCCTGGCAGAGGGGGGGTCAGGCTAAGCGGCTTCTTTGGCCGTTGATCACTCCACCAACCGACCGTCCTGACGCGACCTGGCAACAGCTAAAGTGAACATCGAAGGGCTTGTGTCTGGCGAAAACATCAGGAATACGCCCACTCACGTAGTTGATACCGGTCACTGACACGGCGAAAGGTATCTTTTGATTATTTTGTGGTCCTTGGCTGTGCCGAAACCCTCGCCCGGAGCTGATTGCAGAGCAGGTAGCTCGGCCTGCCAATCGAGGTGCTCCCGCCAGGCATTGATTAAGTAGGGACTCCTGAAAAACAAATTGCGGGCCAGCTCGAGTTCAGCCAAAGACCAGGAGGGTAGGCAGCTTGAAAACTCGGTTATGCAGTGACCAGCAATTCGGCTGTCTCAAGCAGGCAATTGTTCCTGAGTGCCACCCAGAGCAAGCCTGGCCATTGCAAGGTGTAAAACCAAGCAAAGATAGTGACAAAAAAGAGGCGGAGAAGCCTCAGGATCTTCTCTGCGCACATCACCAGAAATGCCATGGAGATCGAGGTCTCTGCGCCTTTGTCCAGCCGAGCCATAATCAATTCAAGAGAATACTTCCGCTTCCCTGATCCAAAGCAACCTTCCACCTCGTTTCGCCTCCTCTGGTCTGCGCTGAGCTGCTGCTTGTGGGCAGCATTGATCTCTGGATCCTTTGGTGGCCTCCCTAATCGCTTACCAGACAGACGTATGTTGTTCCTCGTGCAGAAGTTTCGATTCTTGGTGTTGATGTAGATGCGATCAGCGCAGATTCGCTCGGGGTAACAGCCGAGTTCTTGCTTATACTTCTTGGCTTGTGGAATCAGGTCCTCGGCCTCATTGTATGGATCCCAGCTGATCCTGTGCAGAAAGGCAAAGCCATTACGCACAGAGACACTGATCTTGGCCCCAAACTCAACAGCAGCTCTTGCCTTGCCGCGAACAATGGGACGAACCTGCCGCTGAACCAAGTTGACGATGCGGTCGGGGATGCTGCGCGTCTTGGCGTACAGCAGGATGCTTTGTTGGCGGTGCAGCTCACTGATCACGAGAAGCTTGTGCCACCAATGCGTCTTCAGGCCCGAAAGCCTGGCCCCAGAAGCGATCAAGGCATCGATAGCATCAAGATTACGCTGCAGGTAGTCGAGCTGGCGGCGAATTGCGGCTTTTATTTTTCGACGGCGCGGCTTCTTCTGTTTGGCGACATTGAGGAATACAGCATGTGCCCTGCCCCGATCATATCGGGGCTTGTGTTTGCGAAGGTGTGATTGCTGGTCGCACAGATCATCAATGATTCGTTCAGTCGACTCCCTCGCCTCGTTCAGCAACTTCAGATCAGTCGGATAGGTGATGTCCGCTGGCGTGCAAGTGGCATCGATGGTGAGTGTTCCCCAGTTCTTACCCTCTGGCCAATCTGCAGGCTTCACGAAATCGTCGAGTGATAGCTGGGTTCCAGCATCAGCGCCTGGAGTGTCAGAGTCGTCGTCATCTGGGAGTGACGACACAGCCTCGATCACCATGGCCTTACCGCGTTCGGCAATCAGTTCGCTTATCCGCTTGAGATCCTCCTCCGAGAATCGTTTGCGGAAATGAACCATCATCGACGGGTCGAATGGCGCCTTGCTGGAATAGCCGGCAAAGCCAAGGAAAAACTGCATGTAAGCATTTTCTCGGATCTGCTCGACGGTCTCCTCATCGGTCAAGCCAAGCCGCTGCTTGATGAACAGCGCGCAAAACGCCAGGCGTGCAGACTTTGCCGGCGCCCCAGTCGTGGGGTTGAACTGAGGGGCATATGCTTCTTCTATCTCGTCAGATGGCATCAGCGAGGCGAAAAGAACCCACCGGTTCTCCGGGTCCAACGTGCCGCCAAAAGGCACATGGAATTCTTCGATTGAGAGCTGCCCGTTGTGGTGTTTGCGATACATATGCAGCGATCAACAGTTACAGCAATCGTCAATTGCCCTGTTCGTCGCCAGTTTATCGGATTTCGATGCCTGAAACCAGCTGCGCGGCAGTCGATTTGGCTTTTTCAGGAGTCCCTAAGTAGATGGGATTTGCTCTTGGTGTACATGAAGTCGAGAGGAGGCCGAAGGCAGTCGTGTATCAGAGCGGATCGTCAGGGCTAAGGCCAACAAATCAACTGTGCAGTAGTTGACCGGGGAATGAATTAGCGACTATTTTCACGTCATAGGAATGTGAATGTGCTAATTAACGGTGAGCTGAGCCTCGCTGGTCGATGCTTCTAGAGTCCAGGCAATGTCACCCCAGAATGTTGCTCGTTCCTGCTCAACACGGGTCCGTAAAGCAGCGACTTCGTCGAGCTTCAAGGGTTGGTGTTTGCAAAGCTCAATGACTAAGTCTTCGGCTAAGGGGCCATGGCTGTCGCCATCCAAGGCAATGTGACGCTCGAGGTACCACAGCAGGATTGGTGCATGCAGGGAGGCCCCCACCAATTGATCACGTAACTCCCTGAACAGACCGGATACGAGTTGCTCCCGTCCGTAGCAGAAGGCTGCTGCGAGCAGGTGAGCCTTGGCGGACCTGATAACCACCTGGGTGGCAGCCATGAAGCGTTGTGATGGCCGTGGGATCGCCGGGTGTGTCAGTGCGACCTCCAACCCATCACTGGTAACAAATTGGAGTACTGCTTTGATCGGAGCCGTGTCAGCGCCGACCTCCTCCATAGCCAGAAGATAAATTTCAAAGTGACTGAGATGACACGGGCCACCTAGTTGAACCGGCAGACAGTCGCATTCTTCTTCCGCAATCAGCTGATTGATCAACCCGGCGGCACGTGGATGCGGCGAGGGCTGCCATGGAGACCCCGAGGGAGCCAGCTGCTGCTGAAGAGCTTTCAGCAGCAACATGAAATCCCAAACGGCAAACACATGGTGCTGCATGAACAAACGCAGCTGAGCCATGGTCTGAATTGGCAGGGAGGCAGCCATTACAGAGGAAGCCTCAGAGCCCTAGCTCTGTCAGACCAGGGAAGTTCTCAGGTCGCGGCCCATCTCCCCAGGTGAACAGCCTGTCGCTTTCTTGAATGGGCACATCGTTGATACTGGCTTCCCGGCGTTGCATTAGTCCAGTTTCCGAGAACTCCCAATTCTCGTTGCCGTGGGAGCGAAAAAAATTACCGGCGTCATCGTGCCATTCATACTGGAAACGCACAGCAATACGGTTGTCGGTATACGCCCACACTTCTTTGATCAGTCTATAATCAAGTTCCTTGGCCCATTTACGTTTGAGAAACTGGAGAATCTGGTCGCGGCCTTGGATGAATTCGCTGCGGTTTCGCCAGCGACTGTCTTCTGTATAGGCCATAGCAACGGCCTGTGGATCACGGCCATTCCAGGCATTTTCAGCCATCCGAGCTTTCTGGATGGCGGTTTCAAGAGTGAATGGCGGAAGCGGAGGCTTGCTGGTCATGGTTATGTACTGAAGGAGTTGTTTCGCTGTAATCAGGTATTAAGGGCGCTGATGCGAACATTCTCGCTAGCGCTGTAGTTGGCGATCTTTTTCTTCAGCTTCACTGCCTCCTCGTCGGTACGGGTGCAGGCAAAGCCATAGCGCGCACGCACACGCTCAGAGGCCTCTTCCAAGGCGGCAAGACCCTTCTGCTCCAGCTCGGCGATGCTGAGGGTGTCGCCGGGTTTGAAAAATTCATAGATCACCGTGGATGGGGAATAGAAACTACTGGCGTCGCCATCAGGCCAGCACAGCTGAAGAACAACTTCGGGCATGAGAGTGGTTTGCTTTTGTTGGCTTTTGTGGGAGTGAAGACTGCGTTCTGCAGTGCGGGCAACGGCGGCTATGTGCTCATGGCCGCACTGAAGCCTGTGAGTGGTGTTGCGGCATTCCAAACCTGTTCGTTTTGTCCTTCGCTGATTAGCCATACGCCGGTGATCTCCTGGCTGAATTGGCCGATCTGGCAGTTGATCAGATTGCTGTAGGGCTGCATCATCCTCTGGAGATCAGAGAGCCTGTCTGCTGGAACTGCCAGCAGGAAGCCAAAGCTGGGGAAGCAGCTGAGCCACGCCAGCTCATCAACTCCAGTGGGACGCTCCACGGCATCCCGAGCGATCTCGATGCCCAGTCCACAGGCCTCGCAGAACATGGCCGCAGTGCCCACAAGGCCGCCCATGCTGATGTCCTTTGCGGCTCGTGCGATCCCGGCCTGGCTCAGCTGGGGGAGCAGGCTCAGTTGGGCCTGCAGGCGCTTGGGATCAGCGCTGGTGGCCGCATCCCAGAAGGGGTAGTGGCGATAGAAGCTTCCGTTGCCATCGATCAACAGCACCAGGGCATCGCCTGCCTGCGCAGAGCGTGCCGAGAGAACCGGTCCCTCGGCAAGACCCAACACGGCAACGGAAAGCGCCGTGTATGGGCTGTGGCTGTTGCTATGGCCACCCACCATCGGAATCGAAAACTTGGCACAGGCGAAACGCATCCCCTCCAGAAGCGGGGCGGCCGCCTCTTCCCCCACGCTCCAGATGCTGTTGACCAGCGCCAGTGGCCGGCCTCCCATGGCGGCGATATCGCTGAGATTTACCAGCACAGCACTCCAGCCCGCGAACCAGGGGTCTTCATCCACCAGGTCCGGGTGCATTCCTTCACAGGCCAGCAGCAGCCCACCGCGCTGTGCCGGCAGCAGGGCTGCGTCGTCGCCAAGCAGGGCAGCAACACCAAGCTCAGGAAAGGGTTGGTGGGCGAAGACAGCTGCCGCTGCCTGGATGTCGCGTTTCGACTGCAGACCACTGAGGGCCCTGAGCTGGTCTGCCAGAACGGGGTGCTCAACAGTGCTCATGCCACCTGCATGCTGCAGGGACGCCGCTCTCCTGAAGGCAGGTAGTAGGGCAGATCAGCCTCCATCAGGTGATGACGGATTCCTTGAATCTCCAATTCATCGATGGATGACCAGTGCAGCCTTTGGAAGAACCGCACGTTCTGGATCTGCACGGTGGCCAGAAAACGATCGCAACCCCAGCCATTGGCCGTCGTGACCGCTTTCCAGATCAACCCTTTGCCGATCTGGTTGTGGCGGCGAAAGGCGTGATGAACGCCGAGGCGACCTCCGTACCAGAGACGGGGGCTCTGCTCCACGATCCGCACAACGCCGACCACTTGGCCGCCATGGTTTTCCCCGTGGTGCACGGCTGCGATTGGATAAGCGCGTTCGTCGAGCTCATCGAGATCGCTGGTTTCAAAAAGGTGCTGCTCTTCGCAGAAGATCTCACTGCGCAGTTGCCAGTACCCATCTATCAAGGAGGATCTATTCCTCAGCAGGTGAAACGAAAAGCGATCAGAGCTTGCCGTTGGGGAGAGACGGAAATCATCGGCGTCGATGCCGATGCCCCAACGCACCGAGGGAGTAAACGAGGCCGGAGCTGAACTGGGGCTTCGGCCGATGTCATGGCTACTGGGATCGATGAAGAACATGGAAGTCAACGATCGGTTTCAAACAACGACAGAGCTGAACAAGCGCCGCACTTCGCACATCCGGCGGCCATGGCTTCAGAGCTGATATCCGACTCCCTGAGCCGGGTCGCAACTGCGGAGTAGATCTCCACCATGAAGTCGGTGGATGGAGCGGGGTGGTCCTCGAGGGGCGTCCCCGAGATCGGTACGAAAGGAACCACAAAGGGGTAAACCCCCAGCTCAATCAGCTTTTTGCTGCAGGTGATCAGGGACTCGGCGCTATCGCCGAGTCCGGCCAACAGGTACGTGGAAACCTGGCCGCGACCAAAGACCACCACAGCCTGCTCGAAGGCCCGGTAGTAGTCGTCGAGGGTGATCTCGGATTTGCCAGGCAGAATCCGGCGCCGTACCTCTGGCTCGACCACCTCTAAATGCATGCCAAGGCTGTCGACACCGGCCTGCTTCATGCGCGAATACCAGATCGGATCTTCAGGTGGTTCGCACTGCGCCTGGATGGGAATATCCACCAGCTTTTTCACAGCCATGGCGGTTTCCGCCATCAGTCGCGCCCCCCGGTCATCGCTGTTCGGGGTGCCGGTTGTCATCACGAGCTGCTTGATGCCATCCAACCGAACGGCGGCTTCTGCGACCTCCGCGATCTGCTCTGGCGTCTTGCGAACAATCGTGCGGGAATCTTCAAGGGATTGCTCGATGGCGCAGAACTGGCAGGAGTCAGTCCGATCGCGGAAGCGAATGCAGGTCTGAAGCAGGGTGGTGGCCAATACATCTCGACCGTGCAGGAGCGCAATGGATCGATAGGGGGTGCCGTCGGCCGTGGAGAGGCTGTAGAAGGAGGGTTCGCTAGTGACAGCGACGGAACTCAGCACCTCATTGGCACGGCTGGCGAGTGCGATGCCGCCCTGTGGATCGGCCTCCAAGCTGTAGGGGGATGCCTTTGATGCCGCGTTGTAAACGGGCACCATCACGGTGGCGCCATCGATAGTGATAGCCCGGTGATCGGATGGACCGGCGCCTCCACGCCGGCCTTTGTTGCCAGGGAGTGCAGGGTCGGCAACACCATGCACCTGCAGTTCCGTGATCAAGCGACCAAGTTCAGACATCACTCATCTCCTGGTTGAAGGTCATCAACTCCGTGGCATCGAGCGGCTCAACAGCCATTCCCATGGCAGAAACCTGTGCAGCGGCTGTGTGATTGATGCGAAGGCTCAGCAGATCAGGGCGGCTGTAATGCCCCACGCTGTCCATCATTCGCTTGCGTTTGGTGATCAAGGCACGATCCAGCTCGGCGATGGCGAGCCCTTCGCCATCTGGCAGTGGACCAGCCAGATAGCGCCCCTCGGGGCTGATCACAGCGGTGTGGGAACCACCCTGAAACGCCTTGTGCAGAGAGGTATCGGGCGTAATGGTGCTGTAGTCGTCGGGGTCGAGCCAGGCTGTGGAGCAGATCACAAAGCAGCCGGCCTCCAGCGCGTGATGCCGCATGGTGACGGCCGTCTGTTCGCTGAAGATCGGACCCACCAGGGAGCCCGGGAACTGAGCGCAATGAATCTCCTCGCCCTGGGCCATCAGGGAGAAGCGCGCCAGCGGGTTGTAGTGCTCCCAGCAGGCGAGAGCCCCCACCTTGCCGAGGCTGGTGGAAACAACCTTCAAGCCCGCCCCATCCCCCTGCCCCCAAACCATCCGCTCGTGGTAAGTGGGTGTGATCTTGCGGCGTTTGAGGACGATTTCGCCGTTGCCATCGATTAAGAGCTGGGTGTTGTAGAGGCTGCCGCCATCGCGTTCGTTGATTCCCAGTAAGACGTGCATGCCGTATTGACGTGCTGCAGCAGCAATGGCATCCGTTGCTGGACCAGGGACAGTGACAGCCTGCTCATAAAGCGCCAGATGGGAGCGTCCCATCAGCACGGCAGGCTCGACGAACGAGAAGTAGGGGTAATAGGGGAGGAACGTCTCGGGGAAAACGATCAGCTCCACCCCTTCGCCTGCCGCTTCTTCCATGGCCGACAGCACCCGCTGAACTGAGCCTTTAAGGCTGAACAAAACCGGGCGGATCTGAGCTGCAGCAACCTTGATCGTGTTGACCATTTCGGCAGAAGGCGCAGTGAATCAGAGGGTCCAGGTGTCGAGAATGAAGGCATTCTCCTTGCGGTGCATCAACACGATGTCAAGAACATCGAGTGGGTTGACGGGCCGGATTCCAGGCATCAGAGCTCCTTCGCCATGGCCGTAAAGAGCCTGCAATGCAAACCGGCAGGCATACACCTTGCCGCCCTGATCCATGAACTTCTGCAGACGTGCATTGAAGTTGAGATGGCCATCGAAGGCTGCATCACCAAGCTTCGGGAAACCGCGCTGAACGCCAAGCGTGACACCAGGGCCGTATAGGAGAATCGATGTTTCAAATCCCTTGTTAATCAGGCGACTTGCCTGGAGCAGGTTCACAAGGCCGATCGAGCCCTCGAAGGCCACTGTGTGAAAAGTGATCAGTGCTTTTTCGCCCGGTTCGGCTTTGACGTCGGGAAAGACCTTCTCCTCGTAATCAACCAAAAAATCGCCCGGCTCGTTTGCAGGACGGCTGACAGCAGGCATGAGTGAATGTGAGGACTGGTGCAGGCTGAGCATTGCCTTGTGAGGTGGGGCACAAATGTCGCCGATGCTACCAAACGTGCTTATTCGCTGAGACTCATGTTGCATTAAGCGGTTTCGTGCGCATCGATACAGACATCAACAGTGAATACGTTGAAGATAGAAAGCTGACGTTGCTGCCGCTTTGAACGGATACTCTCAGGCTCGGCATCACAGTGTTGTGGTTGTAGGTGGTGGCCAGGCAGGACTTTCTGTTGCTCATGCACTTCAGAAGCGAGGCGTCACACCAGTGGTGCTCGAAAAGAACAGGGTGGGTTACGCCTGGGATCAACAGCGCTGGGATTCTTTCTGCTTGGTAACCCCCAATTGGCAGTGCCGTCTGCCGGATTTTCCTTATGACGGCCCCGACCCTGACGGGTTCATGGTGAAGTCCGAGATTGTTGCCTATCTGCAGAGCTTCGCAGCGTTTGTCGGCGCTGATGTTCGTGAGGGTGTGAGTGTCGAACGGCTCGTGCACAACGGCACTGGCTACCGCTTATTTACAACGGAGGGAGAGATTCTTGCCGACCATGTTGTGGTGGCCACGGGTGGCTATCACGCTCCTCGCCGGCATCTGGAATCACCGCGTCTACCTTCATCAACGCTGCAGCTTGATGCCCGTGAGTACCGGTGTTCCGCGTCCCTGCCAGAAGGTCCGGTTGTGGTCGTAGGTAGTGGCCAATCTGGCGCCCAGATTGCGGAGGATCTGTTCCTCGAAGGCCGTGAAGTTCATCTGAGCGTAGGGTCCGCGCCACGCTCACCCCGGCGCTATCGCGGCAAGGACACGGTGGATTGGCTGGATCGCATGGGCTACTACTCCATGCCGATCGGTCAGCATCCGGATCCGCGAGCCGTGCGCACTAAAACCAACCACTACCTCACGGGACGTGATGGGGGCAGGGAGATTGACCTGCGGACTCGCGCCTTGGAGGGGATGCATCTGCATGGAAGACTCCGCTCGATCACGGCCGATCAGATCCGTTTTGGCGATGACCTGGCGACCAACCTCGACCAGGCCGATGCGGTGTACTGCCGAATCCGAACCAGCATCGACAACTGGATAGCTAAGGAGGGCATCGAGGCCCCGGAAGAAGCTGCCTATTCGCCTTGCTGGCAGCCCGGACCGGGCGAGGATCCGGGTCTCGATCTGCGATCCCAGCATCTGGCGGCTGTGATCTGGTGCACCGGCTACAGCAGCGATTTCCACTGGATCGACGTGCCTGTGTTTGATGGCTCCGGTCATCCGGCCCATGACCGCGGCATTACCCAGAGCCCGGGTCTCTATTTCCTTGGCCTGCCCTGGCTGCACACCTGGGGCTCGGCCCGCTTCTGCGGCGTAGCCGATGACGCCGAACACCTTGCCAGCATGATCACGCTGCGTCTGCAGCGGCGCGATGCAAGCCAAGAACGGTTGGAATGCACGGCGTTATTGGGGTCTTGATGCTGCCCTGCTGACGAGCCGCAATCACTATCTGCCTGCCCCGCTGTCGCGCTGCGGCGGCGGCTGGTCGTAGTAGCAGCGGAAGCGATCACTGAACAGCTCGGCGCTCATCGGGGTGGTCATGGGGAGCACAGCCGCGCCGCTGCCGCAACCGCCATGGCAAGCACCCCGCCACGCTTAGCCCCCCAACCCTCGACAGGCCCGCAGCACCACATCGGCGCAGCGGCCGTACACGGCGGCCCGCCAGGCGGGGCTGTCGATCAGGAAGGCATCGCGGACCTGGCGGCGGATCGCCTCCCGGTGGGGGGTGGGACGATCGGGCACGGCGTGCAGCCAGGCATCGGCGCGCAGGGCCGCCAGCACCTCATCGATCGGCCGGGTGCCGAACTCCAGGACCAGGAATGTGAGCTCCACCGCAGGGAGCATTCGGCGCAGAAACTCCGTCACCGACCCTGACACCACCGACGAGCTGGAGGGGCCCAGACCCGGCCGGGTGACCTCCGGGCCGTACCAGCGCTGCAGCCGCTCCCAGTCGTCGCCATTGCTGCCGCTGCCGATCAGCTCCCCGTAGCCCCAGGGGCCAAGACCGGTGTGCAGGTCGATCAACGCCAGGCGGCGGCAGGCCGGGCCAAGGTGATCGGTGAGGATCCGGCCGAGGGTGGCCAGCGACCAGCTGGTGCGACTGCCGCCGTAGAAGAGGCCGGTGGGATGGGTGTACTGGCCGCGCTGCAGCGCCGCCTGGTAGGCGGCCATCCCCTGCTCGCGAATGAAGGCCTCCAGCAGGGCGTCGGCCAGTTGGCGCTCGGGCCAGTCCCAGTCGCCGGGCAGCAGGGCATCGTGGAGGTCATCGTAAGCCTGGTTGTCGGGCAGGGGGCCGCGGAAGTTGAGGCCATTGCGGTTGAGATCGACGTTGTCCTCGTTGCCGCGGCGCAGCCAAGCGAAGCCATGGGGGTTGAGGGCATGGATCAGCAGCGCCCCGCCGCCGGCCGGCAGGGCGCCGTGGAGTTCATCCAGCAGAACGCCCACCTGGCACCCGGATCCGGTCAGACCCTCCACGCCGTGGGTGCCGGAGATCAGCAGCAGCAGCGACTCGGGCTCTGCTGGGCCCAGGGCCGCTGCATCCATGGCAAGCGGCTCGCCGGCCGGGCCGCAGTGATCGGGCAGGAGATGGCTGGTGAGCCGGGCACCGGCGCTGCGGGCGGCTGCCAGGAACGCCTCACGGGCCGAGCTGTAATCGGGGCGAAAGAAGTCGCTGGTGGCCATGAAGAAGGGTGCGGGTCCGGGGGCGATCAGAAGGGGTGGGGCACCGCATGAAAGTCGGGGCCGATGGTGAAGAATCTCTCAAGCACGCTGATGTTGTTCTCCATCACATCCTGCGGATGGCCGATCCACCCCCGATGTCATCTGATGCGCTTGGTTCGGCGTTTGGCATGCCCTCCTCTCGGGGCGGTAGCTGTCAGGAAAGATGACGCCCCTGCCGCCGTTCAGGCGGCCATAGCCAACGTAGCTGGATCGATGGCCTTTTCCGGTGGCGGTGGATTGATCCAG
>Ga0114972_10003860_pt1 | contig 11179 bp, 8 predicted proteins | sample M_140807_EF_Meta_FD_87354 | JGI IMG/M metagenome (GOLD analysis project Ga0114972, IMG submission 87354) | Freshwater microbial communities from Lake Montjoie, Canada to study carbon cycling - M_140807_EF_MetaG | ecosystem: Environmental > Aquatic > Freshwater > Lake | place: Lake Montjoie... | reverse complement strand
ATCCGCTTCTGCGGATCGTGGAAGTTTTCGGCTTCCACCTCGCCGCGTTGGATATCCGGCAAAACAGCGCGTTCCACGATCGCGCGATAGAACAAATCCTCGCTGCCGCCGGGGCGCCCGAGACCGATTTCTCCGCGTGGAGCGAGGAGGAGCGACTGATCTTCTTCAACGAACGTCTTTCCCGTCCGGACAACCTCCTCGACAACGGCATTGCCATGGGCCCCGAAGCCACTGCCGTGCTCGGGACCTACCGTGCGCTGGCCGATCATGTGCGGCGCTACGGAACGAAGGGAGTCGGTGCCTCCATCGTCAGTATGACGCGGCATGTTTCCGATTTGCTCGCCGTTTATTTTTTCGCGAAGGAAACCGGACTGACGGAATGGAAAACATACGGACTTGTTTGTCCGCTGCCGGTTGTGCCGCTTTTCGAGACGATCGACGACCTCGAACATGCGCCAAGCATCATGTCCGGGTTCCTCGATCATCCGGTGACCCGCGCGAGCCTGCGCTGGCTGCATGGCAACTTGCTCACGCGGCGCGGCGAACGCCTCGGTCGCCCCTTGACCGAACCCGAAGGAGAGCTGCGGCCCAGCCAGCAGGTCATGATCGGCTACAGCGACAGCAACAAAGACGGCGGCATCCTCGCCAGCCAGTGGGCTTTGCACCGCGCTCAGGAAGGGATCAGCCGCAGCGCGGCGGAGCGTGGGACGCGCGTGCGCTTTTTCCACGGACGCGGCGGCACAATCAGCCGCGGCGCCGGTCCGACCCACCGTTTTCTCGAAGCCCTTCCACCGGATACGCTCTACGGCGATCTACGCATCACCGAGCAAGGCGAATCCATCTCGCAAAAATTTTCCAACCCGGTCACGGCGACCTTCAATCTCGAACTGCTCCTGGCCGGCGCCTGCCGGTTTTCCGTTGCTCCCGCGCCCGGCGCACCAGGGGACGATCTTGAAGAAATCATGTCACGTCTCGTCGAGGCCAGCCACAAGGCCTACCGCGATTTGCTCGAGACCGATGGATTCATGGATTTTTACCGCGAAGCCACGCCGATCGATGTGCTCGAAGCGAGCAGCATCGGTTCGCGTCCATCCCGCAGAACCGGCGCCCGCACTTTGGCCGACTTGCGCGCCATCCCGTGGGTATTCAGTTGGTCGCAGAGCCGATTCTTTTTGCCCGGTTGGTTCGGTGTCGGCTCGGCGCTCGAATGGATGCAAATCGAAGACCCGGTGGCCGCAACACGTCTGGCCGCCGCCGTGCCGCATTGGCCTTTCTTACGTTACGTCCTGACCAACATCGAAACCAGTTTCGCCGGCGCCGACGCGCACATCATGGAAGCTTATGCCGGGTTGGTGACTGATGACTCCGTGCGCGCCACGTTTTATCCCCGCATTGTCGCCGAACTCGACCGCACCAAAAAAACAGTCGCCGATGTCTTCGGTCGTCCGCCACTCGAACGGCGTCCGCGCTTCGCCCGCAGCACCGGAAGACGCGCTGGCGCCTTGAAAGTGCTCCACCGCCGTCAGATTGCCTTGCTCAAAGAGTGGCGCAAACAAGTCGCCAACAACCGCCCGGAAGTGGCGGACAATACGCTCATCGACTTATTGCAGACGGTCAACGCCATCGCCGGCGGCCTGCGCACGACGGGATAGAGCCGTTCCGGCGTCGGCTTCCCCGCCGACGAATCGACCAACCAGCAGCACTACGCTTTCGCGACAAGCTCGCGCGCTGCAGCCAAGGCATCGGCAAGTTTCGCGGCCTCTTTTCCTCCGCCGCGCGCGTTGTCCGGTTTGCCGCCGCCCTTCCCGCCGACCACCGGCGCAATCGTTTGGATGATTTTCCCAGCGGAAACTTTGGCCGTGTGCTCTTTGCCCACGGCGGCGACGAGCGACACCGCCCCGTTCAAGACACCGCCGAGCACGACCACGCCGCCGAACTTTCCTTTCAGTGCATCAGCCGCGGATTGCAATGTGTCACCATCGGCTTCGCCCAAGTCGGCGATCACCGCCGGGATCCCGTTGATCGTCTCGGCTTTTCCCTCCAGTTCGCCGGCTACGGAAGCCGCTTCGCGCTGACGCGCGGACTTGAGCGCTTTTTCCGTTTCCTTCTGCTGCGCGAGGAAAGCTTCAAGTTTCTTTTCAATATCCGCCAGCGGCGATCCAAGTTTGGACGCAATGGATTTGAGGCGCTCGCGATCCGATTCCGCGGCGCGCTGCGCTTCGGCCCCGGCCACCGCTTCGATGCGGCGGATGCCCGCCGCTACCGCACCCTCTCCCGTGATGCGAAAAAGTCCGATTTCCCCGGTGCCGCGCACATGCGTGCCGCCGCACAACTCCATGCTGTAGCCATCCAGACCCCCGGCCTTACCGCCGATCTGCACGACGCGCACGCGGTCGCCGTATTTGTCCCCGAAAAATTGCATGACATCACTCCGTCCTCGCACGTCGGCATAGGCGACTTCGTTCCAGCTGACCGGTGCGTTCTCGAGAATCTTCCCGTTGACCATTCGTTCAACCTCCGCGACCTGCTCCGCTGTGAGCGCCGCGCTGCTGAAGTCGAAAGTGAGTTTGTCCGGTCCGACATAGCTGCCTTTTTGCACCGCCTCGCGACTGACCAGCTCGTGCAAGGCCCAATGAAGCAAATGGGTTACGGTATGATGCCGCTGGATGGCGGCGCGGCGAGCGTGGTCGAGGATGAGTTCGACCTCCGAACCGGCAACCGGTGCATCGTCACCCTCGAGCAAATGCAGCCAGACATCTCCCGCTTTTTGCGTGTTCGTGATGCGCCAGATTTCCGATCCCGCGCGCAGTTCGCCTGTGTCGCCGATCTGTCCGCCCATCTCCGCGTAGCACGTGCTCTTGTCCAGAACGGCAGCAAGCTTCCCTTTGAGGTCAACGACCTCGAGGACCTTGGCACGGATGGAATATTCGTCGTATCCGGTGAATTTCGTCGGCTCCTTGGTCGAAATCTCCGATACCATGATGATCTGCTTCTTCTGCGCGGCCCGGGCTCTCGCGCGTTGCTCGTCCATCAGCGTGTCGAAACCCGCAGTATCAACCGTCAGCCCGCGCTCGCGCGCCATAAGTTCCGTCAGATCGAGCGGGAACCCCTGCTCGTCGTAGAGACGGAAAGCGAAGGCCCCGGAAATCTTGCCGCTGTCACCAAGGCGATCCGCCTCGGCCTCGAAGAGCGCGATGCCTTTGTCCAACGTTCGGTTGAAGGCTTCCTCCTCGCCGCGCAGGACTTGCTCGACATGCGCCTGCTTGGCGCGCAGTTCGGGAAAGACGTCGCCCATGGTCTGCGCAAGGACGCCAGTGAGCTTGTAGAAGAATGGTTGGTGGAATCCCAACGTCCGCCCATAGCGAACGGCGCGGCGCAGGATGCGGCGCAGGACATAGTTACGATCATTGTTGCCCGGTGTGATGCCGTCGGCCACGGCGAAGCTGAGCGTCCGCGCGTGGTCGGCTATGACACGGAAGGCGATGTCTATTTTTTCCTGCTCCGAGTGACCTGTCGATCCGGCCTCCGGAAGGGTCGACGCGTATTTTTTACCACTGAGTTTTTCGATCTCGTCGAAAAGCGGAAGAAAGACATCCGTCTCGTAGTTGGAAACGCGGGCGTTGGAAAATTCGGTGAAGCCTTTCGTTCCCTGCACAACCGAGCAGACGCGCTCGAAGCCCATGCCGGTGTCGACATGGCGCGCGGGCAACGCGGTGAAGGTGCCGTCGGGATTGGCGTTGAATTGAATGAAGACGAGATTCCAGATCTCGATGCATTCGGCCGTGCCTTTGTTGACCAACTCACCGCGCGTGTCGCCCTGCGGGGTGAGGTCGATGTGGACCTCGGAACAAGGACCGCACGGACCCGTGTCTCCCATCATCCAGAAATTGTCTTTTTTGTCGCCCGGAACGATGTGGACCCCGGGATCGAGACCGGCCGCACGGAAGTGCACGGCCCAATGATCCCACGCCTCTTGGTCGAACTCGCTCGGATCGCCCGGCCCCGGAGAATAAACCGTGGCATAGATGCGCGAGGCGGGAAATTTCCAACGTTCGACGAGCAGTTCCCACGCCCAGTCGATCGCTTGTTTTTTGAAATAATCCCCGAAGCTCCAGTTGCCGAGCATTTCGAAGAACGTGTGGTGATACGTGTCGAGCCCGACGTCCTCGAGGTCGTTGTGCTTGCCTCCAGCCCGGATACATTTCTGTGTGTCGGCCGCGCGCGTATCGGAACCCGCCGCCGCTCCCGACCAGCGCGAGACGTCGGCTTTAGCACTGCCGAGGAAGATCGGGACGAACTGGTTCATCCCTGCGTTGGTGAAGAGCAGGTTCGGCGAGTCCGGCATCAGACTCGAGGATGGGACGATGGTGTGCTGCTTCTCTCGGAAGAAATCGAGGAAGCTCTGGCGGATTTCGGCGCTGTTCGGGACGCGGCTCATGTTCGGATCGGGCCCCAGAGACTAACGCGCCGGGCGCGTTCCACAAGCACGCCCTAGGCGGATGAGCCTTCGGTCAACGCCTTGCGCGCCTGCTTTTCCATGAGGCGGTTGAGCCGCATGAAGGCGCGGCGCGACGACTCGAGATCCGGTTCATCAGCCAGCCGCTTGGCGCATTTGGCGATCTCCGGAGCGGACGTGGAAAAAGTGCGCACGATCACGTCGGACTGCGCCGAGATCCCGTCGATCGAGCCGCGGCTCAAGGTTTCGCGGATCACTTCGTAGGCGCCGATGGCCGCGATGATCTCGGGTGCAACAGAGGCAAATTCCCGGCTCTGAAGGAACGGGCAGGCCGGCAACTTTTCCGGGGGCGCATCGCGCTTCATCCACGGACCGAGGAACATGAGCGCGCCACCGACGAGCAGGAAAACGACCAGCCCGATCGTGATGATGCGGCCGAGCATGCTCAGCGCGGGTTGGCGCGCCCGCGAACAATGGTGCGCGCCAACTCGAGATCCGCGGGAAAAGTGATCTTGCCGTTCCACTCTACCGTCTCGACGAGGGAGACCGGCGCGCCCGCCGTTTGCACGGCCGAGGTCTCATCGGTCACGTATCCGCCGGTGGCGATGATTTCCTCGTAAGCGTGACGAAGAAGATCGGCGCGGAAAATCTGCGGCGTTTCGACCGCCCAGAGCTTGGACCGCTCCACCGACTCGATGATGAATCCTTCGTCGTTGACGCGTTTGAGAGTGTCGGTCACCGGGCGGGCGCAGGCCGCCGCTCCGGTGTTCCGCGCGCATTCGAGGCACCGGTCGATGATCTTGCAGGTCACCAAAGGACGCGCTGCGTCGTGCACCGCGATCATCGAGACGTCTTCCGCGACGATGCCGAGGCCTTCGGCCACGGAAAGATGCCGGTGGGCACCGCCGGTGACCACGGCGCGAAGTTTGCTCGGCGCGGCCTCGCGGGCGATGGTTTCTAGTTCCTGCTGCGCGCCCGCGGCGCAGACGAGGACGATCGCGTCGATGGCGGGGCAGTCGTTGAAAGCACCTACCGTCCAAGCCAGCACCGGACGACCCTCCAAGTCGGCGGTCAGCTTGTTGAAGCCCATGCGTCGGCTGGATCCGCCGGCTACGATGACCGCCCAGACGCCGTCTTTTTTCTTCGTTGCGCGCGGCTTAGCCAAGTTGCTTGAGCACCTCCGCATTGACCGATTTCCCTTCGGTGCGTCCGCCCGCCTTGGCCATGACGACTTTCATCACCGCACCCATTTGTGCCTTGCCGGTCGCACCCACCTCGGCAATGGCCTCGCGCACCAGCGCGGCCAACTCGTCAACCGAAAGCGCGGAGGGCAGGTAGCTTTCGAGAATCGCGATCTCGGCTTTTTCTTTGGCCGCCTGCTCGGCACGCCCGCCTTTGACGAATCCATCCACCGCGTCCTGGCACTGTTTAACGCGCTTGCGGATCACAGAAATGACATCAGTGTCGGCGAGGTCGGACTCCGAGGCAGCGCCCTTTTCGATCACTGCGTATTTGAGTGACGATTTGAGCATGCGGAGGGAACCGAGACGGTCGGCCTCCTTGGCTTTCATCGCCTCCTTGATGTCTTGGTCGATTTTCGCGGTCAGACTCATGGGCGCAGACTAATTTTCCGGCGCGCGCGGGGCCAGAGATTTCGGGCGGGGACATTGCCGCGACCAGCCCTCTCCGTTAGTTTGCTACCAGAGTGAGCGCCGCGCCGCGCAAAATCGAAATCCTGGGAACCCCCGTAGCCGTGGTCGATTACGACTCCGCCATCGGGGAAAGCGTGCGTCTGGCCGGATGCGGATGCCCCGCCGCCGTCTCGGCGAGCAACACGCACATCATTTCCCTCGCACGGCAGAAACCGGATTTCAGGCGGGTCATGGGCGGCTTTGATCTTGTGCTCCCGGACGCCATGCCCTTGTGCTGGTCACTGAACGCCAAGGGTGCCGGTCTTCGCGACCGGGTCTACGGACCCTATTTCATGGAGAAAATGATCCGCGCCACCCCACGGCCATGGCGACATTTCCTTTTCGGGGGTACGGAAGAAACCTTGCGCGAATTGGAGGGTCATCTGCGCGAGATCCAGCCCGATATCGAAATCTCCGGAACTTTATCGCCTCCCTTCCGCCCATGGACCGAAGAGGATGAAAAATTCTTCGCCGAAACGATCGCGGCGGCAAAAGCGGATTTCATCTGGGTCGCGCTGGGCGGCGAGCGCCAAGAGAGATGGATCATGGAAAATCTCCGGCGCCATCAACACGGAGTGTTTTTTGCTGTGGGGGACGCCTTCGCCCTCCTCGCGGGGCAGCGAGGTTTTGCGCCGTCATGGATGCAGCGGTTCGGTATCACGTGGATTTACCGGCTCTGGCAGGAGCCGCGGCGGTTATGGCGGCGTTACGCCCGTTTCAACACTCTCTTTCTATGGTATACGCTGCGCGACGCGTTGCTCGGCACGCCCGATGGACGGCGCGAACGCGGGAAATTGCCGAGCATCGCTTTCCTCGGATCACGCGGTGTTCCCGCGCGCTACTCCGGCTTCGAGGTGGTGGTGCAGGAATTGGGTAAACGACTCGCCGCGCAGGGGCACGATGTCACGGTCTACAACCGCCTGCCGCAATTCGGCCCTCCGCAACCGGTGTGGGAAGGAATGAAAATCATCGGGCTGCCGACCATTCCCACCAAGAGTCTCGACACCATCGTGCACACGACACTGTCAATGTTCGACGCGATGCGCCGGAAGTTCGACATCATCTACCTCTGCGGGGTGGGCAATGCCATTCTCGGACGATTGGCGCGGGCGGCCGGCATGAAGGTCATTATCAACGTCGACGGCGCCGATTTCGGGCGCAAAAAATGGCGCGGTTTCGCCCGTTCGTGGCTGCAGAAGAGCGAACGCTGGGCCATCGACTCGGCCGATTGCGTCATTGCCGACAGCGCGACAATCGCCGACCGCTACGAACGCAACTACGGGGTGCGGCCCGAGCATCTTTCCTACGGCCTGACCGTGCGGGACGAACCGGTGCGTTGCGGCGAGTTGGAGCGGTGGAATCTGAGACCGGACGAATACTTTCTCTACGTGTCACGCCTCACGCCGGAGAACGAGGCTTCGATGCTCCTCGAGGCTTACCGCACAATTTCCGATCCGTTACCGCTGGTCATCGTCGGCGACGATCCCTACGAGCACGCCTACAAGCGGGAGTTGCGCGCTCTAGCCACGGACAAAGTCATTTTCACAGGCCTGCGTTTCGCCGACGCCTACGTCGAACTCAGCCAGAACGCGCGCTCGTTCGTCATGCCCGCCACGATCGAAGCCACGCGGCTCGTCTTGCTCGACCAGATAGGCATGGGCAAGGCGATCATCTACCACGACTGTGCCGCCACGCGCGAAGTACTCGGAGATGCGGGAATTCCGTTCGGCCCGGAAGAGCCGGTCCGGTCTCTGGCCGCGAAACTCGCCTGGGCCAAAGACCACCCGGCCGAGTGTGCCGCAGCCGGTAGAAGAGCCCGCGAACGTGCGGAAACATTCCGCTGGGAAACCGTGCTCGCGCGCTATGAGAACATTTTCCAGCGCGTCCTCGCCGGGAAAAGTTGACCATGCGCCTCTCCATTGTCACTCCGTCGCTCAATCAGGAGCGCTACCTGCGCGAATGTCTTACCTCGGTGCGCGTTGCTGCGGATAAAACCCCTCAACACCAGGTCGAGCATGTCGTTATCGACGGGGGTTCTCTGGATGGCTCGCTGGATATTTTGCGCGGACAAAATTTCGCACGATGGATTTCCGAACCGGACGGCGGTCAGACCGAAGCCATCAACAAAGGATTGCGCCAGTGCTCGGGCGAGGTCCTGACTTACCTCTGCGCGGATGATCTTTACGAACCGCAGGCCATCGGGCGTGTGATGGAGGCCTTTGCTTCCGATGACACGATCGATGTGGTTTACGCAGACTACTTTTTTCTCGAAGGTAACTCGGCGCGCAGACGACGCAAATCGGCGGCTGCTTTCCGCCCCGACAACTTGCACACCATCAATCCCCTCGGACAGCCGGCCGTCTGGTGGAGGCGGCGTGTTTACGAAAAGTTCGGCCCATTCGACGAATCCCTGCACTACTGCATGGACCACGAATACTGGCTGCGCCTCGGCACCAACGTGCGCTGGCATTACCTTCCCGAACCGCTTGCCGTGTCACGACTCCACTCTGACGCCAAAACTAGCCGCCAACTCGGCGCCATGTGGCACGAGACCGCGCAAATGCTCACACGTGGTGGTTGGCGGTTGAGGCCGTGGTGGGACGCGTTCGCCATGGCGGCATGGGGACGGCATTACTACCGTCTCAAGCGTCTTTGGTTCGCCCGATGAAACCGCGCCTCCTTGTTGTCGAACTTCATCATCTCGGTGATGCCGTGATGAGTCTGCCCTTTATCCGCGGAGCACAGGAAAAGTTCGACGTCCATGTCCTTTGCCGCCCTTCATCTGCGGAGGTTTATCGATTGCTAGATACGCCGCCGGATATCCATACATGGGAGCCCCCATGGGTGGACGAAAAAGAATGTGGAGCCCTCGAGGCTATCAAGGCTGCGAAAACCGAAGGACGCGAGCTGTCGGCCTCGTCGTTCGATGTGGCGGTTTGCGTTTGGGCTGATGCGCGCGCGGAAGTCCTCATGGCTGCCACAGATGCCAAGCAGCGGTTCGGGTTTCCCATGACGCGCGGCAACTACTACGCCGCCGCTCTTCCTTGGCGCGCCAAGAAACTCTGGGCCGGTCGAATGCTCGAAAAAGTCTGGGCCCTCACTCACCCCGCGAAACCGCTGCTGACCACATGGCTGCACCGCGAAGACGAGGGTCAGGCGCACTCGCGGTGCTGGGAGCAGCTCGCCTCATCCGTGGGAACGTCCTGCCGCTACGAGGTTCCTTGGATCAGAACTACACCCTCCGCGCGTGTCGAAACTTTGCGTATTCCTGGAAAAAAACTTCTCGCCGTTCACACGAATGCGCGGGTTCCTTCGAAACAATGGTCCGCGGAAAATTGGAAAGCACTTTTGAACAACAGCGCTCTGTGCGACAAGTTTGCCGTTTTTGAAATCATGACCGGCGAGGGCGAAACGCGGGCCAATGGGATCGATTCGGTCGTTACTCCTGACATTGCAGAGCTTGCTTCCGCGATCGCCGCTTCCGATGCGATGCTGTGCCACGATTCCTTGCCGGCACATTTGGCCGCGGCTCTGGGCAAACCGGTGGTCACGGTTTTCGGTTCGGGCGAACCCGATTGGTTTGCCCCGTGGAACAACCGCGAGCGCGCCGTGCAACGCCGCGTCTGTCCGCTGCATCCCTGCATCGACCGCTGCGGGATGGATTCTTACCTGTGCCTCGCTGCCGTGACCGTCGATGATGTGCTGCGCGAAACAATGAAGCTCTGCGCGACAACATGAAGATCCTTCTTTTCGGCGCCGGTGGACTGCTCGGCAGATATCTGGCAAAGGAATTTGCCGCATCTGGCAATGAGCTTGTTGCGTTCAATCACGAAGAGGTGGACATCACCGACGCGAGCCGGCTCGACGAGCTTTTTGGTCAATCCTGGGACACGGTGATCAACGCCGCGGCCGTTTGCAACTTCGACGCGTGCGAGCGCGACGCGGAAGGAACGACACAAGTGAACCGCAGTGCGCCGTTGAATCTCGCGCATCGCTGCGCGGAAAACGGAGCGCTCTTCGTGCAATACAGCTCGGACTACATTTTCGACGGCACCGGAAGCAAACCTCTCACCGAAGCCGACGCTCCTTCACCGCTCTCGGTCTACGGGCACCAGAAAGCGGATTTGGAAAAGCTCATCCCGCAGAGTTGTCCGCGCAGTTTGGTTCTGCGCCTGTCATGGCTTTACGGATTGGGTGGTAAAACATTCATGAGCAGGATGCCCGATTTTTTCGCGACACAAGATTCGCTACGCACCGCCGCCGGAAAAAAAGGCAGCTGCCTTTACGCCGGGGACGGCGCATTTTGGACCAAGCGGCTCGTCGACTCGGACCAAACGGGCCTTTTCAACTTGGTCAATGGAGGCGAAACCTCGTGGGAAGAGTTCGCCAAGGTCTGCCGTCAACAAATGGAGTCTTTCGGCTTCCCGGTTGCTTGCCATCGCATCGATGAGGTGTCCTATGAGGAGCTGGGACCGGGTTGGCGGAAGCGGCCACGCTATTCCTGCCTGGATACCGCTAAGCTATCCGCCACCCTGCCACCCGGGCCCCGACCCTGGCGCGAGGCACTGGGAGAGTTCCTCGCCGAATGGAAATCGGTTGCCGACCATCGGTGGCTGTGAAAACGTTCCGCGTTATCAGGGTCGATGAATTCCGCAAAAACCTCTTTTGATCTGCGCAATCTGACCGCGCCTGCCGTCCTCCTCGCCATTGCGGTCGCGGCCGGTGCCTTCTTCGTTCTTTTCGGTTGGTTCCCCTACGCGTCCGGTTACGGCGCGACGCGTGTGAACATGTTCCACTTCATGGCCTACGTCTGGAGGTCGCCGGAATGGGAACACTGCTGGCTCGTTCCGCTTGCGGTCATCGGTCTCGTCTACTACCGCCGCAGGACACTCGGCGAAATACCTGTGTCTGGATCATGGCTCGGGCTGGCCGCGCTTTTCGCCGCGTTCCTCGTGTATTGGGTCGGTTATCTCGCCGACAACATCTACCTCGGCTACGGGGCGCTCCTCGGGTTCACCGCTGCCGCAATCCT
>Ga0114972_10003858_pt1 | contig 11181 bp, 9 predicted proteins | sample M_140807_EF_Meta_FD_87354 | JGI IMG/M metagenome (GOLD analysis project Ga0114972, IMG submission 87354) | Freshwater microbial communities from Lake Montjoie, Canada to study carbon cycling - M_140807_EF_MetaG | ecosystem: Environmental > Aquatic > Freshwater > Lake | place: Lake Montjoie... | reverse complement strand
CGCTAAAAATCCATCGGGTGATAGTCCCGAAAAGGTTAGCCCCGCTGAGATGAGCTTTTCGCGGAACTGATTGTTGACCTCGTAGCGGTGTCGATGACGTTCATCAATAGTATTTGATCCGTATATCTTCTGCGCGAGCGTTCCCTTCTGTAACAGACAGGGATAAGAGCCAAGCCGCATAGTTCCGCCGATATTATGAGCCTGCTTTTGCTCCTCCATCATATCAATGACGAAACTCCCAGTTTCGGAAAACTCTCGGCTTGTGGCATCGGTGATACCAGCTTGAGATCGGGCAAACTCGATTGTTGCCATCTGAAGCCCGAGACAGATACCGAAGAAGGGAATCTTGTTTTCGCGCGCATAGCGCACCGCCTCAATTTTTCCCTCCGTTCCGCGTACACCAAATCCGCCGGGGATAAGAATTCCGTCGGGACGAGCGATACCACAAGATTTTAATAGGACCTGTTCAATTCCCTCACGTTCGATCGCCTCGCTATCGACATATGCGAGATTCACGCGACAATTGTTCGCAATCCCACCGTGATTAATCGCTTCAGAGAGGCTTTTGTAGCTCTCTTTTAGATCGACATATTTACCCACCATCGCTATCGTTATATTTCCTCTCTTTGGTGCAGTAGTTACATCAACGATATGCTCCCAGTCCGATAAATTCGGCGCGCCCGTCCAGATATTGAGAAGTTGGCAGATACGATCATCTAGACCTTCGCGATGAAGGAGAAGGGGAAGTTCGTAAATAGAACGAACGTCGTACGCGTTGATTACGCATTCTTCACGAACATCACAGAATAGGCTTATTTTTTTCTTGAGCTTTGGATCGAGGAGATTTTCCGAGCGGCAAATGATGATAGATGGCACGATCCCGAAACCGGTTAACTCCTTGACGGAGTGTTGAGTCGGTTTTGTTTTGAACTCATCAGCGGCCGCAATGTAAGGAACAAGGGTTAGGTGGATATATAATACATGAGAATGGCCAACATCGGCTCGGAGCTGACGAATCGCCTCAATGAACGGTAGACTCTCGATATCTCCAACGATCCCGCCAACTTCAACAAGACAAACGTCAAATCCATCTGAGGCGAGCAAAATACGCCGCTTAATCTCATCTGTGATGTGTGGAATTACCTGAACCGTACCACCCAAATAATCACCTCGGCGCTCGTTCGCAATAACGGTTTCGTATACCTGACCGGAGGTGAAGTTGTTTCGCCGACTCATCGGCCTACCAATAAACCGCTCGTAATGACCGAGATCGAGATCGGTCTCTGCGCCATCATCAGTAACAAACACCTCCCCATGTTGGGTGGGGCTCATTGTCCCTGGGTCCACATTTATGTATGGGTCTAATTTTAAGAGGGTTACCTTGAGGCCGCGAGCCTGTAATAGGGCACCGATTGCAGCTGCAGAAAGTCCTTTGCCGAGAGAGGAGACAACCCCTCCTGTTAAGAAGATATACTTTGTCTGACGGCTGTTCATACTCTCCTCTTTGTGGGGCTCGCAGCGACCCTAGGTTATTTCGGACTCGGGTTTTGGAGTTGATGGTTTTAAAAGCGCACACGCGATCGCTGCCCGGAGCAATCGGATGATCTTGAACGCCGTAAAGGGTACACCAGAATGATGATAGACGCATTACTCAAGGGGTGTTTTAGTAAGAGGCAAGGACTTGACAATGCAATCGCACATGTCGCAGTTTCTGCCGGTAACTATGTAGGTGGCAGTTTATGCAAGTAATTCGCACAATCGAGGAGTTGAGGCATTGGAGGAGAGGGCAGCGGGGCAAGGTTGGAGTCGTCCCAACTATGGGTTATCTGCATGAAGGGCATATATCGCTGGTGCGGGCGATTCGGGCGTCCTGCGATGCCGTTGTGGTGACGATTTTTGTCAATCCGACCCAGTTTAATCAACAAGAGGACCTTGAGAAATATCCCCGAGATGAAGGGCGAGATATATCGCTCCTTGAAGCTAATGGAGTCGATGCCGTTTTTTTGCCGAGTGTTGATGAGCTTTATCCACCAGGGGTCTCGGTTTGGGTCACTGTTGAGGGTCTTGTCGATTCAATGGAGGGAGTGTTCCGGCCCGGCCATTTTAGGGGGGTCACTACTATTGTAGCGAAGCTCTTCAACCTTATTGAGCCTGATGTGGCGATTTTTGGAGAGAAGGACTTTCAGCAGCTGCGCGTTATTGAGGAGATGACTAAGGGTTTGTTGAAATCGATCTCAATTATACGAGGAGCACTTATTCGAGAGGATGATGGATTAGCGATGAGTTCGAGAAATGTTCGGCTATCTGCGGCGGACCGACTATCCGCGAGAGCGATCTCTCGAGCCTTGAGAGGCGCAAATTCACTCTTTTTTGCGGGTGAAACTAAAGCATCGGTTTTGCGGGAATATATCATCGCCAACCTCTCGGAGGAGGAAGGGGTAAAAATTGAATACGTTGAGCTAGTTGATGAAATAACATTAAAACCTATCGCCCAAATTCATCATGGAGCCCGCGTTTGTGTTGCTGCGTGGGTTGGAGGCGTCAGGTTAATTGATACGATTGCTTTTGATGGTGTGAATCAATCTTAAAGATTGGGCTTAGAAGCTGCGAACCCCCATATTTCGTAGCCTCTAAGCGAGAAGGACAGCGATAATTCCGGTCAGAAAGATACCATCTGATGTTCCTGCTCCACCTATCGAAACAATCGGTGCCTGTAGATCCTCAAGGTCATAGAGATTCAGGATATCTGCTCCGAGAAGGGTTCCGAGAGTTCCAGCAATATAGGCGATTGGAGCGGCGTTTTCGGGGGCAATAATATAGGCAGTGAATAGTGAGATTAAGGGTGGTGCAAGTATAGGAACAGCAATCCCGATTCCTTCGACCCGAAATGCGAGCTGATTGACCGCCAACGCTACGATTAATATCCCGATCGAGGCATCGAGGAATAAATGTTGGCTAATGAGAAGGTATACCGAGAGCCCGATCGGAATAATTGCTCCCCCGAGATTTATCGCGATAATCGTTCCCTTTTTCTCTTTCGGCTGAGGAATCTTGTATCGGGCACCGAAAAACGAAACGATTCTGTAATTCACTTCGGTTTCACTTTTCACCCTCGCAAGCGGAATATTAATTACACTACCAAGAAGAGAGCCGACAAGAAACATGGTAACGGCGTGTGGAGGAACCCCCAGTTTTTGGAATGCAACCGAGATAATGTGAAGCTCAACTAGGAGTAGCAGAGCAATCGTTATCGCCAATCCAAGGAGGATCGCGAAAGGGGAAGGCGGGAGGAGTTGATGAGGACGATGCATAACGCACCTTTCCTTTTGATGATCCTTCCTGTTGCGTACATACGCTCTATCGCAAAGAAGACGGTTCTCTCTGCATCGCAGGCAAGTCTCTTTTCTCCATCCTACTACGGCTAGCTACGAGTGGGCTATGTAGTAATGTTAGAGGCCTCGAACCCCCTTATTTCGCAACCTATTAGCCCCGTCCCGCTAATCGTTGAAATAGAACAGAGCGGAAGATCATGATCCAGATTCCTAAAAGAGAGCTTATTAAAATAGCCAGCATCGATATGGCAAAATGAGGTACTAACCCAACCAAAAGGTTGGTGCTGAGGCTCATCCATGAGGCCGCTATCGCGGCAAAGGGAAACACAGGATTGAGTGATGAGATGGTGATTAGGAATCCATCAAGTGGACTTAAAATGAGGATTGGGCTCATTACCAGAATCATCGCTCCGAGCCATGCTGCGCCATGTTCCTTCATGAATTCGTAGCAAAGCATGACGCCGTTCATTCCGTCCGGTTGTATATGTTGGATAATTTCAGGTGCTGGATTGCACCAAATGACGACAGCAAGCTGAACAAATAAGATTACTAGAGCGCCAAAGTCTCCCCCACTCTGAAAGGCATGAGACCCTAATTGGATAAGATAGAGAAAAAAACCGATCGATATAACACTCACGAATGTTTCGTATCGAAACTCACGCCACGATGGAGTTCGATTTAGGGCGATGTCGTGTAACCAGCTATAGAAGGTTCCTATCATTGCCGCTTGCAAAAGGCCTAAGATAAAACCAGAGATGAGAGAGCCCCCAAAGAGTGATCCAATTATCTGAGTGATGACCCCCCAACCAACAATAAGGCCCACCGAGGCAGGTATGATGAGCCAATGTCGCTTCAAAAGTCTCAATGACTCACTGCCTGAATCACAGTAAAGTCGGATGATGCCGCGGGAAGATGATTTCATGCTTATTTTTCCTGATGTCTCGTCCCCCGAGCACTAATTCGACTCTCTCCGAGACCGTCTATGACGATTTCGCCTGCGTGGACGGCGCTGTTGTTCACTGTTTTCGGTAAATTGTCCCTGAGCGTCTGCTCGATGTGCATCTCGCAAGAGTCGGTACACTAGTCTGTCATGACCGGAGGAAGGAAGAATCCGAAGCACTACCTCTGCATCTTCAAGTGCCCTTTGAGACCACTGCTCACCCCTAAATGTACCGTCAAGCCCATCCGAGAAAAGCTCTCTAATAAGGTGGATGGTTGCAAAAACTCGTTCCCGCTCTCTTCTCGGGACAGCCATCCGCCCAAAAAACTGATTTAGATATTGATCTAGTTCTTCCCGATTCGCAGCGATACTGCCAAATCCGACTCCGCCATCCGGAGCTTTGGAGAAAAGTGCAAGAAGACTCAATGGCACAAACAGGTCAATAGGTTCTCCGCTCTGCACCATGTCATCCACTCGCTCCACTGTTTCAGAGAATGGAGTCTGTGGTTCAAGAATTGCGGTATTTACCAGAGGAAGCAATGATTCTAGCAATCTCATCGTTCCAAGCAGGCGAGCGATCTTTAAAAAATTCCCCGAGAGGATATCCTTCTTGAACTCATCAAAAACACGTACATCTGTTGATTGATGGATAAGAGCTGTATTCCTCAACACGGATTCAGCCGTATTGGGCTCAATCGCAAATCCGCTTCTCGCAGCGTGTCGAACGACCCGGATCATGCGCACTGGATCCTCGGCGATTCTAATATCAGGATCGCCGATAATTCGAATTAGTTTTGCTCGAATATCATCGATTCCACCGACGTAATCTATGATGGTCCCCGAAATCGGATCGAAATAGAGTCCGTTAATCGTGATGTCGCGGCGTAACGCATCGGTTTCCTCAGTGCCGAATCGATTGTCATCGAGAATTGGCGAGGTAACAGTCTCTTGCTCTGAGGAATCTTCTATCACCTCAGCTATAACTGGACTCATATCCCGAAAAGTCGACACTTCAAAAATTTTGTCTCTCCCGAAAAAGACCTGGGCGAGCTTAAAACGACGACCGATTATCCGACTATTTCGAAACAGAGATTTAATTGCCCTAGGTGTCGCATCTGTCGCGATATCAAAGTCCTTCGGCTTCTTTCTCAATAACATGTCTCTAACGCCTCCCCCTACTAGATAGGCGGAAAAGCCGTTATTAGCGAGCCGCTCAATGACTGAGCGGGCGAGGGGATCGAGGTCCGATGGTCGAACGCAATGATGTTCTGAAGTGTAACGTTGAGGTTTCATGTAACCTAATAGAATCCCCTAGTAGTTTAATATTAAAGAAAAAATTGACCGATCGAGTGCTCCCAGTCGTTAAGCTTTTCCCTCTTTGAGCCGACTTCACCTGTACTACCGGCGATGTTCATCGGATGAGAAGTATCCCAAAAGAGGGGATGACGATGAGCTGGAGATGGGGGAGCAATCTTCCATCCGTGATAGCGCCGAGTGCGTATAGCAGGCAGCTTATACCACGTTTAGTCACCTTTCCTCTACTCAGGGATGTTTTATGGCTCGGGCGGTCTACTCACACGAAATGGGCGATCCAGATTTTGAGTGGTTACTTTCAACCTATTCAGAGCGGGTTCCTCACGGTATTAGGATAGATCAGCCAGGAATGCCTTTTACCATAATCACCCTGGATGGGCTTACATTGCCTACGCCGCTTGAGGCGATGTTATCGCTTGCTGCTCAGCACACCTCTACTTCTGCGCTGCCGGTGCTCGGTGAGGATAAAGATACTCGGTAACTCTTTTTCCCGGATTGTATAGCAATCCGTTCAACATCTGTATGGTGTAAATAGTGCTGATTAGAAACTAATACCTCTCGTTGAAAGCACCTTATTAAACCCATCTAGAGCAGCTATCTTGTACGCCTGAGACAACGATGGATAGTTAAAAACAAGGTGTACCAGAAGGTCGAGTTTCGCTCCCATAGCTATAGCGGTCTGTCCGGTATGAATAACCTCGGTAGCTCCTTCACCAATCGCGTGAACACCGAGAATTTCGAGAGAATTTGGATTAAAAAGGATTTTTAAAAAGCCATCCGTATTCCCCAAAATCCGCCCTTTTTCGAGCTCTGAAAAACGACACGTTCCAATTTCATAGGGTATTTTATCCCGCGTGAGTTCAGTTTCGGTTTTACCGACCATTGAAATTTCGGGTATCGAATAGATACCGTACGGAATAGGAAGTTCAGGAAAGGTGTCGTCTACCGCGAAGGCGTGGCAAGCGGCGCGCCTCCCGTGCTCGATTGCGGTTGATGCAAGACCAGAGCGACCGCAAACATCTCCCACTGCATAAATATTTGGAACGGTAGTCTGGAAATTATTATCGACTCCAACCATTCCCTCAGGGGTAACCTCTATTCCAAGAGGCGCAAGGCCAAGTGAGGATGTATTTCCACTTCTTCCTGCTGATACGAGGAGAACGTCGGTGACGAGCCGTTTGCCACTCTCAAGTATAATTACTGCTCGCCCATCAGAGGCTCGTCGACACTGAGCAACCTTTTCTCCCGTAAGTATCGATGCGCCCCATTGTCGAAGGCTATGGACTAAACATTCCCGAATATCCTGATCGATAAAACCAAGAATCGCCGGACGCGCTTCAACGATAATTACCTCTACACCAAGAGCGGAAAACATCGACGCATATTCAGAGCCGATTACTCCACCTCCAACGATACCTAACGATCGCGGCAATCGCTCAAGGCCAAGAATGCCGTTACTATCAACTATTACACTATCATCGAATTCAAATCCCTCGGGACGACGTGGGCTAGTACCGGTCGCAATAACTATAAATTCTGCAGTGATACTTTCGCGAACGGAGCCCCGTTGAACGACTACTGTATGAGCGTCCTCAAGAGATGCCCATCCGCAAATGATCTGAATACGATTTCGGAGAAGTTGAGCACGAAGTGTTTGCTCAGCACTGGCGACGATAGAGGCCGACCAGCGGGTTAGGTCCTCCATCTCGATATCATTTTTTACCCGATACGACTGACCAAACTGGGTCCACAGTCGGTATCCCGAGAGGTGAAGAATTGCTTCTCGAAACGATTTGCTTGGAATCGTTCCATCATGAAGGCATACACCCCCTATTTTTGGATTTAGATCGATAATCGCTGCCCGTTTTCCGAGCTTTGCCGCCTGAATCGCCGCCTTTTGACCAGCCGGACCGCTACCGATGACGACCATATCATAATTGAACGACATCGAAGACTCCCCGAAAGAACCAAAATATGTGCGTATCGTTTTAGTCAAACGAAATTACAATCAGTTGATGAACCTTGATTAGCATACGAGTATCAAGGGCCGAAGAAAAGAAGCTAACTATTGATTCTTTTCGGAATAGTTTCTCATCACTTTTCAACAGTAAAGCGGACTTCAGCGAGTTTTAATAAGAAATTAGTCCCACGCTTTGATAGAAAAATAGGAATTGTAAATAATCTTATGAAAGGAGCTGTAAAACTGAGAAGGACAAGACGATATCGAGAGGGTTTTGAACCATCGAGTGCTATCGGCTTTATGCCGGTGATGAAACATCCTGGAGTTGAACCAATAGAAAGAAAAAAAGCCGCTTTATAAAGGCAAAAAGAGGGAACCAAAAGAGTAAGAAAAATAGTGATAGAGAAGATTTGATCGGGGATAGTTGAAAGGGTCGGTTCTGTGAGAATAGAAGAACCTCCGTAAATAAAAAGACCAAAAATAGTCAGAACCTGACTTAAGACGAGATCGACTATAGTTGCGAGAATTGAGTTTAGTGCTGACGGTGCGATGTATCGCTCTTTTTGGCTATCTTTCTGTGAGGTCTGCAAATTTTCTGAGTTTGTCTGTAAAAGCGCGGCCACCTGTTCCTTAGGAAGCACTATTTTAGGTGAGCTTTTAACCTGTTTGCTTTCACAGTTTTGGGTCTCCTCGTTTTCCTGTTTGGCCTGGGGAGAGGAAAAAGAGCCGTGTAACAGCTCAAAAAGTAGATCAAGCTGCTCGGTTCGTTCTCGAAGAATCAAATCGGTAGAGGTTATTTCCGATTGGGGAACGTAAGGCTGATCTGAGAGAGATAGAAAAAGTTGATCAAAAAGAGTTTCGATCTCATTTCGTACCTCTGGTGAGAGCGCGTTATCTAAATGGAGCTCAGTATCGATATCAAAGCTAGAGATTTCTTGTTTCTGACTGAAGTCTGTAATGGAATTGATCGACTCTATATTTTCTGCTGATAGGTACGACGTTTCAGGGGGAAACGTCTCTACTGTCGTTAAATCACTGGCCGACGATGATGATTCGCTTAATTCAGGTACCTCTACTTCAGAAATTTGAGTGGCAGTGATTTGAGTGCCAGCGAAATGAAGCTCAGCGGACTTTAATGAGGTGGTTGCGATCTTCTTTTTTTTTCGACCCTCTTCAAGATGCTTCAAAATAACAAGATCAGCTCCACACCCTTTGCAGATATAGGTTGTTGTTAGCGCTGATTTGCAGAATGGGCACTCCATCAATCGATTACCATTTTTTTCGATCAAGAATTCTTAAAACTTTGAGTAAGGCTAAGAGCAGAAGCGCCCGCAAGAGCCGCTACTACAGCGGTCTGACATCGCAGACGTGAATTTCCGAGAGTTGTCGGTTTGAAATCCGCTCCCTGAAGCATGGCTTCTTCTGCTGCAGTAAAATCGCCTTCAGGGCCAAATGCAACTATAAGCCTCTCAGAGCTTGAGGAAAAGATATCTCCTAGCGGCCTGGCATCTGGTTGGAGCGAACATAAAAGCCGTATTGCAGAGGGGAAGGTGAGGCTATCGAGTGCCTCTGAGAGAGTGGGCGCCCACAGCACGGATGATATTCTCGATTGTCCCGATTGTTTCGCCGCCGATTCTGCGATCTTTTGCCACCGCCCAAGTCGCTGCATGCCATCAGTTGGGACAGAGCGATCCGATTGCCAGAAAGTTATGAACGGCACACCGAACTCGCTCGCGCCCTCAACAATCGCATCGCTCGCAGGCCCTTTGGGAAGACCGCACAAAATATGGACAACTGGGCAGGAGGTGATGTCGGTTTGAGCGCTTATTGATTGATGAACTTTTAACCGTATAGGCGAGAGGTGAGACACGGTTCCGAGAAAAACCTCTTCCTGATCACCGACTATAGTTACTGCATCGCCGACCTTCAATCGAAGAGCTCGTTCAAGATGTCGGCAATCAGTCGGTTTTGGCGTTACTTCATCGCCAATTCTGATGGGTCCCGAAATAAAAATTCTTCTCTCGTGACCCATCAGCAATCTCTCTATGACTACCGATTCGCATTAGCGAATTCATTCTGAGGTCGACCAGCTAGACGGGCGCGTACGTAAGGTATTTTGTCAATTCCGACGAAACGTTCCCCATCAATTAGAAGAGTTGGGGTATCGAAAATGCCAAGCTTACGACCTCTTCGATATACTCCTCGCACTCTTTCGCGGCAGTCGCTCGAAGAGATTTTGCTCAGAAATTCGCCGAGATCAATATCGAGCTCATCACATAGCTCACCCATAAAATGTTCTTCATTCGGATTTTCACCGAGACCCCAACATTTGTGGAATACTTTATAGTTGTATTCCATCAAAACGCCCATGTCAGCAGCTATGAGAGCTCCCCGAGTTATACGGCTTGGGTCAAACTCAGTCTCTGGCCAATTTTCTGGATATACGAGGGGAAGATTCAGGTCTCCAGCAATTCGCTTTGTATCTTCGAATACGTAGGAGAGTTTTTCTGCGAGAAGTGGTACTGGGGGAGGAGTGTTCCCAGCTGCTTTGGCGGAGAATGGTTGCCACAGAAGCTCGACATTAAAGTCTCGTCCCAGGTCATAAATCGCCTCAAGTGCGAGGTAGCTGTACGGACTCTGGAATGAGTAGAAGACTTCGACTGAAGTGGTCATGTGTTACCCCTTGGACATTTGCTCTTAATCGTTGATCCCCACGGCTCATTTTAAAACATGGGGGCCAAATCGGTGATTTTTCGTCGGTGAGCCGGGAGCGTTAAAACCGGAATGGGAACTGGTACGCAAAGTATCCTATGGCAGGCATACTCCGACGAGCCGCCAGTAGTGATAATGTACCACACGCTTGGACGGCAGCCGGTTCGCATTAGCAGAACACTCGACCCCGTATCGAAATCAATTGCGCTGCATAATCGCATCTCTGGAGGTAATTATCAATCGGTTGGTTGAAGGAGGCTCAGCGTACTCGAAGTTAGTTTAAGGATTTTTACTTTCTCAAGAAGTTTGGGTTATGCTCGGCGCGGAAATTAGAAAAATGGGAATCGGGTCGTTTAAATATGGCAGCGTTAGAGAAAGGAAAGGATGCATTGGGGCGATTGATCTCCTTTAAGTTGGGAGACCCGCTTCATTTCTGTCTCGAGTTAAATCCGCCTCGCGGAGTTGATATCTCAGCGGTAATAAATCGTCTTAGAGGTCAGCTCGATGGTATTTCCTTTGTTAATGTGACCGATTCTGCTTTAGCGCGGATGAAGGCAGCAGCTCTCCCCTTTGCGAGTATAATAAAACGAGAACTCGAAGTTGAGCCTCTCGTTAATCTCACCTGTCGTGATAGAAATGTCCTCGCGCTTCAATCTGACCTACTCGGCGGGGCAATGCTTGGAGTTCGATCGATTATTGCCCTCACAGGTGATGCGCTAAGTGTGGGTGACATGCCCGATGCAAAAGGGGTATTTGAGGTAAATTCCGTTGGTCTTCTTGGAATCGTGCAGAAATTAAATGAGGGGTCAGATCTTGCGGGAAATCCTTTAAAAGGTGGATTGGGAATGATTCCTGGGGTGGTCGTCAATCCGAATGCCCGTAATGCCGGAGCAGAGCTCCGTCGATTAGAAAAGAAGAGGGCG
>Ga0114972_10003857_pt1 | contig 11181 bp, 10 predicted proteins | sample M_140807_EF_Meta_FD_87354 | JGI IMG/M metagenome (GOLD analysis project Ga0114972, IMG submission 87354) | Freshwater microbial communities from Lake Montjoie, Canada to study carbon cycling - M_140807_EF_MetaG | ecosystem: Environmental > Aquatic > Freshwater > Lake | place: Lake Montjoie... | reverse complement strand
CCCCCGACAGCGTTGAAGCGGTGCTGGCACTTGATGCCGCAGCCCGCGCATGCGCACACAACCGCCTAGCGGAGATCCAGCGATGATCACCACCGTGCTTGCCTTCCTGTTCGCCCTGGCCGTACTGATCTTCATTCATGAGCTGGGGCACTACACCGTCGCCCGCTTGTGCGGCGTCAAGGTGCTGCGTTTTTCAATTGGCTTTGGTACGCCTCTGGTCCGTTTTGCGGTCGGCCCCGACCGGACCGAATGGTCGATCGCCCCGATTCCGCTGGGCGGCTACGTCAAGATGCTCGATGAGCGCGAAGACCCCGACACACCCATCGCAGCACACGAAGTGCATCGCGCCTTCAACCGTCAGAGCCTCGCGCGTCGTGCAGCCATCGTGATTGCAGGGCCTTTGGCCAACTTTCTGCTGGCGATCGGACTGTATGCGGCGCTCGGCATGGTCGGCTCAGAAGAACCAGCGGCCCTGCTCGACACCCCGCCGGCCGGAACAGCCGCCGCCCGTGCAGGTTTCAAGTCGGGTGACCGCGTGCTGGCGGTTGATGATCAGCCGGTCGCCACCTTCAATTCGATGCGCCTGCGCCTGATCGACGGCATCGTCGAGCGCCGCCCGGCTGTGTTCACCATCACCCGCGACGGGCAGACCCAGTCCGTCAGCCTGGACACCAGCGGCCTGTCCTCGGGCGATATCGAAAAAGATTTTCTTCGAACCCTGGGCCTTGATCTGGCGGGCGGCACGGTGGTCATCGGTTCGGTGTTGCCCGACGGCAGCGCCGCTCGGGCAGGCCTGCTGGCTGGCGATGAGGTCCGGGCCGTCAATGGGCGCGGCATCGTGCGAGCCAGCGAGCTGATCGGCGTGCTGCGTGACTCGGCCGATCGAGAGGTGAATCTGGAGATCCGGCGCAGTGGGGTGGATCAGCGAATCGTCGTCGTGCCGCAGTCGCAGGTGTCCGAACGGGCCGAGGACAAGGGTCGAACTGTGGGCCGAATCGGTGCGGCGCTGCAGAACCGGTTCGAGATGGTGAAAGTCGAACACGGTCTGCTGTCCGGTCTGCAGCACGGCGTGAAGCAGACCTGGGAGATGTCGTGGTTTTCCTTGCGCATGCTGGGCAAGATGCTGACCGGCGATCTGTCCTGGAAGAACCTCAGCGGCCCGGTCGCCATCGCCGACTTCGCGGGCCAGTCGGCCCGGATCGGGGTGCTGGCCTACATCAGCTTTCTCGCGCTCATCAGTGTCAGTCTGGGCGTCCTGAATCTGCTGCCCGTGCCAGTGCTCGACGGAGGGCATTTGGTATATTACGGACTTGAGGCCATCAAGGGTCGGCCGCTGTCAGAGCGGTTCATGCAGGTGAGTCAGAGGGTCGGCCTTGTTGCCATCATGGGCCTGATGGCGGTGGCCCTGTTCAACGACCTGAGCAGGCTGTTCGGCAGCTGAGTCGCGGCCCTTTTGTGGGGCTTTCCAGGAGTTTCATGCGTCCGTTTGCGAAATCCATGTTCGCGCTCGTCGCGAGCATGCTGAGCCATGCCGCGTGGGCCTTCGACCCCTTTATCGTTCGCGACATTCGTCTGGTCGGCGTGCAGCGCGTCGAACCCGGCACGGTTTTCGGCTATCTGCCGCTGAAGGTGGGTGATCGGGTCACCGATGAGCGCGCCGCCCAGGCGATCCGTGCCCTGTATGCGACCGGCCTGTTCAACGATGTACGCCTCGAGGTCGAGGGTGATGTCCTGGTGGTCTTCATCGACGAGCGTCCCTCGGTGGCGGCAGTCGAGGTCAGTGGCTCTAAAGACATCGCCAATGACATCCTGATCAAGGCGCTGAAAGACCTGGGCCTGTCCGAGTCGCGCATTTTCGACCGATCGCTGCTTGACCGCGCCGAGCAGGAAATCAAGCGTCAATACCTGGCACGAGGCCGCTATGCGGCTCGGGTGACGTCCACGGTGACCCCTGTGGAGCGCAATCGGGTCAATGTCTCGATCGCGATTGAAGAAGGCGAGATCGCCAAGATCACCGACATCCGATTCATCGGCAACAAGGCCTTCACCGAGCGTCAGTTGCGCGACGAGTTGTCGCTGACCACCCCGACCTGGCTGTCCTGGTACACCAAGTCCGACCAGTACGCGCGCGAAAAGCTTGCAGGCGATCTGGAGCGGATCCGCTCCTTCTATCTGAACCGCGGATACCTGGAATTCACGATTGACTCGACCCAGGTCTCGATCGATCCCGATCGCGAGCGGGTCTACATCACGGTCAACATCACCGAGGGTGATCAGTTCACGGTGACCGGCTATCGTTTCTCCGGTAACACCCTCGGACGCGATGGCGAACTCGACGCCCTGATGCTGCTTCATCCCGGCGACATTTTCTCCGGCCAGCGAATGAGCGAATCGACCCGCTCGATGACCGAGCTCTACGGATCGATCGGCTATGCCTTCGCGAACGTGAATGCGATTCCCGATGTCGATCGCGAAAAGCGCACGGTGTTCTTCAATGTGGCAATCGATCCGGGTCGCAGGGCTTACGTGCGGCGAATCAACATCGCCGGCAATTCGCGCACCCGCGATGAAGTGATCCGCCGAGAACTGCGCCAGTTCGAAAGCGCCTGGTACGACACCGACAAGATCAGGCTCTCGCGCGAACGCCTCACTCGCCTGGGCTACATCACCAATGTCACCATCGACACCGCTCCGGTGCCGGATGCGCCCGACCAGGTCGACCTCAATGTCGCCGTCACCGAGCGATCGGCCGGCAGCTTTCAGATCGGTGTCGGTGTGTCGAGCACCGACAAGCTGATCCTGACCGCCTCGATCAATCAGCAGAATTTTCTGGGCACCGGCAAATCAATCGGGATCAGCCTGAACACCGGCAAGACTCAGCGCACCATCGATTTCAGCAGCATTGACCCCTATTTCACGCCCGATGGCATCTCGCGCATCTTCAATGTCTACTATCGGACACTCGATGCCCAGACCCTGGGCCTGGGCGACTACAACATTCGAACGGCCGGTGCAGGACTGAGATTCGGCATCCCCTATACCGAAGTCGATCGCATCACCGGCGGCATCCTCTACGAATACAACCGCATCCGGCTGGGCACCAATCCGCCGCAGCGCTATGTGGATTACGTGAATGCCTTCGGCGAAGAAAGCTGGGCCCTGCTCGGTGCGGTCGGCTGGGTGCGCGATGGTCGCGACAGTCCGATCACTCCAACCCGCGGCCTCTTCATGGGCAGCAACCTGGAAGTCACCATCCCGGTGGGTGACCTTCGATATGCCCGAGCTGATGCCTCGATCCAGTGGTATCGGCCACTGAGCAAGGACTACACAGTCGGTCTGTCGGCTCAGGTTGCGCGCGGCTGGGCGCTGGACAACCAGGTCTATCCGATTTTCAAGAACTACTATGCCGGTGGTATCGGCTCGGTGCGCGGGTTTCAGCCGGCAAGCCTTGGGCCGCGCGATTCCGACGGCTTTCCGATTGGCGGACAGGCGAAGTTCGTGAGCAGTGCCGAGTTCCTGTTTCCGCTGCCAGGTGCCAGCGCCGAGCAGGGCATTCGGATGTTCACCTTTGTGGACGTCGGCAACGTGTTTGCAACCCGATTCGAGTTCAGCGACCTGCGCGCTTCTGCAGGCGTCGGCCTGAACTGGATCTCACCGCTTGGGCCGCTCAAGCTGAGTCTGGGCTACCCGCTCAACCGTAAACCCGAAGACAAGATCCAGGCCTTCCAGTTCCAGATGGGTACCGCATTCTGATGAAGACACATCCGATGCAAGGCGTCCTGCTTGCTTGCCTGTTGGTGGGACTCTCAGCGTTGCTGACACCGTCCAGAGCCCTGTCTCAGGACGCGCTGAAAATTGGTTTCGTCAACACCGAACGCATCCTGCGTGAATCGTCTGCGGCCAAAGCCGCACAACAAAAACTCGAGCAGGAGTTTGCTCGTCGCGACAAGGAGCTTCAGGAGGCGGCTGCCCGAGTCAAGCAGGCTTCCGAGCGGCTGGAGCGCGATGCATCTGTGCTCAACGACACCGATCGAGGCAAGCGCCAGCGCGAGGTTGCCGACCTTGATCGCGAGTTTCAGCGCAGGCAACGCGAGTTTCGCGAAGACCTCAATCAGCGTCGCAATGAAGAGCTCGCCTCGGTGATCGAGCGGGCCAATCGGGTCATCCGGCAACTTGCCGAGCAGGAAAAATACGATGTGATCCTGCAGGAGGCGGTCTACGCATCACCGCGTATCGACCTGACCGAGAAGGTGCTGCGCTCGCTCAATGCAGGGCGCTGAGGGCAGACCCCGATGCATCCGGCCTTGCCGAGCCCGATCACGGCGCACGACATCGCAGCGCGCCTCGATGCGACGCTGATCGGAGACCCCAGCACCACGGTGTGCAGGCTGGCCTCGCTGGAAGGCGCGCAAGGCGATGCGATCAGTTTCATCACGCACAAACGGTATCTGGCTGCGGCGCGTCAGACGCTCGCTGCCATCGTGCTGGTCGATGAGCGCCTGGCGCCTGAACTGAGCCATGTGCCAGTTCGACTGCTGGTGCCCGATCCGTATGTTGCCTATGCACGGGTTTCTCAATGGTTTGCGCAGTTGCTCGCCGGCCCGGATGCGGCCGCGGGCATCCACCCGACAGCAATCCTGGCCCAGTCTGCGCAACTCGGATCGAAGGTTCGGATCGACGCCGGTGCGGTGATCGGCGAGCAGACGGTGATCGGTGCGGAGTGCCTGATCGGGCCGGGGTGTTCGATCGGGCGAGGGGTGACGATGGGCTCGGGATGCCGACTGGATGCCGGCGTGGTGCTCTATGACGGCATTACACTGGGCGAGAGGGTCATCATCCATTCTGGAGCGGTGATCGGTGCCGATGGCTTTGGCTTTGCCCCCTCGAAGCAGGGCTTCGTGAAGATCGCGCAACTCGGCTCGGTGCGCATCGGCGATGATGTCGAGATCGGTGCCAACACCACCATTGATCGCGGCGCACTGGACGACACGGTCATCGGCAAGGGCTGCAAACTCGACAACCAGGTCCAGATCGGCCACAACGTGCAGATCGGCGAGCACACCGTCATCGCGGGCTGCACCGGCATCGCAGGCAGCGCGGTGATCGGCAGCCGCTGCATGATCGGCGGTGGCGTCGGGATGGTCGGGCACCTGCGGATCTGCGACGACGTCATCATTGGTGGCATGGCGATGGTCGATCGCCCGGTCACCGAACCCGGCTATTACTCAGGAGGCTGGCCGCTCCAGGCGCATGCACAGTGGGAACGATCCGCTGTGCTGCTCAAGCAATTGCCTGCACTGCGTCAGCGAATTCGATCGCTGTCCACATTGGTCGGCTTGCCCAAGGACCCTTCATGACCCCCATCGACATTCGAGGCATCCTCGAATACCTGCCCCATCGCTATCCCTTTCTGCTGATCGACCGCGTGCTCGAGATCGACCCCGGCAAGCGGATCGTCGCCCTGAAGAATGTCACCATCAACGAGCCCTATTTCGTGGGGCATTTCCCGCATATTCCTGTGATGCCCGGTGTGCTGATGATCGAAGCGCTGGCTCAGGCCGCGGGCGTGCTGTCATTCGCAACCATGGGCAAGACCTCCGATCCCGGCTCGGTGTTCTACTTCGTCGGCATCGACGGCGCGCGGTTCAAGCGGCCGGTCGGCCCGGGCGACCAACTGCGCCTGGAGGTCGAGGTGCTGCGCTTTGCCCGCTCGATTTCCAAGTTCAAGGCCACCGCCACCGTCGATGGGGCCGTGGCTGCCGAGGCCGAGCTGATGTGCACGCTGCGCGAGATCGACCCGCCGCAGGTCCCGTCACTCGGCGCGGCTGGGGCCTGAGTCCGATGTCACGCATTCATCCCACCGCCCTGGTCGATGCCGGCGCCGAACTCGCCGATGACGTGCAGGTCGGTCCATATGCGGTGATCGGCGCTGAGGTCGTGGTTGGTGCAGGCAGTCGCATCGGCGCCCATGCGGTGCTTGAAGGCCCCACGGTCATCGGGCGCGACAATATCGTGCATGCCCATGCCACGCTCGGTGGGGCGCCCCAGGACAAGAAATACCGCGGCGAACCCACCCGCCTGGAAATCGGCGATCGCAACACCTTTCGTGAGTGCGTGACGGTCAACCGTGGCACGACCCAGGATGCCGGCATCACCCGGATCGGCAACGACAACTGGGTCATGGCCTACGTCCACATTGCCCATGATTGCGTGGTGGGCTCCAACACCATCTTTGCCAATACCACCAACCTCGGCGGCCATGTGAAGGTCGGTGACTGGGTCATCCTGGGCGGATGCTCGCAGGTGCATCAGTTCTGCAAGATCGGCCCGCATGCCATGACCGCGACCGGCACGATCGTGCTGCAGGACATCCCGCCCTTTGTCATGGCCTCGGGCAATACAGCGCAGGCCCACGGCATGAACACCGAAGGACTGCGCCGGCGCGGATTCGATGCCGACGCACTGGCCGCGCTGCGCCAGGCCTACAAGACCCTGTACCGTTCCGGGCTGACCCTGCAGCAGGCGCGCGAGGCGCTGCAGGCGCAACTGCAGTCGCTGGTCGCCAGCACAGCAGCACAGGCCGCCCAGCCCGATGCGCCCGGCGGCGTTGCCCTGACCGCTGCCCAGTCGATCGAGTTGCTGCTCGGATTTCTGTCCTCGGTCGAACGCGGCATCGTGCGCTGAAGGCAGCGGCCATGGCGAGTCGACCGCTTGGCTGTGCAGACGAGGCCATCCGCCTGGGCATGGTCGCCGGTGAAACCTCGGGCGATCTGCTCGCCGCATCGGTGCTCGAAGGCCTGCAGGGCAGGGGCCTGGCCACCGCCAATGCTGCAGCCGACTCAGCACCGCTTCGATTCGATGCAGCCGGCATTGGCGGCCCTGCAATGGCTGCGCGCGGGTTTGACGCCTGGTGGCCGTCCGAGACGCTCGCGGTGCGCGGCTATGTCGAGGTGATCCGCGCCTACCCGAAGCTGCGTCGCATCCGCCATCAGGTGTTTGACCGCATGCGATCCTGGCAGCCTGATGTTTTTGTGGGCGTGGATGCGCCCGATTTCAATCTCGATCTGGAGCGCCGGCTGCGGGACAGCGGAACCCGTGTGGCGCACTTCATCGGACCCTCGATCTGGGCCTGGCGCGGCGAGCGCATCAAGACCATCGGCCGCTCGGTCGATCGCATGCTGCTGCTGTTTCCATTCGAAAAGCGCCTGTATGACCAAGCCGGAATCGATGCCACCTATGTCGGCCATCCGCTGGCCGACGCGATTCCGCTTCACATCGATACCGTCGCTGCCCGTGCTGCACTGGGGCTGCCCAGCGCTCGCACGGTCATCGCGGTGCTGCCCGGAAGCCGAGGCAGCGAGATCACCTACATCGCGCCGGTCTTCATCCAGACGATCGCCTGGCTCGCCAGCCAGCGCAGTGATCTCACATTCGTCGTGCCTGCGGCCACCGAACGCCTGTTCGAGCGGCTCAAGGCCCTGTTGTCGGCGGCCGGACTGCCCGCACACACCGATTGCCGCCTGATCATGGGGCGATCGCACGATGCGATGGCCGCAGCCGACGCCGTCCTGGTTGCCAGTGGCACCGCAAGCCTTGAAGTGGCCCTGCATCGCAAGCCGATGGTGATCGCCTATCGAATGGCCTGGGCAAGCTACCGCCTGATGCGCAACATGGGTTACCTGCCCTGGATTGGTCTGCCCAACATTTTGTGCAATGAATCGCTGGTGCCTGAATTCATTCAGGACGCGGCCACACCCCAGGCGATGGGCGCGGCGCTGCTTGCGCAACTCGACGATCCTGTGCAGCGGGCGCGACTGGCTGAACGGTTCGCCGAGATCCATGAGCAATTGCGCTGCAATTGCGCGGTGCGCGCTGCCCAGGCCCTGATCGACATGGTGCCGCCCGCTCGGCTTCAAGCCGCACAGCGCAGCACGATGGCCTTGTCCGCCGACAATCCACAGGCACGGTCTTGAGACAGGCGAAGCCCGGATCGACTGTCGAGGGTGGCTTCACGGCCAGCCCGAGCGCCCAGCGCGAGCTGCCGATGTCATCGCCCGATGGATGGGTCTGCGGCGTCGATGAGGCTGGTCGGGGCCCGCTCGCAGGCCCTGTGCTGGCCGCTGCAGTGATTCTCGACCCGGCACGCCCCATCCCGGGATTGCGCGATTCGAAAGCTTTGTCCGCCCGAAAGCGGGAACAACTCGCCGAGCAGATTCGGCTCGATGCCCTGCACTGGGCGATCGGCGAGGCCAGCGTGGAGGAGATCGACCGGCTCAACATTCTTCAGGCGAGTCTGCTGGCCATGCGCCGCGCGGTCCTGTCCTTGCCAATTCGCCCCGCGCTGGCCCGTGTCGATGGCAATCGGGCACCCGAACTGCCCTGTGCGATCGAGCTGATCGTCTCGGGCGACGCACTGGATGCGGCCATCTCCGCCGCTTCGATCCTGGCCAAGACCGAGCGCGACCAGCGTCTGTTGGCGCTGCATGCTGAGCATCCGCAGTATCGATTCGACCTTCATAAGGGCTATCCGACCGCAGCTCACCTGGCTTTGCTGCGACAGCTCGGACCGTGTGCGCATCATCGGATCAGCTTTCGACCGGTCAGAGAAGCCAGCGAGCAGGGCGCAGGAATCGGGGGGCTTCTGAAATGAGTCACCCACGCAGGATCACCTCCCGCGACAACCCATTGTTTCGAGAGGCCTGTGATCTGGCCCATTCCGCACGGGAGCGGCGTCGCACCGGGCGCTCGGTGCTCGAGGGCATCCACCTGTGCGAGGCCTATGCGCTGCGCTTCGGTGCCCCGCAGACTGTGCTGGTCAGCGACAGCGCCGAGTCACACCCGCAGGTGATCGAGCTGCTCCGCTCACAGCCCGTCGAGCCGGTCAGGATGACTGACGAGCTGTTCTCGCAGATGTCGACCCTGGGGCAGGGCGTCGGACTGGCCTTTCTGATCCAGACCCCACGCCCCGAGCTGCCGGCCCGATTCGAGGGCGATGCGGTCTATCTCGACAGGATTCAGGATCCCGGCAATGTCGGGACGCTGCTGCGCACGACCGCTGCTGCCGGGATTGCCACCGTGATCACCGCGCCTGGTACTGCCTGGTGCTGGTCACCCAAGGTGCTTCGAGCCGGAATGGGCGCGCATTTCCACCTGGCCATCCATGAATCGGTGTCCTGGGAGGCGGTTCGCGATCGGCTGGACGCTCAGGTCATCGGAACCCGCTTGCAGCAGGCCTCGTCGGTGTTCGAGTCGGATCTGCGCGGCGCGTCGGTCTGGCTGTTCGGCAGCGAGGGCGAGGGCGTCTCAAGCGTGATTGCCCCGGATGTGAGCCGCTGGCTGAGAATCCCTCAGGTGGATTCAGTCGAATCGCTCAATGTGGCGGCCGCTGCCGCCATCTGCCTGTTCGAGCAGCGCCGCCAGCGCTCGCTCAAATGAGCCGCTAATCGAGGTCCAGCAGTGTCAGGACCGTGGTGGCGATCTCTTCGATCGATTTCGTGGTCGATGACAGCCACGGGATCGATTCCTTGCGCATCATCGCCTCGGCCTCGTTGACTTCCATACGACAGTTTTCCAGCGAGGCGTATTTGCTACCCGGACGCCGTTCATTGCGGACCTCGGCCAAGCGCTCCGGCGCGATCGTGAGGCCAAACAGCTTGGACCGGTATCGGTAGAGCACATCCGGCAGTTTGCCCCGGGTGAAGTCTTCGGGGATCAGCGGATAGTTCGCCGCTTTCAGTCCATGCTGGACCGCCAGATACAGGCTGGTGGGGGTCTTGCCGGAACGCGAGACACCCACCAGAATCACATCGGCCTGATCGAGATCCCGATGAGCCTGCCCGTCATCATGGGCCATCGAAAAGTGGATCGCCTCGATGCGCTTCTTGTAGCTGTCCGAGCCGGCCACCGCATGAAATCGCCCGATTGTGTGGGTCGATTTGATCCCGAACTCCTGCTCCAAGGGCCCGACGAAACCGGCGATCATGTCCAGGAACAGCGCATCGGCCGATCGGACGATGTCGTTGATTTTGGGATTGACCAGCGTGCTGAAGATGATCGGGCGGCGGCCGTCGATCTGGCGTTGACGCTCGATGCGCTGCAGGGCCTCATCCGCTTTCTCCGGACTGTCGACGAAGGGCAGCCTGACCTGGCGCAATTGCAGGCCTTCGAACTGCGAGAGGATCGAGTGCCCGAATGTTTCGGCGGTGATGCCGGTGCCGTCGGACACAAAGAAAACGGTTCGATCAGCCTGGACCTGCTTGGAGTCGGTCATTAGGACCTCATGTGGGAGACGCCCGCCCGGATGGTGTCAGGGCCGGACAAACGGTTATTTTGCGCGGCGCAGGCTGTGTCGTGACAGTAAAATGGTCGGTGCTCGGGAAAATTCGGTCGAAGTGTTGCAGCCGTGCCGTTTGCCAACGGCGCCTTGATGGTGTTCAAGCGGCCCGACTGCAGCGCTGCGCGTGCCAAGCCATGGTGCGAATTCAGCCAAAAGATTTCAAACCCCATCAGGAACTTCACCATGTCACACCCTGAAGCACGCTATGTCGTGCCGCTGGAGGCCTTGCGCATGACCGACGTCGAAACCGTCGGTGGCAAGAATGCCTCTCTCGGCGAGATGATCAGCCAGCTCGCCCACCTTGGTGTTCGCGTACCCGGTGGCTTTGCGACCACCTCGCAGGCCTTTCGCGATTTTCTCAACGACAGCGACCTGACCCGGCGCATCGGTGCAGCCCTCGATGCCCTCGATGTCGAAGACGTCAAGGCACTGGCTGCGTGCGGTGCACAGATTCGTCAATGGGTCATTGATGCACCGCTCCCGGCCCGTCTTGAAAAAGAAATTCGTGAGCATTATCAGAATCTTCTGAACGAATCTTCAGGTGAAATCTCGGTCGCGGTCCGCTCCTCTGCCACTGCGGAAGACCTGCCTGATGCCTCTTTCGCTGGCCAGCAAGAGACCTTCCTGAATGTGGTGGGTATCGAGTCTGTGCTTGATCGCATCAAGCATGTCTTCGCTTCGCTCTACAACGATCGGGCCATTTCGTATCGCGTCCACAAGGGTTTTGCCCATGCCGAGGTGGCCCTGTCGGCCGGTATCCAGCGCATGGTCCGAAGCGATCTGGGCGCATCCGGCGTGATGTTCACCCTTGACACCGAATCCGGCTTTCCGGATGTCGTGCTGAT
>Ga0114972_10003856_pt1 | contig 11185 bp, 9 predicted proteins | sample M_140807_EF_Meta_FD_87354 | JGI IMG/M metagenome (GOLD analysis project Ga0114972, IMG submission 87354) | Freshwater microbial communities from Lake Montjoie, Canada to study carbon cycling - M_140807_EF_MetaG | ecosystem: Environmental > Aquatic > Freshwater > Lake | place: Lake Montjoie... | reverse complement strand
TGGAAGAGCTTGCGGCAGCAGGAATTACCCTCAACGTAACGCTGATCTTCTCGCAAGATCAGTACCTTGCAGCCCGTGAAGCCGTGTGGAAGGGTGCTCAGCGCCGTCCGGGTGGTCTGGCCTCCTTCAAGTCCGTGTACTCGATCTTTGTCAGCCGGGTGGATGTTTACACGTTGGCCCACGTTCCAACCTTGATTCCTGGCGCTCAGGGCCAGGTGGGCATTGTGAATGCCAAGCGCATCTGGAAGATGAACGAAGAATTCTGGGCCGCCAAGAACCTGACCCTCAAGCAAGAGATGATTTTTGCTAGCACGGGCGTGAAAGACCCCAAGGCAGATCCAACCATCTACGTCGCGGCATTCGCCGGTTCGGATATCGAAACGAACCCACCCGGAACCAACGATGCGGTTGAAGCCAGCGGCAAGACCTTCACACGCCAGATCGAACACATGCCATCGGCGGAAGTGCTGGCGGATATCGACGCCAAGGTGGACATGAAAAAGCTCGAGGCAACCCTCATGTCTGAAGGGCTCGACAAGTTCGCTGATCCGTTCAAGAAGCTTCTGGCCCTGATCGGCACCAAGCGCGGCGAACTGTCCTGATATTTTGAAGTTGCGACCAAACGACAAGCGCCCCGCGAAGAAACTTCGCGGGGCGCTTTTTTGTTGATTCCAATCAACTTCTTATTTACTTGCAGCAGTCGCTGGCTGGGCAGCATGCCTTTTCGGTGGCGCAGCAATCGGCTGTCACACAGCACGCTGAACCCTCAACGCAGCAATCGGCACCTTCGGCGCAGCAGTCGGTAGCGTCGCAGCAAGCCTCGGTGCCGCAGCATTCGCCGGTAGCGCAGCATGCCGCATCGGGTGCGCAGCAAGCGCCCAAGCCACAGCAAACGCCGTTGTAACGCAAGGTTGCCACACCCGTGGCGCCAAGACCCAACAGAACCGCACCGGCCAACAACACACTTTTCAGGAACATGGTAAAACTCCTCTTTAAGCTCAAATCGTTAACAACACTAGGACGAGACGCGTTTGAATAAAGGGCCCAAACTTCTGGAGCCTTCGAACCAAACCTGTCATGGCCTTAGCAATTGAAACGGCACAAGAGGAGATGGACGCGCCGCCCGGGAGAGGGGGGCGGTGGATTGGCAACAGCCAGACAACCTGGAACCGGTAAGCCGTTATTCCAGTAATTGGAAAACTGCGGAGGGGCAGGGTCAGGTTGAAAGCTGTCGTAGACCTGGGTTTCCCGCGCCACGGCCAGAGCTAGGTCATGCTCTTGGCAGCAGGGCGCAGGGCGGGAAGGCTGGGGAATTTCAGTTGGCTTTCCCCCTTGGTTGCAACAGGCACAGCAGCCGTTGGCGGGAACATGCACCAGCTTGAAACAGCAGGCATGAGGAGGCACGAGCAGGCAGATGATAACTGCCAACGCTGCCAACTGTTTGCCCGCCCGGTTCATTACTTTTCCCCTGATATCCGACTTCGAGTCATGTGATAGTATACGGCCATGTTAATAACAAGTTCGTTGATTATCAGCAGAACCTTGCGCGCAGCTTTTTGGCTGCTGCTCGTTGCAGCTTCACTCGCCATGCTTCGGCCAGAGCCGATCCAGATTCGCAACGAATTGGTGCCCGAAGAAGCGTGGTTTCATGCCGCCAAAGCTTTTCACATCGTTGGTTACACTTTGCTGACCGTTTTGGCACTGGCAGGCTACGGAAAGACCAACACCTTGCTGATAGCCACTGGAATGCTGGCGCACGGCGGGTTGATTGAACTGATCCAACCGCATGTCGGCCGCAATGGCAGCATTTCGGATGTTGGATTCGACGGGGTGGGAGTCGTTCTGGGTTGGGCCATCAGCTATTGGTTGCTGCCGCGCACCCCCGCCCCTTGATTCCAAGCCTGAAAAATGGCTATCCCAACCGATTACAGGCTTGGGAGACCCAGACATGACATTGATTGGTTGCTTGGTGATGCTGGTAGCGGGAGAAGCGCGCTGCCCAGAAGATGCATGTCTGCGAGGCATTTGCTTTACCGACTCTAAAAAAGGCTGGGCTGTTGGCGACGAAGGGGCCATTTGGCGAACCATCGACGGCGGCGAACAGTGGGAACGACAAATTGCAGGCACGCGCGGCACACTGCGCCGGGTTGTTTTTCAGGACGCCCAGCGCGGATGGATCTGCGGACGTGAAGACGGGCCTGCCGGCGCCACAGGCGTTCTTTTGGTCACCCGCGATGGCGGCAACACCTGGCAGCGTGTTCTGGCCGGAGCCATGCCTGCATTGGCTGGAATCTCTTTTGTATCAGATACTGAAGGCTACCTGTGGGGAGATGCCGCAGGGCCTTATAGTTCTGGCTTATTTCACACCGCAGATGGCGGCAGATCGTGGGCGCCATTGATCGGCGTAGCCCCGGGTGGATGGGTCTCGGCTCACTTTACAGGACAGGGCGCGGGCGTTTTGGCTGGCCGCGATGGCAGGCTTTTTGTTTTCAGCGGTAAAGACTGGACTCCGGCTCCGACAGATGCTTTGGGGAATCGCCATGTGCTGGCATGCCGCGCCGACATGGCCTGCGGAGAAGAAGGCCTGCTGCTTGATAATCAGGCTGGGCGCTGGACCATGGGACGCGCCCATATCGATGCCCGGGCATTGGCCCAGACGATCTGGCGCGGCATGGCGCGAACGGCAGATCGGGCATTGGTGGTTGGATCGCCTGGAACCATGATTTTACAGAGCGACGTTGGAGGCAAACATTTCGCTCCACGCATGACAGGAATCAACCAAACCTTGCACGATGCCTGCCTGCTGACGGATGGAACCGGCTACGCCTGCGGTGCCATGGGGGTGGTTATACGCACCAAGGATCATGGCCGCACATGGGAAGTGGCCAGACAGCCTCTCAACCATGCTGCCTTTTTGGTGGTAAGCCGTAATGCCAACCAGACGCCGTGGCGCACCATCACACATGTCGGATGGGAAGAAGGCCTTTCCGGTGTTGGCATCACATTATCACAAGACCCGGAACCCGATCCGCTTCCCGCAGCACATCGGCGCGCAGGACTGGTGGTTTCGGAAACAGCACGCGATGCCGCTGGCTGGCGTGAGCGGCTGGTGTTAGCCCTAAGACAATGGCAACCTGAACACCTACTGCTCGCCTGCCCTGCCGCCGATACGGATCGGGTATGGCTGGCGGAAACCGCCATGGCTATTCAGTGGGCGGCACAGGCCGAGCAGTACCCGGAACAAATCAAAGAACTAGGACTGAAGCCGTGGTTGGGAGGTATCTCATGGAGAATGACCACGGGCGATGACGCAAGCTTCCGTCTGGCTGGGTCCAAGCCATCAGATCGGCTGGAAGACACCCTCGACGGCCATGTAAGCGCCACATTGTCGCTTTATGGCCTGAAGGCAATGCAGCTATCATCGGTGGATGGCTGGGCACCGTTCAGGCAAAAATCGGGTGAGTCTTTTCGATCGTTTCTGGCGGCATCGGCCAACCGTATGGACGGCGCCAGGCGCCCCCTTGCCAATATCGAACCACTCGAGATTGCCACTGTCAAAGCTCTGGAACAGCGCAGACTCCATGAAGCCATGGCCACACCGGGCGTGCTGCCCCTTGCCGATGGCGAACGCGCTGCGGCAACACTTGCGGCCACCGTCGATCAACTTGACGACGCGCGCGGAGCGCCATTTCTCGATCGCTTGGCACGGGGATCCGAACGTTCGGGCCAGTGGCAACTAGCCCGTGAATTGCATGCGATGCTGGTGGAGCGTTATCCAGCTCACCCCTTGGCACTCAGTTCCACCCGTTGGCTGATTGCCCACGAATCGAGCGGCGAAGTCCGCCGTAGGGAAGATCTGGGACGAACAGTGGAGCGGGCGATTGTACAGGCAGGCATGCCCGGCAACGGCAGCGATGTTCAACGCGCTGGCCCGCCTGGCCCGGGAAAAAGACCCGACGCTCCTAATCTGGTCACGCAGGTGACTAGGGAAACAGCCCTGGTCGATGGCAGGTCGCTGACACGGACCAAGCTGGAAAATTGCCTGTTGCGGGAATCGATGCTGCGCGCTTCCGGCTCGCTGGCTGTGCAGGATCCTGCCGTGCAGTTCATGCTTCAGTCGGCGCGTCGGCAGTTGGGAAGGTTCGATCAGGCCACCGAATATTACCGCAAGGCGGCTTCAGCATGGCCCAAGGGTAGCCTGTGGCAATCAGCAGCGGAAACAGAATTATGGTTGACCAATCGATCGGGCGATTCGCCACGCCCGGCTTTGGCATGCCGAGCCGCTACCAGTAGGCCCAAGCTCGATGGCCGTTTGGAAGATATCTGTTGGAATGGCGCTTTGCGTCCCCTGGCGGGCGGTAATCCAGCGGCCACGGTGGGATTCAGCCACGATGCCGATTTCCTATATCTGGCAGCCCGTTGCCCCGATGCCGCGCCCGATGCTGGAATTCCCGCCACTGGTCGGAAACCGGACACCGCTCAGGAATCGCGGGATCATGTGGTGATTTTCCTGGATATCGACCGGGATCACAGCACTGGATACACCCTGACAATCGATGATCAGGGCCGTGTTTCGGATCGCTGCTGCGAAGACCCGACGTGGGATCCTCGTTGGTTTGTCGCCGTGGGTCGAGAAGAAAATGGCTGGACTGTGGAGGCGGCCATTCCCCTCACAGCCCTTACCGGCGAGGCTGTCTCTGCTGGTCAGGCATGGATGGTTCAAGTGGCCCGCAAGCGCGGCGAGTCGATCCGCGGACTGTGGTCGGTTCCAGCCGGAACAACATCGGCAACCATGGATCCCAGTCAATCGGGCGTTCTCCTGTTCATGCCTGCCATCAATTCCCGATAAGCACACGCGCCAGCTTTCGCCAGCCGCTACAAACGTCGCGATCGTTACGATAAATTCGGGCAGCAACCCAGATTTCCTCAAGTGGCTGATTGCGAATGCCGACAGCCAGCGGGTACCATGCCACTAGGCGCGGGACCTTTTCGCGCCAAGGGATACAGGAGCCCAAGGCGTGGTCGTCGTCAGCAGTGGCTTCCTATTGATGGCACTTTGTGCGGCGTGCGCTCAGCCACCGGCAGACCCAAAAGTGTTGGTTGAGTCGCTAGGCGACAACGATTTCGACAAAAGACAGAGCGCTGAAAGCCACCTTAAAAACATGGGCTCACAGGCCCTACCAGCCTTAATTGCTGGCAGAGCCCACGCGGACCCCGAGATCCGCCGGCGGGTGGAACTTATCATCCCTGCCTTGGAACAATCGGTTCGTCTGGCACCCCGAATGGTGGATATGAAGGCGGGTGATTTTTCACTCAAAGATATCCTGAAGGATCTTTCCGCCCAATCTGGTTACACGATCGAAACATGGCCCAACCTGCAAGATCGCCCCGTGCAACTCAAAGCGGGACGTATGCCCGTGATCATGGCACTAGAACTGATTGGCCGTCAGGCCGGGTGCACGCTGCAACAAGGTTTTGGCGACGACCGCCTTCGGCTTGGCCAAGGCCAACCACCAGAACACTCTTGGTTTGACGGCGCTTTCCGTGTCAGCGCCACCAATGTTCAGCAATTCAGAAATATCGACTTGAACCAAGCGCTCGGAACTGCCACACGCCGCACCGATTCCATGACTCTGGGCCTGAATCTGAATAGTGAACCCCGCCTGCCACTGCTGGGAGTGGGTGAACCAAGGCTCAGCTTGGCAATAGACAACCTTGATCAATCGCTACTAGGGCCAATGCCGGGAGAACCGGGTTGGACCGGTGGAGCAACCCGACACATCAGCCGCTATGGCAACGGATACCGTTCACAATCGCAGGGATTTTCCGCCGCCATGAGGCGGGTCAGTGAACGCTCGACCCATATTAAGCTGATTCGCGGATCGGTATCCTGTGTGGTTTTGGTAGACCAGAAACCTGTTCCGTTAACTCAAGACATTTTGAAGGCCAAGGGACAGACCGCTGTGGTTGGGACCACCAGTTTTACCATTGAAGAAGTGCAAGAAACACCCGCTAAGGCTGTTACCGTACGGTTGGCTGTGAAGGAATCGGGCAAGGATGGTGGCACAGGATCTGACTACACATGGCTCAATTCCATGTACCAGAGGCTGGAATTGCACGACGCCCAAGGTAGGCGCTTCATGAATCAGGGCAGCTCGTGGGGCAACAGTGGGCCGAACTTTGCCCAACTAACATTCACTTTCGCACCACCGCCCCCCGGTGCCATATTGCCTGGCCCGGCCAACCCCAACGCGCCAAAAGGCCCGGTCGGCCCACCGGCACGTTTGGTCTACACGGTGTGGGATACACTCGAACACGTTGTCGCTTTTGAATTCCGCGACCTTCCACTTCCCTGATTTCAGTTGCCGAGCGTATCCACCGTCTCGCTCATCGACAACCGAGACGCCAACACCTCGAATTGACTCGAATGGTTATGAGACGTTTTGTGCGCGTGTTCATCTTCAAGAATCAGCATCAGTTCACGCTCCTCGCGCAAACCGTAATCTGCCAGAACAGCGATGAACGGCCTCAGGTCGTAGGCATAAACCACCAGAACCTTATGCTCATCCAGTTGGACTTCTTGCAGGGGCCGACTGGCTTGTGAACAGACCACCAAACCCGTGAGGCCGTCTTCCAACAAATAATCTTCAAAATCGAGCAAGTGACTCGAAAGCACAGTCAGGTCGATATCTTCGCGCACAAGATCCCGGTGCATTCCTTCAGGTGAATCGTGCCCGGTTTCTAAAACGACATCAACGTTCGGCCCCATGGGGGCGATTAGATCGAGAAAAACCGAAAGCAAACGATCCGCCGAAACCGTGGCAGCCAGTGTTGGAACCTTGCGGTTGCCAATGCGATGAATTCCCGTTCGGTAGGCTTCGCGTGGTCTCCAGGTACTTCCGGGTCTTGGCGCAACGGCGGGAGGAAGCATGAAATGCCCCATGGGCTCATACCCTTCAGAACCGTCACCCAGTGATAGACCAAGAAATGAATCATCACGCATGAATTCACCCAATTCAGAAGGCCGAAACAGATCGCTGTTGAAATCTATGGGGGATAAAGAAGCATGAGGACGGGTTGGACTTGATTTTTTCCAAAAAAACAGTGCCGTAGTTCCGGTCAGGAGAGGTTATACCCAGAAAACCGTCTGCCCCTTACCCGAACTGCCGGAACTACCTGACCGGGGCTCTTGACCAAGAGGAATAAAGGCCCCAATCTAACACTAATTTAGCCCATTCTACCCATTGGCCGCACGAATCCCCTCATCGCCAAGCGCACATCTCCCGATGGTAACTGGTGCACGGCACGCCTGTTGCCTTGCCGGGAGTCCATGAATGACTGGCCATTGGCGAACACCTGCGGGCATACTGCTACTGACCCTCATAGCAGGGTTGGGGGTACTCGCGACACGCGCGGTTCCTTCAGCACGCGCGGCCAACGAACCAGATACCGATCTTTGGTACTTGGCCAAACTCGATCAACAACCCGTTGGCTCATGGCGTCATCGTGAACAGCGCTCTGATAAAGGCTGGGAAGTCACTCAGATTTTGGAACTGCGATTGCGTCGTTACGGTGCTGTTGTGGCGCTCAAGCAGGAATACGCCAATACTGAAACGGCCAACGGTCAGGTAACTGGTTTCACCCTGAAGCAAGAACATAACGGCAAGGCATTTCTGCACCTAGAAGGGCACCCCAAGAGCGACGATGCCACACTCTTCATGATTGAAGACCGTCTTGGACGTCCTGATCGACAGCTCCCCTGGTCGGAACAAGTGGTTGGACTTAGGGCCAGAGAAAAGCTTGTTGTTGGAAGTACCGGACCGTGGCGGGTTCTGGCACACGAACCTCTGGTCAATCAGGTTGTAGGCATGGAAGGCCAGACATCCGATGAAGTGATTGAAATATCTGGCGTGAAAGTTCCCTGCCAAAAGGTGACTTGGCAACCCAAAATTTTGCAGTCAGGTGCTCCCCAACTGGCCCCCAATCGGTGTTGGATTGACTCTCAGGGACGCATTGTCCGCAGGCAGTTTGAACTCGATGGCCTTGGACTGATTACTCTGGAACTATCGAATCAGGAAGCCATTCGTGAAGCTTCCAAAGCAACTCCCACACGTGATCTGGGCGATTCGAGCCTTATATCACTCGACAGGCCAGTACCCAATGCCCGACAGGCGCGGGGTGTCGTGTATCGACTGAGATGGAAAGAAGCTTCGGGGGAGCAAATGGAGTTGGCGAACGACGATCACCAACAATTGCGACCTACCGCAGACGGAGCCTTGGAAATCCTCTCCCGCCGCGGCCAGAAACCCAAACGTGTTGTTGGCGCACCAGATGCCCCCCGCGAGTGCCTGAGCACCAGCCGATTCATCGATACAGACCATCCCCGAATTCGCGAAATGGCGCAACGCGCTGGCGGCTTCGAAGATGATTGCTGGACCGCCGCGCTGCGATTGGAGCGATATGTCTTCCGCAGCCTGAAACCTGATGCCTCGGTTGCCTTGATTCCCGCATCGGAAACCGTGAAAAACTGGCGTGGCGACTGTAGACACGCCGCGCTCGTCCTGGCTGCCCTATGCCGGGCCAGCAATCTTCCATCGCGCACAGCGGTGGGGCTTCTGTATGTGGAAAAGGGAGGCAAGCCCTTCCTTGGATTCCATATGTGGGCAGAGGTCTTCATTGATGGTCAGTGGATTGGCTTAGACGGCACCCTTGGTCAGGGCGGTATTGGCGCAAGCCATATCAAAGTTTCTGACAGCACATGGGATAAAGTCGAATCGCTAGCTCCCCTTCTGCCAGTTCAACGCTTGGTTGGACGCTTGAAGGGCGAGGTTGTGAAAGTGGATTTTGGAGATTGACACACGAGGATCAGCACCTATGTCAGATTGTATTGTTGGACTCGATCGCCGTGAACAATCCTGCCTTCTCCAGTTGACTGGGGAATGGGCGCACCCCTCTTTGATTGAAGAAGAGGTAACCAATCATTCTGGTGTTTTCAGAAACTACGCTCAGGTGTCGCATTTGGGGCGTTCACTGACAGGAATAAGGTTTCCAGGCGCTTGGTCGGCATTAGCTTGCTGGTCGTGGGCACTCGAGAATGCCGGGCATGAACTGGCGGCATACTTGCCGCCACCCTTTTGGAAAATGGGCCAAACTATTGCCATTCTTGGCTGGAACGCCTGTGGTGAAAATGCAGAAACAGTGATCTTGCCTTCCGGAGTGCATGCGACTGTTGAAACAGACGGTGGACTCATCACCTTGCGTTCACTGCATTTTTCAATTCAGGAAACAGACGGAATGATTAAGGCACGAGCCTGGGCCCGCGAACGAGGCCTCCTCGACCATGGCGCGCGCATTCGACGCGCAGCCTGAAACGGGGACAATTTGGCTCAAATTTGGTACATAGAGTCATCTGGCGCCTCAACCCGCGCCAGAACGTCAACAAGAGTGATTCCGTTGAGGAATAATCGCTCCCGGGCTTCGGCTTCCCGCCAGATTTTGCTCAGTGCCCTGCCCATGGGATGAGCTGAGGTGCCTGCTTCTCCACGGGATGGTCCAGAACGACCATCGATAGCCTCGACCACTTCAAGCACGGTAATGGTTTCTGGCTGGCGGGACAGGCGGTAACCCCCGGCTGCTCCCCGCGTGCTTTCAACCAGCCCAGCAGATTTCAGCACCAATAAAATCTGAACAAGAAATCGCTCTGGAATACCTTGATTAGCGGCAATGTTGCGGATTCGGATAGGTTGCCCGGTTCGGTCGCCACCAGCCAATTCCAGTAAGGCAACACAGGCATATTCAGCCTTGGCAGAGAGCTTCATAATTAGATACCGCTTCCTTGCTCATGTTCCTGAACGTGGAGCCCGCACTCCTTTTTGGCCATTCCACCCCAGCGGCCTTCTCGTCCCGCACCAGGAACGGTACAAGGCTCGCACCCAATGCTTTCATAGCCTCGATCATGAAGCGAATTGTAAGGAACGTTCCACGAGATCACCGCACTCCAAACACGCTTGCGGTTCCAGTTCAGCAATGGGTTGATCTTCGTTAACCCAAATTTCGCATCCCATTGAATTATTCGACCACGCGAACGTTGATCGGTTTCCTCGGCACGAATGCCGGATATCCATGCCGTATACCCAGCAACGGCCCGCCGTAGCGGTACCACCTTACGGTCGTAGCAGCACTGATCTGGACGATGGCGATGAAGCGGGCCGCCGTGTTCGGTCTCGTACTCAGCCACCGTGGTGGACGGCTGCACTAGTTCGACATCGATGCCATATTTTTCGCGGATACGGTTCCGAACATCCAGAGTTTCAGCGAATTGGTAGCCCGTGTCCAAGTTAAAAACACGGGTTTTTGGCGCCACACGCGACAAAAAGTGAAGGATAAGGCAACCTTCCACACCAAAGGCTGTCGCCATGGTCAGCCCGGATCCAAAGCGCTCAGATGCCCAGCCAAGAATAGCTTCAGGATCAGCTTGGTCCAAACGAATGGCCTGCTCTTCGATTTCCGCCGCCAATTCAGGTGCGGGTTCCGCCCGAAGCGGCATTGGACTGACCAATGTCAGTGCCTCTCGCGTCATCAGCATGCAACCTCCAAGACTATTTCAATCATACATAAGTTGATCGAAAAGCAAAAGTTGGCTTAACGCATATATTTTGTTGAATCACTGGCCAAGAAGGCATTCATCTAGCACGGCTTCGCACTATCTGGAAAGGCAAACATTGGCACTGTAGGGTCACCATCTCTAGGATATTCATTGCTTCAGCCAACCGAACGAGGGCCCAAAACATGAAACATCGTCGCGCATTGGTGGTTTTTGGCCTTCTTATTTCCATTGGAACGATCATGGCAGCAGATCCAATCGCCTACCCCAACGCCAAAAAAGTCGACCTGGTGGACGAATACCATGGCACAAAAGTGCCGGATCCTTACCGATGGCTTGAAGACGATGTGCGAACATCTCCCGAAGTTCGGGCCTGGGTTGAAGCCGAAAACAAGGTTACGTTTGGCTACCTGAACACACTCAAAGGCCGGGAAACATTCCGCAAACGCCTAACGACACTTTGGAACTATGAACGCGTCACACCCCCTGTTCATCGGGGCCACAGATACTGGTACCTCCGCAACGACGGCTTGCAAAATCAGGCTGTGCTTATGGCACGCGACTCTGCCGATGGTGCTGGTC
>Ga0114972_10003850_pt1 | contig 11194 bp, 8 predicted proteins | sample M_140807_EF_Meta_FD_87354 | JGI IMG/M metagenome (GOLD analysis project Ga0114972, IMG submission 87354) | Freshwater microbial communities from Lake Montjoie, Canada to study carbon cycling - M_140807_EF_MetaG | ecosystem: Environmental > Aquatic > Freshwater > Lake | place: Lake Montjoie... | reverse complement strand
CGTGAGGCACTGGTCGACGTTCAAGTTTCCGGTGCGGGATGCGGATGGCGGGGTGTGCGTCGGGGGCATTTCGGTGGACATCACCGAGGCGGAGCAGATGCGGAAGCGGCTCAGCAGCAGGGAATCGCTGCTGCGGAGGCTGATCGATGTCCAGGAGAGGGAGAAGCAGTCGCTCTGCCACGAGTTTCACGACGGGCTGATTCAATACGCGATCGGCGCCAAGATGTCGCTCGAGGCCTTTCTGCGCGATCATCCCGGCGTCGCGGCGGCGGCGATCGAAGACGCCATCAACTGCCTGGCCGCGGGGATTGCCGACGGCCGGCGGACGATCCGCGGCATCCGGCCCGCTGTGCTCGACGACCTCGGCCTGAAGGCCGCGGTGGAGGAGGTGGCCACCACGCTCGCCGGTTCAGAGACGGAGATCGACGTCACCATCGGTGACGACGTGGACGGCGTTTCCTCCGATCTGCAGACCACGGCATTTCGCATCGTGCAGGAGGCGGTCGCCAATGCCCGCCGACACAGCGGGGCGCAGCGGGTGGCGATCGACCTGCGGATCGAGGGGGACGAGCTCGTGCTGCGGGTCGGGGATTCGGGCCGGGGGTTCGACCCGGCATCGGCTTCGGGGCAGGGATTCGGACTCCTGGGAATGACCGAGCGTGCCTTGCTCGCCGGGGGGCGATGCACCGTGGACAGCAGACCTGGTGCGGGCACGGCGGTCGTGGCGAGGCTGCCGGTGTCGGTGCGCGGTGCGCGGGATGCCGCAGAGCGCGAGCCGCTGCCGCGCGAGCGTCTCACGGCTGCGCCGTGAGCCACACGAGCGGCTGCGTGACGGCGATGTTTCGCTGCATTTCCGGGTCGCGTGGCGAAGTCCTTGAAGATCGAGGCCGCGCTGCCGGCGCTGACAGTGCGCTGCAGCCGCTGGCAGTGTAGACTCGCCACTTTCCGGCGGCTGCCGCCGGCCTCCACCCCAGACCACCCGCGCCAGACCACCCGCGCATGGCCGCAGCCCTCGCCGACCGCCCCCGTGAGCTGCGCTGGTACCACGCGGGGCCGATGCTCTTCGGCGACCTGGGTACGAGCCGTCTCTACGTGCTCGGGCTGGCCTTCCACTTCACGCAGCACGCGTCGCTGTTCCACATCTTCTTCGTGAACGTGCTGCTGGTGCTGGTGGGCTGCTGCTACCTGATCATCTGCCGCAAATATCCCGACGGCGGCGGCGTCTATTCCGCCGCCCGCAGCAGCAGCCGCGGCCTGGCCGTGGTGGGCGGCCTGTCGCTCTGCGCCGATTACACCGTCACCGCGGCGATTTCGTGCCTCGACGCCTTCCGCTACCTCGGCGTGCAAGGCGAGATCGGCGGCGTGCGGATCGAGCTGATCTGCATGCTGGCCGCCATCGGCATCATCGGGGCAATCAACTGGTTCGGCCCACGCGGCATGGGGCGGATCGCGCTCGTCGTGGCGGTCGCGACGGTAGCGTTGACGGCCGTCGTGGCGATCTGTGCCCTGCCCAGCCTCCACCACACGCGGCTCGAGCTGCCGGTGCGGGATCGCAGCCTGGGGGCCTGGGGCGATGCGTGGGTGGGGTTCACGGAGATCGTGCTGGCGCTCTCGGGCATCGAGGCGATCGCCAACATGACCGGCATCATGGTGTCGCCGGTGCGGGTGACCAGCCGCCGGTCGATCGTCCCGGTGCTGGTCGAGGTGGTGGTGCTGAATCTGATCCTCGGTGCGGCGATGAACGCGCTGCCGGATGCCAGGCTGATCGACCCCCAGGGGCATCCGCTGGGCACCGACGACATGATGAATGTGCTCGCGATCAACTATGTCGGCAAGGGGTTCAGCGTCGTGGCGTCGTTCGTCTTCGGCGCCCTGCTCCTGTCGGCGGTCAACACGGCGATGGCCGACCTGATGGCCATCCAATACATGATGGCCCGCGACGGCGAGGCGCCCGCGATCCTCCGCCGCCTCAACGGCCACGGCGTGCCCGGCTACGGCTTGCTCGTCGCCATGCTGGTGCCGGCCGTCCTGCTCCTGGTGTTTCCGGACCTGACCCAGCTCGCCGGCCTCTATTCCGTGGGCGTTGTGGCTGCGATCACGATCAACCTGCTCTCGACGGGAGTGACGGCACAGTTCGAACTGCGGAGCTGGGAGCGCTGGCTTCTCGTGACGGTGGGCTGCCTGATGGCCTGCATCCTGCTGACGCTGCTGTGGAACAAGCCGAACGCCCGGGCCTTCTCCCTCGCGATCCTCGTCATCGGCCTGGCCGCGCGGCTGTTCACGCTGGCCGGCCGATCCACGCTCGCCGCCTCCACCGTCACCCTCGTCCGGCTGTTCACCATCGCCTGCGTCGTGGTGCAACTGCTCGTGGCGTTCCTCGTCCCGGCCGACAGCATGGGCGGCTTCATGGCCTCGGCGGCCGCCGCGGGGCTGCTTCTGTGGTGCGGCAGGATCGTCTTCCATGCCATCGCGGCGGCGGACGCCCGGCCCACGCTCGAGGATCTCGACGGCGACTACCAGCCGACAACGACCTACCTGATCGGCGCCGAGCGGCCGTCGCCCGCGATCTCCCGGACGATCGAGGAGGCCCGTGCCGCGCGGGCCCAGGTGGCCGTGCTGCACGTCAGGGAGCTCGGCATTCCCGTGCTCAGCGTGGGTGCGATGCAGGACGCGGAAGACGACGCCGCCGCCCATGCCATCTTCGCCGAGGCCCTGGCCTGCGGGCGGCGGCTGGGCGTGCCCGTGCGGCTGGTGTATCTGATCGGCGGCGGGGTCGCTGACCGCATCGTGCAGGCGGCGGCGGAGCTCGAAGCATCGCGGGTCTACATGCAGCTGCCGACGAGGGTCGGCGTGTCGCGGTTTTTCAACGGCGACGTCATCGGCCGCGTGGCGGAGCAACTGCCCGTCGCCAGGGAGCTGGTCATCCGGGCGTGATGGTCCCCCGGGCCTTGGCCGTCGTGATCTCTCGTGGCTGGCTGGCCGGGCAGTCTGGCTCAGGGCCCGGCTCCAGCATGAGCAGCCTTTCGAAGACGCTCATGGCGGTCGCGTTATCGTTGATCGCGTCGACCAGCACCTCCCGAATCTCGCGATCTGTCAATTCAAGGCCGGTGTCCCGGCGGATGGCGAGGGCCAGCACGTGCTCCTCACCGCGGGTGGAGTCTCCGAGCAGCCACGCCTTGATGGCCGACATCGCATCCAGTTGCGAAATCCGTTCGTAGGCATCGGGGAGCATCAGCATCGTCGTGTCCTCCTTGGCATCGGGAGGATAACGAAGATCTGTGAGCGGATTGCGACTCACAAAAGACTAAAAGTCGCCTGGCTCATCATGAGGCGGCCGTGAGGAGCGACGCATGATCGCCTGCATGAAACGACGTCACGCGTCATCCGCACGTGCCGCGCCGGCGCTGGCATATTCCAGGCCGTACTTGTTCGTCCGTGCCACATCGCGCGACTGTGAGCGAGCGTGAGCGCCGGCCGCACCCGCAGCCCGCACCAGTTCGATGCGGCCATCCATGTGCTCAACCAGCGCCGTGCAGTGCTCCACCCAGTCGCCGCAGTTGTAATAGTCGATGCCCTCGACCCGGCGAATGGCCGGCACGTGGATGTGACCGCAGATCACGCCGGCACAGCCGTGCTCGCGGGTGTAGCGGGCTACGAATCGCTCGAAGTCGTTGACGAAGTTCACGGCGGTCTTCACTCGCTGCTTCAGCAGCGCGCTCAATGACCAATATGGGTAGCCCAGAAATCGCCTCATGGCGTTGGTCAAAGCGTTCGCGTGCAAGGCAAGCGTGTAGGCTCGGTCGCCGAGTCGGTAGATCCAGCGGGCGTGCCGCGTGACTTGGTCAAACTGATCGCCATGGATGACCAGTAGCCGACGACCGTCGACGGTAACGTGGACGAGTTTGTCGGCCAATTCGACCCCGCCCAAAAGCTGCGGACACCAGGGGCGGAGAAACTCGTCATGGTTGCCGACGACGTAAAACACTCGTGTTCCCCGTTTCAGCATGCCGAGCATCCGGCGAATCACGAAGCTCGCCGTGTCGTCCCAGCGGAAGTGCCGTCGCAGCTTCCAGCCGTCAATGATGTCCCCCACGAGGTAGAGGCGATCGGGCTCGTAGTCGCCGAGAAACTCAAAAAGGGCGTCGGCGCGGGAGAACCCGCACCCGAGATGCAGGTCCGAGAGAAACAGCGATCGCACGCGCATGAGATGTTCCCTTCTGCAGACGAAACCTCAGCTGTGGAAAAGCGGAGCGCGGTTAGGCTAACGGATCGCTCGGCGAGGCGAAGCGCCGAAGTGGATGAGAATTGCGTGAACCCGGGCGGGCGGCTCCCCGCATCACGGTCAGGCGAAGCGAAGAGGATCCTCATGCCCATGCGACGGGTATTCGTCGAGCGGATGGCGACGTCGCGGCGTCAGCCTCCCGTCATGAAGACGTCGCGTCCCCGGCTGGGGCTGGATGGGATTCTCTGATGAGAAAGCGACGCAGTGGAGAGCAGATCACGGGCGTGCTTCGGCAGGCTGACGTGGACCCTGGGGGAGGGCAGGAGCTTGCCCGGCGTCTGCCCACGGCTGGGGAGCTCCCGGCAGATGTACTCTCCTGGCGTACGAAGTGCGGCGGGATGGACTCGAAGATGACCAAGCAGCTTCAGCAGCTCCAGAAGGAGATCTCGAGGCTGAAGACGCTGGCAGCGGGTCAGTCCCTCGACATGCTGATCCGCTGCTTGACGTCTGGGAGGCGGCCCGCCCACACGCGTGCGTGGCGCAGCGCACCTGAGTTGCCCCGAGCGTCGTCGCCGGATGGTGGAGATGACGACGCGGCCGCCGCTGGTGGGCACTCCGACGGCCAACGAGACGATCAGCGCCGTGCTGGAGCGGATCGACCTGCGGATCGGGTCCCGACCCTCCGTCGAGGATGGCAGGATGGGCACGAGGCCTCCGCGTTGCGGCCGTGCAGGCATGCCTCGCGGCGGCGGCGCATGCCGCATTTCGCGGGAAGCGGTACGGTGCCGGCGCAGCTCTTTCCCGGGCGGCTGCCGCGGCCCTATCCTGCTGGCATCGCGCGGGGCCCTGGGTTGGCCTCGGGCTTTCCCCTTCCTCGATATTCGCCCCGGATCTTCATGGAGCTGTCCTGATGCGCATGCGCGCCACCCTGCTCGCTCTTGTCTGCCTCTGCCTGTCGCTCCCCGGTGTTCCGCTCCCGGCCGGACAGCCGGCCGCGAAGAAGGTGCCCGTGGTGGTCGCGGCGTATGCCACGCCGCTCGAGGAGCCGTGGAACATGGTCATCCACGACGCGCTCCAGGCGGCCCAGCGGGGCGGCCGCATCCGCTACTCCTGGCAGGCCGATCTCGCCGACGCGCCGCGGATGGCCGCGGCCCTCGGGACCGAGCTGGCCAAGCGGCCCGACATCGTGGTCGCCGACGGCACGCTGGCTGACGCCGAGATCCGGCAGCTCGCGGCCGCGCACCCGCAGACCGCGTTCGTCATCGGCACGTCGGGCCCGCCCGCCCCGCCGAATCTCTCCGTGTTCGACAGCGATCTCGCCGAGCCGGCGTATCTCTGTGGCGTGCTGGCGGGGCGGCTCACGAAGTCGACCGTCGTCGGCGTGGTCTGCGGCAAGCCGGAGCCGCACGTCCACCGGACCGTCAACGCCTACATCCAGGGCGCCCGCGACGCGAATCCCGCCGTGAAGGTGAAGGTGACGTTCATCGACTCCTGGTTCGATCCGCCGAAGGCCCGCCAGGCCGCGCTCGAGCAGATCGGGGCCGGTGCCGACCTCATCTACGCCGAGCGGGAGGGGGCGATCGCCGCGGCCCGCGAGAAGGGCGTGCGGGCGTTCGGCAACCTTCTCGACCAGCACGGCGAGTCGCCCGACACGGTGATCACCGGGCCGGTCTGGAGCATGACGCCGGTGGTCGACTACATCATCTCGCTGTCGTCGGCGGGCATGGTGCACGCGGAGAACCTCGTCGACTTCTCCACGCTCGGCCGCGGCGGCGCCGGCCTCGCTCCCTGGCACGGCTGGGATGGCAGGCTGCCGCCCGAGGTGATGCAGCTGGTGCGGGAAAAGGAGAGAGCGCTCAAGGCGGGTACGCTCGTGCTCAACCCGAGCACGGAGCGGCCGCGGGGCGACTGAGCCGGCCCCCGCTCGTGAGGCAGGCCCTGCGCGACCCCGTTCCGTTCGCGCAGGGCGCATGGGCCAGCTATGGCATGATCAGCCTGTCGATCACGTGGATCACGCCGTTGGTCGCCTCCACGTCGCTGTTCTGCACGTGGGCCATGTGGTTGGCCGTGCCGACCTTCACGCCCGTGATGAAGTGGTAGTCGACGTCGAGCTTGGGGCCGCCCGCCGACCTGATCTCCATGTGTTGCTTCAGGTCGGCCATCCGCAGCTGGCCGGGTATCACGTGGGCCAGCAGCAGCGCCTTGAGCTTCTCCTTGTGCTCCGGATGGAGCAGGTCGTGGAGGGCGGCCGATGTCAGCCGTTCGAAGGCCTCGTTCGAGGGAACGAACACGGTGAACGGCCCGTCGCCCTTGAGCGTGTCGGCGAGGCCCGCCGCCTCGACCGCCATCACGAATTTCTGCAGGTGTCCCGACTCGACGACCGTCTCGTAGATATTCGAAGCGGGCTCGAGTGCCACGGGCTTTCTGCCGGGTTTCGCCGACAATGCCGCCGTCGCGGCGCCAACAGCCACGAGCAGGGAAAGGGTCCGGATGGTCGCGTGCATGGTGAACCTCGTCGTGTCAGGGCACGGGGGCGGCGCAACCGTTGGGCCGCACCCGTGCCGGTGCAACGCCCGGTCTGGCGCGATCGCCGTCGCGGGCTTGGTCAATGAGTCGCGTGCCGTGCGGCGGCGGCAAATCGCCAGGCTTGTCGGCCGGTGTGGTGAGCGGACACCCTCCGCCTTCCGGCGAGCGGGAGGTCCGCATGCATGTCGGTCGATCGACGCCGGAGGTCGTGGGCGCGGAGTCGTCTACGTCGAGCCCAGCTACGTCGAGCCCAGCAGGTCGGCCTTGAGGCGGGCATAGCGGCGGGTGAAGTGCGGGCGGATCTGCGATTCCCGCAGATCGAAGCCGAAGGCCCGCTTGCTCACCACCACGATCGGCGGCGCCTGCACACGCTTGAAGAAGCTCTGCCGGAACCGCCTCCAGACGAGCTCGAGGTCGGCGATGAACGCGGCGGTGTCGGGGAAGAACGTGCCCACCACGCTCCGGCCGGCGGCCAGGCCGAGCGCTGCCTCGAGCCTGCCGGCCACGAAGTCGGCCAGGATGTCCTCCGGATCGCGGCGCAGTTCGATGAACTGGTAGAGCAGCCGGTCGTGGTACTCGAACTGGAACGGATCGCCCCCGCCGCGGTCGGGATTCTGCGCGTCCGACAGCTCGGCCGACGGCTTGACTGCGAGGATGCCCTCCGGGATCGGCCCGCCGTACGACGCGTTGATGTGGCGGGCCAGCGCGAAGACCTGGGTCTTGTAGAGGTCGGCGAGTGGAGCCACCGCGCCGTTGACGTCGCCGTAGAGCGTGCAGTAGCCCTGCGCCACCTCGGTCTTGTTGCCGTTGTTGGTGAAGACGATCCCGCACCGCTCGAGCGTGCCGATCTGTGCCGCCAGTGCCGTCAGCACCCGGCTACCGCGGTCGCGGGCCTGGATGTTCTCGTCGACCAGTCCGGCCACCGGGGCGGCCGTGAGCGCCTCCACCTGGCGGCGGGTGCCTTCGACCGATTCCTCGATCGGGGCGACGAGGAACCGGATGCCGAGCCGGACCGCCAGGTCGGCGGCCAGGCCCCGCGTCGTCGCCGTGTTGTAGCGGCTGGGCATGTTGACGCCGATCACGTTCGCGGCCCCGAGCACCTGGGTGCAGAGTGCGGCGACAACGGCCGAATCGATCCCCCCTGAGAGCCCGATCACGACCTTGGCGACGCCGATCTGTGCCAGCGTCGCCCGCAGGCCCTCGAGCAGCGCGGCGTGGATCGCCGCCGTGTCGCCGACGTCGGGCGGGACCGGCGTCCCGCTCGTGACGACAGCCTCGCGGAAGCCGGGGCCCTGCGCCACCTTCACCCCGTCGACGTAGACGGGGCTCGCGCCGTCGAACACGAACACGTTCTTGCCGTTGTTCTGGGCGCCGACGCAGTTGGCGTAGAAGAACTCGCAGCCCCTGCTCCGCGCGGCGAGGATGCGGTCGCGCTTCGCCTGCTTGCCGATGCCGAAGGGCGACGCCGAGATGTCGACGATCAGCGGCACCCCCTTGCCGGTGAGCACCGCGACCGGCTTGAACGCGTAGTCGTCGTCCCACATGTCCTCGCAGAGGATCACGCCCACCCGCCGCGTGGAGCCCGCGATCTCGAGCGGAAACGGCGCGACGAGGTCGGCCGGCGAGAGCCCGAGCTCCTGGGCGAGCTTGAGGAGCGAGAAGAAGTGCCGCTCGTCGTCGAACTCCCGGTACTTCGGCATGAGGGCCTTCGGCGTGAAGCCCGGGAAGACGCCGTTGTCCACCGGCCGCCCGTCGGCGGCCACGAAGGCGGCGTTGTACTTGCGGGTGCGGCCGTCCTCGCCGCGGCGCCCGAGGGCGGGCACGCGGCCGAGCACCGGCACGTGGCCGTCGAGCATCGCCGCGACGCTCCCCCACACCGCGGCACAGCGGCCGCGGGTGTGCGCCACGATCTCGGCGTTCATGTCGGCCAGGTCGCGGAGCAACGCGTCGTTCTCCCAGTCGTCGCCGATCAGGTAGCCGGGCAGCGCCATCTCCGGGAAGACGACGAGCGACGCGCCGCCCGCGGCGGCCTCGTCGATGCCGCGCGTGATCCGGGCGAGGTTCGCCTCCGGGTTGCCGGGGAGCACCTCCATCTGGCAAACGACGAGGGCGCCGGGAGGCGTGGCGGCGGGCGTGGCCATGGCGGGTGTGATTCCGATGATCAGGCGACGGAGCCGGGAACCTGGCGGAGTGAGATCTGGGTGAGGGGGATCTGGGCGAGCGGGATCTGGGCGAGGAAGCGCTCCTCGACACGGGCGACCGCCTCCTCCACCGCGGCGCTGCGGCGGGCGGGCAGCAGGCGGGAGGCGAACGAGCCGGCCAGCACCGCAGCGGCGTCGGCGACGGCCCGGCGATCGTCTCCTGCGTACAACAGCCTCCCGCCATCGTACACCGGGGCCAGCAGCCGCCGGCCCGCCGCCGGCTCGCCGTCGAGCACGATCAGCCGCTCACGGTCGCGGATCTCCACGTTGAGACGGCCGGGAATCGCGCCCTTCCCGGTGCCGGCCGCCAGCTTCCCGGTGGGCCGGCCGTCGACCTCGGTGAGCTTGTAGGCGCCCGACAGGGCGTTGCGGGTCTTGTCCTGCATCACGAGCAGCTGGCCGGTGACGTAGGAGACGAACTGCCGCGGATCGATGCCGCTCTCGCGGACGGCCGCGTCGAGCCGCTCGAGATCTTCGGGGCGTGAGACGTCGGCGATCGAGATCCGGTCGAGCGCCGGGTCGAGCATGCCCTCCTCGCGAAGCCGGGAGAACGCGTACCGCGCCTGGTCCGCGAGGTCGCCCGAGTCGAGCCGCATGAAGATGGCCTTGCCGGTGCCGCGGTGCTTCCTCTTCAGTGAGATGATCTTCTCGATGCCCGCCTTGGGCTCGATCAGGTCGACCAGGAGCGTGACGCGGTCGCAGGCCGCGATCGCCGCCTCCATCGCCTCCAGTTCGGTGTCGTAGCAGGCCAGGAAGCGGTGCGCCGTGGTGCCGGCCGTGAGCAGCTCGGGCACGACTAGCGCGGCGGTGTCGTTGCTCGTCTGCCGGATGCCGGCGACAGCGAGGGCCCGGAGGGCCCGCACGTGATCCTCCTCGCTGATCGCGGCCCGCTTGCCCGCCTCCACCACGCGGTCCTTCCCGACGCCGAGCAGCAGCTCGACCGCGTCGGTCGTGACGGCGGTCTCGTAGAACGTCCGCAGCAGGAGCGGCTCGAGGTGGGCCGCTAGCTCGCCGGGCCCCTCGACCGACGCCACCGGCTCGCCCGGGAGGAGCACGGTACCGTCCGCCACGGCCCGCACCCGCAGCGGGAGGCGGCCGCCGTGGCGTTCGACCACGTCGCGCCACATCGCCTCGTCGAAGAAGCCGTTGCCCCCGCGGGCCCGCTGGTCGGCGTAGAAGTCGCGGGCGAAATCGATCTCGCCGTGGGTGAACGTGGGGCCGAGGGCCTCCTGCACCGCCCGCCGCAGTCCGCTGGCGACGAGGTAGCGGCCGTTGGTCGACCGCCGGAACGTGAGCGTGTAGGCCTCGGGCCGCCGTCCCCGCGGGCCCTTGATGTGGCTCATCGTCCGGTTGTAGGTGTCGGTGGAGATCACCTTGTTCTTTCGGGCGATGTCGAGGCGGACATCGTCGTCGGGGATGTCGCGGTACTCCGCATATGTGATCGCGGGAAACTGCCGGAGCTGGTCGCGGTAGGATGCGAGCGAGAATGGCATGGAGGCGGTCGGCATGCGATGGGGCCAAGGGCGGCGGCCCCGCGGACACAAGCGGGGAATGCACCGCGTCGCATCGGGTAGAGTACCCTGCGGCGGAAGGCCGCAGGAAGCACGATCCAATGACCCCACCCGAGTCCCTGATCCTCGCCTCCGGATCGGCGATCCGCCGCCAGCTGCTCGGCGACGCCGGGATCGCGTTCGTCGCCGATCCCGCCGACCTGCCCGAGGAGGATCTCGTGGCCCACATCCGCGAGCCCGACCGGCAGGCCCGCTGGCTCGCGGTGGCGAAGGCGCGGCACGTCGCCCGGCGGCACCCCGGCGGCTTCGTGCTCGGCGGCGACCAGGTGGGCGCGCTCGATGACGGCACGCTCCTCGAGAAGCCCCGCGATTCCGCGCATCACGTCCGCATGCTGCTGGCGATGGCCGGCCGTCGCCACACGTTCCATCCCGCGGCCGCGCTCGTCAGGGACGACACGGTGCTGGCGGAGGCCGGCTGCGCGGTGACCGTCACCTTCCGCGCATTCGGCGAGGAGACGGCGCGGGCCTACGTGGCAACCGGCGAGGGCCGCGGCAGCTGCGGCGGCTACGAGCTCGAGCACCGGGGCTGCCAGCTCGTCGAGGACGTCGCCGGCGACATGCAGGCGGTTCTCGGGTTTCCGCTGCGGCTGGTCCTGCCGATGCTGCGGCACCACTGCCCGCGCGAGGCCGGCCTGCTGTCCGGCTGATCGGATCCGGGCTGCGGAAACGGGCCG
>Ga0114972_10003848_pt1 | contig 11195 bp, 7 predicted proteins | sample M_140807_EF_Meta_FD_87354 | JGI IMG/M metagenome (GOLD analysis project Ga0114972, IMG submission 87354) | Freshwater microbial communities from Lake Montjoie, Canada to study carbon cycling - M_140807_EF_MetaG | ecosystem: Environmental > Aquatic > Freshwater > Lake | place: Lake Montjoie... | reverse complement strand
TTCAGCAATCCAGTTGGATTATGCTTGCAAGCAACGCCCGCCCGTAGCATTTTTGGGGAGCACCTACCAAGTTGCTAACCAGGGGGATTTGGAGAGTGTTCAGCTCGAAAGGTTTGAAGTTCAAGATCGACATTGGGCCGGATGGTTCGTTTTAGCTGGATCTCCAACGCGTTACAAGCTCTGCGTCGAGGTCATCGAAGGGCAGCTCGATTGGCAAGCCGAAACGCAGAGGATTCAGGTTCGGCCTGAGGGATCTTTGGAAAAACCTTCGACGCTGCGTTGGTGCTATCGGATCGCTTGGCTATCATGCCATGAATGATTAATCTAACGCGACGAAGGTAGCTGGAAGTTGCGGCCTCCACCGGACGAGTCCAGTGGTAGGCTTTCAACCGCACCTATGAGGATGTGGATCTATCCAGCTAGGCGTTTTTCTATTTGCGGAACTGTTCGAGCAGTCTGCCTGGGCTGCCCATGATGTTGTAGCCGGAGTCGACGTGGAGGATTTCACCGGTGATTCCGTTGCTATAGGGGCTCAGCAGATAAGCTCCCGAGCGGCCGACTTCTTCGTGCGTTACGCAGCGTCCAAGCGGAGCGACGTAGTCGTAGTACTCCTGCATCTCGCCGACCCCAGCGGCAACCCCGGCAAGCGTCTTGAGAGGTCCGGCGCTGACACCGTTGACGCGGATCCCTTTGGGTCCGAGGTCGTAGGCAAGGTAGCGTACGGTCGCATCGAGGGCGGCTTTGCATATCCCCATGACGTTGTAGCCTGGGACGCATTTCTCACCGCCGAAATAGGTCATCGTCAGGACCGATGAATCGGGCTTGAGCATCGGCCGGGCTGCGTTGGTCACAGCGATCAAGCTATAGACGCTGACATCCATGGCGAGTTTGAACCCAGCGCGGCTGGTTTCGACCGTATCGCGCGAGAGATCGTCCCGGTCGGCAAAGGCGATCGAGTGGAGCAGGAAATCGATTTGGCCAAAGTCCTTGGCGGCCGCCTCCATGAAGTTTTTAACCTGCACGTCGTCTTGGACATCGAGCGGACGCAAGAAGGCCGTTTGGGCTGGGTAATGCTCGACGCACTTGCTGACGCGCAGGTGGTTCTTCTTTTTCTCGTCGTCGGGCTTGTCGGGCAGGTGAGAGAATCCGCAAATGCCCCCTTGGTCCATGATTTCTTTAGCGATGGCCCAAGCGATCGAGCGATCGTTGGCCACACCGAGAATCAATCCTTTTTTGCCTTCAAATAACTTCATGGGACGATTGCCTTTCGTGGAGGAATGACGGGAAGAACGATCAATTCAAATTGCAGACAGGAGCGAGGTCATCGATGTCCGATTGTTTCGGAAAGAACCGCTCGACGACGTCGTAGAACTGCTCTTGGTTTTCGACTTTCGAGATGTGAGCTCGGAAGTGCCGAGCACCCGGCTTGCTCTGCGCATAGCAGCAAGCGAACTTGCGCATGAGCATCGTACCGCGGTCTACTCCAAAACGTTCGACGACTAGATCGTAGTGATGGAGCATGATTTTGCGTTGATCGTCGATGGATGGGTCTGGAGGGATCGGACGGCCTTCGAGGGCCGCGGCCGCTTGGGCAAAGAGCCAGGGCTTGCCCAGGCTTGCGCGGGCGATCATCACCCCATCGACGTTGTAGTTTTGATAGGCAAAGAGGACTTGCTCGGCCGTTTCGAGATCTCCATTGCCGATAATTGGCATATGGTTTAAGTGCTGTTTGATTTGCGAGATGTGATCCCAATCGGCCGAGCCTTTGAAAAAATCTTCTGCGGTCCTGCCGTGCACCGTCAGGGCTGCTGCTCCGGCTCGCTCGACGGTCTTGGCCACCTCGATGTAGTTCATCGAGTCTCGGGTGCAGCCCAGACGCATCTTGGCCGTTACGGGTGTGGGAGCACAGGCTTCTACCAGCCGCGAGATAATGGCATACATGCGCTGTGGGTCGCGGAGCAAGTAGGATCCGCTGTGGGCCTTTTCGGTGACTTGTTTGACCGGGCAGCCGAAATTGATGTCCACGACGCTCACGCGGTATTCCTCGACGAGCCGTCGTCCGACTTTGGCCATTGTCTCCGGGTCGTTGTCCCAGATTTGGACCGCCAGTGGTCGGGGTTCCTCTCGGATTCCCCAGAGTCGTTCGGGATGTTCGCAGTCGTGCTCATCGAGCCAGACAAAGCCTCGAGCGTTGACCATCTCGGTGGCTTGGAGTCCGGTTCCACCGAACTCCCGGACGATCTGACGATAGGCATAATTGGTATAGCCTGCCATCGGGGCTTGGAAAATCGGCGGATAAACCTCCATCGAACCGATCTTGACCGGCTTGGGTGCCCTGTTGGGCGCCCTATCGGGTATTTGAGAAGTCGCGGTTTCAGATGAGCCTTGGTCGGTTTCCATGCGTAACACTGTACCTATTCCACTGAATCTCGCCGAGCCCAACCCAGTCAGGATTCCCCAATGGGGCTGATCAAAAAGCCACCCCCCTGCGTCCGATTCGCCGCTGTTTTTTCCTCCGAGGATCGCTTTCTGGACCTGGTTTGGGATCGTTTGCAATCGCACTGGGGAAAAATCGCTGTCTTGGGACAGGCCTTCGATTTCGTTGAATCTCCCTATTATCTCAAAACGATGTTTTCTTCCTATGAGAGCCAAATCCGGCCGAACCTACGCAAGCAGATGGCACTTTTTCTAAAGCCTTACGATCCGGCAGAGCTTGCCCGGGACAAGCGCGCTTCGAACCGCTGGGAGCAGGCTTGGACGGCCGAGCTTATCGCCCAGGACGCTGCATTCGCGGGACTCTTGGATCAGCAAGCTTCAGCCGATAAAGCTTCTGTTTCGGGAGCCAGACGGCTCATCAACATCGATCCGGGTTACCTGAGCATGACGAAATTGGTCTTGGCCTCGACCAAGAACCGAGAGCACCGCATTTATCTCAGCGATGGCATCTACGCCGAGGTGACTCTTGCGTTTCGAGATCAAGCCTGGACCGCGATGCCTTGGACCTATGCCGACTATCAACGCCCCGATGTGCTCGATTTTCTCAAACAGGCCCGCAAGGGCTTTGCTCAAGCGGTGGCGAATGCTCTGCGAGACACCGAATTGGATTCTAGCGGTAGCGGAGCAGACTCATGAGCCGTAGCGAACTGATCCTTGGCACTCTGATCGCTGGGGTGGTATTGGTCTCATTTTTGATATCGCTTTGGATCGTCGGTTGGGTCAAGAGGAATGCTCTGAGGCTAGGGTTAATCGATATGCCTAACGAGCGCAAGGTGCACACGGTACCGATTCCGCGTGGCGGCGGTGTAGGGATATGGCTTGGGGTGGTGTCTGTTTTTGCGATCGGGACTTTGGCGGTGGCGATTGCCAACGCTTGGCCGAGCCTCATGGCAGACGTTTTGCCATCGAGCGTAGGTCAGATGTTGCCAGGGTTGTGGTCCAAGCTCGGTTCGATATGGTTGTTGCTCGCAGGGGGCTCGGTGGTTGCGGTCCTGGGTCTCATGGACGATCGTTATGGGCTCGATTGGCGAGTTCGGATTGCCGTTGAGTTTGGGGTAGCTGCGGCGGTGGTCTATGGACTGAAACTGCAACTCACAGCGTACATCGATCTGCCGTGGCTGACACCGATCTTGAGCGTCGTATGGATTGTGATGCTGATCAATTCTTTCAACATGCTCGACAACATGGATGCCTTGAGCGCGGGGGTTGCGGCGATTGTCTCAGGGATGCTGGCGCTGATGCTACTTAGCACGCCCGAGGAGTCGCAGGGCCAGCCGCAGGTATTCGTGGCTCTGATGGTTTTAGCCCTGCTGGGCGGGTTGCTTGGATTTCTCAAGCACAATTGGCCACCGGCCTCGATTTTCATGGGGGATTCGGGGAGCTATTTTGTCGGTTATTGGATTGCGGTAACGACATTGTTATCTACTTATTCCGGGGCGCACGGGCATGCACCTCATGCGGTGTTTGCACCGCTTTGTTTGTTAGCCATCCCGATATATGATACGCTCAGCGTCATCGCGATCCGATTGCGGGAGGGCCGCAGCCCATTTCAAGCCGACAAGAAGCATTTTTCGCACCGGCTGGTCGATTTGGGGATGACCAAGAAGCAGGCCGTCGGGACGATCTATCTGGCGACCTTGACGTGCTCCTTCGGAGCGCTGCTCTTGCCTCGTACGGATTGGATCGGTGCAGGTTTGGTCCTGCTGATCGTGCTAGCGATGCTAGCCTTGATCGCCCTGTTGGAGAGCCTTACGAGCAAAAAATCCAGCCCGTAAAGTCTCCCAGAAAAGTCTCCCAGGGCAGTAGAGTAACGTTAACGCATTCACTAACTTCGATTCATCCATAGTTGCTGGTTATCCCATGTCATCTTCGTCGAACTTCTCGGGCTCATCCGCTGAGGGCCCTTTGGCTGCGAACACTCTGCCCGCTCCACCTTTGGAGAAACGAGCTTCGTGGAGCTTGATCCCCGAGTCGCTGGCTTGGTGCTCTTTGGCGCTTATGATTGTTCTGTCGTATTGGAGGCCCAGCGACTCTGCGGTGGCGATCGGGTTTGGCGATTCGATTTGGCACATCGGTCTTTCGCTCTTGGGGTTTTTATCTGCAGCGATTTTCGCGGGTTCGATGCGGCGTTTTGGATCTTCCCAACGTTTATCGTTGCTGTGGTTGTTGATCGCTCTGGTGGTGCTTTGGCATGCGATGGTGACTGGATATTCGATCGGCAGGACCAACGTTAAGAATTCGATCTATGGTTTTTGGCAGTCGACTTCGATGTGGCTGTTGCTACCGACGATCGCATGGTTGGTCCGCAGTCCACAGGGGGCAGCTCGGCTGCTCAAGCTCTGGTGGGTCCTTGCGGTCTTTGTCCTGATGTGGGGTTTTTGGGAATACGGGGTGTTGCAACCTGCTCAGCGCGGCGAATTGGCTAAGGACCGTATCGGCTATTTGCAAAAAAGCCAGATCGATCCGGACTCCTCAAGCGCCGTTTTGATTGTCAATAGGATCGAGAGCACGGAAGTCCTGAGCGTCTTTGCTCTGGCCAACTCGTATGCTGGTTTTTTAGTCGCCCTTTGGCCGCTGTGGCTCGGCTGGATGCTCCAAGGCTTGCGTGAGCGATCGGAGCTATTTGGATCCAACCCCGATTCAACCGATAAGACATCTAAAATATCTCAAAGAGCCCTGTGGTTCGTACCCTTGGTCCTGGTGCTTGCCACCGCCCTTGCGCTGCTACTGACCAAGAGCCGCACCGCATGGGTGGCCGCTGGGGTATCGACGGTGTTGGCGCTGCTGCTCGACCCGGTCCTTCGCGCGGATCTTCGGCGATGGATGACGAACCAACCGATGCTGGTGGCCGCCGCAGTGGTGAGCGTGCTTGTGATCTTTGGCGGAGTGTACGCGCTGGATCCTTTGATTTTTCAAGAGGCCGGCAAATCGTTGGCTTATCGCATGGACTATTGGAAAGGGGCTTGGGAGCTGATCGGTCAGCAACCCCTGTACGGTTTTGGATCGCTGAATTTCCAATCCACCTACTTGCAAGTCAAAAAGATCACGGCTGCGGAGACACCTGCCGACCCGCATAACTTTCTTTTCGAGTTGGCTCATATTGGCGGTTGGGGATTGCTGGGCCTGACGGTCTTGTTGCTAGGGGCTTTATCGTTCTGTGGACTGCGCAAGCGGATCATCGGCGAGGGTCTATCGGGCGATCCGTTTGCAAGGTCCTCGGATGGATTCAAAGGACCTTTAGAATTTGCGCTTTGGGGGACGGTGATCCTCAGTGCGGTTTTGATTTTTGTTTACGCATTCTTCACCGCCGGAGACCTTGAGCTTTTTGGGACAGCGATCGCGATTGCGATTGCGGCTGTTTTTGGATACTGGCTCCATAAAGACCATGCCAGCGCTTCGGTGCAGTCCCTTGTTATGAACCAGCCTGGTTTGCTGCTGGTTTCGTTTCTTGGGGTTTTGGTCCATTTTTTGGCCTCCGGTGGATGGATGTTTCCTGGCACGATGATCGCACCGATGGTTGCTATGGGGTTGTGGATCGCCGGTGCAGGTTGGATCGAGCCGACCGAGGCCGCGGCAAAACCAAGCCGACTAGCAGGTTTGCAAGGCCCGCTGATCGCCGCTGTGCTGATCGGGCTATGGGGTTGGTCGATGGCTTGGCCCTATTTCCAAACTCATCGGATCACAGGAACCTTTGCTAGAGATTCTCAAGGCAAGCTGCAAATCGACTCGGTGATCGCCGACAAGAGGCTCCCGTCGAGCGACGAGTATGCCTCATGGATCGCTTCGGTCCCCTACGATCCGGACTTGGCCAAGTGGGGCATGGAGTTCAGCGCCACGGTGCTCGATTCCAAGGTTCCGGTAACGGACAAAATCAGTTGGTTGCACCAATTCCAGGAGGCCTGCAAGCTGCTCATCGAGCGGGACCCGAAGAACGCGTCGGCGTATGGCGAAGCCGCCAGCCAATCGCTGCGAGCCTCGATCGGGCAAATGCTCGATCCGTCGCTCAATGACATGTTGGTTGCTCGGCGCACGGATCCTGGAGCAGGCTCCGGAGTGCGCGGTCCGGCGGCTAGTGGCGGAGCTCGAGGCGCAGGGGGCCGTGCTTCAGGTGGCCGTGCTTCAGGGGCTCGGTCCGTTGCCACGCAGCTCATTCAGGATTCCTTTAGGTACTATCAGGAGGCGACCAAGTACGCTCCGGCCAGTGCCGAACTGCATTTGCAGACGGCGGTCGTTGCCGCCATGCAAAGCAATTGGAAGGTCTGTGAGCAGATGCTCGACGAGGCTGAGAAAATCGATAGCCAGACCCCCCATCGGGACAGGAAAATCGGGGCTGCTAAGGTCTGGATTCCCCGCGAAATGGTCCCTGTCATCGAGGAACGAGCCGTGGCAGGCAAGAAAATCTCCGAGGAGGGAAACCCCGAATGGGATAAGCTCAAGGAGCTCATTGCACGGAGCGATTCGGTTCCGGGTGAACCTGTACGCCGAACCTTGCGTAGCTTTTTTGAGAATCCCTAATGTCTATTAAATCCACTTTCTCTCCTGGCAATCATGCGCAGTTTGCTCCTTCTGCTTTCCTGCATCGGTCTTGGGTTTGGACTGGCCAAACTGGATCACGACAGGCGCTTTTCCGGGGTCGAGAACCTCATGGGAAGTGCCAAGGGGGTCTCGACGCAGGCCGATAGTGAGGCGATCCGCTCGGAGGTCGAAAAGCTCGCAGCGCAGAAAGTTGGAAAAATCACCGTCGTCAACGGTGCTCAACTCGACTTTGGGATGATGATGAAAGGGACCAAGCGGTCCCACAAATTCGTCTTCAAGAACGTCGGGGAAGCCGACGCAAAGATTTGGTTCAAAGCCAGCACCTGCAAGTGCACGGTCGGCAAATTTACCGAGGCGACGCTCAAGCCGGACGAACAAACCGACGTGGAGTTGGAGTGGAAGGCCGAGAACATTCTCGATGAATTCTCTCAAACGGCGACCATTGGGAGCAACTGCCCTAGCCAAGAGGAGATCAAGCTCGTTATCCGTGGTCGGATCGGTCAAGCCTACACCTTCGATCCACCCTCGCCATCCCTTGGTGATATCCTTTCGCTGCAAGAGAACGAGGTCAAGTTCCGAATTTACTCGTTCCAGGAAGGTCCGATGGATTTGGGTGGGGGTCAGGTCAAGGATTCGGTTCTCTCCAAGAAGGTTCGCTTTGAGGTTGGCGAAGAAAAGATCCTTCAACCCGGAGAGATTCCGGATATGGCCGACGCTCGCAGGTACGTCGATTGCAAAGTCACCTTGTTGCCGGGGCTGCCAGCAGGCCCGGTGAATCTCGAGCTGCAGATCGAAAGGCGAAATGCAGGACGCCCCGAGGAAGAGTTCTTGTTTTACACCCTTCGTGGCCGCGTGGTTACCCCGGTCCGGGTCATCGCAGGAGATGATTACAACGAGACGCGAAACATTTTGACGATGGGTACAGCCAAGTCCTCGCAAGGTCTTAAAAAGAGCTTCATGATCGCGAGTCGTACCGAAGATTTCCAAGGGGATCCGAATGTGAGGATTGGCAAGGTTATTCCGGAGGGGCTCAAGGCCACTCTTGGAACGCCGAAGATATCGGCAACCCAGAGAATCTATCCGGTCCTCCTGGAATTGCCCCCTGGAAGCGATCCAGTCGAACTCGACGGAACCTTTAGCAAGGATTTCGGGAAAATCGTCATCGAAACAGATATGGAAACCTCCCCGATCATACCGATGTATCTGAAATTCCGAGTCACAGAGGATTGATCCCAGGCAGGGATGGTTATCAAGGTCTTTAGGCTTCATGAAACGCAAGATCCGCACTTCGCTCTGGTTTGGATCTACACCCAACGGATTGGTTGCGAGAACCCCCTCGCGCACGCTGCTCATCGGTTGTGCTTCGGCAGGCTTGCTCTGGATTCTCGGTGGCATGCTCTTGGCACAGCCACCCAGGCTGCGTCTGGGCCAACGTCAGGATCGACCGCCTCAAAAGGTTCCGGTCGTTGTCAAGCAGCCTTCGGGTCAACCCTCAAAGGGTGCCCAAACCTCCCCGGTCCAGTTACCCTCGGATCCTCCCATCACCGTCGCGACGGAAGAAGAAAAGAATCAGAAGATCGCCACCGATTGGCAAAATCCTTGGCTGGTTCTCTACATCACCGGAAACCAAACCGGGTATCTCGAACCTTGCGGTTGCACCGGGCTGTCGAATCAAAAAGGTGGAATCAATCGCAAAGACACCCTGCTGACGAGCCTCAAGAATCGGGGTTGGCAAGTCATGGCGCTCGATGCTGGCGATCAGGTTCGACGCGATGGGACTCAGTCAGAGATCAAATTCAATTGGACAACCCAAGCCCTTCGGCAGATGGGTTACGCAGCGACTACTTATGGAGCCAAGGATCTGCTTTTGTCGGACAACATCCTGCTGTCTGTCCTGGATGAGAACGGTACCAACAACCTGTTTGTTTCCGCCAATGTCAGCATGCTGCCCGACCAAGACCTTCGATACAAGGTTTTCACGGTTCAAGGTGCGGACAAGAAAATTCGCAAGATCGGCGTCACCGGAATTCTAGGTGAGGAGAGCCTCAAGGCGCATGCGACGCTCAAACAAGGTTTTTTCACCGTCTCGCCAACGATTCCAGCTTTGAAAGAAGTCGCCGCCAAGCTCAAAGAAGAAAAGTGCGATTATCAAATCCTCTTGGCCAACGCGAATTTGGAAGAGACCAAGAAAATCGTCGAAGCCGTTGAGGGGTTCCAATTGGTGGTCACCTCAGGAGGTTATGGCGAGCCAACGTATCGCCCTGAGGTACTACCCGGTAGCACGTCGGAGATCGTCCAAGTTGGCACCAAGGGTATGTATGCGGGTATCGTGGGGCTCTTTGACGATCCATCCCAACCTACCCGTTACCAACGTATCGCTCTGAGCTCGCAGTTCGAGGACTCCCCTCGCATGCTCGAACTCTTTAGCAAGTATCAAGACGAACTGCGCAACAAAGCCGATGACAATTTCTCAGCCTTGGGGTTAAGGCCCATCACGCATCCCACCGGACGAAGCTATGCCGGTACTCAAAAGTGTGGAGAGTGTCACACGACGGCTCATGAGATTTGGAAGAACACTCCGCACGCCAGCGCCACCGATTCGATCGTCAAACCACCCGAAAGATCGATGGCAAGGCACTTTGATCCCGAGTGCATCTCGTGCCATGTGACGGGCTGGAATCCTCAGAAGTTCTTTCCGTACAAGACCGGTTACGAAACACTCGAGGGCTCACCCGACCTGCATGGAAACGGGTGCGAGAATTGTCACGGGCCTGGCCTGGAGCACGTCCAAGCCGAGGAGAACTCCAGTGGAGATTCCAGCGCCGACAAAAAGCAACTCGAAGAGCTCCGCAACTCGATGCGTTTGACGCTTGCCAACGCCCAGGAAAAGTGCCTAGAGTGTCACGACATCGACAACAGCCCCGAGTTCCACAAAGAAGGGGCTTTTGAAAAATTCTGGGAGCAGGTCAAGCACTACGGTAAGGACTAGTAGGGACTCTTAGGGTTTGGCTCCAGTGATCGATCGGATGTAGTCGACCTCGGCAGCGCGGTAGGGTGTTCCGTCTCTTCGGAAGATGTCGTGGAACCACAGGTCGGGCTCTTTGTCATAGGGCTTTTGCCACGAATCCCAGGGGTAGATTGTTTGGCTCTTGCCATCGACGAATCCCCAGTTGTGTGCCCCGACATTCTCTTCCTTGAGGATCTTTAGGTTTGGATCGAAGTGGCAGTTGTTGCCTCGGGCCATGTACTCGGTGCAAACGATTGGTCGGCCGTAACGTTTCAGAGATTTGATCGCACGTCGTAGCGATTCGCCATCGCCGTAGTTGTGGAAGGTGATGATGTCGGATTTTTCCAAGCAGAATTTGTCGACTGGACTGAGCTTGGATTCATCTTCCCAGAGGCTGATCCATACCCCACAGGTCAGGGGTTGAGAGGGGTTGATCTCGCGAGCCCACTCAAAGCAACGTTCGGCAAAGATCAAACCCGCTTGCGCTTTGTTCGGCAGTTCGGTTTTGGTCCCGTTGCGACCGTAGGAGTTCGCGTTGTCGTTGTCGAGTTCGTTGACCAAATCCCAAGCTTGGATGCGGGGATCGTCTTTGAATCTCTTGAGGATTCCTTGTAGGTAGGGCTTCATCAGGACATGCTTATTTGGATCTCCGAGAATCGCTGCTCCGGGGCTTTGCAACCAGCCGCTGTTGTGGACCCCTTTTTTGGGATCTCGCTGGCGACCGGCTACGGGCTGGGGATCCCAGACCGAATCGAAGGGCACAAAGACGATCCCAATTTTGTGCTTTTGCGCAATGCTTAGAAATTGCTCCATACGATCGAGCAGATCTTTGCCTTCTCCGGCCCAAAGTAGATCGTGCAGGAAGACTCGCATGGAGTTAAAGCCCAGGCTTCGAGCCCAACCGAGCTCTTGATCGATTCTTTGAAGGTCAAAGGTTCCGATTTGCCACATTTCCAGTTGGTTGATCGCATAGGCTGGAATGTAGTTTGAGCCGACCAGCCAACCCTGCTTCTCTTGCCAAGCCTGGGCCTGCTCGGGGGTCCAACGGGACTGGGCCTGGGAGTCAGAGGCCGCGCAGAAGAGGGCGAGCAGCACCGAGAGCAGCCCGCAGGTCCATTGGGTAGGCCATAGGTTGGATCGAGTTAGCATCATCGTC
>Ga0114972_10003846_pt1 | contig 11199 bp, 11 predicted proteins | sample M_140807_EF_Meta_FD_87354 | JGI IMG/M metagenome (GOLD analysis project Ga0114972, IMG submission 87354) | Freshwater microbial communities from Lake Montjoie, Canada to study carbon cycling - M_140807_EF_MetaG | ecosystem: Environmental > Aquatic > Freshwater > Lake | place: Lake Montjoie... | reverse complement strand
TGACGCCTGTTGACTATGAACAAGCCGTGTTATTATTAGAACTGTGTTCGCTTTTCGTGGGGAAGTCCATTCGACCTGACCGATTGACTCTTTCAGATCGGCTTGGATTCAGGTTCGTACGTGAAGATGGCGGCAGCAGGAAAACTCTGGGGAAGACCAGACTTTTAGCTTGATGAACCTTCCTCCACAGATCGGCTTCATCTCGCCCTTTGCAATTTGGCGACCGCAGCAAAAAATACGTTGTCGGCGAAATCGATGATTTTTAAGACTTTCATGGTCCGGTCCGCATCGGGATCGTCCCGATCGCAGTGAAAAAAACAGCGGGCAACGAACGACACAGACTAAGTGGCATTTGAAGTTCGTATTCATCGTTATATAATGTTTTTGTGTAATAGTCAGCATTTTAACCGCAGGTTTTTGGCCATGCTTAAAGAAATGACGATCGAAGGAATCAAATCGTTTAAGGAAGTAACGACGATCCCATTCGCACCCATTACAGTGCTTACTGGTACAAACAGCTCCGGAAAAAGTTCCATTTTTCAGTCCCTCCTTGTCCTTAAGCAGAGCTTCGAATCGCCCTCTTCGCAGGTAGCCGGGTTGCACTTAAATGGTAAGTATATTTCTCTGGGGTCGTTTGAGGACTGGTCATCGGATCATAAATCAAGTCCCATTCAAGTGAAAGTCACATTAGGACAGATGCCCGCCCTTACTGAAGCATTTTCGAGTCCGACGTCGTCTGGTAGCCGCCGATTCGCTTTAGCCTCTGCTGGCCGCTCAATGCGGTACTGGTGGCGATCGTCCTGGAGATCCAGATATATGCCCTCAGCCGTCCGCGCGGGTGGCACTCTAGAACTCGGCTTGGTGCCATCAGAGCAATCCGCGACTACGGCCACGCTTCAATCATTCGCTTGGTGCTCTTGGGGTCAGATTGAGGGGGGGGCAAAAGATACTTACCGACTCGGCCTTACTAGAAACGCAGAGGTTGACAACTCGGGTGAAATGAAGTCACTTCCTGGAGACGATTTAACGGATACAGACGAATTATGCTACGCACTTGAATTTGATTACATCTCGCAAACTTCTGAACCTGATTCGGACGTCTCACGCGGACTAAACCTACCAATTCACGAGACCGCTAAGGCCGCAATCGAAGGCCTACTTCCGATAAGTGGCCTGAAAAAAACAGAAGAACTTGCGGTCTACCAGACACTTAATTCCGCATTGAAGTTATGCGTCAATGAGATACAGCGAGTATATTCAGCTAAGCATGCCGATCTCCAAAACGAGCGGACTTGGTCGAATCTTGAAGACTTTGTGCCGTCATGGAATAGCACTACCTCATCACTAAAGAAAACAATTCAGTTTCTCGAGAAATATGTTCCCGGTGAATTTCTTACTTACTTGAAGAATTTCCCGGCAATCGCTGATTTCACTACAATTTGTAGTGATCCAGAAAGATGCAAAAAAAAATGGCTCAAGCGATTTAGCAATAGGTTCGAGATGACGTCCGAGGACCAGGAGCGCATGGACCTTTACGTTCAAATCGCCAAACTACAATTGGATCGCCTCTGTGATCTCTTGGTTGATGCCTATGAAATCGATCGTGACCTAATAGCCGGCCTCAATGCTGACAGCGACTTTGGAGATTTACAAATTGCCGTGCCCGGTTCTGCCAAGTACCTTGAAATAATTCGCTTACTTATGGAGACATCGGAGAATCAAGAACTTAAGGAACGACTACGTGGACTCGTTAAGCGCGCTGTTGTTGAGGCAAATGAAAAGCTCTATGGGGAAATTTTGTTTCCGGCCCGATCTCTATTGGAATCACTTGGTCGCGGTCCGCGTGATGGCAACCTCTGCCCAACTGAGCAACAACTTCGTTCGTTCTTCGTCGACCTTCTCTACCACCTTGGACCATTAAGGGATGAGCCCAAAAACCTATACACGTCAGACCTGCCATCCAGTATGGCGGACGTTGGCAACCGCGGGGAACGCGCGATTGCATGCTTGCGATACTTCGGTGAATCGGAGATTCTAGCACCCTCTGTCGGCAAATTTCCACCAGCGCTTGAGCGATGCAAATTCTATACCGCCGTCGAGGAATGGGGACGGTACCTTGGCATATACAATGGAATTGTGCTGGATGAGTCCATGAAATATGGCACCGTCTGCAAAGTTGCCGTAAGTTCCGGACAAAAAGCAGTGCATTCTGACCTAACCAACGTTGGGGTTGGTGTCTCCCAATTGCTTCCAGTCATCGTACTATGTCTTGCGGTACCTGTGGGTAGCGTAGTGCTAATTGAGCAACCTGAATTGCATTTGCACCCAGCGGTTCAGAGTCGACTATCGGAGTTTTTCGTCGCCTGCGCGCTGACTGGACGCCAAGTGGTAGTGGAAACGCACTCTGAACATCTGGTTAATGGATTGCGGTTGATGGCATCAGATGGTCGACTTCAACCCGAAAGAGATGTTTCACTCGCGTTTATCGAGAAAGACGATCATGGCTCTGAAGTGACGCGGATCGCGATCGGTAGCGACGGTGGCATGGATCGCTGGCCGACCAATTTTTTTGACGAAGCAGAACGAGTCTTAGTCCAGATCATCAAGAACAAGCTGACGAGATAACGCCATGAAACCGGTATTGGCTGAGCCTGCTCTATACGTGTATGCCGGTAATCAAGACGGCAGATACTCCGACGTAAGTTTTAAAGCGTTCTATAGAGTTTTTGAACGTCTTAAAAAGTTTATTGAACTGAATAACGCTTGCATTTTTACGTCTGCCGAAATTTACAAAGCTACAGAAAAGATGTTTCCTTACTCTACAATCAGTTCAACGAACCGAGAGAGGAATGCGAAGATCTGGGAGGAAGCATCGGTCGTGACTAGGTTTTTAGAAAAACACATAGATAAGCCCCTGAGGGATTACAAATGTGGAGACGACAGAACTTCCTTCGGCGATGGGTTTGAGCGAAACGCGCCAGTTTACGCAGACGACGATGTCTGGATTTCTTGGAAAGACCTTATCGTGCAAGTAGTCAGCGACTTGCATGGCTGCGCACATCAAAGAGAACTTTTGGCTACAGATTGCGAACAGAGTTGCGTAACCACGACGACTCCCGCATTGATAGTTAAGTTGAATGATTCAAGTCAATTCGAATTGCGGATTTGCCGTGCCACAGAGCACCAGTGGCCCACGGGATTCATCGACCCGCAACATATTGAACTTATTGAAGCTATGCGAGCAAGAAGGGGAAGGGTTCCAAAAGACCCAGATATTGACTATGAAAAAAGTGGTCACCAGGCGCCCGTTTCTATCAAGAGAGTTCTTGAGAGAACTGCAAAAGACAAGAGAGTTCTTGAGAGAACTGCAAAAGAGGCGAATGGTATCGTTTTAAGGATGAATACGACCTACTTTAATCCGGAAGCTCCGAGCCGTTGTAAGCTCGAAGCACATATTGATGTGGCTCAAATCAAGTTCACCGTCTCAGATGGGCAAGCGACAGTTGTTGGTTATTTCACAACGAATGCGAATTCAGTGACCGAACAGAAAGCTGCAAAATGGTATCTGGACAGAATTTTCCGAGAGCAGTGCGATGAATACAGAATGCAGTGTGATTAAGGATAAATTGTTTCGGCCGAGCGGCGCACCTAGCCTGTGCGGCCGGATTGTTGTTGATACGCACACATAAATCCATAGCATTACCCTGATATCAGGCAACTCAGGCTCGTTTTCCTTTTTGAAGTGCTGGCAATATGACTTCGAGTTACGGGTTTCGCACGTCGGCTCGTGGTCGGCGTTCTTTTCCCATGATGCAATCACGACTCCTGTCTTCACTTCCTTAGCCACGCATTTCTCGATGTGACCCACCTTTGCCTCAAATGATTTTAAGGACTCGATCTTGGACTTCTCCGAGGTCGGGATGACGTGAATTGGCCGTTTGAGTCAGAAATCGATCGACAAAAGTGGCGGCTCATCGTCCTTAACCTTCCCCTTCCGCCCACCAGAGGCTTTCTCATCGTCGCTAACTAAGATCGGGCAGCTCGACATTCTTGGCGCCATCCTTCAGGGAACGTCGCAACGCATAGATATCAGACTTCGTGGGGATCAGTTTGTTCAGGTTAACCAGCACTCCGGCGATGATCGGCTTGGTGGTGAGAAATGACCGTAAGTGGGCATAGGTGTAGATCTGACACTCGTAGATTTCCCAGAGACCGGCCCTTTTTTAGCAGAGATCGGGAGGCTTCATGCCCTTGTAGTCCAAGATAACTTCAAACTCTTCAAGTTGCGTGGTTGGAAGTTCTTCAACGACTAATTCGAGGAGTCCGTTGCCCCGGAACTTCGGATTGAACAGTTCCACCCGAGTGAAGACGTCGATGACGCCGATCATCTCATATCGTTCAATATCGCGGGTCACGATCCCCTTGAGTTCGTCGGGCAGCTTCCTCGCGCCACGAACGCGAACCTCGGCCTGGTTGATTAGTAGAAACAGGAGCGGACCAAGGTCGTTGACGGCGGAGGAGGCCCGGCGGCGTCCGAGTACTTCGGACTCGTCGCTCCAGCAGCGGATGTTCCGAGCGGCCAACCGACCGTCAATCCGATTCAGGATTTCATCGAGTTCCACCTGTGTACAGGGCGGCTACGGCTTCCTCTTTTCCTTGACTTGGCGATAGGATTCTTTAAGGAAGCATGGATTGAATTGACCGAACCACAACTTCACAGGGGTGAGACGACGGGAGATTACACACGCGGGTATATCGGTACTGAAGGCCGCACCAGAGAAAAAGCCGAGGAGGTCGCCCGTCAGGCTGTACGAGGGCAACGTGTCGATTGGAGGTCGGATAGGAAACGCCATGGGTCAGATCTCATCATATGGCAGCCAGTGATTCAGTCATGTTCGATCCCAACCCGTGGCAATGTTTTCAACTCCACCCCTAGGTCGGGTTGTGTTCAACCCGAATAACAGCAAAACGTCCTAAGTTTTACTTGAAGGAAACGAAATTTTCTAATTTGAAGTTTGATCCCACAGCAGGGGTTTGTGTCGACTTGTCACCTGGCAGGTTTTCGGTGCTTTTCATGCGGTAGTTCTCCCTGTAATGCAAATAGTACTAAAGTCAGATAAATCGGCCGTACACAGGCATTAATTGTTGGCAATTCCAACTGTCCCGATAGTGGTGAGGAATTCCTTCAGCATAGCCAGCTCCTCTTCATGAAGCTTTTTAGCCTTGCCGGCTTCAGCGAGAATTTTCTGGGCTCCGTTCTGGACGGTCGTTCCGCTCGTGATAATGGTGTCAAGATGGGTGATTCCACGAACAAGTGCGTCGACGCTCTTATTCATCTTCTGGATCTCGACCTGGTTCTGGCTGTCGTCTCTTTTCCGCTGGACAACCAAAAATCGAGAGACCAGCACCGTTGTTTGGAGGACAATGTCTGTGTTAACATCGTCCGCATCCCAACGGACGATTAAATCCCGCCCTTTTCGCTCAATCGGCTGCATACCTGCCGGGGCAATCTTCGAACTGAAGACAAAGATTCCGCCATCAGCCTCGCGATTTTGCCGGGCCTGTTCGATTTCATTGAATGCTTCCTCGAGCAAATAGCTTTTGTCTTCCTTGGCTTCCACAACAAGTTTGGCACCTGGCGCTGCAGAGGTATCGGATAAGGTGATGACAAAGTCTCCGACCTTGCAGCGAGATAACGCACCGACACTGCTGCCGACATGCGACAGTTGATCGCCCAGCCCCCTCGTCAAATCTTCGAGATATTTACCCAACTGGAACTCAAAGGTCGATCCATGGGCTGTCGATCTTCGGGATTCCTCTCGGCGCGCGTTCATAGCCGAAAGCGTTTCTCCTACCTTCTGCTGGAACTCCAATTGGCCTTTCTCCATCTTGGTGAGAAGCCCCGTCAACTCGTTGCGTAAGCGGTTTAAAGGCGAATCCGTCTTGTCGATAGAAAGGTTATCGTTGATTGTTCCCTTGGTGGATTCAAGGAGACGAGAGAGTCGGCTGAGGGCGCTTTCCTGATTATCCAAGCTGAATTCTTTCTTGATTTTGTCATTAGCAGCGATAATTTGGCCCATTAAACGATTTAGAGCTGAATTTTCCTTGTCGAGCGAGAACTCCCCACGCACCTTTTCAAGGTCTCCTGCCAGATCCTCGCGCAGCCTACCATTCTTTTCCGTTAATGTGCTCAGCATCCTTGAGATTGCCGAATCCGGCTTGTCCAGAGAAAACTGTTCCACCGATGAATTGGCATGTAGGTCGAGTACAGCCTGCAGGTTTTTACTGATAGCAGCGATGATGCCCGCCCTTTCATCCAATGAAAAACGTTGCAAGAGCGGGCTATTTTCACCGAGGTTATCAGTGAGAATTCTGCGCAGGGCAGAATTCTCACCCGTAAGGTGGGAAGCGATGGCTTTTTCCAGATCACCATCTCGGCCGACCAACCGATCGATCCTTTGGTTGAACTGCCCACTGGATGGATCAAAATATTGCCCGAGGGTGGTTCGGATTAGGCCAGATTGCTCATTGAGGGAAGTACGGAGATCACGCAGTAAGGTGTCTGCTTCCTGCTGGATAGTACGCGAGTCTATGGTGCCGCTAGCTTGGCGGATCGCCAGAATTCCAATCTTCAGGGCTGCCAAGGCAAAGCAAGCCCTTTCATCTTGGCCTGAATAAGCTTGAAGCGCAACGATCACATCTTGATCAGTAATCAGCAGATCAAGCTTCATCTGCCTAATAGTTTCGTGATCCAGATGAGCGCTTTCATCTTTGGAGTCAATGGTTGCAGTTCTCACGTTTGCGTCTCCTCAAGAAACGATTCGATGAAGGTGATCGGACATGACAGCGTTGCCTAAAGTACATTCGATAGTTGTCTTGAAATATTCAGCCGCAAAAACAAGAAAAGTCGTGTCGCTATTCAATTTCAGCATATTTTATGGGTGGTTATCTGTGGAGTTGGACAGGGAATATTTACAGGAACTGCTTGAAAATTCATCTCATTGTACTTGATTGAACCATCGGAAAGGAGCACCTCCGTCTATAACATTAAATTCCATAACAGTCCAGTAAGGAGGATGCCATGTAATTCAGCGCATCCAAAACATCGCCTCGGGAGGATGTGCGGGACAAATGGCCAAATACAATAGGGGGACATCGAAAAACCTCGCTTATGATAGCATCTCCTCTTCGTCTGACCGCTGACGGGCTACCCAGAGATCCGGCGGCGCCATTCACGTTTAAGTTCAAGATCCCGTCTACTCCGCATGGCGTATTACTCAGTGGCTTCTGAAAAACCAAAGAATAATCCATCACGCAAGAAGGGGGTTCGCAGAACGGGACACGGAATTTCAATTCCAGTTCCCACACAAACTAAAAATGACCTACAGGGTTAGCCGAACGAACACAACCTTTACAGGAACATGCATAGGACAAACTGTCTTTGGTGCCTGAAGTCAACTCCTACACCCCCCTCATTATGGTATTCGTGCGCTGGGGTGGGTCCTCAGCAGGAAAGGATTGCCGTCATGAGCGCCAAGAAGAGTAACTACAAGATCTTGACCAGTTCCGAGGCCATCCAAAGGTTTGGCCAAGCAGAAAAGATAGCACGCAAGCACTATCATGCTAAATCTTTGGCAATTAGCCAGCATTTTGCTAACGAAATGTTTCTTCAAATCCATAAGGACAACTCGCTTTCATTAGATGAACTGAGCCCAATTTCCTCGCTGGCCCACAACACTATTTCAAGGAGAGGAAGGTGGGGAGACCCAGTTCAAACCGCGTCAGATATCGCCCAGACAGTCTGTATCAAATTGATCGAAAAGAAACACAAATGGCCTAATGATCTTCCATTCAAGGTTTTATTGGCCAGAATCGTGACCTGCACGGCCCTCGACACCATCAAGAAGAATTACAGGCACTACAGACACCGAATACATGATGGTATAACTTCCGATTCCCTGGAAGCCACCGATATCCTGACATCCGCAATCGACCACAAAATCATTCCGGAGCATGCTTATAACCGACTCATGGCTGAGGTCTTGAACCACATCAGACAGATGTCACCTATTGAGCAATTAGTGGCACAGAAGCGAATCATGAACATCCAAACCCTTTCCGGGCGACAATTTGCTGATTTGCAACAGATGTCGGCGCCTTGGGCGAGCGGCCACTACAGTAATGTTAAGGAAAACCTCGAACTCTACATCTTGGCATTGGAGCTAGGCATTTGTCATTGAGATATGAACCGCATCAATTATTTAATAATGGTGCCAGTTAGGCACCATTTTCGCTTGGCCTCAACTTAACCTTTAGCAGATTTAAACAACCAACTGAAAGGTCCGAAATCTAAGGTGCCTACATGATAATCCATCGTTGCAACTGTTCACGAGAATATGCGCATGAGTTGCCCGTAGATGATCAAGCCATTATCCGTCATCATTCGCCCGTATGCCGTCTGGACCTCAATCAGGCCGGCCCGGATCAATTGGGACTCGTAGACCTCCACTAGAACCGCATCGATTCCCGCTTGATTGTAGATTCGGGCCTTCGGGGCTCCTTCCGTGCCGATCAGGCCAAGAAGCCTGTAGTGCGCCGCGCTCCATCCACCAGGATGGATACCACGATCGCTCAGGAAATTTTTCACCTCCAAAGCGTCAATATCGCCGTTGGTTGTCGTTAGGCACAATTCCTGCGCGCGTTTTTTCACGTCCCGCGGAATCCCAAAGCACGACCCAGAAAGTAGCTCTGCGGCCTCGTCCTCAAGCATTTTTCCCTCGGACACGGCGACTCGCTTGGCGATCTCAGCCAGTTCTTTCGGCCTGTAATCCTCAAGTTGGAAGTCGGTGAACCGGTTCAACAAGTCAGTCATCATTTTTCCCGGACGAGTCGTTGTGCCAATGTATGATACATGAGGGAGGTTAACAGGATGCTCCACCTCGGGACGCCTGCCTATGCGCGCCGGCCTACTCACCTGGCGACCCTCCAGAATACTCAGCAGTGCCACCTGAACCTCCTTCCGAAGTTTGTCAACTTCGTCGAGTATCGCAACATCGTGCGGCCTCATTCGTTCGAGTAGTTCAAGCAACGCCGTGAGCTTCAGGCTGCTGTTGCAATTGATGTAGGCGACGTTAACTCCCATCAACTCGCCCACAGACTGCGCCACCTCGGTCTTCCCTGTACCCGAAGGGCCTATCAGCAAGATTGGTGGCAACACCCGCCCTGTGGCGCCACAGCCATTTGCAAGCTGCTGGATCCTCTGGACCAGTTTTCCCTGACCGATTATTCCGTCAAATGCCGGATGTCTCGGCGCTATCTCCGTTTGGGATTCCGTTTCCTGTGCAATCGCAACCGTATCCATGGGTGGTTGGGCGAAATGCTCCCCTAAGTCGACAGCACCCATGCCAACATCATGACCACCAAAGACAATCTCTTTTACCATGACTAATCCTCCTTACCTAAAGCTAACAACGAACGACCCAACTCGATCACCTCGCCATACTTGGCCGGAACAACCGGTCTGAAACCGCCAAGAACCCATGCCAGCCGGCATGGGGGCGGCACATCGGGTGCTGGGCCGTGCCCGTCTGTGAAAACGAGGATCCATGCCGGCCGAATCTTGCGAATGAGCGCAGGGCTGAGCGCGGGCCGAAAGTCGGTACCGCCGCGGCCAAGCACCTGCAAGGGCCTGACTGTCTCGGACAAGTCAAGCCTCCTCACTTCCTGGACTTTTGTGTCCACCTGCACCAGCCACGCTTCGCAGTATGGCAGCATGGCTCTGATCTCGCGCTGCACCTCACCCAATAGCGCATCGGTCATCGATCCCGATGTGTCGAGTACGATCATCAGGCGAGGATTCGAGGGTTTGGCCTCCCGCCCTGGCACAAGCCCGGCCATTTCTGGATGCCGTCGGCATGGACGACAATATGTCGGCTCAGTTCTCGCCGCTTCGGCGCCCAGAAACCGTCTCAACTTGGCTACCCATTGCACAACGGGCCTACCTGTAGCCGCAGGAACCAAACTGGCGAACCCGCCGGCCTCGCTGCCGCGCCCGATGCCCTGCATGATCGCCCGTTGTTTTTCGATAGGCATGCCCTTGGTGGCCTTCTCAGGACCGAGATCGGCGACCGCTACTTCGGCCATACGGACGACATCCGCCGTAGTGACTGTCTCATGATCCCGCTCACGGCGCTCCAACTCGTCAGCTAGGCCCGCAGTCCGTGGATCTTCCCTAAGATTCATGTTTGATAATATCTTGTATCTCTCCTGAAATGATTGGCCTGGTTTCAGTTCCGGGAATTGCTCCAAAAGCACCGGCCTCCCGGGTAAGTCCCGTGCATCGATCCACTCATTGACGGATACTTCCTCAGCAATTGTCCTTGCCATAGTGTTGGGGTATAAGGCCCGGGAGTGGCCCAAGTGACCGAAGATGAGGTGGTGGATCTCATGCGTGAGGACGGCGGCGGCCTGACGAATCAGCAGGCTCGCCACAAAAACGGGTGCAAACTCGACCGTCACGACCCCATCCACCCTGCCGATTCGCATCGTCTTCGCGGCAGGTTCAGGGACGATCCGCATGGTGGCAAGGTTATGGCCGTGGAAGGGGGTCTCCCATGCAATCCGCTGCTCGGCAGCCCTGATATTGTTCCATGCCTTGTCAAGGACCGGGTCGCTCGATTTCATCGTTTCGCCCTCTGCGTTGTGGCCGCGGCGCGGTATCGGTCGGCAGCCTCAAAAACAATGATACCGATGTCCGAAGGGCACATTTTTCCGAATTTCACTAGATCAGTTGCCACAAGGTTTGCTGGCTTATCCCCGGTGATACGGCTCACGATGTCGATGTGCTGCATTCCCTCACGGATGACATCAGCCGTCGCCCGAAAAAGGTCAACGCGCTTCGCGCGGGTCCAGTCGCTTACCTGAGAGCGATATGCCGATTCCCCGGAGAGCACTGCCTCTAGGCTGAGGGGCCTAAGGGATGACATGACACATCCAATAAAAGCCCGCCCCTGAGTCCTACCCACCAACCCCTCGGCGCATGCCGTGAGGGTTTCTGGATCTTCACGCCACCCGCTGTTGGACTTGAGCCATCTGCTGAGCATCACCCATGCGCGGGGATTGGCATCATTGGTAAATTTTCCTATTCCCCGCACGAATGCGATCACTTCAGGGTGCACATCGTTTGATTGAGCCCAGTCG
>Ga0114972_10003844_pt1 | contig 11203 bp, 11 predicted proteins | sample M_140807_EF_Meta_FD_87354 | JGI IMG/M metagenome (GOLD analysis project Ga0114972, IMG submission 87354) | Freshwater microbial communities from Lake Montjoie, Canada to study carbon cycling - M_140807_EF_MetaG | ecosystem: Environmental > Aquatic > Freshwater > Lake | place: Lake Montjoie... | reverse complement strand
CGATGTTGCCGCGTACGATCCCGAGAAACATGGCTCACTCCTCGACGTGCAGTTGGTCGACGATGCCGACAATGGTGTGGTCGACCGGCACGAACGTGACGTCGAGGGCCATCGCAGCCTCACGCCCACCCTCGTAGTAGACGAGCTCGTCTCGGCCGGCCATGCGGGTTGAGTCGGCGCAGACAATGGCCTTGCCGTAGGGCTTGCCGTGCTTGTCGACGGGCTTCACCCAGAGCATGGGCACGCCCTCGAGCCCCTCGTAGCTGACGCACGCCACCAACGTCCCGATCACTTTTCCGAGCAACATCAGCCGACCTCCCAAAAGCGCGTCGATCGCGAGAGCCGCGCCATCAACTCGTCGTCGATCCGCGGCGTGATCGATGTCTCCACCGTGCGTCCGGCGCCTGCGACCCGCGCGACGGCGAGCTCGAGCGCGGCCTCGACGTCGTGCTGCTCACCGACGAAGTGTGCGAGGCCCTTTCCACCCAGCTCGTCGCCAAGCCGGATGCGGACCACGTGCACATTGGCGCCCTTGACCGCGGTATCGGCGGCATCAATGGTCGCCGCGAGGCCACTCGTCTCGACGATGCCAAGGGTATCGCCCACCCAGCTACCACCCTGCCCGAGCACCGCGAAGTAAACCGAGGGTTCGACGCGAGCGAGGAACAACCGGTCGAGCACCGCACCGCCACCGACGCGCAGAGCCTCTTCGAAGGACTCCTTCACACTCGCAACGTCGCCGCTCCAGAGAATCGCAAAGATCCCCGGTTGAAGCGTCCCGATGCGCTCAAGGGTGACGGGCGCCTTCTTGATGAGCGCATCCGCAGCCCTCGTCCCCGCCGCGATGGACGAAAACTCGAGCAGGGCCAACGCCTCGGGCGCCATGCCGTTCATACGATGCGGAAGTGGTCCACCAACGTGCAGCGCCGCTCGCGCGAGAACGTCCGCGGACCGGTGAGGCCTTCGCCGGTCGGGCTCGCAATCGAGAAGGAGGTGTAGCCCTCACCGCCAGCGCCGAGACCGGCGCAAATCGGCCCATTTTTCACGAAGATGCTGCAGTTCATCTCGCGCGCCATGCGCGAAAGGTTGCCGAGGTGCATCGAATGCATCGAAGCCGAGTGGCCAAAGCCGTGCTCCGCTTTGATCGCCCAATCGATGGCCTCGTCCGCATTCTTGACGCGGTTGAGCGGCATCACCGGAAGAAGTTGCTCCGTCCAGATGAGCGGATGATCGATGTCCACGTCCATGACGGCGAGCTTGACCGACGAATCGACGCGAACGCCGATCTGCTCAAGAATGACGCGAGCATCTTTGCCAACCCACTTCTTGTCGATCACTCCGGGCTTCTTGGGGCCGCGGGTCTCGGCGAAAAGCACCTTCGTCATCGCGCGGGCCTGCGGCTCGGAGAGCAGGTAAGCGCCGTGCTTCTGCATGCTCTTCAAGAGCCGGTCTGCGATGGTCTCGACCGCAAAAATTTCCTTCTCGTCGACGCAGATGACGTTGTTGTCGAGAGAGGCGCCCTTGACGATGTTCTCGCCGGCCTTGTCGATGTCCGCGGTCTCGTCGACGACGACGGGCGGATTCCCTGGGCCCGCGCAGACGGCGCGTTTGCCGCTCGCCATGGCAGCCTTCACGACGTGCGGGCCGCCGGTGACGACGAGCAGGCGAATGCCCTTGTGCTTCATCAGCTCGCCGGCGCTCTCGATCGTCGGGTCGGCCATGGCGGTCACGCAGTTCGCCGGACCGCCCACCGCCATGATGGCTTCGTTGATCAGGCCAACGTTGCGGCAGCTCACTCGTTTGGCGCTCGGGTGAACGTTGAAGACCACCGTGTTGCCGGCGGAGAGCATCCCGATCGAGTTGCAGATGATGGTCGACGTTGGGTTGGTCGTCGGCGTGATCGCCGCGATGACTCCAAACGGTGCCCGCTCCACGAGGGTCAACCCATGGTCGCCGCTCCAGGCGATGGGCTCGAGCTCCTCGGGTCCAGGCGTCTTGTTCGTGACCAGCAAGTTCTTCAAGATCTTGCTGTCGACGCGGCCGAGCCCCGTCTCTTCGTGCGCCTCACGGGCGAGGTCCTCCGCGTGCTTGCGCATCGCCACGCGGATGGCCTCGATGATGACTTTGCGCTTCTCGAGGCCGAGTCGCCCGAACGTCGCAAAAGCCTCCCGGGCCGCCGCAACGCACTCGTCAATGGACCGGAAGACTCCCGGAGGGAGCTGCCCCCTGCGTTCGAGCGCGTGCGCGCCATCCCGCGTGAGCAGCGGCTCCAAGCCCGCGTGTCCACCTGGCGTTCCCAATCGCGTCAGCACCTGCCGCGCGATGACATCGATCTGCGAATCACTCAGCCGACTCATGGCACTCGTCCCGAAGTCTGCCGATCACCCCCGAGGGCGCTCGGCTATTTCTTGTATTTCGTCTCGCCGCCGACTTCCCACTGATCGACGATCGCCATGATGACGGCGTCGACGGGGCGCTTGTCGGTGACCGTGGTCTGACGTGCACTCGAGCCCGATGCGTAGAGCACCAGCTCGCCGACGCCGCAGCCGACCGAATCGGCGGCCACCACGGTCGCCCCCGTCGCTTTTCCCTCTTCATCGAGGGTGCGCACCAGCAGGAATTTGAGCCCCACGAGGCTCGCTTCCTTCTGAGTGGAGACGACCGTGCCGATGACCTCACCGAGCAACATGCGTTACTCGCTCTTCGAGTCGCCGCGGCCGAGCGGCAGCACGGAGTCGACGTTCGAGTGCGGACGGGCGATGACGTGAACGGCCACGACCTCGCCAATTCGAGCTGCAGCTGCCTGACCCGCGTCGGTCGCAGCGCGGACCGCAGCGACATCGCCGCGAACCACCGCAGTCACGTAGCCGCCGCCGGTCTTCTCGTAGCGAACGAGCTCCACCTTGGCTGCTTTCACCATCGCATCGGAGGCTTCGACCATTGCCGCGAAGCTGCGGCACTCGATCATGCCCAAGGCGTCCGTCGTACCGGTCATGTTCTCTCAGTCCTTCCCTACGTTGTTGTTGCTTCTCGTCTTGGTGCCGACCCGTGCCGCCACCGAGACCGTCGCCGGAAAGGCGACGTTGAACTTCCAGCGGTCAGTACTTCCCCTTCGGGGCCGCGCCGACCTTCTCGCCCGCGGCCTCTTTGAGGATGCGGATCCCAGCACTCGCACCGATGCGCGTCGCACCGGCGCGTACCATTTCCTCGAAGTCGGCGAGGCTCTTCACGCCTCCGGAGGCCTTCACGCCGAGTTGTCCGCCGACGGCTCGGCTCATCAGCGCGACGTCTGCGGCGGTGGCGCCGCCCGACGCGAAGCCGGTCGAGGTCTTCACGAAATCGGCCCGTGCCTTCTTCGAGAGAACGCACGCCCGTACTTTCTCCTCGTCCGTAAGGAGCGCGGTCTCGAGAATGACCTTGCAGAGGGCACGCCCGTCTTCGGCCGCGTCAACGACCGCACGAATGTCTCGAAACACCGCTTCGTCGTCCCCGCTCTTCAGGGCACCGACGTTGATGACCATATCGATCTCCGTCGCGCCGTCGCGAATTGCGCGTCGTGCCTCCATCGCCTTGATGTCGGCGGCGTTGGCACCGAGAGGAAAACCGATGACGGTGCACACCTTCACTTGCGAACCGCGGAGCAACTCGGCGCAGCGCTTGACCCAGTAAGGGTTGACGCACACCGACATGAAACTGTGCTTGCGCGCCTCGGCGCAGAGCTCCTTGACCTGAGCGTCGGTGGCCTCTGGCTTGAGGAGCGTGTGGTCGATGTACTTTGCGATCTCGCTGAGATTCGAGCCTCCGCCCCACGTGCCAAGGCTCGAGGACAAGCGACCTACGCCGAAACCGATCCACTGCTTGGCGGCGCTTGCGTCCATGCAAACGTCGCCGAAACAAATCATGTTTCCGCGGGGGGTCGCGACCGACCCGAGCATGGTAGCGATGCGATCGGCGACACGCGCGAGGTCGTCGGCACTGAGGTGGTCGAGCTTCGGTTCGGCGGACATCGTAGGCGGTGCGATTGGAGTTTGCGGTGCCGTTGCTGGACTTGGCGCGGTCGCGCGAGACGAAGAGAGCCACTGCGATGCGCTGGCTCGGAACGCCTTGCTACGCTCGTCGGAAGCGGAACTATCGGCCCGTGCGCGTGCTTCGGCAAGCGCTTTCGAGGCGCAAGGTGAACAGCATGCCGCGGCGTCCTTCCCGGAACCCGTTTCGGCGCCGCCGGTGTTCGGCGCCGTGTCCGGGCCGACGGGGCTTATCGCCCCGATCATTGCGACACGCTTCAGGTGCCGCTCTTCGGTGCACTCGGTACCGATGAACACCTCGGCAATCTGCTCGGCGAGCCCCACTCCAATGAGGCGCGCGCCCAGCGTGAGGACGTTCGCATCGTTGTGCTCTCGGCTGTTGCGCGCAGAGGACACGTCGTAACAGAGGGCTGCGCGAACACCGTTCACCTTGTTCGCCGCCATCGACGAGCCGATGCCGGCCCCATCGATGACGATGCCCCGAAGCGCCGCACCGCCCGCGACCTTACGCGCGACCGACTCCGCGATCTTCGGGTAATCGACCGGATTGGTGTCGAAGGCGCCGCAATCGACCACGTCGTGACCGCGTGAGCCAAGCCACCGCTTCAGATGCTCTTTGAGCTCGAAGCCACCGTGGTCGGCGCCGATCGCGATCCGCATGAGGGAACGCACAATCGCCCGGCCTCGGGTCCGGGGTCAAGCGCCGCCTCGCGGCACTCGGAATTGAGCGCGTCAGCTCCCCTTCGGCACGCAGGTCAGGCCGTTGGAGCACTGATGGTCGATGCCGGGCCAGCACTTCGCTCCGGCGACACTCGTGTCGATGCAGGAGCCCTGCACGCACTCGACACCGTGCCGAACGTCGAGCGGCTTCTCACCGCACTCGTTGCCGTTTTTGCACGAGTCACCAACCTTTTTGTTGGTCGTGCATACGAGCTTGCTGAGATCACAGTGGCTACCCTTCGCGCAGAGACCGCCGCTATCACAGTGCGCCCCGACCGGGATCGGGGTGCCGCAAACGTCCTGCTTGTTCGGGTCGCTCGACCACAAGCAGACGAGGCCTGACGCGCACTGGAGAGGCGGCAGCCCGCACACCTCGCCCGCCTTCGGCGGCGTGACGCACTTCATCGAAGTTCGCTGGCAGGCGAGCGTCGGGCCACACTGGAAGTAACTCGCATTCTGGCTGCAGTCGTCGCCGACCTTGGGCGCCGTGATGCACTTGCCAGGCTGCTGCGTGGAAAGATTGCAGACCTGGCCCGCGGGACAGTCGAGCCCGTTCGCGTCGCACTTCGCGCCGGAGGCCGCACCTTGCGTGCAGACGTTATTTTTGTCGCAGTTTTGCAGGTAACACTCACCCGTGAACGCGCCGTTGCGACAGACAAGACCGTCTTTGCAGTCCTCGGTGAGCTTGCACTGGCCACCGCTCGAGATTCGCGGCTGACACACCCCCAAGTTGCCGGAGCCCGCCTCGGTGCAATAGAGCCCGGTCGCGCACATCTCGACGTCGCTGCAGCTTTCACCGAGTTGGCGATAGGCCCCACAGACGAACTTCCACTCACCACCGATGGTGCCCCAGGGACCGGAAACCGGACCGCACGCGGCTGCACCAAAGAGTGCCGTAAGCGAAACGAGGCCGAGCAACCGGGAGGCGATGGAAGCGCGTGGTGACATGTCGAGGGTCCTGCTTTCGAGGTTGCCGGTCGCGCCACATTGGCCGCTTCCGACCTACATCTCCGCCTAACACGCCTTGCACACGGTGTCTCGCTGCTGGTAGCACAAGCGTATGGTTCGGAGGAGCAGTTGGCTCGTTTCGTTGGGTTGCACCGCGGCGCTGGCCTTCGTGGCGTGCGAAGAGACGCCCGGCATGCTGACGCCGCCTACGGGACAAGGCGGCGGCGCGCCGTTGAACTGCGAGGGAGGCTGCCCAACCAACCAGAAGTGCCATTTCATCGATGGCGAGTGCGTTTACGCGGGCATTGCGGACTGCGGCACGTGCAGCGAAGGATTCGTCTGCTCACCGGCGTTTCCTGACCCCACGTGCGTAAAAGGAACGTGCGCACCTCCGGCGGCGTTCAAAGATGGCACCCTGAAGCTCATCTCCCTCGCGATCGCGGAGGAGGCCCGGGGCTGCGACCTCGACGGCGATTCCAAACCGGACAATCGTTTCGCTGCCGTCACCAAGGACATCGACCTGAACGGCGAATTCGCCAAAGCGATCGAGGCCGACCTCGTGACGATGTTGCTCGAGCCCACCGCGCCGATGTGGGACGCGTCGCCGCAGACGTTCGAAGCGGCGCTATGGTTCGGCACGCTCGCGCCGCAGAGCAAGCAATGCGCGCCAAACAGCGCCGAGGCCCTCTGCACGTACACGGTCTCGCGTGCGAGCTACGATCCGGCGTCGCTCAGCGCAGAGTGCTCTCCGTGGCTGCGCTTTGAAGGGCTGACGCGCAAGGTCGCCGAGGTCGCCTCACCGTCACCCGGCAAGGCGCTCGACATGGTCGTCCCCGTCAAGGCAGGGGGCTGGCTCCTGCAACTCCTCGGCGCCCGTCTCGACGCGAAGGTGAGCGACGCCGAAGTCATGGGGCCGGGCCTCGGACCGAAGCTTGACGGTCGTCTGTGCGCCGCCATTCCGAAGGCGGATTTGTTGCTCGCGGTGGACACGCTGCCCCCCGAAACCATCGCGAAATTCGGAGGCTCCCAGGTCGTCAAGAACGTCGTGGATGGTCTCGTCGAACCGGACCTCGACGCCGACGGTGACGGCGCTGCGGAGAGCGTCTCGATGGCGCTCGAGTGGACGGCCGTGCCGGCGCGGATTGTCGGCTACAGCCCGGACCTCTGAGCGGCGATCTCTCGGAACGCGCTCACGTCAACCTCCAGCGCATTGGAGCGTGAGACCGGTCTCGGCGTCGCCCTCGCACGATCCGAAACACGCGTTCTTCTGAAGGCATCCGCACGAAGGCATCGGCCCACAGCCGGCTGGAAGCGGACTGCAGCCGTAGCTGTCGTCGGCACCGGCGACGTCGGAGGCGGTCGCCATGCAGTACTCCTTTTGGCGGTCACAGAAGCGCGCTCCACACGGGAAAAGATTGGGTGCCGGAGCCGCGCAGGTGCCGACGTTGTCGATGTCGACACCGGCTCCGTTCGCCGCGCAGGCGCTCGCATGCACGACGTGGTCGCAACCACACGTCGGCTGGTAGAGCTCGGGGCAGACTTCCGGCATCGGCGTACATACCCCGGAGGCGTCTTGGAGCCCGCAGGTGCTGGGCGTGTAGTCGCAATAGGAACCTTTGGGACACGTCGCGCCAGGCAAGGCGCTGCACGGAGTGCCGCCTCCGCCACTTGTCGAGGCCCCGGAGGTCGAGGAGCTCGCGCTGGCGACCGCGGGCATCGAAGCGCCCGACGAGGAGCCCACGCTCGACGCGGCTCCGCTCGCAGTCGAAGTGGACCCGCCGCCGGAGGAAGCACCAACAGCCTCGACGGAGCCACCGCACGCGACGAGCGCGAGGCAGCTCAAAGACAACCGACCCGGTGTGCTCATGCCAACCGAGAGGAGATTAGCATATCGGAGCCACGCGCACCCCACGGCTGCCCGCGGAGCAGCGCGGCGACGAGCGTCAAACGTTGAAGCGGAAGTGCATGATGTCGCCGTCCTGCACGACGTACTCTTTGCCTTCCACACGAAGCTTGCCCGCGTTCTTCAGACCGGCTTCGGTCTTGTGCTGCTCGAGATCCTCGAGCGTGTAGACCTCTGCGCGAATGAAGCCCTTCTCGAAGTCGGTGTGGATGACACCCGCAGCTTCTGGGGCCTTCGCGCCCTTGCGGAACGTCCACGCGCGAATCTCCTTCTCACCCGCGGTGAAGTACGTCTGCAAACCGAGGAGGTGGTAGGCGGCGCGCGCGAGACGGGCGAGCCCTGGCTCGGTGAGTCCGAGCTCGCCGAGGAACGCCATGCGATCGGCGAGTTCGAGTTCGCTCACCTCCGCCTCGACCTGACCGCTAATGACAACGCTCAATGCGCCTTCCGCGGCCGCATGAGCCGCCACCGCTTCGGACCACTGGTTCCCAGTCGCGGCGCTCTTCTCGTCGACGTTGCAAAGGTAGAGCACGGGCTTCGAGGTCAAGAGACCCGCCTCGCGAAGCCCCTTCTTGATCCCCTCGTCCGTCAGCGCGCCGGGGAGCAGGCGAGCGGGCTTCCCTTCCTCGAGCAGGGTCAACACCGGCTGCAGGAGCTCAAGCTTTGCGAGTGCTTCCTTGTCGCCGCCCTTCGCCTTCTTTTGGTGGCGATCGATCTGCTTCTGGACCGAGTCGAGGTCCGACAAGCAGAGCTCGGTCTCAATCGTTTGGATGTCACGAATCGGGTCGACGCCGCCATCGACGTGAACGACGTCGGGGTTCTCGAAACAACGAACCACGTGAAGCACCGCATCGGTATTGCGGATGTTTCCGAGGAACTGGTTGCCAAGACCCTCGCCCTTGCTGGCGCCTCGAACGAGGCCGGCGATGTCGACGATCTCGACCACGGCCGGGATCAGCTTCTCCGGCGGGATGTACTTCTTGATGCGCTCGAGCCGCTCATCGGGCACCGCAAGGACGCCCACGTTGGGTTCGATGGTGCAAAACGGATAGTTCGCACTCGCGGCGCCAGCCGCGGTGAGCGCATTAAAGATGGTGGACTTTCCGACGTTGGGGAGCCCGACGATGCCAGCCTGCACGGTGACCTTCCTGCGACGAGGTTTCGCGGGCCTTGTAGGTCACCCTGCCCCGCCGCGCAACGACGGAGGTGAAGGAGGTTGCGCAGGCGTCAACCGCCGTCGAGGGGCCAAGCGCCACCGAGGCTCGTGAGGACCGCGACAAGATCCCCTGCGAGGGGCGAGCGGACGCTCTCACCGCGGGGAGTGACCAGCGTCACCACGTGGACGAAGGGTCGCTCGAGGCCGTGTTTCTCTGCAAAATGACGCACAGTCGCGGGATCGCTCCCTGGACCACCGATCGCGGGATGGCCCGTCTTTGCGAGCGCCGCGAGTTCCGCGTCGAGCGTCGAGCGGATGCCAAGGTCAAGCAGCGAATGACCGCCGACGAGCGCGACGCGCCGGTAGTCGAGCCCGTGAGCGTCACCGCGGTTCGTCGTCAGCCCCTTCGCGAGGACGAGCGCCCTCGCCTCGTGCGCCGCCGACCCAACGGCGCCATCGGCGACGAGCACGGCACCGCTCGCCCCTGCGCGAGGAAGAGAAACCCGAACATCGCTCCCACCAAGCACCCGGCGCGCACTCGCCGTAAACTCCGAAGGCTTCAGAAAAGCCGGCGCATCGAACACGGCGTAGCCCCCGGAACGAAGCAACAACGGAAGCTCGAGCGGCGGAGCGCCTTCGAGGAAACAAAGCGTCTCGACCTCCTCCGTCTGCGGAATCATGTCGTAGCCCGCGACGCTCGCTGCGCGGAGGCCGAGGTACTCGAAGTGCTCGAGATCCCGCGCAAGCGTCGGCGGCTGGCACGACACGTAGACAAGCAACCGCGGCGCGAGGCGGGCAATCGCTCGTCGCAATTCGACCGAGAGCCCCCGCCTCGGAGGATCCACGAGCACCACGTCGTACCGCTCGCCCGATGCGGCGGCATCCACGGTGAACGCCGTCGCGTCGGCTGCGCGCGCCGACAGTGCAAGCCCTTGCTGCGCCGCAGCCTTCGCGGCGAGCTCGGCCGCCGGCGCGAAGGCCTCGACGAGCTGAACCTCGGCTCCACGCGCGGCCAATTCAAGCCCGAACGCACCGGAGCCGCCGTAGAGTTCGAGCACGCGGGGCCGCGGGGAGAGGCCCATCACCCGAGCCGCGATGGCTTCGGTGATGCGTCGTGCTTGACCGCGATGTGCCTGAACGAACGAGCCAAACGTCGCGAGCACGTGCGCGCGGTCGATTCGGTCGGCGACCACCGCTGTGCCCGCGACGAGGCGGGTCTCGGTGCCCAACACTTGTGGGTTATCGCGCCCGCGAATGTTCTCAGCGACGCCGACGACTTCGGGGTGCCGACGACGAAGTTCGTCCGCGAATTGAGCGAGGCGACCCCTCCGGTCGCGGGCCGACACGACGAGCGTCGCGAGGACCCGTGCACCGTCTGGCGAGTCGGCGAGACGAAGATCGACCGCGACGAGACCGAGACCGGCGGCGTGACCGCGGATCGTCTCGGCAACGGGCAACAGCGCGGGGTGAGCGACGAGGCACTCGGGCGTATCGACGACGCGGTGGGTGCCGCCGCGCGCGTACATGCCAAGGTGGCCTGAATCGACCATCCATTTCAGGCGTCGCCGATACCCGAAGGGCTCCTCGCTCGCGACGAGGTCAGGGACGGTGAGCGCTGCGAGGGACGGGTGGCGCGCGAGGGCTCGAGCCAGGCTCTCTCGCTTGGTGGCGGACTGCTCCCCGGGCGCGAGCGCAAGGAGCGGACAACCCCCACAGCGTTCCTGGTGCCGACAGGTCATTCTTGGGGCGGAACTTACACCGCCTGGGTCAAGCTGTGCTGCAATCGCGCCGTGGATTCCAAAAACTTACCGATGCCCAAAGATGTTCGGTGGCGACGCGTGACGCTCGTGGCGCTGTTCATCCTCCTGCTCGGTGTCTTTCGAAACCTCGCGCCTGTGCTCGTATGCTTCGTGATGCTCGAGCGCTCGCTCGGCTTTGTCGCGCTGGAAGTCGTCAAACGAACGCCGCTTAAACGTAAGGGCGCCATCGGGGCCGTCCTCGCGGTGCTGATGCTCGCGCTCGGAGCAACGATTTTTCTCGGTGTTCGGCGACTTCTCCCGATCGTGCAGCAGGTTCGCGATCACGGCGCCGGGTACGTCCAGGAATTGCTCCACCACCCCTCGGTGGAACGGCTCCGCGCGCTCGCAGGGATCGAGCATGAGCCCCTCGGGCACGTCGTAAAACAGCACCTCGGTACCGCGCTCGTCTACGCAACGGGGACGGCGCACATCCTCCTCTACCTTCTGATCGGATTCGTGCTCGCCGTCATCTACCTGTTCGAGCGCGAGGACCTCCACGACTGGGTCGATCGCATCGCGCGAGAGTCGCTCTCGGGTACCCTGCTGCGTTGGTTTGGCTACGTGGCCGACGCGATCGCCGTGACGATGAAAATGCAGGCGGTCGTCGCATTGGTCAGCGCCGTCATCACCTTGCCCGTATTGATCCTGCTCG
>Ga0114972_10003843_pt1 | contig 11205 bp, 9 predicted proteins | sample M_140807_EF_Meta_FD_87354 | JGI IMG/M metagenome (GOLD analysis project Ga0114972, IMG submission 87354) | Freshwater microbial communities from Lake Montjoie, Canada to study carbon cycling - M_140807_EF_MetaG | ecosystem: Environmental > Aquatic > Freshwater > Lake | place: Lake Montjoie... | reverse complement strand
CTTCGCGGCCGCTGCCTCCGGCCAACAGGATGCGGCGATCGGCGTCGCCGGCCCGGCCGCATTGCTGCTGTTGCGCGGGGAGTTCCCCGATCTTGCCCTTACCGCCGGGGCGATCGGCCAGGCCCGCACCCAAATGGCGACCTGCGGCCGCTACCTGCCGGGGCGGCCGGAGAGCTGCGAAATCCTCTCCGACCCGCGCGCCGGTGGCGTCGCGCTGGGCGCGCTGGACCGCTGATGCCGCTCAAGGTCGGCCGGGGCGCGGCGGCGCCGCCCTTCCTGGTGATGGACGTGATCACCGCCGCCAATCGGCTGGCGGCGCGACTGCCGGCGGGCAGCTTCGCCGATGGCCAGGCGGTGATCCGCATGGAGGTCGGCCAGCCCGGCACTGGCGCGCCGCGCGGCGCCGCCGAAGCCGCCGCCCGCGCCCTCTCGGCCGGGGCGCCCATGGGCTATACCGAAGCCTTCGGCCTGCCCTCCCTGCGGGAGCGCATCGCCGGGCATTACGCGACGCACTACGGCGCGGCGGTGCCAGCGGCGCGGATTGCGGTGACGTTGGGTGCCTCCGGTGCCTTCCCGCTCGCCTTCCTCGCGGCCTTTGACCCTGGCGATGCGGTGGCCATGGCGGCGCCCTTCTACCCGCCCTATCGCAATATCCTCACGGCGCTGGGCATGCGCCCGCAGCTGCTGCCGACCGGGCCGGAGACCCGTTTCCAGCCGACCCTGGCGATGCTGGAGGCGCTGGACCCCCGCCCGGCCGGGCTGATCCTGGCCAGCCCCTGCAACCCCGCCGGCACCATGCTCCCGCCCGCCGAATTCCGCGCCATCGCCGCCTGGTGCGAGGCGAACGGGGTGCGCCTCGTCTCGGATGAGATCTACCACGGCCTGTCCTACGGCACGCTGGCGGAGACGACGGCGGCGGGCTGTTCGGCCAGCGCCATCGTGGTGAACAGCTTCTCCAAGTATTTCTCCATGACCGGCTGGCGGATCGGCTGGCTGGTGCTGCCGGAGGATCTGGTCCGGCCGGTGGAATGCCTGGCGCAGAACTTCTTCATCTCCGCGCCGCATGTCGCCCAGGTGGCGGCCGAGGCCGCCTTCGATTGCGAGGCGGAGCTGGAGGCCAATCTCGCCCGCTACGCCCGCAGCCGGGCGGCCTTGCTCCGCGACCTGCCGGGGGCCGGTTTCGACCGGCTGGCCGAGGCCGATGGCGCCTTCTACCTCTGGGCCGATATCAGCGCGCTGAGCAATGATAGCGAAGCCTTCTGCGCGCGCATGCTGGCCGAGGCCGGCGTCGCCGCCTCACCCGGCGTTGATTTCGACGGCACCCGTGGCGGGCGCTTTTTGCGCTTCAGCTATTGCGGGCCGGAGCCGGCGATGCAGGCGGCGCCGGCGCGGCTGGCGGCCTGGCTGGGGCGCACCCAGGGCTGAGACCAGCGGCACGCGGCATTGATTTGTGCCGCGCGCCCAGAGCGGAGGCGGCCCTAGAGCAGGCTGCGTTGAGGCGGAATCGCCGAAGGCGCTGAAACGCGCGATTCAACAAATGCTAGAGCAGGATGCGTGAGCGAATGCGAACGCAGCATGCTCTGGGGCGGGCGCGGTGGCCGCGTCGCCCGGCCGAAGAAACCGCAGGTTTCCGCCTGACAATTGCGAATTCAACATGACGCAAACCCATCGGCCGGGGATTGCCCCTGCATTTGCCCCGCGCAGGGTGCATGCGGCCTATTGGAAATTCTAACGGTTCGATCATATGTTGCGCGATTAATTGCTAAAAAATATTCTTCCTAGTGATAGTTTGGCGTGGCCGGGGGCAAGCATGACCGATAAGGACAGCGGGGCGCCGTCTGGCCTTCGCCGTGGTGATGATAGCCCGCAGGCGGCGGCGCTATCGGCCCGCACCGCCGCGATCCCCCCGCTGCCTGCGGCGCCAGCAGCCCAGCCCGCCCCGCGCGAGGTCCCCTTGGCCACCATGATGCGCGCGAAGGTGGCCGATAACCTGTTACGGCTGCTGCGGCGCCGCCCCGCGCGGGATAACGCGACGGTCACCGTGGACCGGCTGCTTGCAACCGCCCTCGACACGCTGAGGGAGCAGGGCCTCGCCGGGTTTTCGGTGGAGGCGGTGGCGGCCAGGGCGCATATCACCAATCCGACCGCCTATCGCTACATCGGCAGTTCCGAAGTGCTGGTCCGGGCCGCCCTGCGGTGGTGGCAAGGCAAGAATGCGCTGGCCTTCACCCAGTTCCTCGACTCCGTGACTTTTGCCTCGGAGGCGGAGGCGGCGATCAAGCTGGTGGATTGCATCGTCGGTCGCTTCCCCGACCCCCGCCGGTTTGCCCGAAGATTGGCCCAGACCCTGGCGCGGGATTACCACGAGCTGGACTACCAGCAGATGACGGTCTGGGCGAAGGCCTTGCGGGTCGCGTTTCAGCGCAATGGCTTGGCCGAGGCGCATCTGTTGGACGCGCAGATGCTGGCAGCGATTGCCTGCCTGGCCGGGACGATCAAGGCGCAGTTCATCGAGGCGCCGGAGGTGCTGCAGGACCGCCGCTACCGCGCCGCCCTGGCAGCGATGTTCGTCGGCGCGCTGCATCGCTGAGGGCGGGGCGCGATACCGCCCCCGCACGAACCCCGGCCCAGCCCCGCGTCGCTACTTGCTGCCGGGGGCATCTGGCAGCGCCCGCGCGCTGCCCGGCAGCCCAGAGGTGCCGGTCTGGCCCTGGCCGGATGCCTGCGCGGGGGCGCCCTGGCAGCAGCAGGGCAGGGGCGCGGCGGGGCGTTGGCCGGACCGGCCACCAACCCCCGAGACCCAGATCAGATGCGGGTGCGTCCCGGCGCCCGCCCCCTGCCACGCGATGGGCCCGGTGGTGGCGCCCGCCGCGCTGGGCAGCAGCCCTGCGGCGAAGAGGCAGGCGATAACAGTCTTCATGACGTGCTCCCCAGTCGATCCAGCCGGCCCCAAGCCCGGGGTATGACCGCGGGCGGGAGCTTCCATCGGCGCGCGGGGCGCTGACCAGGGATATTGCTTTAAAATATTCTCATTATGCGGGCCTGCCGGATGGCGCCTGCGAAGTGTGGGGGGAGGGCTTTGGGCACCAGCTGAGCGGAAGGTGTCCATAGAAAATGAACGTAAATTCAATCCAATAGCTCCGCTTTTGGTGTGCGGAGGCGAAATCGCTTCAGGCGCGCGGACGGTCTTCTGGCCTTGACCGGCAGCATTGGGTCTGCCCAACCGCGGATCGAAAATTGCTAAAAAACCAGAAATTCGTTAAAAAAAATCATATAAGATAACAAGACTCAGTTAAACTATGGCAATTAACGGTTTCGCGATTTGACGATTAACGGCAGGCCGACCTAAAAAATACAGCCAGATTAGGACGGCCTGGTTATCCGGAAACAAAAAGGATCAAGTTCCATGCGAAAAATGCTCGGCTCGACAATGTTGGCTGCCGCAATAGCGGCTTCCACAGCCGTTACTGCCAATGCATCCATCGTCTATACGCTGGATATGAGGGGCAATAATGGATCATTTGTCCAGGGAACGATCACAACCGATGGAACTCTAGGGACATTATCAGGTTCAAATATACTCTCTGCAAATTTTAACGTTTTCACCGCAGGGCAATCCATAAATAATGTTAGTGCATCAAATCCGAATTCTTCTGGCGTCTTTTTCTACATGAATGGAGCAGGTATGTCTGCAACAGCCAACAATATATATTTTGATTATTCGCTTGCAGAAAATAATCCTTCTTATATAATTATTGATATGTCTACAAGTCAGTGGTATGGGTTTGGTATCGCGGGGAAGGGTTCAGCTTCCTGCCCCTACAGCAACCAAAATAGTCAGTTGTGCATGTGGGACGGTGTGAGCCCTCCCAACATGGTCCTAACGTCCCAGTCTGGCGTCACATCCATCGCCTATGTCCCGGAGCCCGCCACCGCGGCGCTGCTCGGCGCCGGCCTGCTCGGCCTGGGTGCCGCCCGCCGCCGCCGCGCGGCCTGAACTTCCGGCCGGGGGTGGCGGCCCACGCCGCCATCCCTGTCGCCGCGCAGGCATGGCCGGCCGCCCCTGCAACTTTGAACTGGGTTCAGCCCTTGCCGATTGCGTGATGCTGCGCCCTGAAGGACTTTGCGCCTCAAGCACGCGGGATCAGTCAACCATCTGGAGAATACCGCGCAATGTCTTCTAAAACCATAATCGGTGCCCTTGCCGCGACGACCAGGCACATGAGGATAATACCCGTGACTGTGGCGCTGCTGACTTCTTCGTATGCCGCCAAATCTGAGATAATTTTGCAAAATACATTTGATCCAGCACTGCTCTTTGGCGGCACTTCAGGCAACGCCGCGGATTCTAATATTTATTTCAATACGATCGGCAGTGTCAGTTTCGACCAAATTGTACTCTATGGACCCAGCACTCAAAACGTCAGTGCGTCTTTTCAAATGCCCAAATATACGAACGATGCAACTGTGATCATTGGCTTTGAAATTACAAAATCTGGATATAGTGAATATGTTTTTGATATCCCTACCGCTTCGTTTTCATCCGGCACGTCAGCCCAGCCAGACTATCAGTATATTGCAGTGCGTAACGTCAGCGCGTCTGGCGAAGGTTTCTACGGCTCTGGCAACACCGTGGGGAGTGCCGTTGTATCTTATAACCCCTTGATACGAGGCGGCGGTCAAGACGACCACCCCGGGGAGTATGATGGCGCGCCTCTGGCATTTGCGTTCGGCAGTGGTGTGTCGGCGGTACCCGAGCCTGCCTCCGCGGCGCTCCTCGGCGCCGGCCTGCTCGGCCTCGGCTTCGCTCGCCGCCGCGCAGCACGGCGGCAGCAAGGCAGCGCGTTGCTCGAAGGCTGAGCGGTCTGTCCGCGCCAGGCCAAACAGGGCCTGCGCGCGGGCAAACCCGCCTGCCGCGGCGGACTACCAGATCCCAAACGTCGCGTTGCTATCCGCCGGCGCCTGGTCCCGGCCATCGGCCGGGCCATAGTCCCGCAGGATGCTCGCCACCCGCAGCCGATAGCCGGCGAAGATCGTCTCCCGGCCCGCCCGCTGGCTGTCCCGGTGGCCGGGATGGGTCCGCCAGCAGCCCACCGCCGCCTCATCCTCCCAGACCGAAAAGCTCAGCAGTTTGGCCGGATTGGTTATGCTGCGGAACCGTTCTACCGAAATGAAGCCCGGTACCTTGGCCAGCTCATCCCGCAGCCGCGCGGCATGGTCGAGGTACTCCTCGAAGCGGCCCTCGGCTGGTTCAACCTCGAAGATCACGGCAATCATGCGCCCTCCTCAGGCGGTGAGAGCATGCTGCGTTCACATGCGTTCACGCACCCTGCTCTGACATTTGCTTGGTCGCGGGATTCAGCGCCTTCGGCGATTCCGCCGCACCGCATCCCGACTTAGAGCAGCCCGGTCACCCCGGGCTGGCGGCGGGCGTGGTGCCGGCAAGCTCCCGCCGGGGCGCCTCATGCCGGACCTTCTCCGCCGGGGGATCGGGGAAAGCAACATCCAGCAGGCCGTCAAAGAGCAGCAACATCAGGCTGAAGGCGAGCAGCGCCAGCAGACCGCTGCACAGCCATGCCACGGGGCACGATGCGAGGAAGGCGCCGGACTGCGTCGGCATTTTATTGTCCGTCATGCGATCAGCCATGCCCGACCACCGGCCGCGCGACGAGCGGAGGTATGTTGAGCCAGTCTCTTTTCGCCCGCCCCAAGGCGGCCGCCCGGTCGAAAGCAGCCTAAACCGGGGCGCCGACCTGTCGACTCGCGCCGCGATTCGACAGATCGGACCCTGCTTGGGTTACCGGCGCCACCAGCCGCGCTTGCGGGGGGCGGCCTCGTCCAGGGAATCGACGCTCACCGGCTGGACCGGCGGCGCGGCGATGGCCTCCGGCTCCGGCTCCGGCTCCGGCTCTGGCGCTGCCTCGGCCACCGGCGGGGCGGTGGCGATCGGCACCGTGATCACGGCTGGCGCCGGCGCTGGCTCCGGGGCCGGACTGGGCGCCGGCTCCGGCTCGGCCGCAGGGGCCAGTTCGACCACTGGCGGCGGGGCTTGCTCGGCGGCGCGCTGCCGGCGGCCGGCATTCGCCTCGGCCTCGGCCGCGACCTCGGCGGCTTCCATGGCGGCCAGGATGTCATCGACCTGCCCGGCGAAGGGGTCGGCGGGCGTCGGGCCGGAATAACGCGGCGGCGGCGGCGGCGGCGGCGCCTCGACGGGGGCGGTCTCGACCCGCGGTTCGGCGGCGTCGCCCCGTTCCCCGCGGCCACGGCCACGGCGGCGGCGGCGGCGCGGGCCGCGGTCATCCTCCTGGCCGGGCGAGGCCTCCTCGCTGCCCTCGGCCTCGCTCTCCGCTGCGGCCGCCTCGGTCGTCTCGGCCGCTTCGCTTTCGCTGCCTTCGGCGTCCTCGCCCTCGCCCTCATCCTCATTGCCGGGCGTACCATCGGCCCGCGGGCCACCACGGCGGCGGCGGCGGCGGCGGCGGCGGCGACCGTCGGCATCGGTCTCGCCCCGGCTCGCTTCGGTGCGGGTCGCCTCGCCCTCGCCCTCGGCTTCCGTTTCCTCGATGGCCTCCTCGGCTTCGGCTTCGGCTTCGGTCTCGCTGGGGTCGAGATCCGGGGCGTAGTCCATGCGGAGCGCCGCCGGCCGCGCTTCGGTCGGCCGGCCCGGCTCGGCAGCACGCAGCCGTTCGATCCGGATGGCGGGCGGGTGCAGCGTGTCGTCCGGCTCAAACACCACGGCCAAGGCGTGGCGTTCCTCGATCTGCGTCAGGCGGTCGCGTTTGCGGTTCAGCAGGTACAGGGCGACGGTGCTGTGGACGTGCACGGCGATTTCGGCGGAGCGGCGCTTGGCGGCCTCATCCTCGATCGCCCGCAGCACCTGCAGGGCGCTGCTTTCGATGGAGCGGATGGTGCCGCGCCCGGCGCAATGCGGGCAGGTGACGAAGCTGGTCTCGGCCAGCGAAGGACGCAGCCGTTGGCGCGACATCTCCATCAGGCCGAAATGGCTGATGCGGCCCACCTGGATGCGGGCGCGGTCGTGCCGCAGCGCTTCCTTCAGTCGCCGTTCCACCATTGCGTCGTGGCGGCTGGACTCCATGTCGATGAAGTCGATGACGATCAGCCCGGCCAGGTCGCGCAGGCGCAACTGCCGGGCGATCTCGTCGGCGGCTTCAAGGTTGGTCCGCAGCGCCGTGTCTTCGATGTGCCGCTCGCGCGTTGAGCGGCCGGAGTTCACGTCGATCGCAACCAGCGCTTCTGTCTGGTTGATCACGAGATAGCCACCAGAGCGCAACTGCACGGTCGGGCTATGCATGGCGTCCAGCTGCTGTTCCACCTGGTGGCGGGCGAATAGCCCGCCATCGCGGTGCAGCTGAATCTTGCGGGCATGCTGGGGCATCAGCATGCGCATGAACTCGCGCGCGTCGCGGAAGGCGTCCTCGCCATCCACCAGGATTTCCTCGACATCGCGGGAGAAGACGTCGCGGATCGACCGCTTGATGAGGTCGGCTTCCTCATAGATCAGCGCTGGGGCGGAGGAGGCGAGCGTGCGCTCCCGGATATTGTCCCAAAGCCGCAGCAGGTATTCGCAGTCGCGGCGGATTTCCGGCTTCGGCCGCTGCGCGCCCGCGGTGCGGACGATCAGGGACATGCCCTGCGGCAGGTCGAGCTCGTCAATCACCTCGCGCAGCCGCTTGCGGTCATTGGCCGAGGTGATCTTGCGGCTGACGCCGCCGCCGCGCGGGCTGTTCGGCATCAGGACCGAGAAACGCCCGGCGAGCGAGACATAGGTGGTGAGTGCCGCGCCCTTGGTGCCGCGTTCTTCCTTCACCACCTGCACCAGCATGATCTGCCGGCGGCGGATCACTTCCTGGATCTTGTAGTGGCGCATAAAGCGCGGGGGCTGGCGCCGCTCAGCGCGCATTTCCTCGGCGCCCTCGCTGGCCTCCGCGCCTTCGCCGCCCAGCGTCTCCGGCGGCGGGGCGTCTTCCTCATCCTCGTCGTCGGCTTCGGTCGCTGCGTCGTGCGCCTCCGCCTCGGCGCGGTCATCCGCATCGTCCGCCTCGCCGATTTCGACATCGGCTTCGGCGGCCGGCTGGGACTCGGGCTCGGTCACCGGCCGGGCTGATATCGCCCGTTCGGCACCGCTGCTATGCGGACCGAAATCGGGATCGATCGGCGGCGCGTCTTCCATCCGGCGCAGAAACGGATTTTCGTAGTCCGTGGCCTGGGCGGCGACGGGGGCCTCGACGGGGCCTTCGACGGGGGCAGAGGCAGGCGCGGGCGGCTGTTCGGTCGGTTCGGGCGCTTCCATCGCCGGCGCGACGGCGGCTTCGGGCAGCGCGGGGCGGGCGGGCTGCGCCGCGGGTGTCGGGATGCCGGCTTCGGCGGCTGCTTCAGCGGCCTCCTCGGCCTCGGCCTCCTCGCGCGCTTCGGCTTCCTGCATCGCGATCAGGCGTTGCCGGTCGGCGACCGGGATCTGGTAGTAGTCTGGGTGGATTTCACCGAAGGCCAGGAAGCCGTGGCGATTGCCGCCGTATTCAACGAAGGCGGCCTGCAGGCTGGGCTCCACCCGCACCACCTTGGCCAGGTAGATATTGCCCTTCAATGGCTTGCGGGTGGCGGCTTCGAGGTCGAATTCCTCCAGCCGGGTGCCGTCCAGCACCACGACGCGGGTTTCTTCCGCGTGCGAGGCGTCGATCAGCATGCGCTTGGTCATGGATCAGGGTGCTCCGCGCCGTGTCGGCCCGGGCGGGCTGGAAACGGCGGATCGGGGTTTCGGGTCCCGAGCGGGGCGGGCGACGCGGCCGGCAGTGGACAGGCGAAGTTGATCCAGGCTTTTGGCCCAGCTCTCCCCCTCGCGGTGTCCGATCGAACCGACAAGCGGCGATCATCCTCTCTCGGCGGGGCAGCTGCCGGCTGGGCGACCTGCGGGCCACAATGGCGCAACGCGGGCCTGCCCGGGGCTCGCCCCAAGGTCCAACCCCACGCAAGGTATGCGTCCGCGACGGCGCGGGGCGGCGTTGATCACGCGAGCGAAGCGGTGGGCCGCACAGGATGCGGAGGCCACCACGAACGGGGCGTGACAGTCCCGCACCAGCGAAGCCAGGCACCCGCGCCAGCCCCGGATCACGGGGGGTGGCGGGCGAACTATCCGGCGAAGCGGCACGCGGCAATGGCCGCATTCCAGGCCAGACAGTCTGTCGCGGCGTATCCGGGGCTTCTCGGGCCATCCGGGCGCCACGCCCGAGTCTCCGCCGGCAGCAGGCACCGCCGGGGTGACGTAGCTTAGGAGGGTGGGGCGCTGCTCCACAAGGCCCGTCGAACCGATTTCTTCGGCCGCGAACCGTTTCCACAATTGGCGGGCGCCGCGCGGCCCGCCGCGACCCTCAGCGGGTGCCGAACATCCGGTCCCCGGCATCGCCCAGGCCGGGCAGGATATAGCCGTGCTCGTCGAGCCGCGTATCGATGGCCGCGGTCCAGATCGGCACCTCCGGATGCGTGCCGTGGAAATGCGCGATCCCTTCCGGCGCGGCCAGCAGGCAGACCATGCGGATGTCGCGGCAGCCGCGCTCCTTCAGCCGGTCCACTGCGGCGACGGCGCTATTGGCGGTGGCCAGCATGGGATCGAGCACGATCACCAGCCGTTCCGCCACATCCGGCGGTGCCTTGAAGTAGTACTCCACCGCCTGCAGGCTCTGCGGGTCGCGATAAAGCCCGATATGGGCGACGCGGGCGGCGGGGACGAGCGCCAGCATGCCGTCCACGAACCCGACGCCGGCGCGCAGGATCGGTGCGAAGACCAGCTTCTTGCCGGCCAGCTTGGGCGCCAGCATGGGCGCGAGAGGCGTCTCGATCGGCACATCTTCCAGCGCCAGATCGCGCGTCACCTCATACGCCAGCAGCATCCCGATCTCGTTCACAAGCTGGCGGAACTCGTGCACCGGCCGGTCGCGTTCGCGCATCAGGCTCAGCTTGTGCTGTACCAGCGGATGTTTGACGACATGCACTTCCGGCATCGGCCGCGCTTCCTCTCGCTCAGTCGGCGACATGGGTACCCGGGCGCCGGCCGCCATTCCAATGCCCGCCCAGGGCGCGTTCGACCTGCGCGGCGAGTTGCAGCAAAAGCCCGTCCGTCGCTTGCGCCCCCAGCGCCTGGATGCCGAGCGGCAGACCATTCGCCTGGGCGCCGAGCGGCATGGACAGGCCAGGAATGCCGGCGAGATTGGCCAGCGGCGTATAGGGAAACTGGCGCCAGAGATTGGCGAACCAGGCATGGACGTCCTGCGTGTCACTCAGCGTCGTGAACTGCGTCTCGCCCAGCAGTGGCGTCGGCAGGGCGACAACCGGTGTCAGGATCACGTCCCAGTCCTGGAAGAAGGCGCCGAAGCCGCGCGAGGTAGCGTTGAAGGCTGCCTGCATCTTCGCCCGCGCGCTGAAACTGGTGCCGATCCCGGCTTCCCAGATGCGGATATTCACCGGCTCGATCAGCCCTTCGGGCGGGCGGGTGAGGCCGCGTGCATCGAGCAGGTTCTGGATGGTCTGGGCGAAATTACCGATATAGCAGGCGGTCTGCGCTGCGAAGGCGGTCTCGAAGTCGATCGTCGGCAGCGCCCATTCCACCCGATGGCCCAGGCGTTCCAGCAGGCGGCCGGCCTTTTCCAACTCCGCGACGAAATGCGGCTCGGCTTGGTAGGGACCCCAGGCATGCGAGAGGGCGATGCGGAGCGGTGGCGGATCGCGCGCGATCAGCACGGCATAGGGCTCGGCCGGCTGCCAATAGGGCATGAATTCCCCAGCCGCCCCGCCGCGGCAGGCATCGACGAAGGCGGCCGTGTCGCGGACCGTCCGGCTGTGGCAGCCCTGGATGGAGACCAGGCCGGTGAGGTCGGAGGCGGCCGGCGCGATGGAGAAGACCCCGCGCGAGACCTTGAGGCCAAGATTGCCACAGGCCCCGGCCGGAATACGGATGGACCCGCCGCCATCGGTCGCATGCGCGATCGGCACCGCGCCGGCCGCCACCATGGCGCCGCTGCCAGCGGAGGAGCCGTTGGTGGTATGGGCAAGGTTCCACGGGTTGCGGGTGCGATAGATCGCGGGATTGTCGGCGGCGCTGCAGCAGCCGAATTCGGGCGTCGTGGTGCGGCCGATGATATTCAGCCCGGCGCCGCGCAGGCGGCCGGCCAGATAGCTGTCGGTCGCCGCCCGGTT
>Ga0114972_10003839_pt1 | contig 11214 bp, 7 predicted proteins | sample M_140807_EF_Meta_FD_87354 | JGI IMG/M metagenome (GOLD analysis project Ga0114972, IMG submission 87354) | Freshwater microbial communities from Lake Montjoie, Canada to study carbon cycling - M_140807_EF_MetaG | ecosystem: Environmental > Aquatic > Freshwater > Lake | place: Lake Montjoie... | reverse complement strand
ATTAGGAAATATTTGGATTGGGGTACAACCCCCTTTGGGAGTATCAGGTGATCCCATGCGTTTGATGTTTGAAAAAGATTTAACGCCCCATCCCCAATATGCCGCTTTTTATCAATGGTTAACGAAAGAATTTCAAGCTGATGCGATCGTTCATTTTGGAATGCACGGAACCGTTGAGTGGTTGCCTGGTTCTCCCTTGGGTAATACGGGCTATTCCTGGCCCGATATCTTATTAGGAAGTTTACCCAATCTTTATCTCTATGCGGCCAATAATCCTTCGGAATCAATGTTAGCTAAACGTCGGGGTTATGGTGTTTTAATTTCCCATAATGTGCCTCCCTACGGACGAGCAGGTTTATACAAAGAATTGATGATGTTACAAGATTTAATTACGGAATTTCGAGAAAATCCAGAAAAAAATCGATCACTTTTACCGATCATTTGTCAAAAAATTGTCGATACGGGTCTAGAAGCCGATTGTCAATTTACTGAGGGTAAAAAGTTAGGGATTGAATTTACGGTAGAGAATGCCCGTTTATTTAGTAAACACGCTCTCTATGATTATTTTTTACAGGTTTATGAATATTTACAAATTCTTGCCCAACGCCTCTTTTCTTCGGGATTACATATTTTGGGACAGCCTCCTAATTCAGAACAATTCAAAACCTATTTAGATGCCTATTTTGGGGATCAACTGACCGAGTGGGAACAAAACGCGATCGCCGAAGAAAATCAAACCGACGAGTATCTTTTATCGCTTGCCAATGGACGGAAAGAAATTGTCCAAGAAGTCTTGCAAATTCGAGAATTATTAAAACAAAATACGGATGAATTAACGAATTTATTGCGGGGTTTAAATGGGGAATATATCTTACCCGCACCAGGAGGCGATTTACTACGGGATGGAACGGGAGTTTTACCCACAGGACGAAATATCCATGCCCTCGATCCTTACCGAATGCCATCGCCAGAGGCCTATGAACGAGGTCGAGAAATTGCCAAAAAAATTATTGCTAAACATTTAGAAGAAACGGGGAATTATCCTGAAACGATCGCCGTGATGTTGTGGGGTTTAGATATTATTAAAACTAAGGGAGAATCTTTGGGAATTTTATTAGAATTAGTCGGGGCAGAACCGATCAAAGAAGGGACGGGAAGGATTGTCTGTTATGAACTCAAATCCTTAGAAAAAGTCGGCCATCCGCGTATTGATATTTTAGCCAATTTATCAGGAATTTTTCGGGATACCTTTGTTAATATTATTGAATTATTAGATGATTTATTCCAACGTTGCGCGATCGCCGAAGAACCCGTAGAAAAAAACTTCATTCGTAAACATTATCTAACGCTCCAAGAACAGGGAATTGCGAATGCGTCGGCTCGACTGTTTTCTAATCCCGCAGGAGATTTTGGTTCCTTAGTCAATGATCAAGTTGTTGATGGAAATTGGGAAAATGATTCGGAACTCGCCAATACCTGGCAAAAACGCAATAGTTTTAGTTACGGAAAACAGGATAAAGGTCAGGCACGGCCAGAAATTTTGCAACATTTACTCCAAACTAGCGATCGCATTGTCCAGGAAATTGATTCGGTGGAGTATGGTTTAACGGATATTCAGGAATATTACGGCAATACGGGCGGTTTAAAGCTGGCCGCCGAGAAACAAAGCGGTCGCAAGATCACGGCGAATTTTGTCGAAAGTTTCTCTAAAGATACGACTCCCCGCAAATTAGAGGATTTATTGCGGTTGGAATATCGAACGAAATTACTCAATCCCAAATGGGCAGAGGCAATGATCAATCAGGGTTCGGGGGGAGCCTATGAAATTTCTCAACGGATGACAGCCCTAGTAGGATGGAGCGGCACGGTCAGTTTTACGGATAATTGGGTCTATGATCAAGCGGCTCAAAACTATGCTTTAGATGCAGAGATGTCACGGAAATTACAGGAAGTAAATCCTGAAGCTTTTCGTAATATTGTAGGACGAATGTTAGAGGCAAATGGTCGCGGTTTTTGGCAAGCCGATGAGGAAAAGTTGGATAAATTACGCAGTCTCTATGGGTTAACGGAGGAAGAATTGGAAGGGATCAATTCTTAATCGAATATTTATGTTTTCATTAAACACACTACGAAAAATTCGCTCCGTTAATAAACAAAGAACTTTTCAAGATAACAAACACATTTTTTTAGGAAATCTATTTCAAACTCCAGAAATCAAAAAAAATTTCCCCCTTGAATTTCATTCTCCTTCCTGGATTGGGATGCGATAAAATAGGAAGGCGACTAAGTTTTAACGATATTTTTTGTTTATTTCTTCAAATTAGTCTGATTTATCTTAAAAATTATTATAAATAACTAAAAATCTTACTATTGATGGATTTAACGTTCTTTTACTATGACCTACGAACCGCTCCATCATAAATATCGTCCCCAAACCTTTGCTGATTTGGTCGGACAAGAGGCGATCGCGACTACCTTAACGAACGCTTTACTGAGTGAGCGTATTGCTCCTGCTTACCTATTTACAGGGCCGAGGGGGACGGGAAAGACCTCTTCTGCCCGAATTTTAGCAAAATCTCTCAATTGCATTGCGGGAGATAAACCCACCCCGACTCCCTGCGGACGCTGTGAAATTTGTCAGGCGATCACCAAGGGAAATGCTTTGGACGTGATCGAAATTGACGCGGCTAGTAATACGGGGGTCGATAATATTCGGGAAATTATTGAGCGATCGCAATTTTCGCCCGTTCAATGTCGTTACAAAGTTTATGTAATCGATGAGTGTCATATGTTAAGTACGGCGGCGTTTAATGCACTTTTAAAAACCTTAGAAGAACCACCCGATCGCGTTATTTTTGTGTTGGCAACCACCGATCCCCAACGGGTTTTACCGACCATTATTTCCCGTTGTCAACGTTTTGATTATCGTCGGATTCCCTTGCATTCAATGGTGTCCCATCTGCGGGTAATTGCGGATAATGAAAGTATTAATATTAATGATGAAGCTGTCACCCTAGTTGCCCAGATTTCTAATGGGGGATTACGGGACGCAGAAAGTTTATTAGACCAATTAAGTTTGTTAGCAGGAACCGTTGATCCTGAAAAGGTTTGGGATTTGGTGGGAGCAGTTCCCGAACAGGATTTATTATCACTTCTAAACGCGATCGCCTCGGATAATGCGGAAACTGTTCTAGATTGCTGTCGGCACTTGATGAATCGGGGACGGGAACCCCTGGTGGTGTTGCAAAATTTAGCGGGATTTTATCTAAATTTATTAATTGCCAAAACTGCCCCGAATCGGCCTGATTTAGTAGCCGTTACCGCTCCCACCTGGCAAAAATTAGCGGCGATCGCCCCAATCTGGGAATTAGGCACTATTTTACAGGGGCAACAACAGCTTAAGGAAAGTGAGTCCCAATTACGCAATACCACCCAACCCCGTCTTTGGTTAGAAGTTACTTTACTCAATCTTTTACCGTCAGCCTGTCGTACTGTTCAAACCGTTGTTCAATCTTCTTTCGTCCAATCTGTCCAAGCCCAACCCCGTCAAGTGATCGCGGCTCCTGCTGTTGTTACGCCTGTTAGTCAAGTTGCACCGCCTCCTGTTCAACCCGTTTCTCAGCCCCCGTCGAATGAAAGCTCACCGAATCTAGAAACGCCCAATCCAGAACCCATTCAGTCAGTTTCCCTCGATTCATCCGCTTCTCTTGCTGATATTTGGCAAGCCATGTTAGCCCAACTCAGTAACTTGACCCAATCTTTGGTGCGATCGCATGGACATTTGGTGAGTTTAGAGGAAAATTCGGCTCAGGTCGGCATTAAAACCGAACCCTTGTTGAGAATTGCTCACGGAAAAATTCCCGAACTAGAAGCGGCCTTTGCTCAAGTTTGCGGGAAAACCATTCGGGTTAAGTTAATTGTCAATACGGGGGAGACCAATGGGACGAGTCAAACCATGACCCAAAATGTCAGTCAAAATGTCCCTGTTAATCAAACCCCGCCGCGATCGCCCCAAACCGAAAACATCCTTCCCCACCCGACTATTTCCCAACCCGTTTCACCGCCGACAAATCCAACCTCTAATAACGGTAATCATTCAACAGTTTCCCCTCAGTCGGGACTAACTCCTAATTCTTCTAAGAAAACGCTTCAGACACTTTCCAGCCCCAAAAACGTCGTTTCAAGCAAGACTAGTCCATCTGTTCCCATTGCCGAAACCTCGACCGTTTCCTCCGAAACCTATTCAAACAATGACCTCAAAAAAGCAGTCGAAAGCCTCGCCAAAGCCTTTGAAGGAGAAGTTGTTGTCATGGATCAGACTCTCAATGCTGATAACGCTGAAAATGATAAGATTAAGCCTGAAACGAAAACAATGTTATCTCCCCCGCCAATACCTACTGCTGAACCGCCTAAACCTCTGATCCAAGGTCGTCCCCCACTGACGGAGGCGATCGATGATGATGATATGCCCTTCTAATAACCCTTGATTCTGGGCAAAAGCTTGAAGATGGTCTAAGTTTGATAAATTTTCTTGTGTTCTACTAAAAAAAATTCGATATACTACAGGAATATTGCGATCGCATTTTTTCATCAACTAGATATTTATCTCAATCTTACAAGTCATCAAATAATTAAAAAATAGTCAAAAAACTATTTATAAATATCTTAAAAAACAAATTATAACAATTTTTCGGATTCATTTTTAAACAATAAAATCTTCATATTTCTTCATATTATTAATTACCTATGACTCTTTTGTATTGTAGTAAAACGGAAAAAAAAATTGTTCTACATCAACAAATTGCTTCTAGCGGAGAAGGACATATCTGGACAACAGAAGATGCTCAGATTTTAGCGAAAATTTATCACGCTTCTACACCACAACGCCAAGAAAAACTAAAGGTGATGTTTCAACATCCCCCCGAAGACCCTAATCAAGGGAAAAATCATATTTCCTTTGCCTGGCCCCAATCTCTCCTGATTAGTAAGGATGGGGTGATTAGGGGTTTTTTGATGCCTAAAATAGAAGACGGAAGGGAGTTAATTGATGTTTATAATCCCCGAAGACGCAATAAGGTTGGACTGAAAATAGATTGGCATTTTCTCCATGTGGTTTCCCATAATATTGCTTCTATTATTCATTCGATCCACGAAGCAGGATATGTTTTAGGAGATATTAAACCGCAGAATATTTTGGTTAACAGTCAAGCCGTTCCTTCAATTATTGATACCGATTCTTTTCAAGTGACTAATCCTAAAAACGGTCATATTTATCGATGTTTAGTCGGCTCAGAGGGGTTTACGCCACCCGAATTACTTAACCAAGATTTTTCCCAGATTAATCAAACTGAAGTTCATGACCGCTTTCGTTTAGGGGTCGTAATTTATTATCTTTTATTTGGTTCCCATCCTTTTCAGGGGAAATGGATCGGGCCAGGGGACTCACCAGAGTTAACGGAATTAATTCGTAAGGGTTCCTGGGCTTTTGATACTAAAGGATTTATTCGACCTTCGCCCTTAACCATTCCTTTGAGTACCCTACATCCTAGTCTAAAAGACTGTTTTATCAGGTGCTTTACCGAAGGTTATCAAAATCCTCGACAAAGACCGACGGCTGAAGAGTGGCAACAATCCTTACAAGTTGCGCTTGAGGAGCTTAAACAATGCGATCGCGAAAAACGACATTTTCATTATGTAGGCAATCCCCATTGTTATTGGTGTAAACGTCAAGAAGAATTAAATTTTGATATTTTTGGGGATCACAATAACGTTAAAGTCGCGGCTAATCCGATTAGAAAGGATATTTTTCGTCAATCTGCTTATCCATCCTCGGTTGGTGTTGCTCCCTATCCCAGAAGAAATCTGACCAATCATAGATATCCCCATTTGAAAAGATATCCTCCACAATCGCCCTCAATGATGCCCTATCCTTATTCATCCAAGGGAAATATAAGCTATCAAGTTTTCATGAATTTTAGTCGATATGCTTTTCCTTTTCTCAAAGGTCTCATCCCCTTGTCTGCGGGCATTTTAATCCTGATTTTTCTGGTTCAAGAGTTTCCCCCGTCTAAATCTCGTGAAAGTTTTCAACCGAATGTTAGCAGTATTCCGATTTCTAATAATCCTGATGATGCGATCGCCTATAATGAGCGGGGTTATCGACGATATAAGAGGGGGGAATATTTTGGCGCGCTGACAGATTTTAATAAAGCGATCCAGATTAATCCTAATTTAGTTGATGCGTATCTGAATCGCAGATTAGTGAATGAGGTATTGGGTAATGTACAATTATCGGAGCGAGATTTATTAAAGGCGATCGCGATCGATCCTGATAACCCGCGTGTCTTATCTGTTTCTAGAACGAATAAAGATTTGCTAAAAGATATTAATGCTAATATTGACACAGCCCTAGAAACTGAGCTATTTAAACTTCCCGAAAGCAAAGATAGTCGCATAGGTAAGGCCATCGAAAAAAAAATATTGCTCAAGAATAAGTCTAAGAGTGTTAATTCTAAAAAAGAGCTTCTTTCATCTATTCCTACTATTCAAAAATCGCCGTCAAAACAAGGCTCTTTAGAGACTTTACAGTCCTTAGAAAATTATCATAATTCATTAGCGAATAAAACGTCTTTCGAGACTCCTGATATTCTGAATACTGACAAAATTTCAAAAAATAATCAAAGTTATTCTGACAAATTAATTAATACAAACTCTGAAAAATCTTTATCATTAAATTCAAAGTTGGCATCTTCTTTTTTACAAAGGGGAACTTATTATAAAAATTTAGGCATTTATTCAGAAGCGATTAAGAACTTTGAACAGGCCTATTTATTATTAGAAAAAGATGGTTATTCCAAACAAGCGGCAACTGTTGAAGCAATGATCAAAGAATTGCGAAATTCCCGAATTCCCGATTAAGTCCACTATTAGGCTAATATTTTAAAGGTTTCTTAATGGTTTTTTAACGCTAGTAGGACGATTGAAGTAGTCCTTAATTTTATTTCGTTGTATTTGTAAAGAAATAAAGTAAACTGAGATCATAAATGAACTAAAAAAGTATTGATAAATAATGAACCTGCTTTTCCAGCAAGTGGAATCCGTCATTGATAAAGTTCCTCTCCAAATTGCGAGAGAGACGGGGTTGCGGGAAGCGATCGCGCTAATTGCCAAAAGTGCTAGTCAGAGTCACTATATCGTTGTTTTGGAGGAAGGTCGTCTAGCAGGAATTTTATCGGAGCGGGATGTGGTGCAGTGGATCGCCGAGGGCATTGATTTGAACAGTGCAACCGTCAATGATGTATTAAAACCTCTAGCGATCGCGCTCCCGTTATCCCAAGCTGAAAATTTGCTGAAAAATTCGTCCCAACTGATTCAATTTTTTCACAAATATCAAATCCGTTATTTACCTGTTCTGGATAATGAGAATCAATTTTTTGGCATTATTGCTAGGGAAAGTCTTGAGTTAGGGGTCAATTCCAGGAATTTAGTCCCAGAGCCATCGTCTCAATTCCCAATGATCACAGATTTAATCACTTTCAGCGATCGCGGAACCTTAGAGCGAGAAGAATCAGAATTTCTAGTTTGCGGGCTTTCTCTCGATACGCTCATGACAAATGTGTCAGAGGGAATCGTCGTCCTGAGCAAATCAGGAGAAATTATTTTTGCCAATGTTGCCGCAGGTCAGATGTTTAACCTTCCCCCTGATCAATTAATCGGGGTGAGCTTGGGCATTCCGATTTCCTTGAACAACATATTTGAGATGGAAATTATTCGACGCAACGGAGAAGTCGGAGTAGGGGAAGTACAGGTCTCCCAGTTTATGTGGGATTGTCAATCCTGTTATTTTGTTTCTTTCAGAGATATTACGGCACGGAAAAAAGCGGACAACCAACTTTGGCAGAGTCAACAACGTTACCGAATTTTAGCAGAAGTGGTTCCCAATCTCATTTGGCTGACCGATAGCAATGGCATCATTACGGAGGTGAATCAACGTACCCAGGAGTATTTTGGGAAATCTTTAGAAGAGATCCAAACTGATGGTTGGTTAGAGTTCATCCATCCCGATGACCGTGCCATCGTCGAACAAAGCATCTTTACCGCCGACTTACTGTATCAACCCTATTCCTTGGAATATCGACTAAAACGCTTAGATGGCGTTTATCGTTGGCATTTGGCCCAGGTACTTCCTATTTGTGATGTTTGGGATGAATTGAGAGACTCAACGATGTGGCTCGGTTCCTGCACCGATATCGAAGATTTAAAGCAAACAGAAGTTTTATTACAGCAAAAGGCCAATCAGGAAGATTTAATTAAAAAAATTACCCAACGGATTCGGGAATCTTTGGATTTAAAAGAAGTCCTCAATACTACCGTAGAAGAAGTAAGAAGGTTTTTACAGTCCGATCGCGTTTTGATTTATCAAGTTTTTCCAGGGGGAACGGGAGCGGCGATCGCAGAATCCGTAGAGGGAGATTGGATCAAAATCCTCGACATCGTTCTCCCCCCCGAAGTCTTTCCTGAAGAAAATTATGAACGCTATGCCCAGGGAAGAGTTTTTGCCTTAAGCGATCGAGAGAAAGGCCCAGTTTTAGACTGTCTTGTGGAATTTCTGAACACTATTCAAGTGAAGGCAAAATTGGTTGTCCCCATTGTACAAAATAATAAACTCTGGGGGTTAATCATTGCCCACCAATGTTCCTCAACCCGCCAATGGCAAGAACGAGAAATTGATATTCTCCGACAAATTGCTGTTCAACTGGCGATCGCGATTCAACAATCCGAACTCTATGAACAATTGCAAGACGAACTTAAGCAACGGAAGCAAATTGAAGCAGAGCGACAAAAACTGGATTTAGTCGTTGAAAATAGCTCAGAATTCATGGGAGTTTCTGATTTATCAGGACAAATTATCTTTATCAATCCTGCGGGACAGAAATTAGTTGGAATAGAATCCACAACTAATATTCAACAACTAAATATTTTAGATTTTTTTCAATTAGACGATCGTCCCTTTATCCAGAATGAGGTGTTGCGCCTTGTCTTTCAAGAAGGTCAGTGGGAAGGGGAATTTAACCTCTGGCATTTTGAGACCCGACAATTAATTCCTGTGCTTTGTAATGCCTTTCTCATTAAAGATCCTAAAACGGGTGAACCGACCCATATTGCCAGTGTTATTCGAGATATTACCCAAATTAAACAGGCAGAACGGGATATTCTCTATGCTCTTGAAAAAGAAAAAGAACTCGGTGATCTGCGATCGCGGTTTGTCTCAATGGCTTCCCACGAATTTCGCACACCCTTGACGATTATTGCTTCTTCAACGGAAATGATGGAAAAGTATTATCAACGCCTCAGCGAAGACAAGAAACAACAACACTTTAAACGCATTCAGTCCAGTATCAAACACATGACCGAATTACTCGATGATGTCCTTACCATGAGCAAGGCTGAAGCCGAGAAAATCGCCTTTAATCCCCAATCCCTAGACATATTTATTTTTTGTCGAGATTTGATTAATGAATTACAACTTAATAGCACTGAACACACTATTATTTTTGTCGTTGAAGAAACTGAAATAATTAACACCTGCCAGCCTTTTCTTGTGGAATTCGACCCCAAACTTCTGCGACAAATTTTAACCAATCTGCTGACTAATGCCATCAAATATTCTCCTACAGCAACGAATATTAACTTTAGCCTCAAAGTTGAAGAATCGGAGTTAATTTTTGAAATCAAAGATAAAGGTATTGGCATTCCCGTTGATGACTTAAACAAACTTTTTACCACTTTCCACCGTGCAACTAATACGGGCAATATTCAAGGCACAGGTTTGGGCCTGGCGATCGTCAAAAAATGTGTCGATTTACATCAAGGAGAAATTGAAGTCCATAGTGTCCTGAATGAAGGCAGTACTTTTATCCTCCGTCTCCCCAAAGCCTTCCAACAATAATAATAAATGTAAAATGCGATCGCCGATTAGTGAATAATTATCCATTATCAATTGTTCATTATCCATTAAAAATGCGATCGCTCTTTAAAATCTAATTTTCTTCCCAAAAATCTTCATTTAAAATAGTTTCTACACTCGGAGAATAGGGCCAGTTATCAGGAAAAGAAACCTGACGATATTCCTTTTTTACTTTAGCTAAAGCTCTTTTCCAGGCATCATCAAAACTGATATCCCATCAAGATCTAAGACTAGGAACTTGACTAATTAAGAGATCAATTTCTGAGCGTTGGTTACGGATAGTACGTTCCCAACCATTATAGTCATAGGGAAGATCAACATAAAGACGTTTTAATAGATGTTCTAATAAAATCATTAAACCAGAGATTAATTCCTTTGTTTGAGAAATTCCCAAGGACTCTACCTCCTCAATTAAATTATCAATATCTAGGTTTGTAAAGTCATGATTTTTGAGTTTATTTACTGTATCTTCTACCCACAACAAAATATCTTTTTTATAGAGTGAGGTTGTCATAGTGACTCCTTCAAAGACTAAAATTCTTCAATTTGATTAAGAAAAAACGCGATCACACCAATGTTATAAATCTATAGATTAATCAAATATATCCGTTAAAGTCTTTGCGTCTAAAATGCGATCGCCCCATAACTCTAAATCCGCGATGGAAGCTTGAGTTAAACGAGTTTCAAAAGACTCTGGCAAATCCCCAAATTTTTTAACTAGGAGCCGTCGTAGAAAAAATACCCCCTCCTCTTGACGACCTTTTTCAATACCAATTCGTTCTACTGATGTAACATAGGGCATTTTAATATTCCTCTCTAATTAACTAATTGAAGTCCAAAGCTGTTTTTCGAGTTCGGGAGGTAGGGTCATCAGCCAATCAATTACCGCAAATAAGTCAATGATTTGCTGTTTCCCCCAATCTCTTTCATATAATAACTTAGCCAATTGCCATTTTGCTCTGTAGCGTGCTTCTGCGTCTTGGCGGGTTCTTTGGGTTAACAAATGAGCGGCTGTCACTAAAGCGAAAGGATTGGGATTTTTGAGAAGGTTTTCTAATTGGGGAGCATAATCGAGAATTTTAACGCTGGCAAATTGCAAGCTCATCTGACTGCCAAATAGATGATAACTAAATCCCTCTGGTCGCCAATTTAAGCTTTCATCGGCCAATACGGCGAGAGTGGCGACAGGACGATGATAACGGTCATAAAGGCGATAATTATAGGTAAATAACCGTTCGGCAAAGTCT
>Ga0114972_10003838_pt1 | contig 11214 bp, 12 predicted proteins | sample M_140807_EF_Meta_FD_87354 | JGI IMG/M metagenome (GOLD analysis project Ga0114972, IMG submission 87354) | Freshwater microbial communities from Lake Montjoie, Canada to study carbon cycling - M_140807_EF_MetaG | ecosystem: Environmental > Aquatic > Freshwater > Lake | place: Lake Montjoie... | reverse complement strand
TTAATCTTACGCGCCATTGTTTGGGGGCATGCAGAGTGGCTACCGGTTATTTTGGTTCCGCTTGGGTTTATTTGGATCTATGATTTAGTACAAACCAAACACACTATTCTTCGCAATTTTCCAGTTCTCGGTCATATTCGCTATATTTTCGAATTTCTTCGACCCGAAGTGCAGCAGTACTTTGTTGCAAGCGATGAGGAAGAACGCCCTTATAATAGAGAAGTTAGGTCCATTATTTATCAACGTGCAAAAGGTGTGCGTGATACCATTCCTTTTGGTACATCCCAAGACATATTAAAAGACGGATACACATGGGTTTTGCATTCATTAGCCCCGAAAGTTGCCGCCAAAGTGGAAGAGCGAATTTCTGTTGGGGGGCCTGATTGTACCAAGCCCTATTTGGCTTCGCGTTTGAATGTGTCTGCCTTGAGTTTTGGGGCATTATCCGCCAACGCCATCATGGCGATTAATTTAGGGGCCAAAATTGGAGGATTTGCACAAAATACCGGTGAGGGAGGGCTGAGTCCTTATCATTTACAAGGCGGAGACTTGATTTTTCAATTGGGAACTGCCTATTTTGGGTGTCGAGATGATGCTGGTCATTTTGATGAAGGGTTGTTTATCACCGAGTCGACGCGTGATGAAGTGAAAATGATTGAGATTAAATTGTCACAGGGCGCGAAGCCCTCGCATGGGGGTATTCTGCCGGCTGCGAAAGTAACGCAAGAAATTGCAGATATTCGAAAAATAAAAATGGGAGAAGATGCTTATTCTCCGGCAGCGCACTCTACGTTTGATACGCCCAAAGGGTTGTTGGAATTTGTACAAAAACTCCGTTTGCTATCGGGTGGAAAACCGGTGGGATTTAAATTATGTATTGGCCGCAAAGAGGATTTTTTAGGCATCTGTAAAGCAATGTTGGAAACCAATATTTTACCTGATTTTATTACGGTGGACGGTGCTGAGGGTGGCACAGGCGCGGCACCTTTAGAGTTTGCTAATCATGTCGGTGAGCCTTTGACTGCTGGATTGCTTTTTGTGCACAACGCGTTGGTAGGGATTGGTGTGCGCGATAGTATCCGCGTGATATGTAGTGGCAAAATAGCCACGGGCTTTGATATGGTCTTTAGAATTGCGATGGGTGCAGATCTTTGTCAAAACGGCCGAGCTATGATGATGTCAGTAGGTTGCGTACAATCTAAACAATGTAATGCCAATACTTGTCCAACTGGTGTGGCTACGCAAAACAAACGGCTTCAGCGCGGATTGGTTGTGGATAAGAAAAAACTCCGTGCGGCTGAATATCATAAAAATACGGTGCATGGGTTTTTAGAAATTGTTGGTGCAATGGGGTTGTCTAATCCTAGCCAATTGAAGCCAGAGTACATTATGCAGCGGGTAACCTATCATACTACAAAACCTCTTAGCGAAATCTATGAGTATCTTACTAAGGGACAATTATTAAACGCTGATATTCCAGAGAGCTATAAAAAATATTGGGATATAGCTGATGCACATCGATTTACTAGTTAATTTATGAGCACTGATGTCCTGAGGGCGGTCAACAACAAGGATAAGTATCATGTCTCAAATATTTCAACAAATTATGACAGATCGGCTTATCATTCGGCCTTTAACACTCTCTATGACACACCCTAATGTCTAGGCAAAGGCTGAGAGCATACCTCTTCGGCTGCAGACATTTTTTTAAACACATCATCAATGGTGGTTACAAACTTAGTTTTCTCGTCACTTCCCAGGTACGTCATCCTGAGCGAAGCGAAGGATCTCTAATTGATTAGGTTTGTGCCTAATTCCGGAGATTCTTCGCTTCGCTCTGGATGACGTTGAGTCAGTTTGAATCTATAGAAAACAAACTTATCCACAACCTGGGAAGTCACGTTTTCTCTAAGATTTCCGCATAATTAGAATAAACAAGACGTGGCGGTAGCATTTTTTGGGATTTATATATTTGGTAAATATGCTCTTGCGTAGCAAGATCATATTCAAATTGATAAGTAGGTTTGGATTTTCTATCCAAATTGGTTATTTGTCGCGCTTTCGACAGTTTGATACGCCCAGTTCGCATTTCCTCAAGGATTTTTATGCCAGCTTCTAAATGAGGTTTGCTAGGTGGTTGATGCCCCCGACTCCACATGTTGTAATGCGTAATAGCCATCACCATAAAAATTCCCTGTTTTTTATTATCAATTTTCAGCAGAGTATGCCATGTAGTACCCAAGAAATATTAGACTTCTTGCATAACCTGTAAAGTTGGGACTTCGGGTGTGTTACAGACTATGACATATGCCTGCTCATGGGCTTGCATCAATCCTTTGGTTTTTAAATGAGCGGCAATGGATTGAATGGGTTTGTTATACAGCTGTTGAATAGTAAAATGGGGAGGGTATAAAGCATGTACTTCATGCTCTCCTAGAGAAAAAGGCGGGCCCTGAATTTGAGATTGATGAAAATGGGTGGTGATCAGAAAAATTTTGGTCTCCAAATCGATTAAATTAATCAGATGATTGACATATTGGAAACGGATTTCTTCCGGCAAAGCAATCAGGGCTGCTCGATCATAAATTAAGTCTATGTGACCCAAAATCTCTTTATTTAAACCAAAAAAATCGCCACAAAATAGGGTGATTGTTTTATCTTGATTTTTATAAACCATAAAATCGTGATGTTGGGTGACGGTAACTTGGATGTCATATTCTTTGAAAAACGCCTCACAGGCCAATGGACTGACTTCAACCCCGATGACTTCATATCCTTGCTCAAGGAGCCAAAGCATATCAACCGTTTTCCCGCATAAAGGCACAAAGATTTTCATACCAGCAGTCAGACCAAATTGAGGTAGGAATTTTTGGAGTAACACATTGGGAGAGGTTTGGTTAAAGCCAATATCAAGTTGTTGCCATTTTGCATGCCAATATTGCTTATCCATATTGAACACCTTAGAACGGGTAATATTTTTTAGGTATTCTACAGGGCAATACCATGCTTTGTCTTTATACGGTAGAATTTATGCCTTTCGATCATAGAGTTTGAGGATGAATACGCAATTACACTCAAGTTGGTTGGATACGCCTTTGGGTCCAATGGTCGCCATCGCTGATGAAAGCATGCTGTATTTGCTAGAGTTTGCCTCAAGAAAAGGGCTTGAAAAAGAATTTGAGCGGTTAGGAGAGCGTGGTTTTGCAGTTATCCCTGGGGAAACGCCATCCATCCAATCTATTGCAACCGAGCTTAAGGCCTATTTTTCTGGGACTTTATGCCAATTTAAAACCCCATACCGCGTGTTTGGAAGTCCATTTCAACGACAAGTTTGGCAGGTTTTGTGTGGGATTCCTTATGGAGAAACGCGATCTTATGCAGAAGAGGCCATATCTATGGAAAAACCCAGTGCATATCGTGCGGTCGCGAATGCAAATGGCGCAAATCAATTAGCCATTATCATTCCATGCCATCGAGTTATTGCGAGTGATGGTACATTAGGAGGGTATGGCGGTGGCATTGCAGTGAAACAATGGTTATTAGAACATGAAAAGCGTTGCTGTGGCGGTAAAAATACCAACTTCGATTCTAGATAATGCCTCGCAGGAGCATGAAATTGCGATGCTACGTCAAGCGGGTTCGCACGCTAATATTATTAATTTTATGACATCCGTAACGGTGAAAAATAAAGTTTATTTGGTTATGGAGTTAATGCAAGGTACGGTGAAGGATTTATTGCAAGCTTATCCTAAATTATCCTGGCCGACAAAACTCTCGGTTGTAATCCAAATGCTGACGGGCATTGTACATTTGCACGCTCTGACAAATGGTACATTTACACGCAAAGCCATGGTTCACCAAGATTTAAAGCCGGAAAATTTGTTATTGGATAAAATTGAGGATAATGGCAAGATCAAAGTTAAGCTTAGTGATTTTGGTATAGCCAGAGTTGTGGATGAACTCAAAATACCATTATTCGGCAAAATCGCAACACTACCCCATGAAGGACCCACTGGCGGTACGCGCCAGTATATGGCACCTGAAATTGTGAAAATGTTAGTCACGCAAGATGCGGGTGGTTGTAATCGCGAATCGGATGTATTTAGTGCCGGAGTGATTATGTGGGAAGTGGCAACAGGACATCCGCCTGCGCGCAACGAACACGAGCGGTTGGAGGGCACCTTTTTGGAATTTCAACGTGATCAAGCGCACTGCTCTGCAAAAGAAGAAACGACTTTTTGGGGTTCAACAAAAATAGTAAAAGGCAAACCAGACTATCCTATGTCACGCTTTTTCAGTCCTGTTATTGGGGATTGTATTCAACCCAAGCCATCAGACCGATCCAGTGCATCAAAAGTATTGGATAAAGTGCAAAAGATTCAGCTAAGTTGATCCAATGTTGTGATATTTGGTGGTTCTTTTATACGTAAGCGCTCAATGACTTCATTGTTGATTAAGGCGCGTTGAATAATCTCATCGATATCAGCAAATGATGTATACTTATACCAAATCCCTTCTGGATAAATAATAATACAAGGCCCCAAGTCGCAACGTCCTAAGCATCCGGATTTACTCACTCGAATTTTACCTGGACCATGTAATTGTTGGGCTTTGAGCTGAGTTTTGAGATAGGTAAAAAAAGATTCGCTATCCACCTTAGCACAACATTGTTTGCCAGGTCCTTTTTGATTGGTACAAATAAAAAGATGTTTGGTGTAGTAATTCATAGCGGATCTTAATAAGCATAAAGTTGTAGGAGTGTACGATATTGCAAACACTATCGCCAATTTTTTGCAAGGGCATGTTCGAGAGTTGTTGGAGAGTGCCGGAGTGGGGCGCCCCAGTCTCACCAATACTTTAGTTAGAGATTAGTGGCATTATCATCGAGTGTTACCGCACCATTCAACGCCCAAGCCCTGCCTTCTATTGATGCGCCACTGCCTACTGTGATGCTTTCAATTGCATTAACTATGCCCTGAATGGTTGAAGTTTCTCCCAAAGTGGCCGAGCTACCAACCGCCCAATTGACATCTGTAACCCCGCCCGTAAGTACCACTTTTGAACTCGCGGCCGTAGTGAGTGTGGAACCTATTAGAAAGGTATAAGAACTGCATTTTGGCCCAGTGAGAATGAGTGTGCCAGTAAGCTGAGCGCTTGAATCGAAGCAATATACGCCTGGTGCAAGTGTTTTTCCTCCTAAATCTTGCCCAGTTAAATTGTTACCAGCTGGGCAAATTTTTGCGATCAGATGGTTCTAATAATTGATGGCCGCAGTATGGGCTTTAGATGCAAATAAATCGCCTCCGTGAGCTGTCCCAGCAACGATAATTCCAGGAGGAAATCCATTTCAGCGTAAAATAATTTATTAAAACACATATGTTGTCAAATGCATTTTTTGGTGTTTCATTCAGCAGTTCCAGATCAAACTCAAATGGTACGACAATTTAATAAATTTTGAGTATACTTAGTCAGCTTTTAATTGGCTGATATTCATGACTAATCCATATTCTTCAAAAGGTTTTTTAATTAAAAGGTGGTAGTAGCTATGTTAGTAACTGGGATAATTGTGTTTTTGGCGTTGACCCTTCTTTCCATGGGTGTTAAACAAGTTCCGCAGGGTTATGAATGTACTGTAGAGCGTTTTGGTCGATACACCAAAACATTGCAACCAGGTCTTGCCATCATTATACCCTTTGTAGATAGAGTGGGAGTAAAACTTAGCTTAATGGAGCAAACTCTTGATATTCCTGCACAAGAGATTATTAGCTCAGATAATGCAATGGTTAAAGTGGATGCTGTGATATTTTATCAGGTTGTAGATTGTGCAAAAGCTGCATACGAGGTTAAAGACTTGGAAACGGCTATTCGTAATTTGATTATGACTAACATTCGTACAGTGTTAGGTTCTTTAGACTTAGATAGTATGCTTTCACAGCGTGATCAAATTAATACAAGATTGTTAGTTGTTATAGATCAAGCAACAACTCCGTGGGGTATCAAGGTGACTCGAGTTGAGATTAAAGAAATTGCACCACCTAAAGATTTAGTGGAGTCTATGGGACGGCAAATGAAAGCCGAAAGAGACAAGCGAGCTACCATTTTAGAGGCTGAAGGGCAGCGACAATCTGCGATCCTTAGAGCAGAAGGAGAAAAACAAGCTTTAATTTTGCAAGCTGAAGGAAAAATGGAAGCTGCTTATCGAGATTCTGAGGCAAGAGAGCGATCAGCAGAAGCCGAAGCAAAAGCCACTGATATGGTTTCTAAAGCTATTAGTGATGGTAACGTACAAGCGGTCAATTATTTCGTGGCGCTAAAATATATTGAAGCTTTAGGAAAAATAGCTTCTGCTGAAAATCAAAAAGTGATTCTCATGCCTTTAGAAGCAAGCAATGTATTGGGGTCAATTGCAGGCATTGCCGAACTCACAAAGGCCGCTATGGGCAAGGATCATAAAAATGGATAACGCAATGTATTGGATTGGACTTGGCGCACTTTTGTTCGTTGTCGAACTTCTAACAGGCTCTGGTTTTTTGCTATTTTTTGGTGCTTCGGCATTTATCGTCGCTGTCTTGCCTTTAGTATTGCCAAATATCTCTTTGAGTACGCAGGTCATTGCTTTTTCAGTTTTATCTGTATTAGATGCATTATGCTGGAAATTGATTTTAAAACATCGGCGTTCACGAAAATCAGACAAGCCCTTTTTAAATAAAAGGGCAGAACAATTGATTGGACAAAACTTTACGCTTCAGTCGGCTATTATACATGGCGTGGGGAGAGTCAGCATAGGGGACACTATTTGGCAGGTAAGTTGTAATGAAGATTTATCTAGCGGAACAATCGTTAGTGTCGTTGGCATTGAAGGGGCTGTGTTGATAGTCCGACATGTAGTAGTGTCCTAAGGAAGATGAAATTAAAAAAATAAGGCTGATTTTATAAGCGCTTAAAATTTGATAAAGTCCAGTCATTTGCGAGCAACAATAAAGCAATCTGTTTCGTTAGTGCCTTTCTAAATGTATAGTTACCTTAAGAGTGCTATTTTATCCTCATTGCCGATTCTAGGTTTTTTATTTGGTTATATTGCAGGAAGGTATAGCAGACGGAGAGCTGAAAATAGTGGTGAGGCTCTTGTTAGACAATCGTTAGCAAAATATTGATGCTCTGGTGAAAAATATTCTCATAACAAATAGATTTTAAATGATTTAATGGGTGATCTCGGAAGGATTGATTCGTCAGTCACTGTGTTCCTTCCTCACCCTTCGGGCGCACTTTGTGCGTTCAAAATACTTCGCCCTTAGGGAGTAACGGAATAGCCAACCACTTAAGTAAATAAATATTTTTAAAGCAATACGTTACTGATGTGTTACTAAAGAACTTACTAAAACCATCCAAGATTTTTGTGGTCATAATTAGCTCATGTAAGGGCTGCAAAAGATCGAATAGCTTAATTAACAAACAACCCCATGGCCTGAAGTGGGTTGCCTGTCCTGTTACTCCCCAAGGGCCATTGCCATCAAGGCCAGTGGCCAAAAGAGGTTAATATGTTAAATTATCACAAGAAACTCACTATTAGAATGATAGAGCAGCAAATGAAGGAGCTAGATAAAAGAAATACCAGCGATGCTGATATATTAAAAATACTTGGCGATTTTGTACCTGACGTGAAATATATTCTAGCCGGCGTTGGAATTAAGGAAATTAAGATGTGCTTAAAAGAAAACCCTTTCTTTTCTTATTTCGTAAGCCTAGTACAAGGTAAAAAAACAAGATCCGTTAAATTGTAGAGGACTGCCTCTCAGCAATGAGGGGTGGTTACTTGACAAGCTGGGTTGATCAAACAAGAATCGCTGATCATGTCCTTTAGCATGAATAGGTGTTCACGATGGGCAAGAATAGCCACTAGACCCTAATAGAAAGGAAAATAACTTATGGCTATCAAATCAACTATCATCAAAGTCAATCTTCAAATTGCGGACATGGAACGCCACTATTACAAGGATCATGCTCTGACCATTGCGCAGCATCCTTCCGAAACGGATGAGCGCATGATGATGCGCTTGCTGGCCTTTGGCTTGCACGCCCATGAATACCTTGAGTTCGGCCAGGGGATGACCGACGATGACGAGGCTGATTTGTGGCAGAAGGATTTAACCAGCGCGATTGAGTTATGGATAGACGTTGGCATGCCCGATGAAAAATTAATCCGCAAAGCGTGTGGGCGCGCCAATCAGGTAATTGTCTATTGCTATGGCGGGCGAGTCGTTGAAATGTGGTTCGCACAAAATTGTGGTCAGTTTGAACGGCTTAAAAATCTGACTGTGATCAGCCTGCCTGTGGAAAGCACCCGAGCTATTGCCAAAATGACGCGGCGCAACATGCAACTTCAATGTACCATACAGGATGGTCAGGTGTGGCTGGGTAATGGTGATGAAAGTGTGATGATAGAGCTGGTGACGCTGAAAGCGCCGCCTGTGTGTAGCGAAAGAAAGCATCTCAATATTTGACGTGCTCAAATAGATAAATACACTCGGTTAAGAGATAATTGGATCTCAACTGGGTGTATTTGGATTTCAAAAATAAAGTACCTTTTTTGTATGTACTCATATCAGTTCTATCTTTTGCAGCAGTTGCTAGCGATCCATCGCCAGTCATATGGATTATCACGATGATCTACGCGCAGTTTCTGGGCCGTTTCAAACCCATATTGATAACGCTATCAGGCTGTAATTTTAAAAAATAAGCAACCAAGCCGCTGAGCTGGTAAGTTTCAGTAACTATCATTTTATTCTGATAGTTTTCCTCGGGAATCATGGGTAATATTTTTTGCAAAGCGTAGGACATTCCCCATCCACCCAGTTTATTTATAGTAAATTTGGGTTGGCTATCTCCCACAACGAGCGTAAAACTTAATCCTGATAACATACCAAATAAAATATAGGGAATGATTTTTCTTTGTAGGGCCGATAAATAGTGAGCTAACAAGATCAATCCAGTAAAAAACGCAGGAGCAGACCAATTTATATCAGTGGGCGCAAAGAATGAGGTGGCCAAAAAAAAGAATAATACGAAGAAGGTAGGGAAAAAAAGCATGCCCTGTTGTGGCTGAAAAACCGTTTTCCTTTGTTGCCATATTAACACAATGAGCGCAACTAAACTGATATTGTATTCAATAAAATTATGTAATAAATAAGACGTTACCTGTACTAGGGGATGATTGGCATCGCTGTGAAACCCATGATTGAGTTGAAATTTGAATGACATCCAGTCATGTTGAAAATTCCAGATTAGAACAGGAGAAAATAAGAGTAATGCAAGGCCTAACCCCACGTAAAGATGCATGCTTTTGAGAATAAAACGATAGTCTTTATAATACAGACATCCTAAAAACAGACTGATTATCAATAAAATACCCGTATATTTTGCTAACAATAAGCATCCTACAGCAAGACCACCTAAATAGTAGTAACGTGTTTTTTGGGTGATGAGAAGTTGAAGAAAGCAATAAAAACTTAAGCTCCAAAATAAAATCATCGGAACGTTATAAGTGACTTGTAACATAAAAAATATGTTGGTTTGAATCTGGTAATAATTTAGCTGTTGTTTGTATGTTCTTCTTTTGAGTTTGCCCATCCTTTGTTTCAGATTGTTTGGAAACACTGGAGGAAATTAACATTCGCGCCAGAGCCCAATGGCTAGAGCTTGGAGGTCGTAGTTTTTCTTTCATTCCTTGCCTTAATACTCATCCCGCTTGGGTCGAAGTACTTGTAAAAATGATAAAAAGGGAAGCCTTTGAAGATTAAAATTAACGGATCAAATGCCGCGTTGCTACTTCAAACGGAATACTCGCTAAATTTTTATTTTTGGCTTCAACCATAATATCAAAATGGTTCCTAAAGGTTCCTGCCCAGGCATTACATGCGCTATTCCACATCAGATCGCTGTGCTGCCTTAGCTGGCTTTTATTATACCCTTGAGAGAGTAGTTTATTTAAATCAGGAAGAACATCAACCGCATGATGCTCCAATACGCGTTCTGGTGATACAGAATAATGAATGACTGGTCGAATACCGCGCCAGCTATCAATAACACGACGCATCCTATCGTCACTGGCTTGAATGTATTCTCCTGTTTTTATCCAATGGTGATGAATATCTAAAACCAATGCCAGGTGCTTTTCTAGCTCTAAACTTGCATCAATACCCCATGACATTTCATCGTTCTCAATAGTAATAGAGTTCCTGGCTTCGGGTGATAACCGCCCCAAAATTAATTTAATACCCTCAGGCCCTTGCTTACCAGAAATGTGCACGTTGCATTTAAAATCCTGAAATGTTCTTCCGTATCCCATCCACCTGATTAAATTGGCATGGTATTCAAACTCAGCAATGCTGCGCTCAACGATATCAGGTGTCGTACTGGCAAGAACCACGAATTGCCCTGGGTGCATACTCAAGCGGACATCTAATTGGCGTGCCAAGTCACCTGCAATACGAAGTTTTTTTTCAAGAAAAGTTAAAACATCTGCTTGTTGCCAGAAATATTGTAAATTGGGATGCGTAAAGCCAGGGAGTTGATCGCTACCAATTCGAACCATGCGTTGCTCGGGAACCAAATGACCCACATAGTCAATAAGATTATGAACAGCGCGTGTATTATGGGTGATAATTTCCCATAATTTTTTTTCCGCTTCATTCTTGCTTCTCGACTCGAGCCACTTAATCGTTGTCGTTTTTTCAGAATAATTTTGTTGTATTTCTTTTAAAATTTTTGGACTTTGATTTTGATTCAAATCCATATATTTGCATGCAAATCCTACTCGCTTAAAAATCATTTTTTAAAGACCTTGTGAAATTGGCTAACCCTTAATATTTTTTTATCATTACTTTAATCTTTAAAATACATAGAGAGACAGACAAAATAAAGTTATGTGGTAATCCCCCCATTTTTAACTGAGGTTAAAAGTAGAGGGTTAGGCAACTAGTGCCAATTTTTGCCTTGGAGGAACTCCTCCAATAGCAGTATTTGGACGTTCATTATTGTACGACCAAAGCCATTGTGTCGCATGTAGCTGTACTTCAGCAATAGTTTCAAATAAAAATTGATTCAACCAATCGTACCGAACAGTTCGATTATATCGTTCAATATAAGCATTTTGCTGTGGATTTCCTGGTTGAATAAAAACCAACTGTATCTGATTTTTATCAGCCCAGTTTTCTA
>Ga0114972_10003837_pt1 | contig 11218 bp, 6 predicted proteins | sample M_140807_EF_Meta_FD_87354 | JGI IMG/M metagenome (GOLD analysis project Ga0114972, IMG submission 87354) | Freshwater microbial communities from Lake Montjoie, Canada to study carbon cycling - M_140807_EF_MetaG | ecosystem: Environmental > Aquatic > Freshwater > Lake | place: Lake Montjoie... | reverse complement strand
GGCTGGTGGCGTGGACCCTCGAAAGGGAGCGGATGCCGTAGGGCGACAGGAATTCGTTTTCATCCAGTACATAACGCAGCATGCGTTCAAGCCGTTCCCGTGAAGGGACGGCCAGGAGGCGCAGCATCCGGTTCCCCGCGGTTTCGCGCTCGTCCATGCAGGAAACGTGGCGGGCAAGGTCGGGGCGGTTTTTGAGGAACCACTCCATGCGCGAGCGAAAGCCCGGCAATCGGTCGATGACCCGCTGGTCGAGGACTTCCACCGCCAGCATGGGGATGATCCCCACCACCGAGCGGACCCGCAGGGGCGTGGAGCCGTGGTTTTCCACCAGCAGCTGATCGTAGTAAAAGCCGTCCCGCTCGTCCCAGAGGCCGTTGTCGCCGAAGGCGTTCATCGCGTCAACAATCTGGATGAAGTGCTCGAAAAACTTCGAAGCAATGTTTTCATATGCAGGCCGCTCGTGCGCCAGTTCAAGCGCCATCGAAAGCATCGCTCCGCAGTAAAATGCCATCCAAGCCGTTCCGTCGGCCTGCGCGAGGGAGTGGCCGCTGGGGAGCGGTTGAGAGCGGTCGAAGAGGCCGATGTTGTCGAGCCCAAGGAAGCCCCCTGCAAAGATGTGCTTACCTTCAATGTCCTTCCGGTTCACCCACCAGGTAAAGTTGACCACCAATTTCTGAAAGCAGCGCTCCAGAAACTCAAAGTCCCGGTGCCTGGGCGTCCCGGAAATCTTGTACACCCGCCAGCAGGCCCACGCGTGGACGGGCGGGTTGACGTCATTGAAGTTCCATTCGTAGGCGGGGATCTGCCCGCTGGGGTGCATGTACCACTCCCTGAGGATCAGCTCCAGTTGGGCCTTGGCGAAGGCGGGGTCGACTTTCGCCATCGGCAGCATGTGAAACGCCAGATCCCAGGCGGCAAACCATGGATATTCCCACTTGTCCGGCATCGAAAGCACGTTGCTCGCATGCAAATGGCGCCAGTCTCCGTTGCGGATCGCCCCCCGGCCCGCCGGCGGGGCCGGGTGCCCTTCATCCCCCTTGACCCACTCCGGCACGATAAACTGGTAGTACTGCTTGGACCAAAGCAGCCCGGCGTAGGCTTGTCGCACGACCCGGGACTGATCCTCGCTTAGAATGTCCGGAATCTTTGAGGCGTAGAAGGCGTCCGCTTCCTGCACGCGCGTCTCCACGATGTCGTCAAAATCCTTAAAGGCTGCCGCGGCGCCCGCGTCCTCTGCTTCCGCCGTGAGCCGCAGCCGAAGAACGGCAGAGGCCCCGCTTTTGATCTGGAGTTTGTGGAGTACGGCCGCCTTGGTGCCGCTGCGGGCTTTGAGAGCGCCCGTTTCTCCGCCGACGACGGCCCGGTGGAATGCGTCCTTTGAATTGGGATGCCGGTTCGGGCTGCCGTACAGCACCTCGGTGTTGGTTTCGTTCTCCGTGAAGAGTTGGGGCGCCGCGTCCTCGGAACGCCACAGAAAGCGGCCCAGCGTCTCGTGGTCCGCGACCACGGTGCAGGGGTCGGCTGCGCTCAGGCGGGGCCGCATTTTTGGGGCCTCGTGCGAGCCGCCCCAATTCCATGTGTTTCGAAACCAGAGCTTGGGAAGCACCGTCAGCTCGGCCGTCTCCGGCCCGCGGTTCCAAATGGTGATTCGAATCAGGACATCTTCCGGACTGGCCTTTGCGTATTCGATAAACACGTCGAAATAACGGTGTGCGTCGAAAACCCCGGTGTGATGCAGTTCGAATTCCGGTTCGGTTTTCGAGCGACTTGCATTTTGTCTGCGCAACTCCTCATACGGAAACGCCGCCTGCGGATACTTGTATAAACCCTTGAGATAAGAGTGGGTCGGCGTGGAGTCCAAATAGTAATAATGCTCTTTTGCATCTTCCCCGTGATTTCCCTCGGGATTGGTGAGTCCGAAAAGGCGTTCCTTGAGGATGGGATCTTTTCCGTTCCAAAGGGAGAGAGCGAAGGCGAGGCGGCATCTGCGGTCGCAGATACCCAGCAAGCCGTCTTCGCCCCAGCGGTAGGCGCGCGTGTGGGCATGGTCGTGCGGAAAGTGGTTCCACGCGTCCCCGTCGTGCGAGTAGTCCTCCCGAACCGTCCCCCACTGGCGTTCGGAAAGATAGGGACCCCAGCGGCGCCAGTCTTCCTCCCGGGTGGCGTCGTTTTGGAGGCGGATGAGTTCGGCTGTGGGATGGATCACGGAAAGGGTGGTACTGGATTTTTGGCTTAACTGTTAAAGTCTAGGGCGTGCTTATGGTCAATTAAACCCAAGTCCGGGAAGGGAAACTCGCTGGCCCTCCTAAATAAAGCCCACAAACATGTTATCCTGAAATATATCCGCAGATGTCACGGATTTGCCAGATGAGAAGAAGCCACGAAGAACGTCCGTGGACATCTTTTTATCCGGGGAAAACTGCCCGTTCCATGAGGAGTCAGCGGAAAGTGACCCGCTGTGAACATTCTTTTGAGCGTCACTCTTTGCAGAGCCGCGGCGGCTTGCGACTAAGAGGAGTAACCCGTTTTTTGGGGGCGCCGACGTCAAATGAAGTCTCCTTTGGGCTTTACCCTCAAAAAGGGGTTCCACGTCCAACCGAGACCCGAATTTTTGCGGATGACTCGTCTGTTGGTGCGTTGCGCGCGGGCGTGAGGCGTTCAGTCGTCGTCGCGCGGTGTGACCAGGGCGAAGGGTGGGATTCTCGCGAAAACAGGGACGTTGTCCTCTGTGAGTGCCAGAAAAGAGCCCGTGGCGACGCTGTCGGAGGCCGTCACATGGTAGCTGTTGTAGGAGAAGGACTCTCCCGGGGAGAGTGTGGGAAACTTGCCGACCACGCCCTCGCCCTCGACAACGACGGTTTGGTTCTGAGAGTCGGTCACAACCCACTTGCGGCCCTTGATGGTGACGGTTTTGTCCGATTCGTTGTGGATGGTGATGAAGTAGACAAAGGGATAGGGGCGCTCGGGAGGTGCATCCAGATGTGGGGCGAACACGACGCGGTCCACGGTGACTTTGAGTTGGGGCAGTTCGTGGATCATTGGGTGTGCGAGAGAGGACGGCGTCGTCCTAGAGTTTGCGTGGGTTGCCGCACTTGGACAAGCGGGGAGGTAGTGTGTGGGGCGGTGCGGAGAGTCGGGGTTGCGTGCAATAGCGGGTTTGTTAGCCTCAGGCATGAGTTTGCTTCCCCCCGTTTTGAGTATTGCTGGTTCCGACAACAGCGCAGGAGCCGGGATCCAGGCTGATTTAAAGACGATGAGTGCACTGGGGGTGTACGGTTTGACGGCAGTCACCTGCGTGGTGGCGGAGGTTCCCGGGAAGGTGAGCGCGATCCAGGGAATTGATCCCGCGATCGTGGTCGAGCAGGTCAGACTGCTTTTCGGCGCCTTTCCTGTGGCAGCGATCAAGACGGGGATGCTTTATTCGACCCAGATTTTGACCGCGGTGGCCGACGTCCTTGAGGAATTGAGGCCCCAAAACGGAGTGCCTCCGCTCGTGGTGGATCCTGTGATGGTGGCGAGTTCTGGTGACCGGTTGCTGCAATCGGATGCGGTGGCGGTGTATCAGAAGCGGTTGTTTCCGAGCGCAACGCTGGTGACCCCAAATTTGGACGAGGCAATGGCGCTGGTTGGGGGCCCGATTGCTTCGAGAGAGCAGATGCGTGAGGCAGGGCGGGAGTTGGTCAAAGCGTACGGGACGTCCTTTCTCATCAAGGGGGGGCACCTCAAGGAGGAAAGCGCTGCGGACTTGCTGGTGGAGTGCGGTGGGAGGGAGCGCTGGTTTGAAGCGCCTTTTGTCAGGGATGTGTCCACCCACGGGACCGGGTGCACTTATTCGGCGGCGATCGCCTCGGAGTTGGCGAAGGGGGCGGAGTTGCAGGAGGCGGTGGAGGTGGCCAAGCGCTTTGTGACGCTGGCTGTGTCCGAGCACCTGCGCTGGGTGCGTATGGGACAGCGCACCGATGCCTTGCATCATTTTGCAGTACGGTAGCAAAGCCCCGGCTGACCAGTCCCAGAGCCCGGGATTTTATCCCTTTGCCGGTCTTCGTTGGCTGCTCTAATGTTTGCCTCAAAGCCAAACTGACTAATGCCATCTGATGCCGCACCCGCTTCATTGCCTCGTCCGTCCCGTCTCAATGCGCTCCTGTTGAGCTTAGGAGGACCAGGGTGGAGTTCTCTGGAGCCCGAAAAATTGCTTGGGGAAATCTTTCAGAATGTCGAGGCGGAGGAAAGTGAGGAGCGGAAGTCTGTTTTACGATTGGCTTGCGAGCGGTTTCCCTCTTCACAAACGCTGAAGCTGGGGTTGCTTCGAGAGCTTCTAGCGAGCGGCCCTGTGGGGGAGGCGGGTGATTTGGCTTCGGCTCTTTGTCTCACGGAGCTGCCCGGTGAGGTGGACTCCTCCAGAATACAGCAGGCCTTGATGGCCGCGGGACGGTTGGAGGAAACCGTGGAGTTTACGCGGCGCGCGATCGAGGTGCATCCGGGGGCGTCGCACCTGCGACACAATCTTGGAATTACATTGAGGAATTTGGGGCGCCTGCCGGAGGCGTTGGAAGCCTTCCGCGGGGCGATTGGTGCTTCTCCTTATTCCGACACCAGTTTGACAATGGCTGGTTCGCTTCTCAGAGAGATGGGCCGACTGGAGGAAGCCCTTGAGTTTCACGGGGTGGCTATCCGGATCGATCCCAAATCAGCCTTGGCCCTGTACAATCTTGGGAATGCGCTGTTAGCCAAGGGAGAATTGGCCGCCGCAGTTTACTCCTACAGACGAGCGGTTGAGATCCAGCCCGACTGGCCTGAACTGCTCAACAATCTGAGCACGACCCTTGCGACGATGGACCGGTACAAGGAAGCCATCCCACATTTGATCGCGCTTTGCAGGTTGAGGAAAGATTCGCCTGACGATCTTGCGCGTCTGGCAGTTGCATTGCGCGAGGCAAACCAACCTGCTGAGGCTTTGGAATTGGCGGTAATTCTTGTGGGGCTCAATCCGCGCGAGCCGAAATACCGGATGCTCAAGGGTGCCTCGCTTGTGCGGGTGGGCCGTGCGGTGGATGCGGTGAAGGAGTATCAACGGGCCATGGAGTTGAACCCGGCAGATCTAGAGTGTTGTAACTCACTGATCTATGCGTCAAACTATCTTCCGTACGAGACGCCCGCAGAGCTGTTTGCCATGTACACGCAGTATGCGGAACGCGTGGCGGCTTTGGGGTACCGGGCGAGTTGTCAGGTTCAGGCTTTGAGGCCGTTTCCGAGGAAAATGAGGGTGGGTTACGTTTCGGGCGATTTTTGCCACCACCCGGTGACCACCTTCATCGAGCCGGTGCTCACAGAGCACGACCGGTCGGGTTTTGAGGTGTACTGTTACTACAACCACTCCCGGAGTGACGCCTTCACGCAACGGCTCCAATCCTTGCCTGTCCACTGGCGGGTCATCAAGGGGGTCTCGGACGAGGCTTTCTGCGAACTTGTTCGGGCCGATGAAATCGACATTTTGGTGGATTTGTCCGGACACACGGCCCGAAACAGGCTGACCGCGTTTGCTCGGAAGCCCGCACGGGTCCAGGTGACGATGGTGGGGTGCATGCAAACCACCGGCCTGGACACGGTCGACTATCGCATCTCCGACGAATGGCTGGATCCCACAGGAATGACGGAGGAGTATCATTCCGAGCGGCTGATCCGGATGCGTTCCGGGGCGGTCTGTTTCCGTCCGCATCCGCTCGCACCAGAGGTCGCCCCTCTTCCGGTTCTGGGGGGGGCGCCCTTTACTTTCGGATCCTTCAACAACCTCGGGAAGATCACCTCTCCGGTGCTCGATTTGTGGGCAGCTGTTCTGATTGCTGTCCCGGCGAGTCGCATGCAGGTCGTAGCGGATTCTGACGAGTTTTTCCTCGCCGAGATGGCCGGGCGCGGGATCCCCAAGGAGCGGTTTGTGATTCTCCGCCGCATGGTTGAGGTGCAGTACCTCGAGGCTCACGCCTCGGTGGATCTCCTGTTGGACACTTTTCCGTTCAATGGTCTGACCATCACATCCAACGCTCTCTGGATGGGGGTGCCCTGTGTAACGCTTTCAGGTAACACCTCGGCGAGTCGCGCTGGCACTTCCTTGTTGGGGCGGCTCGGGTTGCAGCAGTTTGTTGCTTCCAATAAGGAAGAGTATTTGCGCGCGGCGGTTTATTACGCGGAGAATCCGGCAGAGCTCGCCCCAATTAGGGCCGCCTTGCGCAATAAAATGACGGAAGTGTGGGCCGACTCGGTGGGCTACACGCGGGAGTTGGAATCTCATTTTCGGGAAATGTGGCTCACCTCCACGGGGCAGGTTGTTTCGGCGCCAGAGACCGCTCCATTAAGACCGGAGCTCGGAGCCTCAGCCGCTCCTGTTCTGGAGCAGTCGCACAATGTCATGCTCGCACCGGTGTCGGATCAGCGAGCCCCCTCGGCGTTGGAACATCCTGAGGAGGCGGGCTTCGATCTCGCAGCGTTGTTGGGGCGTCACTTGACTGCGGTCATGCCGACCGAGGAGATGGACCGGGCCATCGAACATCTAAAAGCAACGCCAGAGTCGGTTGTTGCTCTGGGCCGTTTGGAAGAAAAGTTGCTCGCCGAAAGTGATCAATGGAGGCAGGTTGCCGCATGCGGTGAGATCTGGCACCGCTTGGGGGAAGCGTCGGGTGCGGACCGGTGTTTCGAGCTCGGAGCCAAGGCGGCCGTTTCCGCGGATGACTGGACCTGGCTGGGCGAGGTTCTCCTGCGCTGCTCTCGAGAAGAGGAGGCACTGAGTGCGCTCAAAAAGGCTTGCGCACAAGAGGGGGTGAGCGGCCGGGCAGTTCTTGGAGCGGGGTGCCTTTTGGTCCACTTGGGGCGGTGGGTCGAGGCGGAACCTTATCTTCGTCGCGCCATCGGATTAAGCCCATCCAATTGGGAAGGGTATTTCACGCTCGCCAGCTGTCTCTACCACAAGGGACGTTTCCGCGAGGCGTTGCGAGTGGCCCAGACTGCATTCGGGTCCTCCGATGAGCCCAGAATTCTGATCAACCTTTCCTCTTATCACGAAAAGTGTGGGGAGTATGTGGAGGCGATCAGGTGCTTGCAGAAAGTTCTCGAGAAGCAGCCGGAAAACGCGGCCGCTTATCTCAATCTTGGCAACTGTTTCCTTTCCTTGGGGATGCTGGACGCGACATTTGCTGCCTACGAGAAGGGGCTCGCTCTTACCTCCGGCGATCCAAGAATTTTCAATAACCTCCTCCACAGTCTCACGTATTCCCCGGATTACGACCAACCGACCGCGTTTGCCAGGCACCGGGAATTTGCGTTGAAATTTGAGGCGCCTCTGCTCCCGCACCAGCCCCACAACAACAATCGGGATCCGGAGCGCAGGCTTCGCATCGCGTACGTTTCACCCGATTTTCGGGCGCACTCGGTCGCGCACTTTGTGGAGCCGATGTTTCAGCACCATGACCACTCGCAGTTCGAGGTCTTTGGGGTGCCGTCCCACACTTGGAGCGACGATGTCACGGCGCGCTTGCGTGCTTATTGCGACCAATGGATTGACGCTGCCTCATTGTCTGACGAGGCACTTGCCGAAACGCTGCGGGAAGCCGGCATTGACATCGTCGTCGATCTCATCTGCCACTCCGCCGGTTCCCGAGTGCTTATGCTTGCCCGGAAGCCTGCCCCCCTCCAGATCACCATGATCGGGATGCAGCAGACCACCGGCCTCGACTCTGTGGATTATCGCGTCACGGATGCCGTGATGGATCCGCCCGGAATGACCGAGCAGTTCCACTCCGAAAAACTTCTGCGGCTTCCCGTGGCCTTTGTTTTTAATCCGCCTGGCTCCGCTCCCCCTGTGGCTCCCTTGCCTGCGCTCAAAAACGGGTTCATCACGTTCGGCTCGTTTAACAACTTCGCCAAGGTGAACGATGGGGTTCGGAGCGCCTGGATCCGTGTCTTACAATCCGTGCCAAACAGCCGTTTTATCTGCGTCGCCCCCCTGGGCAGCGGCTTGGAGGGGGCATTTGCAGAGGCGGGGATTACTGCAGACAGGCTGACCGTAACCCCACGACTTCACACCGTTGCTTATCTCGAGTTGCACCATCAGATTGATTTTGTCCTCGATACCTTCCCATTTGCCGGACTCACGGTTTCAGCGGTTGCCGCCTGGATGGGAGTGCCGACGCTCACCCTCGCCGGTAAAACTTCAGCTGCCCGCGCGGGCGCTTCGCTCCAGCATTCGGTGGGGCTCGACGAGTTTATCGCTGAAAACCCTGACGATTTCGTGGAGAAGGCGGTGAAACTCGCGGCCGATTTTGCGAAGCTGGCCGAGATTCGAGCCTCCATGCGGGAGCGCATGGCCGTCCAGTTTACGAATGGCGAGGCTTACATGCGCACCTTCGAAGCCGGGTTGCGTCAGGCCTGGAGGGAGTGGTGCGCGCAGAATCCCGAAGTGGTGCCGGAAGCCTAAAGCAGTTCAGTGAACAGACTCGATCTGCCATCCGGCTATCCAAGAATCAGGCGAGTGGCCAGTTTTGAAGAACTTGTCAGCACTCGCTTCGAGGACGGAATCAACGCGCTGTGCTGGGAGCGCGCGCTTCCCGGGAACTTTGCCGAGGTTGTCGGGAAGCTCGCTGTGGGAGAGGGAATCACCACCATTGAGGACGAAAGCCTGCTGGAACTTTCAGTGAGCCCGGCTGGCAGACTGGCTGTCGAGATGCTTCTTGCGGATCAACGGCTCCTGCGCGGACTCGATCTCGACCCGGTCCTTGACTGCATCCAAAGCTGTCTGCGCGATCAAACCGGAGCGCCGGTTGCCACGGACGTCTACTCCTTTCACGCTGACAGCGCCACGGTGGAGGCCGACACCTACCTCTGTACTTATCACGGCCCCTCAAGCGAGGGGTTGCGTAATGACGAGGCGCTGCGCCGGTTGGATATCCCTCAAACCCGTGCGCAACTGCTCGCGTTGTTTGGAGGCGAGGAGGGGCCCGCGTTTCAGGAGTACCTTAACGAAAATTGTTTCGATCTGCACTACGCTCCTGCGCCGGGCGCCCGTCCCTTTCCCTTCGGGGTGGGGAACCTTTGGCGCATAGCCGTGGAATATCCCGGAAGCCCTGTCCCCCCCTGTATTCACCGCGCACCCGAAACCCGCCCGGGAGACACGCCTCGCCTGCTGCTTCTGAGCTGAAGCGGGAGAGAAGGGGGGACTGTTGGCGCAGGGAACCGCGTCTCAAAGGATAGCGGACTAGGCCTGTTCAGAAAGGTACTCCAGGGCTCGATCCGCACTGACTCCCTCGTGGACCATCGCCATGAGCGCTTGCGTGATTGCCGCGGGACGGGGGTGCTGGATGATATTCCGACCGTAAACGATGCCGCTTACCCCCTGCTCGAGAAGCGCTGCGGTGCGTGCCAGAAGTTCGGCGTCCGAAACCCGGCCACCACCGCGTACGAGCACAGGCACTCCACCGGCGATTTCCACCACTTTGTGGTAGATGGACACATCGTCGGTGGGGTCCGCCTTGAGAATGTCGGCGCCCAGTTCCACTGCCTGGCGCACCAGCGGAATGATTTTGCGCGCATCTCCGTCCACCATGTAGCCACCCTTTTCCGAATTGGGCTGGAAGACGAGGGGTTCAACCATCATGGGCATACCGTAGTGGTCGGCATCGGTCTTCATTCGGACGATGTTTTCAATGCACTGGGCGTAGATGTCGGGCGCCCCGGGAATGAGAAAGAGGTTCACACAAACACACGCAGCGTCGAGGCGTACGGCCTGGAGAATCGGCTCGTCGATCGTCGTGCTGAAACGGGTGGCGGGGAGTTCCCTTCCGTACACGTTGGCCGTGTCCGTGCGCAGGACCAGTGCCGGCTTTTGTTTTCCGGGAATCGCCTGTAGATGGCGCGCCTGGCCCACAGTCAACTGGATGGCATCCGGCCCGGCATCCACCAAGGTGCGCACCACGGCTGGCATGGACTCAATGCCTTGCAGGAAATCCGCTTCGTTGAAAAAGCCGTGGTCGACGGCGACGTCGAAACAGCGGTTGGAGGCGGCGTTGAAGAGACGGTTGAGGCGTGCAGCTTTCATCTCCGACAAGCTAGGGAGGCGCGAGGACTGCCGCCCACTCAAAAAATTTACAAAATCTGGTTGCCAATTTCTAAGGAATCAAACAACCTCTCAACACCCCTAGAAAACGTCCCCCCAAGGACAGTTCACCCCCAAAACAGTATCCCCCCGGATACGGTCTCCCCAGACAAAATCGAGAACGCCTCTCCTGCAGTAGCAGGAGAGGCGTTCTTCTGTCTTTGGGTTTGGGGTTGCGCCCCAATCCCAGGGGATCCACTCCTACTGCGAGTCCACCGGCTTCAGTTCGCGGAGCCAGATGTTTTTGAAACGCACCGGGTTGCCGTGGTCTTGTAGTTTGATCGGACCTTTTTCCGGGTGCGCCTTGTATTTGCCCACGCTCTTGTGGCCGGTCGCGCCGATGAGTTGGACGTGGTTTTGAACCACCACGCCGTTGTGCAGGACCGTGGCGTAAGCGGGTTGCTTGAGCTCCTCGCCCTCAAAGCGGGGCCCGTTGAAGATGATGTCATAGGTCTGAAACTCCCCTGGCTTGCGGGAGGCATTCACCAACGGGGGCATCTGGCCGTAGAGCGCGGCCGCCTGCCCGTCCGGATAAGTCTGGTTTTCGTAGCAGTCCAGCACCTGGATTTCGTAGATGCCGAAGAAAAAGACGCCGCTGTTGCCGCGGCCCTGACCCGTGCCCGAGGGGGGAGTTGGGGCTGCCCACTCGATGTGGAGTTGGATGTCGGGGCCGAATTCTCCCGCGGATTCCAGATAGCCGGCCCCCTTGACGGAGACTGCGCAGCCTTCTTCCACTGCCCAGTTTGGCTTGGGATCGGCGTTTTTCTTAAACTGGTCTAGATTTTTGCCGTCGAAGAGTACGATTGCATCACTGGGAGCGTCCCCGGGTTTTGACCCGGGCGTGATGACCTTGGGTTGTGGCCGCAGCCCGTCGTGGACATGCCATTGGGTGCCGGGAATCAGCGGAGTGTCCTGATAGCCGAGGGGCTTGGCGTCCTGCGCGGGAAGGGGAGAGGCGAACGCTAGGGCCAGGAGTAGGGAATGCGTGTGGTACTTCATTGGTGTTATAGGTGAAAAGCCAACCCCTGGCGCGCGGAAAACTTATCCTGATTTCAATCCGGCCCCCGCTTGTGCTAAATC
>Ga0114972_10003836_pt1 | contig 11220 bp, 7 predicted proteins | sample M_140807_EF_Meta_FD_87354 | JGI IMG/M metagenome (GOLD analysis project Ga0114972, IMG submission 87354) | Freshwater microbial communities from Lake Montjoie, Canada to study carbon cycling - M_140807_EF_MetaG | ecosystem: Environmental > Aquatic > Freshwater > Lake | place: Lake Montjoie... | reverse complement strand
GCATGGATTCATGTTCCCCAGTGAAACGCTATCACACGGACAGGCGGTGAGCAGGGCCGTAAAGGCCGTTGAGAAGACCGCGCCCAGTAAAGTTGCTCGGGCATTCCTGGATGGTCTCGGTCGCCAAAGTCCCGTTCACCGGTCCGCCCTTGCCAGCTATGCTAACGGCCTGCCCTTGCGACCTCACCGGTACCACGGGGAACATGCTTGCGACCGTTGCGGGCAGTACGATTCGGACGAGGTTGACCTCAGTATTTTTAACTTCGAACGCTACAAGTTTGGTGGAGTGCGGCACGATTTGCCCGCGTACATCGCGTTCGATCTGGAGCAATTTCCTCGGCTGGACGTAGCCCGGCCGGTCGCCGCCGGGACCGAAAAATTGGTGGCGATTCTTGACGCATTGGCCGCCTTACCGGTATCGGCGCGGGCCTCCGATGCGGTCAAAGCGATTGCTCCCCTGATAAAAGAAAACGACGTGGCTCGCCGATCCATCCTGGAAGTTCTGGGATACTGCGGAATTCTTCGGGTGAATGGAACCCCGGCCGTGTGGCAAAAGCAGCGCACAATTTGGGAAAAAGAACCGCCGCCCAAGCCAAGCAAGAATGATTGGAGCTACCCGCTCAATTGGTGGCGGGGTACGGACGGAGTTGATCGAGCCATGGCGGAGCACTGGTTCGGAGAATTCGGCTTGAAGTAGTACGGCGAAGCTAGTCTTGCACCGGGTCAAGCTTGATGGTGACTACTCGCTTCCTCGACTTGCCGATGATTTGAACCCATTCCTGAGCGTTCATCTTGACGTTAACTTAGCTTGCCGGGGAATTATAGAGAGAAGGCGCGAGCAACACCAAAAGCTACTTCACTAAATTTTGCAGATAGATCCCGTAGTCCGTCTTTGCTAGGGGATGCGCTAACCGTAAGAGCTGATCGGCCGAGATAAATCCCTGGCTATAGGCGATCTCTTCGGGGCATGAGATCATGAGCCCTTGACGGGTTTCAATCGTTTCCACATAGTTGGCCGCCTGAAGTAACGAGGCATGAGTCCCGGTATCGAGCCAAGCAAATCCGCGCCCTAAGATCTCAACCGAGAGCTTGCCGGCTTCCAGATATTTCCGGTTCAAATCCGTAATCTCGTATTCTCCCCGAGCCCCCGGCTGAAGATCACGCGCAATCTTGCAAACCTGGCGATCATAAAAGTACAGCCCGGTCACCGCGTAATTCGACTTTGGCACGGCAGGTTTCTCCTCAATCGTCAGCGCTTTGCCGGTTGCATCAAAGTCCACCACCCCGTACCGCTCGGGATCGCGAACGTAGTAGGCGAACACCGTTGCCCCTTCCGTCCGCTGATCGGCGCGATGTAGCTGATTCACCAGCCCATGCCCGTAAAAAATGTTGTCACCAAGAATCAGTGCGGAAGGATGGTCACCCACAAAATCTGCCCCAATCGTAAATGCCTGCGCCAATCCTTTTGGCTCAGGCTGCACTTCGTACTGCACGTTTAATCCCCACTGAGACCCATCCGAGAGGAGTCTCCGAAACTGCGGCTGATCCTCTGGCGTGGTGATGATGAGAATCTCGCGAATCCCCGCCAGCATTAAGACGCTGAGAGGGTAGTAGATCATCGGCTTGTTGTAAACCGGCATCAACTGTTTGCTTACGCTGAGGGTAAGCGGGTGTAGGCGCGTTCCGGCTCCTCCCGCCAAGATAATGCCGCGTCGGTTCGTGCTCAATTGGGGCTGATCCATTCGCGAAGTTCTTGGCTGTCGATGCGGTAGTAGCTTGGCTGGTCGGCATCCATGATGTGCGTTCGAAGGACGGGCAACAGCGCCTCAAACCGTTCAATGGTGTCGGTTGTCTCCAGCAATCGCTGCTTGTTGATGTTTTCCATACTCAGCAGATTCGCAATCGTAAAGCTTAGTGCGACAGGATCGGGAGGGAACACCACTTGCACACCAAACTCTTGGCGCTCAAACAACCGCTGCACCAACACTTCAAACTCAGCGCGAGCCTGCTCCAGCAAAAATGCCGCTCGATCCGGATCAGAAACCGGATCTTCTTCAACCGGCTCCACCAAGCCTATTAGATGGGCTTCGCGGTCATCCAATTGCCGAATTCGGAACCGACGCTCGCCCTGGACGTAAATATCCATCCGCCCGTCGTCGTAGTTGTGGACTTCCTTGATGCGAACCGCGGTGCCCACTCTGTAGGGGTCCGCTATTTCGCCTACCTCGAATCCGCTGCGGATCAGCACTATGCCGAAAGCAGAGTCGGCGGCAATGCATTCGCGCACCATAGCCTGATAGCGCTCCTCAAACACATGGAGCTGAATGGTGGCATACGGGAAGAGAACCGTATTCAGGGGGAATAGCGGTAATTGCTCTAGCCCTCGCACAAAATCCATATGAACCTGACGGTAAGAAACGTCCTCCCGATGAAGAATCAAGTCATTATAGCTTCCGTCGGCAGTGTTCGGAAGGTTGGGTTAGATGGTACGATTTCCGCGTGTCTACAGATTCGGTGATAGCCCCCGGCGGGGGAGACGAGAACGAGAAGCTGCGAAAGCAAGTTCGCGAGCTACAAGAACGCGTTAATCAGCTTGAAACCGACAAAAATCTGCCTGGTAGCCGGTCGGCCGAGAACGAGGTAACTCCTCTTAGCGAAGCTGATGTAACACTGCGTCGTTTGGTGCATCGCATCGCGATGATTTTGCAGGCCGAGAAGATCGTGATCATGTTTTATGATCACGAATCTGGTGAACTGATTGGCATCCCACCGGCACTTTCTGTAGACGAAGACCATTTGCGTGCGTTCCGTGTTCGTGCCAGCCAGGGCGTTTCAGGCGAAGTGTTTCGAAACGGCGAGCCGATCATTTTTCATGACTCACTTACCGATCCCCGCACCCAGCGCGACCCGTTTGGCCTCCTCAATGTCCGAAACGGTTTGACCGTTCCATTGGTAATTGAGAAGCGCGACGAGGAGAATCGAGTTACCGAGCGCAACACGATTGGTGTTCTACACGCCTTCAATAAACGGCATGGCGACGATTTTAACGATGAGGACGTGCGGTTGCTGGAGCGTATGGCTCGAAATGTTGGCTCCATTATCGCCAATCTCCAGCTTTATCGCGAAGTGGTCGAAGAAAAGGAAGAGCTCGCTCAAACCTTTGAATCGCTTAATGCCGCCCTTATCCTAGTTTCGGCCGAGGGCCGATTGTCACAGGCGAATTCTTCGGCTCGCGCCGTCTTTGGCCTCGGGCAAGAGTCCATTGGCAAGAGCGCGAAAGACCAGATCCAGAACGATGACTTGTGGTCATTGGTAGAGGAGGCTCATTGCGGCGGAGAAGGTAGCAAGCGGGACCTCAGCCTAACGATTGCGGCATCCGAGCGAATCTTCGAAGCGCAAGCGGCGCAGGTTCGGGGCGAAGACGGTCGTGACCTAGGCGTCGTGGTCATCATGCAGGATGTCACGGATATTAAGAATATCGACCGGATGAAGTCCGGTTTTGTGGCGATGGCATCGCACGAACTTCGTACACCGCTCACCGCTATTAAGGGATTTTCCTCCACCTTGCTGGAAGGTCTCGACGACGACATCTATGGCAAAGAAGATCAGCGCGAATTTCTTGGGATCGTGGTTCACGAATGCGACCGGTTACGGCGCCTGATCGATGATCTACTGAACACCAGCCGTATCGAAGCCGGCGAATCACTAACGCCGGACTACACCGAAATTGATCTCCAAGATCTGCTCGACAAGTCGGCTAAAGTGCAGAACCAAGCCAGCTCAACTCACGATGTGAAGCTAAAGGTGCACAACGAGCTACCGAAGACGATTATCGGTGATCGCGACAAACTCGATCAAATTCTCACCAACCTGCTAAACAATGCGATCAAGTATTCACCCGGCGGCGGCGACGTGATCATCCATGCCACATACGAACCCGACACCGACACGGTGCTTTTCGGGGTGCAGGATCACGGCCTCGGCATCCCCAAGGAACATCTGGGCAAGGTATTCGAGAAATTCCACCGCGTCAATAACGATGACAATCGAAAGATCTACGGCACTGGATTGGGCCTATTCTTGGTGAAGCATTTGGTAGATCGTGTTCACTTGGGCCAAATCTGGGTGGATAGTGAAGTTGGCAAGGGTTCGACGTTCCTCGTACGTATCCCGGCAAAGCTCGACATTGAGAAGGCACGAGAACTGAACGGCTAGGAAAACAAATATGAGTACGGGACCTCTTGCTCAGCTGGCACAGATTGTGGATGCGCGTAGCAAGCGCATTTCAAGCTATGACCGAACCGGAGGCAATGCGGATTTCATTCCCATCGCCGCTGGCGAAACGAAGGACCTAGCGGTGATCGAGGGGGCTGGGATCATCAAACACATCTGGGTCACTCTCTCCAGCAACGATCCCCTTGCCCGCAGAAATCTGATTCTGCGTGCTTACTGGGACGGTCAAGAGCATCCGAGTGTGGAAAGCCCGATTGGTGAATTTTTCGGCCAGGGCTGGGGGATGAAATACAACTGGGTGTCGCTACCATTGGCAGCGGCCCCTAAGGAAGGCAACGCGCTTGTCTGCTACTTCCCAATGCCCTTTGGCAATGGCGCTCGCATCACTATTGAAAATGATAGTGATGAGCCTTGCCCACATTTCTATTACTACATTGATTACGAATCGCACGCGAGTATTCCCGAAGATCAGGGACGATTCCATGCTCAGTATCGGCAGGAACTCACGCGGCCCGAGAGTGAATTTGGCGATCGGGAAAACGAGTGGGCCGTATTGGGAGATTTTTCCAACAATCCAACCGATCAGTTCAACTACGTGTTCTGCCAGCCACAGGGCAAAGGGCACTTCGTCGGTGTCAACTACTTCGTGAATTGTCCATCCCCCATTTGGTACGGCGAAGGTGACGATATGTTTCTGGTAGATGGAGAGCCCTGGCCCGGCTCGGCCCACGGGACGGGGACAGAGGACTATTTCAACCAAAGCTGGTGCCCAGACGAGAAATACTTGCATCCGTACTTTGGCACCGCGCGCGCTCCAGGCCGAGAAAACGACTCCCCACGGTTCGGGTGGCTGGGCCGCACCCACGTTTACCGCTTCCACCTGGAAGATCCCATTCGATTCACGAAGTCGCTAAGCGCGTCCATCGAACACGGGCACGCGAATTGCTTAACGTTAGACCTCGCCAGCGTCGCGTACTGGTATCAAACTCTGCCTTCAGCCCCGTTTCTTCCATTGCCGGATCGTGCTAGCCGGGTGCCGCGACCAGAAATTGGCGTGGTTGATGTTCACCGGTGGCGCGACTGCTGGCGTAGTCATCGGGAAGGAGAGCGGTGGGGCAATAATAGCGGTTAACATCGCGACTTTCGTCCTGCTTTGCAGCCTCGGGAACCATTCACCCGGCAGAAAAGCGTATAACTGACCGGCGAGGGGTGGGTTGTATAGCGCCTACTCGCTGGTTGGAGCACTTATTTTGATCTCACTGACTACTGCCGCCTTGCTTGCGGTCCTTGCCCCCGTTGCCCCGCAAGCGGCTTCGACAACGGCTCTTGACATTTCGGAACCCCGGCTGCTTCGTCAGCCCTCGATCAAAGGCGACACGGTCGTCTTCACCTATGCCGGTGACCTTTGGGTCGCGAAAACCGGAGGCGGTACCGCTCGCCGTCTAACGTCATCTACGGGACAAGAGGTCTCCCCCAGAATTTCCCCCGACGGAAACTGGGTCGCTTTCACGGGTACCTACGACGGAAATGCCGACGTTTACGTGATCCCAATTGAAGGTGGGGAACCTAAGCGATTGACGTACGATCCCGAGCCCGACTTTGCGGCTAACTGGACGCCAGAAGGCAAGATTGCCTACGTTTCGCAAGCAGGCAACTTCACAAATCGGCAGCAGCGCCTCTGGATCGTCGATCCGCGCGGTGGCATTTCTCAGCGTACGGTCATCGCCGAGGCCGCGAATGTGTCGTATTTCGCCAGCGGCGATAAGATTGCATACAATCGACGCAACAGCTACAACTTCAACTGGCGCCGGTACCGTGGCGGAACGCAGGGCGTAGTCTCAATCTACGATTTCAAGTCGAACAAGTACGAGGAACTTCCGACCGGTCGCGAGCAGAACTACTGGCCGATGGTCGTGAAAGATTCCATCTACTATCTCAGCGATAAGAATCTGGCTACGCTTAACCTATATCGCTACGATATCGGAAGCAAGAAAACGACCCAGCTGACGCGGTTCACCGATGCCGACATTAAGAATCCCAGTACGGATGGCGCTTCGATCGCGTACGAGCGGGACGGTCTGCTTTACCGTTACGACCTCGCGAGCAATCAGATCGAAAACATAAAGCCCACCATTCTGGGAGAAAATCTAGCTGCGCGTCCGTACCTGCGCGACTTGGGTCGAGAGATTTCCGATTTCTCGCTTTCGCCGTCGGGGGCTCGACTGGTGGTGGCCGCCCGTGGTGAGCTCTTCAGCGTGCCCGCCAAGCAGGGCGACACCCGAAACATCTCGCAATCCAGTGGCGCGCGAGAAGGCTTGCCCGTTTGGTCGCCCGACGGTAAGTCGATCGCGTATGTCAGCGACGAATCCGGGGAAAAGGCTGTTTACGTTCGGCCGCAACTCGGCGGAACTGCAACCAAACTAACGGATGCATTGCCCATCGTTGGATTGAATTATTCGCCCGATAGCAAGCTCTTGGCGGTTTCGCTAAACGATGGATCGCTACACCTCTTGGATGTTGCTACCAAGAAGCTAACGCTGGTGCAAAAGCCAAGCTACGGGATTAACGGTTTCGAGTTTAGCCCTGACAGCAAATGGGTTAGCTTCGCCAGCGCGGGGCGCAACCGATTTGGTTCGGTACAGCTATTCGAAATTGCCACGGGAAAGACCACCCAGATCACGAGCGGACGGTACGACGATTCTTCGCCCACGTGGGACCAGTCGGGTAAGTACCTCTTCTTCATTTCCAGCCGTAGTTTCAACCCAAGCCCTGGCAAATTCGAACTCAGCCTGAAAGTTGAAGATACGGATCGGGTGTACGCCATCCCACTTTCCAAGGATCAAACAAATCCTCTCTTTGCTCCCAGCGACGAAGAACCGGTGAAGGAAGATGCGCCAAAGGCACCGCCGACACCAGCCCCCGCCGCGGCGGCTAAACCGGACGCCGCGCCAAAGTCCGACGGCATCAAGATTGACTTCGACGGTATCGAATCGCGAGCCTTCGTTTTGCCTTGGGGACCCGGCACCTATCGTGAGCTGGTTGGCGTGCGGGACGGAGTAATCGTCAATGCCGGGGGCACGCTAAATCAGTTCAGCTTTAGCAGTCGCGAAAGTACCACTATTATCAACGGCTTGTTCGGAGGCTATGCGCTTAACGCGTCCCGAACGAAGCTGGCATATTACGCGGGCGGAATCCTCGGCATCGTGGATCTGCGACCGGGAGTCTCCGTTGGTCAGGGTCGTGTAGATGTGTCAGACGTGCAGGCGATCATTAACCCGCGGGACGAATGGAAGCAAATGTACTGGGAGACCTGGCGCTACGTTCGGGACGAGTACTACGATCCCAATCTCCGTGGCTTAAACTGGAAAGCGATTGGCGACCAGTACGCCAAGTACTTGCCATACATCAACCACCGTGCGGATCTCAACTATGTGATCGGTCTCCTCATCGGCGAGACCGGTACCGGTCACAGTTACGTATCGGGAGGTGACTTTGGTGCCGGCCCAAGACCGATTCCGGTAGGTAACTTGGGTGCCGACTTCGAGGTATCCGGCAGTAACCTGAGGTTCAAGAAGATCTACCGAGGGGACAATTTCGAGGAGACTCGACGCGGACCACTGGGCGAGCCCGGCGTCGACGTTCGGGACCGCGATTTTCTGTTACAGATCGATGGCAAGCCCGTTACGGCTTCGGTTCACCCCGATTCATTGATGTACAACAAAATCGGCAAGTACGTCACGCTCACCGTAAACGATAAGCCGAGTCTTGAAGGGGCGCGCAAAGTGCGTGTTCGCCCGATTGCTACCGAAGGCAACCTGCGGTATCTGGACTTCGTCGAGACCTGCCGAAAGCGGGTGGAGCAGATGTCCGGTGGCCGAATTGGTTACATGCACATTCCGAACACCGCCTTCGAAGGTTCGGTCGAGTTGATTCGCGGCTACTACAGCCAAACCGATAAGGACGCGGTTCTGGTAGACGAGCGATGGAACGGCGGAGGATACATCCAGCCTTGGTTTGTTGACACGTTAGCCCGCCGTAAGCGGGCATTGATCCAACCTCGCCACGGTGCGGATTGGGAAGATGCCGTAGCGATTGAAGGGCCGAAGGCAGTCTTGATCAACAGCTATGCCGGTTCGGGCGGAGACTTCTTCCCCTGGATGTTCCGCCAGAGCAAGCTTGGTCCGCTGATCGGTACGCGAACCTGGGGTGGCCTGGTAGGTATCAGCGGCGGCCTTCAGCTGATTGACGGTGGCACTGTAAACACCCCTGCATTCGCCATCTACGACCGGGATACGTTCAACATCATCGCGGAGAACACCGGCGTGGATCCGGATATTGAGGTTGACATGCGTCCCGATGATTGGGCCAAGGGCTACGACGCTCAGTTGGAAGCTGGCGTAAAGTACCTGCTGGATCAGTTGGCAAAGCAACCGAAACCAAAGGTCCGGACTGCTGTCCCGACGGTTGGTCCTAAGGGCCGCGTCGGCGGCTAAGGTAAATCTCTCCCCGAAGGTGGCAAACCACTTTCGGGGATTCCTTTGTCCAAAGCACCTTCCAAACGTTCGAAGTCTGCCATCCAAGCGGCGGCATTGTTGTCTGTTCTGTTCTGGTTGGTGCCGGCGTTGGACCGATTATTGCTACCGCTCGTGTACCTGAACGTGCACATCCATGAGTGGTGCCATGCCGTCATGGCCATCGCCACTGGTGGCGCGGTGCAGCACATTCTGGTATTCGCTCAAGGAAATGGCGTGACTCCGGTTTCCGGTGGAAGTCTGCCCTTGGTGGCGGCGGCTGGCTACCTCGGGGCCAGCGCGATCGGCGGCTGGATGCAGTGGTCGTCCCGAACCGAGGCTGGCGCGAGGCTCACTCTGAAAGTCGTCGGTACGGGCTTGGCCCTTTCGTTGCTGATTTGGGTAAGGGGCGATGCCGTGGGAGTTGTTACCGGCATTTTGTGGGCCGCTGCTCTCTGGCTAGCCGCACTGAAGTTTTCGGGAGATGCGCTGGTATTCGTCGCCCAGTTCGTCGGACTTCAGCAGTGCATCAACTCTATCCAATCGGTACTCACGCTTTACCAACTCACAGCTTACGGTGAGACCCAAAGTGATGCCGGTATTTTGGCCAATGCGACCGGTACCTCCCCGATCTTCTGGGCGGTCCTGTGGTGCGGAATCAGCCTTGCGATTGTTATTGTTTCCTTAAGGAGGGCCTGGTCTGCGCCACGGCCCCGGTCCGTGAATGCTTAGTCTGCATTTTGCGAGCAGTTCAGCGAATTTCGACCTATAATCGTGGTTGAGTGAAGACGCTCTTTTTTGCAGTGCTGGCGGGGTTGCTGGCGTTCACGGCGTTCATAACGGCAACTCAGCCGAAGGTAGACCTGAAGGGCCGTACTGCCATTTTTTGGTCGACGGACTTGAATCCGCTCCGTGCCGAACAGGTTGCCCTTTTCAACCGCCTCCATCCCAAGATCCTTTTGGATGTCGATCCGAATAACGGCAACCGCGAAAAGGTAATTGTCCAAAGTCAGGCAGGAGTGGGACCGGATGTGTTCGATTTTTGGGGAGAAGCAAATTTTGATGCCTTTATTCAAAGTGGGACGGCACTGGATCTCACCGATGTCTTCAAGGCGCGTAACATCAATTTTGAGAAGGACGTTTGGCCGCTGGCCCTGCCGTGGACGGTTAAGAACGGGCGCATTTACGCAGTTCCCGCCAACGTAGGTACTGATGGCGTTTGGTTCCACAAAGATCTGTTCGAAAAGCAGGGCGTGCCATATCCCAAGGATGGATCGACTTTAGCTGAGTTCATCGAGACCGCAAAGAAGATGACGATTCGGGATGAAAACGGTCGCGTTACTCAGTACGGCGCTCTAATTGAGGTCGACCGATTCTATGGCCAGTGGCTCGCCTCGTTCGGTGGAGACTACTGGAGCGAAGACGGCACCCAGTGCTTGATCGACTCGCCCGAATCCATTGCCTGTCTGCAAGCTGGGTACGACTTTTTGTATACCTACAAGGTCTCCCCAACTCCGGCCGATGAAAGCTCCATTGCCGCCAGCGGCGGATGGGGAGGTACTGCCGGGTCCATGGCATATTTCCGCCGAAAAGTAGGAGCCATGGCTCCTGGCGGTCGCTGGTGGCTGGCTCAGCTTCGGGACGATATCAAGCTGAAGGGATACCAACTTGGGGCAGTTACCCCCCCAGTTGCGAAATTTGCCAAGTTCAGCAACGGCGGCACGCGTGCCGTCATGGTAAATGCGTTCTCGCCGCATCGAAAAGAGGCTATAGAGTTTGTCGTGTACTTAATGGAAGAACCCTACAACACACTCTTGAACGATCAGGCAGACGCCCTATCGGGGGTAAAAGCCGCTGCGTATACCGAGCGCTATGTCAATAATCCGCTAGACCCGGGGGCAGACTTTCACTTGGCGTTTCGCAAGACGTTGGAAATGGGCGTTCAGCTACGAAGCACGCCATTTTTACCGCGAAGCGAGTTTGAGTTGTATCTCAATCGACAGATCGACCTCGTCAAGCTCAACATGAAAAAGCCCGCCGATGCCCTTCAAGATGCGAAACGAGACATTATGGAGGCACTGAAGCGAAACGTGAGTCGCAATGCGGATCTTCAGGCTGAGTACGACCGCCGAGTCGGGGCAAGGAAACAGCCTTGAATCCAGCAAGTCGATCTCAAACCATTGGGTCCGCGGCCAAGCCGGTCGAAACCGCCAAACGATCTCGAAGTCGCCGGCGGTTAAGTGAGATTTGGATCGCCATCCTGTTCCTGTTGCCAAACTTGACTGGCTTTCTTGTATTCACCGCCGGTCCGGTCGTGATTTCGCTCGTGAATTCCTTTACGGACAAGTCGCTTCTGACGAAACAAGTGCACTGGGTGGGGCTACGCAACTACGCCGACCTCACGGCCGATCCATTATTTTGGATCTTTTTGGTGAATACGGTTTACATGTTCATCGGGCTTCCGTTTGCCATCGCG